>ENA-UPSA01000961-UPSA01000961.1-bioreactor-metagenome-genome-assembly--contig:-NODE-961-length-34238-cov-16.947079_pt1 | contig 34238 bp, 28 predicted proteins | sample MGYA00238183_ERZ773288 | MGnify/ENA primary metagenome ERZ773288 (study PRJEB29028, sample SAMN07631243) | bioreactor metagenome | isolation source: Switchgrass digestor | place: USA: Dartmouth... | reverse complement strand
AAGTGACCCAATTTTAAAATATCAATCTGACCCAATTTTATGTTGACATATACATTTTTAAATTTTTTATTGAAAGGTTAGAATTATCAATCTCTTCATCATAAACTAAACAGTATTCTTCATTATTCACAATTTTTATATTATTCTCTAGTGCATCATCTAATACTATCTCTGGTTTAGGACCAATTGATGAAAATATAATATTTTTTATTCGGTTATGCGATTGGATATCTTTAATCGTAAATATTGGATCAAAATAAATAATTTGAAGTGAAATAGGCTATGTTAAAAAAGGATTTTATGATATCATTTAGCAAGGTTTCAGTAGAATACCCTATTGTGCAATCAAATGGATCATTAAATTGGCTAGGTTTAGAGGCATATATTACATGATTGATAAGATTCTTAAAATCATAGTTAAATACATCATTATTGTATGGATTATGTTCATCATAAAAAGAACAATACCTGTAAAGTTTGAAATCAGAATCCTTGAGATTAGCAAGTATTTGTTTCCCTTTATCATTTGATCCTTTTATATCCAATATCTTATCAATTTTCATATTTGATGCCATTTGATCATCCCACCTATATCATTTATATTAATCCTCGATATAATAACCTCAATAATAATTGTTCTAATTATCTTTAAATTTTACTTGACCATTCATCAATAAAGGCAATAAGAAGTCTCTAAGCGATACTAGTTCTTGATTTTCTTTAATAATTTGAAATTTCTTTTCTATTATTGGATTTACAATTTCCGCGAATCTTTTCAAGATTTCTTGAGTAGGAACAGCAAATTTGATATTTTTCAAATCCTCATTATTCACACTTTCTTGTGTAGCACCATGAGATAAAACATCTTTATATTTTTCAAACCAATCGCTATTAATTAAACAATGTATATATGCTAATGAATCTGCACTACATTTTAGCCCTTGAAAACCGGTAGATAAAATATATTTGCTAATAAACCAATCCGAATTTTCAGGAATTGTAAGATGTTTTATTGAATTTTTCATTTTAGCAAACCAAACTGAGTTTTTGACAGGTTGCATATTTGCTCTACTTTCTCGATTATCAAACGATATGTATTCCCCATCAGTTATCTCTTCTCCATTAATATTTGCAGTTGGAAGATAGTTCTTAGTTTCAAAATAGTCAACACCAGCTTTTATATCTCCACATAGGGAGCTTTCCATCAAGTTATCTACTTTCCATCCTTCAGGAATTTCTCTTTTTAGTTCCTCATTCCATACCATTTTTCCACCTGATGATTTATATGGTTTTCCATTCTCATTTGGAAAATCATACTGTAAAAACCAATATTCATAAAGAGTATTTAAATACGATTTTAACACTTCATTAATATAAAGATTATTTTTAATTTTTCTGTCTATGGGTATCAAAATTCCAACTATTTTATCTTGTATACTTTTTTCGAATATTGGAATATCTATTTCATCAAAAATGCTCTTTGGTAGTATTGGAGTCGTTGTCATTCCAGCAATTTGTCTTAAATACTTTTTTTGATTTGATAAATAATAATAAACATAAAATGGGTTTACATCATTTGAAAAATTAGTTATTGCATTAATTTGTTGGTTTGTAGCACATTTTCCAGTGGTGATTGCCACATTCCCCATATCTGACCCAATACATCCAACTAGAACACTGATACCATCAAGTGTGTTATTTTTTATTGATTTATACCCATTTTCACTAATGAATCTCTTAAAGTTATTTAAAATAAATCCTTGTGTGAGATCTTCAGGTGTTACAAATGGAATATTACCACCAAAAAAATCAAGGATTTTAGTGCTAGGGGTTTTACCTGTTATGGTTTTTCCTATATCTTTAATCTTCATAACTTATACCCTCAATTTGTTTTCTTATTTCACTTTCTAGTTGCTTATTTTCATCAAATAAAGCATTAAGTTTTTCAAGATATTCATTAATCCTATTTGAAAACTCCTCTCGTGAAAGTTTAAAATATTCAATTTTCAATTCAAAGTATTGTCCGGCATTAAATGAGTAATTTTTTTCCTTTATTTGATCATATGTTACTGAGACGGAAAAATCATCTTCAATTTTGTGATTAACAAAAACATCAACAATCTTATCAAGTTCTTCTTTTGATAAAACTGTTTTCTGATTTTTCCCAACCTTAACTTTTTCACCTAGTTTAGAAGCATCCATTAATAAAACTTCGCCGTTAATGTTTGACTTATCAATAAATAAAACTGAAACATTCGTTCCTGTATTTGCAAAAATATTAGAAGGCATGGAAATCACGCCACGAAGCCATTGATTATCAATTATATATTGTCTAATCTTTTTCTCAATACCAGCTTGTGCTGTTAAAAAACCAGTAGGAACAACAATCGCAGCCTTTCCTCCATCTTTTAGTGAATATAAGATATGTTGAATAAAGCAAAGGTAGATTGCCATTGAATCTTTTTTCTTATTTGGTATTTTAGGTACTCCTGCAAAGAATCTTGTAGTTTTTTCCCACTTAGTTTCAATTTTGTCTCTTGTAGATGAGAAGTCTGTTTTGAAAGGAGGATTTGAAGTGATATAATCAAACTTCTTTAATCCTGAAGTATCATCACCTTTAATTCTATAGTGAGCTGGAGTTTCTAATGTATCACCTTCAATAATGTTTTCTAGTGATTCTTTTAGACCATTTAGTAGCATATTAATTCTTAAGAATCTTGATGATTTTTGAGAAATATCTTGTGTATATACTCTTGCTTTATTACCAAATTTTCCATCACCCAACTCATTTGCCAAATGTAGAACAAGGGACCCTGAACCAGCTGAAGGATCATATATTTCATAAATTTTATCTTCAACAGGTGCCATATGAACTAATATTTTAGCAATCGCACTGGATAATGCTTGCGGTGTAAAGTATTCAGCATAGGTCCCACTTGCTACATTATAATTTTGAATTAGATATTCAAAAATAGTGCTGAAAAAGTCATAACTGCCTTCTATGGTCTCACCAAAATCAAAGCGATCTCTTGTAATATAAGAGAATATATTTCGTGCAAAGGCATTTCTCTTTGATGCTTCAACTTTATCGCAAATCTCGGTAAATAATGGTTTCTTTTCACCACCAGCTGTTTCAATACTAAAAGATTGGTTTTCTTTATAATTTGATATTCTTACTAAAGTGTTATCAAATTGCTTATAAAAGTCATCATCCTTAATATGTTGAACTAAATAGTCAATGGTATCTTCATATTTGAATGCCACATCTTGAGGATATGCCGCATAGAAAGCCTCAAGCATATCGTCCTCATTTTTAATTACTGATTGAAAATCTAAACCAGTCTCTTTACAAAACTTGCGAAGATTGGCCATAAATTTGTCATTTAAAAACTTATAAAGGAATACAGAAGTAACCACTACTTCTTCATAAGCCGTATTGGACAATCCGTTGGTCGAACATAAACCTTGAAGGTCATCAATAATGGATTTGATATTTTTCTCTAATTCTACATAATTTGGCATATTTATATTCCTCCTAAATGCTTTCTTTATAAAGAAGTAAGTTTACATATAACATTTCAAGAATCTCATCATAAGAATCTTTAATTTTCTTGAATAATTTTTCTTTGATTAAGAGAACAGTTATCTTTGCTTTTGTGGCATCAACGAAGCCTTTTTTACCTTGAATAATTAATGCATCATCGTAAATAGTATCCTTAATGTTATCGTAAACAATCTTTAAGAAGCTTTCTATATCTGAACGATCAATATTAGTTTCTAAAACTGCATCGCTAAGTGTCTTAACAAATGCAAAACTTCCACCATATGCTTCTGAAAGGCGTTCGTTTTCCTCGTTAATTCTCTTAGCTTCTTCAAGTGCTAATCTTAATTCTTCTGATAGTTCATCAATGGTTTCATATTCAAACACTTGAAGTTTTTCAAATATCTTCTTGAGTAAATCTTCTAGTTTTTGAATTTTTATATCTTTTTTGTTTTTATTCTTTTGAACTTCCCGTTGGAGTTCAGTTAGTACATCTTTGACTTTATCAAAATCAGAATCCTTCAGCATAAATTTACCTAAATCAAGGATAGTGATTTTTGTTTTAATAAATTCATACACCACTTTGATAACTTCTTCATTATTCATGATGTCAAGGGTATCAATAACCTTGCTTGATAAGTTAATAAATGAGATTCTATCGTTAACTGTTTTTAAATACTTATTAACCTTATCATCATCAATCAATTTAGAATATTCTTCTGCTCTTGATAATTTAAATTCAACTGAACAGTCTTTAATACCGATTAATAGTTTTCTAATCTTTAAAAGGGCATCCTTATTGTAGTACTGCATCATGTTGACAAACATTTCAATATTATCAGCTGGTATGAACTGTTTAAGTTCAGCAGTGTATTTATCAAGTTTTCTTTTGATATCTTCTTTATCAACAACTAAACCAGATAGTGATACTTCATCATCGCCATCTTCATTCATATCTGCTTCAAGTTCTTTGATGTAGGCTTCCAGTGTACTATTATAGTCTTTTTCAATATCAACAAAGTCTACGATATAACCATATTGATAAACCTTACCAGTTGGACTCTTATATGGTCTATTTACACGTGATATTGTTTGAAGTAGGTTATGTGCATGTGGTCCACGCAATAGATACATCTTCTTTAATCTCTTAACATCATATCCTGTTGTTAGCATGAAATGGACAACCAAGATATCTGGATAGCCATTTTCTCTAAAGTTGATTTGATGTTGTTTATTTAGTGCACTTTGAACTGCATTATTTTCACTATCAGACATTACAAGGCCACTTGTTAATTTACTGTTATTCTTAAACCATTCATTGATTTTTCTTGCTTGCTCATTTGAACGACAGACAATCATTCCACCTATTGTATTATCAGTGTTAACTAGTCTAAATTGTCTGAAATCCCTCTCGATATATTTAGAAACACCTTCTATATAATCATCAGATTCATAAACATCCTTGCTATCTAGGTTTTGATTTTCGATATCAAGATTTTCTTTAATCTCAGCTTTTGCAGCAGTATCGATTTGCTCTTTCTTAATTCTTAATGTGTAACCATCAGCGATTGACTTGTCATAGAAATACTTGTGTATGTAATCACCAAACTTTAAGTTAGATCGTTCCTTCTTGGTTAATAACGGAGTTCCTGTCATGGCAATATAGATACCATTTGAGTCACAAGTCATAAGGTTCTTAAAGAATTCACCATGAATGCTATATGATCTATGAGCTTCATCTACAAAGAATATTCTTTGAACCTTGACATTGTAAACATTCTCAACTACTGGCATTTTTGATTCTTCCATCAACTTGTGAATGTTAACAACACAAATTGTACCAATACCATCATTATCTTCATCTAATGGTTTTTTTAATTCTTTAGCAAATTCAGTCTTACTTGAAACATTTGTAACGGTAAAACCTCTATTTGCAAATTCAGTAGTTGCTTGAGTCATAAGGTCAAGTCTATCTACGATAAAGAAGAATCGGGTATTAACGTTCTTCTTAGCGAAGTAATCAGAAATAACCCTAATTGAGTATGCTGAAAGAGCAGTTTTACCAGAACCTTGAGTATGCCAAATAATCCCGTTCTTATCTTTTTCACTTAATCGTTTGATGATGGCCCTAGTTGCAAAGAACTGAGGATATCTCATGATATGTTTTTGTTTGATTGGAATTTCTTCTTCTGTGTTGGTTGTAACATTACGAACCTTTTTGATTTCAGTTAAAAACATAATGCCATAACGGAGCATATACATAAAGCGCTCTTTGTCAAAAAGCGATGTGATAAATCTATTACATGGTGTTAAATCAGAAAGGTTGGTTCTAAACTCTGGTGATTCAGTTTCAATTGGATCATAACCACCATCTTTCACAATATATTTTATAGTTACTTCATCAATATCTTTTAATTGATATTTTGAATGGTACTCTTTGATATCTTCTCTAAAGAATGAGAAGGTGGTATTTTGTCCATTTGGTGTTGTATAGAATGAACCAGCTTTGACTTCTTCAGCGATGTCATCATCTGCGTCTTCATATTCCATATTGTTTGAAAATGAGATGATTTGAATCATATTGAAGTATTTTCTATAATCATCATTCTTTAACCTCTTATTAATCATTCTATCAAACTCAACTTGGATGCCACCACTATTATTTGGGTGTTTAACTTCCAAGAATGCTAAAGGCATACCATTAATAAGGATGTTAATATCAGGTCTAAAGGATCCTTCTTCTGTACCTTCTTTAACACTAAAAGGCAATTCATTAACAACTGCAAAATCATTGTTATTAAAATTATCTAAATCGAGTAATCGAATTGGATACTCAGATGAAAGCAGTCTCTTATAGAATTCTTTACCTAAATCATTATTTTTAATTAATGTGTTAATTTCAGCTAATAGAGCAAACAATTCGTCATTTGATATTTCTCTTTTATTGATTCTTTCTAACGATGTTTTAAATCTATCGATAAAGATCTTAGTTTCAAAATCAATTCTTGCACCTTTAAGAGATTGATATTCATAACCCAATCTTAAGAATTGAATGGTCGCAGGAAATTTTACTCTTGTGTCCTCATTAAAATGTAACATTATTTATCCCCCTCCAAATCTATGTTATTTTCCTTACAAAGTTCGACTATCTTTCTCTTGATTTTAGTCGTAGGCTCATGCTTACCAGTTTCCCATCTATTAATCGAAGCAAATGAAACGCCTAAAAGAGTTGCTAACTCTTCTTGAGTGATAATCAGCTTTTCTCTTATCTCTTTAACTAATTTTTTATAATTCATAATATTCACCTTTTCGCTTGTAAATGTCTTGTAATTAGTATAGCAATTTTATATCAAATTGTCTATAAATTACTCTATAAATAGCATGTTTGTATCCTTTTTGTCTCAAATCGTTAAAAAGTATTCAAATCGTTAAAAAGTAGGGTAATCGTTAAATAGTTGATTAGAAAATAAAAAAGAGACCTAATAATAGCCTAAAAACTGACTACTACAGGTCTCTACAAAACTGGCGAATAGGAGTTTTTTCCCTTTCTGCCAGCAAATAAAAAAGGCTTGATATTGTATCAAACCTATGCTTTCAATATGGGTTTGTAGAACTATATTGATACAATTACGCACCCCTATCAAAATCTACGCACCCCTGTGTTTTTTTACGCACCCCAAAAGTAACTATATTTTACTCTTATACTGTTCAGGAATTGGAATGTTGAAGGTTTCACAGAGTAATTTTACATCATGAATATCTTTATCTCGAATTTCATACCCTACATGAAATAACACTTGATACTCTGCATTAATACAACCAACTTCAATATCACCAATTGTTCCTATACCACTAAATGTATCTATCGGATATCCATTTCCTTCAAAAATAATCTCATTATTACTAAATCTAAAAATATGCAAATCAATGACTCTATCTAAATTATCCTTCCAAACCGTGTGATCATTTGTAGTGTATGTTTCTATAACTTCATAGAACCCTTTACATGATAACACTTTAATAAAACTTTCTCTGTTTGTTTCTTCGATAAACAAATCTATATCGTTATGAGGTCTTGTCTGTCTTTTTAATAAAGCATCAACTCCCCATCCACCATCTAAATAAACCTTAACTCCAATTTTACTTGCATAATTTATTATTTCAATTGCATCTTTTTCACTTACCATAGTCTTAATCCTCCTCACTAAATTCATCAGGTAATCCGTAGAAATCACAAAGAACTAAGTATGCTGCATATCTCTTGGCTTCTTTTTTTGATGTTGCATATGCAGTGTGTTTCATAGCCCAGCTTCTAATGTAACAAGTACACTCCCACATCAACGTTCCATCATTCATTAACACTTGTTCTTCTGCTTGATAGTATTCAGGAATTGAGCATCTACCTTTTTCTGCTAATTCTTTTAAAGTAGTCACTGCATTCTCTAACTGAAACTTTGATGGTCTTGGCTCTTCAGTATCGACATCTGCTAGGAAGTCATCTATCTGAAGCATAAACTCTACAACGTTTTGAAGTTCATCTTGATTCCAATCACTGTCTATTGCAACTGCACCAAGTATAGCTTCAAAAAGATCCGCCTTAACTTTTATCAGATTATCTTTGAACTTTGGATTTTCTAGGTCTGTATCACCTAAATACATGTACTTAAATAACCCTAGTTTATCAATAGTTTTTGCGAGTGTTTCATTAGATACTATTTGTTTCTTTAGCTCTGTAAAATCTGCTTCATTCTTATGAGCAACGATACAGTATTCGTCAAGATCATTCTCTTCATCATAGTAATCAGATTGAGATTTCACAAAGCCAAATCTATCAGCGATAACTTTTACTACATAAAAATCTAGAACCCTATCACCTAAAAATTCTAGTACTTCATTGTTTTCACCACCATGTTGTGATGAGTAAGAGCTACGGGTGAAAGCTTGTAAAAGCAAGTCCTCATTATCAAACCAGTAGCCAATCTTCTTTTGAACATCATCTAAGTGTTCACGTAAATCTTGCATTTTCATTTTGATTCCTCCTATTTATTTTATTGTCCGAGAGGAAACAAAAAAGACCTATACCGATAAGAGGTACCCACTTCTAGCAGTAAGTAGAATAACCCCAGTTGCTTACGTCTTAATTTGATCAAAATAATATTTGTAAGTTTATCTATCTAAACTCTCCCACTCGCATAGAGGAGTCAAGATAAATCCCGTTACTCAAATACTTTGAGGAAACTAATCCTTCCATCGGACACCTATATTTTATCACTTGTTTAAGTTTTTGTCTATAAATTAATAAAAAAGAACCTTGAGTCAAGGCCCTAATTCTATAAGGTAATTTCAGTTCCACTTGTAAACTTAAACGTTATGGTTTTGTCTCTATTAACAATTGCTTTTTCAACCATTATCATCCACACATCATTTGAACTGATACCAAAAACCTGTACTTAGTGTAAACTAATGTTTATGCAGGAGGGATCATATGAAAGAAAAAAAGAAAAATAATAGACTATGGAGCGGAGAATTCAAATTAAAGGTCGTTTTAGACATCATTGAAAATGAACTCTCATACAGTCAAGCAGCGCGTAAATATGATATGTATTTAACATCAGGAAGTTTAAATGATACATTACCTGCTAGATGGGTATATCAGTATAGACTCTATGGGACAGAGCGTTTCTTATAAATGTCAAGTTAAGAATGTACAATTGGAGGTGAGGACAAAAAGTTGATTAGGAAAATAAAAAGAGACCAGAAAACAGCCTACAATCTGACTATTACTGATCTCTTAAAAACTGGCGAAAAGGAGATTTTTCCCTTTCTTCCAACAAATAAAAAAGGTCTGACATTGTATCAAACCTATGCATTCAATATGGTGGAGACAAGGGGACTTGAACCCCCGACCTCTTGAATGCCATTCAAGCGCTCTCCCAGCTGAGCTATGCCCCCATGGTGCGGTCAGTGAGACTTGAACTCACACAGCTGTTAACTACCAGCTCCTGAAACTGGCGCGTCTACCTATTCCGCCATGACCGCATCGCTTAAATATTATACTACTTTTTAACCGGGATTTCAAGTGAAATCTCATTTTTTTGTAAAAAACCGGAGCGACTTTGGCTCCGGTTGTTTTGTTTTTTTACCTTTGGACACGTCCGGAAGCGTCTCCCTTAATCAAGGTTTCGACTTCCTGCTCGCTCACAAGGTTGAAGTCTCCGAAGATCGTATGCTTCAAAGCGCTCGCACCGACGGCGAATTCCAAGGCTTCCTTGAAATCGGATTTTGTGAGAAGTCCGTGGATTAATCCGGAAGCGAAACTGTCGCCGCCGCCGACGCGGTCAACGATCCGGATTTGATACTTCCTGGACTGGTAGAATTCCTTCCCGTCATAGATCAGCGCGCTCCAGCCGTTGTCGTTTGCGGAGTAACTTTCCCTGAGGGAGGTCGCTACGTATTTGAAGTGGAATTTGTCCATCATCTGCTGGAAGATTTCCTGGTAGCCTTCCAGAGAGAGTTTCCCCGTTTTCACATCAGTTCCCTTGGGTTTGAAGCCGAGGCATTTCTCAGCGTCCTCTTCGTTCCCGATGCAGACGTCGACATATTGCATCAAGCGCGTCATCACTTCCTGGGCTTCTTTTTCCGTCCAGAGTTTTTTCCTGTAGTTCAGGTCGCAGGACACGGTGACGTTGTGCTTCTTCGCAACCTTCAAGGCTTCTTCGAGGACTTTCGCGCTCTTTTTGGAGATTGCCGGGGTGATTCCCGTGAAATGGAACCAATCGGCGTCCTGGAAGATCGCTTCAAAATCAAAATCCTCAACTTCCGCTTCCGCAATCGCGCTTCCCGCCCGGTCGTAGATGACCTTGGAGGGACGCATGGAAGCGCCGTGCTCAAGGTAGTAGATGCCGATGCGATCGCCGCCGCGGGCGATGAAGCGGGTGTTGACGCCATGCTTCCTCAAGGCGTTGATTGCCGCCTGCCCGATTTCGTGTTTCGGAAGCTTTGTGACATAGACGGATTCATGCCCGTAGTTCGCGAGGGAAACAGCAACATTGGCTTCGCCTCCCCCATAGACAACATCAAAGCTGTCAGCCTGCACAAACCTTTGATATCCCGGAGGGGAGAGTCTCAACATGATTTCCCCGAAAGTTACTATTTTCGCCATTTCAACAGTTCCTTTCTTTATTAATTTTATAAAGGGTGAATTTTCACCCTGTCTTTCTCATTTTGCGATTTTCCGATGAAAAGTGAAGCCGAGTCCGGCGGAAACCTTGTCCGCCGCGGCGCGGATGTCCAAACCGACCTGGCCGTTCTTCATCTCCTCTTCGTTGTACATGTCGGAGACGCTGATTGCGGCGACGACATTTCCCATGTGGTCGAAGATCGGAGCTCCGTAACAGGCCATGTGGTTTTCGACTTCGCGGTTATCGATTGAATAACCCCGCATTCTCACGATCTCCAGTTCCTTTTTCAGCCCCTCGGGATCAGTGATCGTGCGTTCGGTTTTCTTCTCAAACTTGATGTTGGCAATGATCTCATCCCGTCTTTCCTTCGGCAACCATGCCAGCAGGGCTTTCCCTAAACTCGTGCAGTAGACTGGATGCCGTGTTCCAAGATCGCATGCAGCGAGTTTGGCTTTCGGAGACTGCCATTTGTAAACGTAGACGACCTCGTCCCCGTCCAGGAAACCCATAAATCCTGTCTTGTTGTATTTGGCAGCGACTTCGCGGAGGTAATGCGAGCCCAAGTGGATGATGTCGTTGGAACTGACATATTTGCTTCCGATGGAGAAGGCCCTGCTTCCGAGGACATACAATTTCGAGTTGTACAAGGACGTTTCCGCAAGTTTCAGTTTCAGAAGCGTCTGTACGATTTCGTACGCGGAAGATTTGGGCATTTCCAAAGCTCTAGCCAATTCTATCAGTGATGTCCCTTGGGGGTTGGCTGCCAAAATTTCCAGGATTTTCACAGCCCTGACTATGGTTCTGTTCATAAGTCCCTTCCATAAGTTTTTTTTAATAAATTATATATTATTTGGAATGAGATGTCAACTGCTTTCAGACTATTGCTCCGTGGTCCTTCAATACGACTTAAAGAAGGTCCTGACCGCCGTTGATTTGGATGACTTCACCGGTGATAAAGGAAGCTTTCTCGCTCACGAGGAAGCCGATGACCGCGGCCACCTCTTCCGGTTTTCCGAACCGTTTCAAAAGGATGTTCTGTTTCCAGGATTCGAACAACTGCGGGTTCTTCTTCCTGGTCTCGTCATGGAAGGGTGTGTCAATCGTGCCCGGAGAGACGCAGTTCACCCTGATCCCGTATTCCGCCAAATCCTTGGCGCTCGCCCGCGTGAAGGTGACGATACCCGCCTTCGCGGTGGCGTAAATTCCCGCTCCCGGACCGCCGGCGTTGTAAGCGGCGTTCGAGGCGTAGTTCACGATTGAAGGATAGGGGCTCTTCTTGAGCATGGGGATCGCTTCCCGGGTCATGAAGACTGCCGAATCCAGGTTCAGGGCCATAACCCTTCTGTAGAAATCGGTGGGAAGTTCTTCGAGCCTGCTTCTTCCGCCCAGGCCGCCGGCGTTGTTTATGAGAACATCCAGATGGTCGTATTTCTGTCTGATGATTTCCATGCTTTTGACGATTTCTTCTTCGTTCGTCACGTCGAAGTGATAATAATCGGCTTCGATTCCCATTCCCCGAAGTTTCTTAAGCGCGACTTCAGCGGCCGCGTCGTCGATGCCGTTCAGGATGATGGAATACCCGGCCTTTCCCAATTCTTCCGCAACCGCGAGACCTATTCCTCCGGTTCCTCCGGTAATCAAAGCTATTTTCTTCATTTTACAATCCTCCTTAAAAAAATCTTTTCTTGCCGGTGTGAAGATGTCGATCAATTTCCCCTTTTCCAGGCAGACGCAGCCATGCACGATGTCCGGTTCTTTGGCCAAGCAATCGCCGGGGCCGACGATTCTTTCTTCCTCGCCGATCGTGAATTTGAACTTCCCTTCCACAATATACGTCATCTGTTCATGATAGTGCGAATGGAGGGCTCCGACGGCGCCCTCATCGAAAGCGACTTCGCAAACCATCAGATTGTCCGAATAAGCCAGGATTTTTCTGGTGACGCCTTCTCCGGCCGGCATTGCCGGGACGTCTTTGTTGTAGTTGAAATGTTTCATAATCAATCCCTTTCCTTATATATTTAGAGCATCCGCAATTCTAGTCGGAATTCAGCGTTTTTTCCGATTTGTCTTACCACGAGTGTTTTCCGCATCTTGTTCACGGGGTTGTCATAGGAATCCAGGACATAGAGTTCCTTCCCCGCGAGGTCGATTCGTCCGGCAAACGCTCTTGAACCGGTTTTTAACCGGAAGTTGAATTCCTTCTCAGCGCCGGAGAGTTTCCTCACGTTCTGCAGATGGGCGTAACCCGCGTCCCTGAACCCCAAATCCGCGGGTTCAAAGGTCCCCGACAGTTCCAGCTCCACTTCCGCTTCGAAATGGAAGAAATAGTCGTAGGTGTGGCGGGTTTCGCTCCGGACGAGGAACCGGTCGCTCAAGGCCTTTCCGGAGAGCGCGACGCTCCTTTCGAAATCCACGCCCGGATAGACGTTTTCGCAGACGGCGCTGATGCTCACCCCGTCATAGTGCAGGGTTTTTCCGGGATGGGTCGAATGCTGGTTGCTTCCGTCCACGGCGACCGTCGTGTGCGCGGCGGTGGTCCGGTGCCATTCCCGGTACATCTTCGACCGGTAGCCGGCGTTGCTCAGGTCGCGGGAGAGATAGTTCCCGAGGGCTACAACCTCCAGGCTCATCACGTCCGGATGGGCGTGGCTTTCGGTGTTGTGCCCGTATTTCAGGAAGGCGTCGTAATGGCCGTTCCTGATGAGCCCGTAATTCGAACGCGGGTAATTCTGCGTCTCCTGCTTGAGGTGGGCCTCTCCGTTTTCGAAATCCGTGTTCAGGACCATGTGTTCGAAGGAGATGTCCTCGAAGACATAGTAGGGTTTCGAAAGCGGGAGCGTCGTCCGCGGAACCGGGTGGGAGCTGATGATTTTCAAGATGGTTCCGATTTCCGAATCATATCCGAAGCACTTTGCGAGCACATGGTAAATGTAGGAGTAGGTCTTGAGATTCACATTCGGCCAGCCGTCGTTCGGATTCGGAAAGAAGAGATTTGAAAAAGCGTAGTGGTAGGCGGCGATTCCCATGTTCCGGATCGTCTCTTCGACGTGGGCGGGAAGCTGGTAATCATATATTTTCGTAAACAGCAGCAAAGCCGAAAGGCCTTCCAACGTGAAGAAATTGTAATGAATCGAGCCTTCGTACCAGAAATGTTCCGCGGTCACTCCGTTTTCGATCTGATAGACGAGGCCGAAGAGTCCGTTCACCGCAAAGTCGATCAGCTCTTCTTTTCCGAAGAAGAGGCCGATCATACCGATCGCCGCGTTCTTCCAGCAGGAAATGTTGCTCAGGCGGTCGACCTGGGGCTTCAGAAGCTTCCAGACCTCCGCGAAGAGGAGCCGGTAGCCCTTTTCCAGGAACTCCTCCTCCAAATCCTCTTTCACAATCTCCAGCGCCTGAATCATCCGCGTGGTGATGATCGCTTCGTTCAGGCCTTGCGGAAGGATCCTTCCGCACCCCCACTTCATCGTGCGGTAATCGGGATAGACCCTTCCCGCCTTGTCATGGAGCGGAAACTCCAGGTAGCGCTCGGCATAGAACATCATCAGGTCCTTCAGGATTCCGAGATATTCCCGGTCCCCTGTCGCCTTGTAGAGCGCCGCCGCCTTCATCATCGTGAGGACCGCTTCGTTCCGGTAGAAATACCTCCAGACGCCGTCGTAGACCTCGCCGGTGTATCTTTTTCCGCAGATTTCGCAGACATGCTCGTGGGGCTTGTTCAGATCGAAGATCAGGCGCCCACCGTCGATGTCGCAGAAATAGTTATGTCCCCATTGGCTCAAGAGTTTCGGGTCGTCATGGAAGTTCTGAAAGAACGTCCTGACTTCCTCGATCATCTTTTGCTTGGCGGGGATGAATTTCGGGGAATCGTTCAATAATTCCCGGAAACGTTCATTCAGGTATTGCATGGTTCCTTGCTCCTGAGCAGGTTTTTCCGATTTTTCGCTTCAAACACCAGTTTCCCATCGACCTCGAGGAAAGTCGCGCCGATCAGAATGACATCCTTGAGAACGCCGTTCTGGAAGCGCAGGTAGAGGTTGCTTCCGTCGGTCTTGACGAAACCGTCGTCGATCTTCCCTTCGTAGTAGCGGTCCGTCCATTCCCCGCCGGTGATTTCCAGGGCGAGCATCTCCGCCGTCGAGTTGTTCCTTGTTTCGATGGCCGGGAGTTTCCCGGAATCTCCGTACTTAACAATCTGGATGAAGACGCATGATTCCGCTTCTTCGCTTTCCGCCCTGAAGCTCTTGAACTCTTCCTTTTTCACGATATCCGGTTCCTGGGGAGTGAAGATCGTGCTGATGTGGAATTCGGAAGTTGTAAAAGCGATCTTCCTGTCGGAGAAGAATTCGATCTCCATCTCGTTCAGACCGATTCCGTAGCGAGCTTTGTTTCCTTCAAGTTTCGGTGGGGCGTAGGTGTTGTTCACGAGCGTGTAACGGTGGGGAAGAGAGCTTACAAGCCGGTCGATGACGAGAAGATATTCCAGGTTGTTGGAAAGGACGGTGCGGGACGCTTCCGTCATCTCCAGGTCCCTTCTGTAGATCTTCGCGTTGTCGCCTTTGTAGATGAAGAGCCGTTCGTCCGCTTCCACGAATCCGACTTCGCCCCGGAAGCCCTCGACCAAATCGGCCTCGGGATCTTCGGAAAGGCGTTGATAGGCGGAATGCATGTAGGCGTCCGATTTCCCTTCCACATCATATATTTTCCAGTCCACAAGCACCGAATTATGGTGCCAGGGCATAATTTCCCGGTTGTATCCTTCATCGACCAGCAGCGGGACGTTCTTCCGGTTCAGGATGTAGCTCAGATTGTCGGGATGGTGGTGGGAGAGGCTCATCACTTTGTGCTTGAACCGCCGGTAATGATCCCAACCGATTTCCCACTGCTTGTTTCCTCCGGGGGCCGAACATTTAATCGAGAAGACGGTCGCGTCTTCGTCCCAGCTGTCCCGGAAGTAAAGGAGGCCCAAATCGGGGAAATACCTGGTCTTGGGGAGTTCCCTGATGTCCCGCGCCGCTACGGTCGGGTCGAACCAGAGAAACTCGAGCCCCGCTTCGAACAGGATTCCCGGCTTCACATGGCTTTCCAAAGCCTCCTGGTAGAGGTATTTATCCAAAACCAGTTCCGCAAGCGCCTGCGCGTAGCCGTCCCGGTATTCGCTCGCGTACTTGTAGTAGACCGCGGGCACATGGGAACTGTAGTAATCGTGGCAGTCCCCGAAGTTCAGGGGATGGAGCAGGTTCCCCGTCGACTGATAGAGTCTAAAATAGAATGTGTTTTTCAGATAAGAGCAGGTTTGGAAGTAGTCGATTCCTTCCGCCGATCTGAGCAGGTGGGCATAAACGAAGAGCCACATGCCGCCGTAGCGCCAGTAGGCCGCGCCTTCGTAGTTCGAGCCGTCGTCGGCGAGATAGGCGTAGACCTTTTCGAAGTTCTCCTTGCTGATGTCGATGAACTTCTGTGCCTCCGGGTATTCCGGAAGCAGCGCGTAACCCGCGGCCGCAAGCCCGGTCATGTTGATCCAGTTGTGGTTTTGAAAATACTGCGTGGACCAGCCCTGGCCGGCGGTTGCGACCTTGTGGTCGTACATGATGTTCGCCTGCAGAACAAGTTTTTCGAAAACCTTCTCCCTTTCTTCGGGAGTGAGGTCGTCCTTCAGCCAGTCATAGGCCAGACCTAGACCGAAAAGGATCCAGGAAGCGCTCAGGTCGACGTTGACCAGGTAGCTGTAGCCCCAGTCCTTGTATCCCACGACCGTAAGCATCCACCTTTTCGCATGCTCCAGATACCTCTCCTCCTCGGTGAGTAGGTAAAGCAGGGCCAGGTTCATGATCGTGATGCCCATGAAGGTCGTGCTCATCTTCGGGGGTTCGACGCTCAGGCTCTGCCTGATTCTTCTTTCCCCCTCGTCATAGAGGCGCTTGAATTGTTTTTTCCGGACTCCGGAAAGGGACGCTTTCAGTTCCGAAAGCGGAGTTTCGATGAACAATGGCTTTTTCAATCAGTTTCCCTCTTTCTGAAAAATGTCATGGATTTTATCAATAATTCCGTTAATCAAAGCCAAAAACAAGACGTAAAAGCAAGCGTAGAGGATCGGTTCCCCGGGGATGACCACGCGGCTTGGATCCAGGTGGAAAAATGCGATCAGCGCCCGGTTCAAAAGCTGGTAGGTGAAGAAGACCAGGACGTTGATGAAGAGGGCTTTGCAGATTTCCCCGAGGAAATAGAGGACGCCCTCGAGCACGGTCCGCTCCTGGAACTTCTTGTTGGCGATCTTTCCTCTTCTTCTGATTGTGAAGAGGTGGTAGATGATCGGGTTGATCACGAAGACGGTGAGCAATCCCATCGCCACGCCGAGGAAAAAGATCAGGTCGAGCGGATCTTCCGCAAGCCCCGCCCCCGTCCCCCAGGCGACGAAGAAATAAGCCGCGCCGCTGAACCACCACTGGACGAAATAGGCTTTCAGGTTTTCGCTTGCTTTCGGTTTGGGTCTATTTTCTGCCATAGGTCGTTCTCACAAATCTCAGCAGCAATCCGACCAGAAGGACGAGGTAGACCACAGCGAAAATCCCGTAGATGTATAAGGACTTCAGGTCGTTGACGCTTTTCAGGTTCCCCTGCTTCCCGATGCAACTTGCGAGCTGGACGACGAGGGTGATCATGAATCCGAAACTGACCAGCCAGGTGATCAGGATGCCGATGACGCCGTCCCGGGAGCATTTCTTCAGTTTCGTCGCCTCGAATGCGGAAATGAGGCCCGCAAGAATGAAGCTGAAAAATGTGAGGCCGGTGAGCCGGTCGTTCACTTTCATCAGGTCGAGGATCAAAGTGCTGGAGATTGCGAGCGCAACCAAAGGAAGGACGATAAGGCCGGTTTTTAGATGGTCGACACGCCCCAGGACTTCCCGGCACTGCGCTTTGAAAGCCGAGATTTTTTCCTTGTCCAACTTCTTCATGCTATCCTCTCTCCGCTTTCCAGATTAAAGTAATGCGCTTTGTCCATTTTCAAAGCGACTTCTAGTTCTTCCCCCACCCGGATGTCATAAACCGCCGGAGCCGCGAGGAGCATCTTACCCCAGGGGCTTTCCATGTAAACGTGGAACTGGTCGCCTAAAAGTTCGCAGTGCTCGACGCCGTAGCGCGCCTTCGCTTCCGATTTCTCCAATATGGCGGGGGCGATGGTGACGTCTTCGGGACGGATCCCGAGCATCACTTCCTTACCCTCGTAGGGCTTCAAGGCTTCAAGATCGGCGTCGGCGATCCGCCAGGAGAAGTCCCCGCTCATTGCGAAGCCGCCTCCGATCCGCACCTTCACCATGTTCATCGGAAGTGAGCCGATGAAGCCGGCGACGAAGAGGTTCTTCGGTTTGTAGTAGAGTTCATAGGGTGTGCCGATCTGCTGGATGACGCCGCCGTCCATGACGATGATTCGGTCCGCCATCGTCATCGCCTCGATCTGGTCGTGGGTGACGTAGATTGTCGTCGTCTGCAAAGCTTTCTGCAGCTTCACAATCTCCGTCCGCGTCTTCACGCGGAGTTTCACGTCCAGGTTGGAGAGGGGCTCGTCCATCAGGTACATCTTCGGCTTCCTGATGATCGCCCTGCCCAGGGCGACGCGCTGGCGCTGGCCGCCGGAAAGCTGTCCGGGAAGCCGGTTCAGGTATTCCAGAAGGTCCAGGCTTTCCGAGACCTTCATGATGTCTTCATGGATGTAATAGGGATCCTTGTGTTTCAGTTTCAGGCTGATGCCGATGTTGTCATAGGAAGTCATCGTGTGGTAAAGGGCGTAGTTCTGGAAGACCATGGCGATGTCTCGGTCCGCCGGCGCGAGGTTGTTCAGGAGGACGTCGTCGAGCCAAATTTCGCCGGAAGTGATCTCCTCGAGGCCCACGATCATCCGGAGGAGGGTCGATTTCCCGCACCCGGAAGGGCCGACGATGACGATGAATTCCCCGTCCGCGATTTCCGCATTAAAATCGGAAACCGCCTGGACGTTGTTCGAATAGATCTTGCTTACGTTTTTCAATACCAGTTTACCCATTGCGTACCTCCCGGCCTTGGCGGTGCTTCCGGAAAAAAGCCTGGTCCTTGACCTTCTTGAGGGTGATGAAGCTGGCGAGGAGCAGTGAAGCCACCGTCAGGTAGTTGACAATGCGGACGGTAACCGTCTTCCCGCTTTCAAGCAGATAGAAATGAGGAAGGATGAGGAAATTCCGAATCAGGGCATAGGCCGCGAGTCCGAAATTGAACCAGACCCATTCGCTTTTGTAGACTTTGATTTTGATCGCACACAGGAACAGGACCAGGGTGAGGATGATGTTAAAGATGACGGAGACGCCGATCTTCCAGTCGGTGGTGATCATGTTCAGCACGGAAACCGTGGTGTAGAGATTTCCGATGATGACGAGTAGGATCAGATAATAACCCCAGACATTGTTCCTGTAGAATGTCATTTCGATTTTCTTGAACTTGTCCTTCATTTTGAACCTCGCATGCGGTTGAGCAGACTGTTTTTCTTCAGGTTCCGGAAGTAGGTTTTCACGCCTTCGTGTAATGAAAGATATCTGAAAAAGTTTATAATGATGACCGCCAGGAAGGCCGCCGCGACGATGGCGGTCACGCCGTTCAGGACGATTCCGGAATCAAGCATCCGGGTGTTGACCTCGTAGTTCTCCAAGCCTTCCAGATGGGTGTAGGAGAAATCAAGGGAAAGATAAATCCCGAGCATTTCCCGCAAGGAAAAGATGTTCAAAACCGCCCGCACGACTACAAAGATGCTGATGACGGCGTCAATCACAAGCGTGAAGAAGTTGCAGACTTCGGTCTTGATCCGCGTGAACCACATGAATCCGTAACCAAGGATCATCAGGATTCCGAAACAGAGGACGCTCCGGTTGAAGACCTGCAGTTTTCCGCTGTAGAATTCCGCGATTGGTCTGTTTTGCTTGGCTTCGAAACCGAAAAGGACCTGGTAGTCGGTCATGAAGACCAAGGCGTAGATGAAGGTCGCGATTCCGAGCGAAAAGCAGATGATAAAGAGGTATTTTTGTAACTTCATGTTCAGTTTCATAATCCACCTTTTCGTTTGCAAATAGTTTTCATCCCCCGGTAAAACATACAACCGCAGTTGTCTGCTTTATCGGGGAGGGTAGGCAGAGCCTACCCTGGTTTCTTAGTTTCCGCTGCTCCCGCCCGTCATGGCGTCGAAAGCGGTGTTGTAGACATTGATGTACTTTTGGACACCGTTGTCGTCATAGAGCTTCTTGTATTCCTGATAGGTCTTCGGAAGCGGAATGTCGGATCTGTTCGGTTCCAAAACCTTGAAACGAATGACGTTGTAAACGACTTCGTAGAAGGAAGTGTCGAGCGACACCTCTTCCTGCAGGGTCGTGGACTGTCTTTGGGTGAAGGAGAAGAATGAGGGTACAAGTTTGTAGTAGTTGTCGTTGTCGCCCTTGATGCCGGTTCCCGCGTAGGTCGGGAAGTTCGTCGTCGATTCGTTCAACAGTCTCCAACCGGCAAATCCGCGTTCGCTCGTGTATTGGTACTCAAATCCGATTTCTTTCTGATAGCCGATCGGCATCTGGCAGCCGAGCCAGTCGCGGAGGAACGTCGAGAGGTCGCCCTTCGCCAGCTCGTTCGCCTTGTCGAGGATCCATTGCTTGTACTTCGGATAGGTGATCCCGTCCGGTCCGACGAAGGTCTCTTCGGAGAGCAGTTCGGGAAGCCCGTAGTTTTGCAGTCTGCTTCCTTCTTCGGAGAAGAAGTAATCGAAGAGCGTCAGGGCGCGGAGGATTTCCTCTTCGCTTGCAGCTTTGGAAATCGCCCAGCCGTCCGGTTTGATCGAACGGGAGTTGGGGATGTAGTATTGCCATTTGCCGTTGATCTTCGCAACCGGGGGCAGGACCGTGACGACGTCGTTGTTGAGGTTGTCGGCGGTCGTGGAGGCGATCCAGTCGAAGGTCATGAAGCCAAACTGCGGATTCGTGGCGTTGTCGGATCCGTAGAAGACGTTCCTGTAGTTGGTCTTGTCAGTCTGGACATGGAAGTCGGTGTGAATCAACCCTTCCGCATACCACTGGCTGAAATAGCTCAGGGAATCATAGAAACTTTCTTCATAGAACGTGAAGACCAGGTCTCCGTTCGCATCGAAACGCCATCTTGCGGAATAGGTGTCGGTTCCAAAGACGGTGTCGCCGCCGAGATAGATTGAGAAGTGGAGCAGGTCATCGCGGTAGCTTGTCTGTCTCACGAAGAAGGGGGTGACGCTGTTCGTCTTGCCAGCCGTCAGGTACGAGGGGTTGGTCTTGATGACGCGGAAGAGAGCGATGAGCTCGTCCATGTCATAAGCGGCCTTCGCGCCGAGATAGAGTTCAGAGGGGTTGGCGTAGTCGTAGTTGTCGGCGATGTATTGCCGGAGGACGGTAGCGGCTTCCTGGCCGTTCAGTCTGCCGTCGGCGCCGGCCGCCGCGTTCATCAATTCGATGACGTTCTGGTTGGTCTTCTTGGTGACGGAGACGCCCTGTTTCGGGGTCACGGTTCCGCCGTTCTCGCCGGTTCTGGCGTTGCTTCCGACATAGAAGCCTTCATAATGAACGGGAATCGTCGTTGCGGTGTCGAAAGTCGGAGTCGCCGCATCAAGCAGTTTCTTGACCCAAGTCTCGCGGACATGCATGGCCCGAGCGTAGGTTCCGATTTCCGCAATATACGGAATCGCATAGATCTTGCCGTCATGGGCTTTGATCGAGTCGGCGATCGCCGGGTTGTCATCGAGGTATTTCTTGAAGTTGGGCATGTTCCCGTCTTCCATCGCCTGGGTGAGGTCGACGAAATAGCCTTTCGTTCCGTAATCGATCAAGTCTTCCATGATGCTGTTTCCGCCATAAATCGTGGCGTCCTTGAACTGGTTGGCGGCGCCGACCTGGATCAGGTCGCTCGCTTTCTGGTCCTGAACCGTGACGTCCTGGAAGGTGATGTTGAGTTCTTCGCCGATGTAGGTCCACATCGGTTTCAGATCACCCGCGGTGATGACGGTCCCGTCAGGCATGGTGAGGGGGTTGGCTTTGTTGTAGGTCATGGTCCTGTCTTGGTTGCCAGTCCCGAAGTTGACCTTGAGCGTAACGTTTTTGCTGAGGTCGTCCTGGGGAGTATCATCGCCATCGCAACCCGCAAACGCAAAAGCTAGGACAAAGACAAAAATCAGAGACAATAATTTTTTCATTCCCACAATCCTTTCTTAATTTTTTTGTCTTATTTCCTTACCTATTCTTTCACACCGCCCAGATTCACACCCTTGACGAAATACTTCTGGATGTACGGGTAGATGATCAGAATCGGTATTATCGAACAAATGATGATCGCGTAAATCAGGGAGTCCGCCGCGTAGGGAATGGTCACGTCAGAACCGTATTCCACCAGCTTCTGGTAGTTCTCATGGAGCTGGCGCAGGTAGACCTGGAGCGGCTGTTGGTGCGCGCCCCTGAGGAGCATCCGCGACCAATAGTAGCCGTTCCAGCGGCTTGTCGCATAGAAGAGAGTGACGGTGGCCAACGCCGCCTTGGACATCGGCAAATAAATCTTCGTCAGGATCTGGAACTCGTTCGCCCCGTCAACGATTGCAGCCTCCTCGATTTCTTTCGGAACCCCGGTGAAATAGTTCCGGAGGAGGATGATGTTGTAGGCCTGGACGCCGAAGGCGATGACCATGCCCCAGCGGTTGTCCACGCCCATCCCCTTATAATTGAGGAAGAGGGGAATCATGCCCGCCGAGAACCACATCGTGAAGACGACCAGGAAGTTGAACATCCTTTGGCCGACGAGCTTCTTCTTCGAGAGGGCGTAGGCACCGGTGACGGAAATCAGCATGCTCCACATGGTCCCTAAGACCGTGTAGAACAGGGTGTTGGTGTAGCTGATCCAGAACATCTTGTCGTAGATGATTTCCTTGTAGACGATGAAGTTCACGTCCTCCGGCCAGAGCACGATCCTTCCCATCTCATAGGCGAGTTTCCCGCTGATCGAGGCGCTGAAGGCGTAAACCAGGGGATAGAGCGCCAGGATCGCGAAGATCCCGACGAAGGCGTAGGCTATGATTTTGAAAATTATTTCGCTTCTGTTCAGTCTCATCGCTTCTACCTACCACAAAGAAGTTTTCGAAACCCGGCGGCTGATGAAGTTCGCGGCGATGACCAGGGCGAAGCCGATGATCGAGTTGAACATACCCGCCGCCGAGCCGACCGCATAGACGCCTTCGATGATTCCGATCCGCTGTTCGAATGTGGAAAGGACATCGGCCGAGGAGTAGATGTTGGGGTTATAAAGGAGGAGGACCCTTTCGTAACCGACCGAAAGCATCCGTCCGATCCTCAGGATGATCATGATGATCAAGGTCGGCGCCATTCCCGGGAGCGTCACATATCTGATTTCCTGGAGCTTGTTTCCGCCGTCGACCCGGATAGCCTCGTACAGCACAGGGCTGATGCCCATGATCGCGGCGAAGTAGACAATCGAGTTGTATCCCGCTTCCTTCCAGATCCCCGTGATGATGTAAAGGGGTTTGAAGTAGTTGGGCGTGTCCATGATCTTCGTCCCTTCCGGAACGATTTTCAGGTTGTAGAGAAACTGCGCCACCACGCCGGTCATCCGTTCGCCGTGATAGACGAGCATCAGGACGATGCTGGTGATCGTGACTTCTGATAAGAAATGGGGGAGGTAAGTGATTGTCTGCGTGATTTTCCGGAAACCCGCGGACCCGATTTCGCTGAAGAAAAGCGCAAGGATGATCGGGATGGGGAACCCGAAGATGAAACCGTAGAGACTTATCAGGAAGGTGTTCCGGAAGGCGCTCCAGAACCTGGAGCTGTAGACCCCGGAAACGATGACCTGGAAATTCCCCAAGCCCCGGAATTCGCTTCCGGAAATCCCCAAAGCGGGTTCGTACCGCTGGAAAGCCATCAGCAGGCCGCCCATCGGTTTGTAAGCCCAGAGAAAGAACCAGATCACCATCGGCGTCAGCAGGACATAGAGGCGCCAATCCTTTATGATCGTCTTCAGAATTTCCTTGAATCTTCCGTTATACATTTTCACTTCTTGTTTCATAATTCCTCTCCGTATTAGACTCTTCAATCAAGGTTTTCATGTCCGTTAGCAACCCGCTCGCTTTCTTCAGCAGGTTAAGCAATACCGCGCTTGCGACGTAGGTGAGAAGCAGCGAACCCGCGACCGCCCGGAAGGATTCCAAGAACGGTTCGCCGAAAACCGCAAGCGCTAACGTCCGTCCCAGAACCACCGCAAGAAAAGCCGCGAGAATGAAAAGGTTGAAGGCCAGGGCCCTGTCCCGAATCCCGTCCAGCGGTCTTCTGACAAAAGCCGGCACCAGGAAAATGAAAAAGTTCCCGGCGACATAGAAAAGAAGGTTCTCCAGAAAATTGTCCTTGTATAAAAGCAGGAGCGGCAGCCCCGAGACGACAAAGACGATTCCTCCCGGAAGTCCCCAGCGGAAAATCGCGACCACGGAAAGGAGGAACGCGAAACTCAGGGTGAATCCGGGAACCAATTTCCGGAGCAAAAATGCCCCCAGGAACTCGGACGCCGCCGCAAGCAGGGAAAAGATCAAAAGATCCAGACCCCGGTATTGCTTCAGACTCATGATTGTTCTCCGTTCATATTTGTGAACTTGGTTCATATTTACATTCCGAGAACATTATACAGGAAATGATTTTCAGAGTCAAGCGTTTGCATTCTTTTTATTTGTTTTTTTAGAAAGAGGTTGATATTTGTTTTCGATGTTGATATCATATAATTGGATATATTTATGAACATAGTTCATAATTATGAACGAAAGGAGACATGATGAACAAGAAAAAATTCCTGATCCTGCTTTTGCTTGTGCTGGCGTTCGGCCTTGCGGCCTGTTCTTCCGATGACGGAGGGGACTACGGGTTCGAGGAACTTTTCGTGGGCGATTTCGCCCGTCCCGGGCTCCATGACAAGGACGGAAAACCTTACGTGCTTTTGCAGGAGAACGAAACAACCGGAAAGACGATCGACGTCCTGGATCACGGGGCGGTCCCCGACGACCCCGACCATGACAACACCCAGGCTTTCAAAGCCGCAATCGGCAGCGCGGAACCGGGTGACGAGATCTATGTACCGGCGGGCAAGTACTACTTCAAGACCCACGCCTCCACAATCGGCGGCTACTATTCCCACATTTATTTAAAGAAAGGAATCAACCTCCGCGGGGAAGGAGAATCACTGGTCGAACTTGTTTCCGCCTTCCAGCCGGAAATGAACGAGAACTACAACACCTCGGTCATCACGACCTTAAGCGGTTATTCGGTCATCTCCAATCTCACGGTCACTTCCGCAACCCCGAATTCCGCCCTCCCCGATCCCAATGATTCCAACCTGAACACGGACGTCTTCACGGCCCCGAAATATGGGATTACTGTCGCGAACGGGGATCCCCTGGAGATAACCCAGAACGTCTACATCAGGAACGTCACCGTCGAAAGGTTCCGGAGGATGGGCGTCAGAATCGTCAGTTCCCGGAACGTGGTGGTCGAGGAATGCACATTCAAGAACGCGGTCGACCTCGGCGGCGGCGGGCACGGCTACGGCGTCGACATCCAAGGCCGGGGGCATGACGCGAACGACGTCGGTCTCACGATCGACTGCCTCTTCAACGTGGTGAGGAATTCACGCTTCGTCGGACCTTACCTCCGCCACGGCGTGATCATCCAATACTACGCCCACAACAACCTCATTGAGAACAATTCTTTCCAGAACATCCTGCTTGACGCGATCGACCTCCACGGCGAGGACGAGTTCTCCAACGAGATAACGAAGAACGAAATCATCAACACCCGCGCGGGGGCGGCGATCGGCGTCGGAAACAGCGGCGCGACCCACGACGCCTCCGGACCGAACAACTTCATCCATGACAACGACATCATTGGCGGCGCCCGGGGGATCGACGTCATCCTCGGTTCGGAAAAAACCATCCTTTTCAACAACCGCATCAGCAACCTCGCAAATCCGAACGCGACGGGCATCCTTCTTACCAACGCCAACGGTTCGCGGGTCATCAACAACGTCATTGAAAACATGACCGGAGAAAACTCCATAGCAATCAAGATCAACTACTCCTACTATCCTCTGAATCCGGCCCGGGGAATCCCCGACGGTTACGTGATCAAAGGGAACACGCTCAGGAACATCAGAAACGGCGTCTTCATCGAGACCAAAACCGACAACTTCGTCCTCGAGGACAATGCTTTCGAGAACGTTTCCGGCTACGAAGTCCTGGACGACAGCCCCTCCTTCCGACTTCCGGGCATCAGCGACGAAGTGATCGAAAAGAAAGGGAACTTCCTGCTTCCCACGGACAACAACTTCATCACGTCGGAAGCCAAAAACACGGTCCAGAGCCAAAAGAACATGAAGCTGAAAACCTCGGTCCTGGAGCCGGAATACAACCGGATGATCTATGCGAAATTCAACATCCGGGGCGAACTCACGCCCGACGTCAAGAACGTCTATCTCACTTTCGCGGCGAAGAGTAAGGACGGGCCGGCGACGATTAGCATCTACGGAAGCACAAACTACCTCGATTGGAGCGAGGATACGATCACCTGGAACAACTCCCGCCTCCATGAGGAGAAACTGGCTAAGGTCCTCCTCCAGGACGGCGAATACACGGCGGTGCACATCGCGGACTTCACCTTCCCGGTCGTGGGCCAGGAGTTCAAGACTTATTATATTAATATAACGGATTTTGTGAAAAGCGTGCAGGGGGATGAATTCACCCTGATCCTCGCCAACCAGCTCGTTCAGGAGATGTACATGGAGGTCTACTCCTCGAAACAGACCGCCCAGGGCATGACTTTCGGCTTGATTTTCACCAAGGATTAAAAACAGGCTTGACAACATTAAGATTGGTTCATATATAAATATATGGTTCATATATACGAACCTTTCTTCATTGAGGAAACATGATAACGTTTACAGATAAATAAGGAGGAGCGAATGAAAAAATTATTGGTCTTTTTGTTAGCGGTATTGGCCCTGGGCTTCTTCTCCGCCTGTGATGGCGGAGAGGAGCCCCAACCGGTTGTGCCGACATTCGAAAATGTCAGCATCGTTGCGGGAAACGAGGCGGGGACGATCTCCCTGCTGGTGACCGCCAAGGAAAGAAACGCCACGATCTACTACATCGTGACCGCCGATGATTCCAAGGCCCCGACGGCTGAGCAGGTCAAGGCGGGAACGGACTTCGAAGGGGTCCACGTTCTGGACAAGGGCGATTCGCAAGGAACGCTTTCGAAGAGCGTCGTCCTTGAGGGCGGAACGGTCTACACCGTCTACGTCGTCCTGGAACTGAACGGGGTCTTCTCCAAGACCGTCTATTCCAATCAGGTCCTGACCAAGACCGAGGAACAGGCCCAGGACAAGGGGAGCGGCACCCCGGATGATCCCTTCCGGATTTCGACTGTCGCGGATTTGGAAGCGATGCTCACCGATGAAGTCTTCGTGCGTGACGCCTACTATGTCCTGACGGCAGATTTGAATCTTGCGGAAGCGGGATACAGTGAAGGCGGAAAGAGCTGGGTTCCGATCGGCAAACGGACGGCCAGCCTGGTCAAGTTCGCGGGCGAATTTGACGGACAGAACCACACGATCAAGAATCTCTACATCAATTCCACCGACTCGACCGAAAAATGGGGTCTCTTCGCGGAATTGGACGTGACCGGCGTGATTAAGAACCTCCATCTTGAGGACGTCAACATCACCTCTTCCGGAACGCGCGTCGGCGCGGTCGTCGGCTACAGCAAGGGCACGGTCTCCAATGTCTCCGTGACCGGAACCATCACCGGGAAAGATAGCGGTGACGCCGACGTCGGCGGCATCGTCGGTTATCAGTATCAATCCGGAGCGATCCGTTACGCCTACTCCGCGGTCAACATCACCGCCGGCGGCAGAAGGATCGGCGGCATCGTCGGCGTGTCGGACGTGGCCGCGGGAGACAGGAACCCGATCCTCGTGAGCGACTGCTATTCGACCGGGAACATCATCGGAACCGGAAATGAAGCGAGGCAGGTCGGCGGCATCGTCGGCTACGCCAGAGGAACGGAATTCGAGAGGGTCTACGCTTCCGGCGACATCACCGGCGCGAAGGAAGTCGGCGGCTTGATCGGGTTCGTTGAGCAGAGGGAAGGGAACACGATCGTTCCGAAACTGAAGAATTCCTTCTACATGGGCGCGCGCGTCACAAAGAGCGACGCCTCGTCCAAGAACATCGGAAAAATCGTCGGGAACTGCAAGAAAGCGAACGGCGAACCCGTAATCGAAAACGTCTATTCCCTGCTCGCGACTGAACTCGTCGGCGGACCCGGAGACGCGAACTCCACCGTGGACGGAACAGGCGTTTCAATGGACAACTTCAAGAGCGTGGAATGGCTTTCGACAACCTTGAAATGGAATCTGGAAACCATCTGGGAAATCAAAGAAGGCGCTTTGAGACCGACGCTTAAGGGCATGGCCGACGACGGCAGCTACACTGTTCCCGCGGTCCCGCTCATGATCAACCTTGTCGAATTCAAGGAAGGAAACAGCGTCGGTGAAATCGGCCTGAAGATTCAGACGAACCAGGAAGCGGACATCTATTATGTCGTCGTGACGGCCGACGCGCAGGCGCCGACCGCCGAGCAGGTCATCGCGATGCAGGATTATGATGGAGTGACTCTGATCGCATCCGGAACCTTGAAAGGAACGGAACTGGAAGCGACTCTCGAAAACCTCAGCGAAGACCTTGAGTACAAGGTTTATGTGGTTGCGAAATTGAATGATGAAGTGAAAACGGAAAGCAAATCCGGAAAACCCAAAGGCACGGAACCGCTCTGGGGCGGCGAAGATCCGGCGGAACTGGGTTATTACCCGATTTACAACGCCAGGGATTTGGAAGCCTTCAGCGCGATCGCCGCGGAAAACAACACCGTCAACGCGAAACTGATGGCGGACATCAACCTCACCGGCTACTACGGCGAAGATAGCGAGGGATTCCTCCCGATTGGAAATTCATCGAAAAAATGGAAGGGCGTCTTCGACGGCAACAACCACAAGATCATCGGCCTTTTCATCAACCGTCCTGATGAAGAAAATGTCGGACTCTTCGGCTACACCGACATCGAATCCAGCCGGAACAAAGCGGCGACGATCAAGGACTTGACGATCGAGAATGCCAACGTCACCGCCAAAGGCTATGTCGGCATCCTCATCGGCCGCGGCAAAGCCGACGTTTCCAACGTCAGCATCGTCAACGGAACCGTCACGGCCCAGAACGCGGATGATTCCCGCGCGGGCGGCCTGATCGGCTTCTACCAGCAGGGCATCCTTGACAAAGCCTACGTCAAAGCGACGGTCACCGGCGGAAAACAAGTCGGCGTCCTGATCGGAAATGTCGACTATTCTTCCGACACTCCCGCCGAGGAAGTCATCATCCGGAATGTGGTCGTTGAAGGAAGCGCGACGGGCACCGACCAAGTCGGCGGCGTCGTCGGCTACCTCAGAGGCACGCTCAGGAACGCGGTCTCCTATGCGACGGCGACGATCACCGGAGACAAGACCACCGTCGGGGCCATCGCGGGCTACCTCCAGAACAGGCACGCCAGCAGCCAATTCAAGGCGACGCTCATCAGCGCAATCAGCTTCGCAGACAATGTGAAAGTGATCGGATCGGTTAAGGAGGACAGGGGCGAAGTCACCTTCCAGAAACTCTTCATCGTCGGCACCGCCTCTCCGGACGCGAGCGCCCAGGTGGTTGCGGAACTGGAGGCGGCGTGGCTTGAAGAAAACACCGATTTCGATCTCGAGAACCTCTTCAAACTCGATGAAAACAAACATTTGGTATTAAAATAAAACATAAAACAAGGTAGCCTCCGGCTACCTTCAATTAAAGGAGTGGAATATGAAACGGATATTGATCATTGTCTTCTTGCTGCTTTCTTCGCTGCTTTTCGCTTCTTGCAAGGGGGACGGGCCGGAACCTGAAGAAAGCGGAAAAGAATTGACGGCTTTCGAAAAAGTCCAGGACGCGAAGGCGAAGCTTTCCCTGGGGGACCTGAGCAACGTCATCGCCAACATCGCCCTCCCCAAAGTCGGCGAGCATGAAGTCCTGATTGACTGGGAAAGCGACAAACCCGAAATCTTAAGCAACAAAGGCATCGTGAACCGGCCTGAGGACAAGGACGTCGTCGTCAACCTCACCGCCAAACTCAGTTTCGGAGCCTCGACGGACACGAAACTCTTCCGGGTGACGGTCAAGGCGATTCCGCAGGACGTTTCAGGGAAACTGAACGAAGCCAGGAACAGTTTCGTCCTCTACCCCCTCGAGAGCGTGATCAGCGACACCATTGTCCTCCCGCGGGTCGCCGACCAGCATTTAATCTACCTTGAATATGAAACGAGCAACCCCAATGTCATCGACCTGGACGGAAACGTCACGAGGACGGACAGGGAGCAGACCGTGGACATCAAGGTCAAGTTCTCCCTCGAAGGGGAGACGGTCGAAAAGACCTTCACCCTGAAGGTGGCTCCGAAGACTGGCGCCTCGGACATCGTCACTCTGGACGACCCCCGGATTCTGAGGAAGGTTTCCGTCAAAAACAACATCGAATTGGTCGCGGCTGTGAACAACGCGAAGGCGGGAGATGCGATTATCCTCGAAGACGGCAGGTACCGGAACATCAACCTCCTCGTCACCAAATCCGGGACGATGGAAAACCCGATCTTCATCATCGCCCGGAACCCGGGCAGGGCTTCAATCGAAGGCGAATCCTCCCTCACCGTCAGGGCGAACCATGTGGTGGTCGCGAACCTTTTGATTACGAACGGCAACCCCTCCGTGGACAAGGGCGCGGTCATCCTCGAAGGCGATTACCTCCGCTTCACGAATTGCAGGATCGACAACTTCCAACTGGAAGGAAACGACTATAAGTGGCTCTCGCTCACCGGGCGCTTCCACGAAATCGACCGGAACATCTTCATCAACAAGAGGACGGGCGGGTCGCTGCTCACGATTTGGCGGAACGACAGATCCCCCAACTTCCACCACATCCATCTGAACCAGTTCGTGAATTACAAGGACGGGGGCGGGCTGAACGGCTATGAAACGATCAGAGTCGGCACTTCCGACCATTCGCAGAGCGATTCCTACGTCATCATCGAGAACAATCTCTTCGAGGAAGTGAACGGCGAGATCGAGATCATCTCGATCAAGGCCGGAAGGACGATCGTCCAGGGCAACACCTTCAAGAAATGCGTGGGCATGGTCACCTCCCGCCACGGCAAGAACAACCTGATCCAGAACAACGTCTTTTTGGCGGACAATATCAAGGACACCGGCGGGGTGCGGGCCTACGACGGCGGCCACATCATCCGCAACAACTACATCGAAAAGGTCGACACGAGTTCCAACACGCGGGGTCCGATCGTGATCCATTCCGGAACCAGCATCCCCGGCGAAACGACGGTGCTCAATTCCCAGTGGACGGCGTACAACATTCTGGTTGAGGGCAACACGATCGTAAACAGCACCCAGTCGGTCCTCTTCTGCGGGAAATACACCTACAGCGCGAAGGACATCTTCCTGAAGGACAATCTGATCGTTTCGAAGGCGAATGAGGCGGCGTTCCGCTTCGATAAAGCTCCGGTAAACGCCGTCTATGAGAACAACCGCGTCTACGCCTCCAAGCTCACCGACCATCGCGGAACCGTCCAACTGGAAAGCATCGAAGGGGTCGCTTTCAGCACGACGCTTCCGACCCTGACTCCGAACGCCCAGGGTCTTCTTCTGCAGGAAGGAATCGGCGCGCGGGGCCTCGAGGTCATGACCGCGACGAATTGCGGGACGACTTGGAGATAGGTTTAAGCCGCTTGCATCAGCAGGCGGCTTTTTTTGCCAAATCTTAGTATAAGATTCCTTAAATAAAGCATAATAAAAGCGGAGGCGATAAAATGAACCAAAACCAACTGACACAGAAAGAAAGATTGCTGCTCCAGGACTTGAAAAGTCAGGAAGAACTCTGCATCAAGAAATACGGAAAATACGGGCAGGAAGCGGGAGATGAGGTCTTGAAGCAGTTGTTCCAACAATTGGCTTCAAGCGAACAGCAACACCTTGCGACCGTGGATCAGATCTTGGCGGGCGGAAATCCAAGCATGCAAAGCGGACAGCAAACCCAGGGCACCCAGTTCACCCCCACTTCCAATCTGAAATCCCCCAACGCGAATCAAAAAGATTTCTACCTCGTCCATGATCTTCTGAGCACGGAAAAGTACGTTTCCGCAACCTACAACACCGCGATCTTTGAGTTCAACAGCCCCCAGATCCGGCAGACGCTCAACCACATCCAGAAGGAAGAACAGGAACACGGAGAATTGCTCTACAACTACCTGAAGCAAAACAACGCTTATCCTCTCCAATCATAAAAAAATTTATGGACCTCGGTTCATAAATTTTTTTCTTTTTTCAGAAAAATTTGTTGAAAAAGAGCAGTTTGTGCTATAATTTTACAGGAACGGCCATACTAGAAGTCAATTCAAGAGGGATTAAGAGGAGATTTATGCAGGAGAAACAGATAAAGCGCTATCAACTGTTCCTGAAACTCCGGAAAAGGAAGTTTCTGAACACGTTGGTCATTTTGATCGTCATGATGTCGGTTTACTGGGTCGTCCTCATCACCGCCAGGAACACGGGGCAGCTGACCTACGCGCACGCCATGTACATTCCGATTCTTTACGCCAGTTTCATCTACAACAAACGGACAAGTTGGATCTTCGGACTGCTGGGTGGGCTCCTCCTGGGCCCTTTGCTTCCTTACAGCCAAGTGGCGATGAGTTGGGTTTTCCGCCTGATTATCTTCATCGCGATCAGTTTTTTGAGCAGCCTCGCAATCGATGAACTCAGGGAAGATTCGGTGTTGTTTTCGTACAACCAGACGACCTACATCCCCAACCAGAATCTCCTCAAGAATCCGGAAATCTACATCGATTTCAACCAGAATTACACGATCTACTCGCTTCTCATCAACAACTGCGCGAGCCTGATCGACCTTTTCGGAATGGACCTCTACGAACAGGTTTTGATCAAGATCTATGAAAACCTGAACGAAGTCTACGGCAAGAAAACGCTCATCATGCAGCCCGAACGGGACGTCTTCTGGGTCATGGAGAAGGCGAAGGACGCGGAGGGGGATTTCCAGAAACTCCGCGAGACCCTCGACAGGCACATCGTCCTCGGGGAAATCAACATCTACCCGGAATTCACCGTCGGCATCCACACCATCCCCGGCAGGGAAGCCTTTAACATCGACCACTATTACCGGGCCGACATCGCCGCGCGCTACGCCCACAAGAACCTGCAATTCTTCGCGGTCTTCGGCGAGGACATGATCTATCAGCACCAGCAGTTCGCCCTGATCGGGGACTTCATGGACAGTCTGCGGAAGGGGCACCTCCACCTCGCCTACCAGCCGATCATCGACCTCAGGACCGGGAAGGTCTCCCATTTCGAAGCCCTGATCCGTTGGCAGCATCCGAAACAGGGGTCCATCAGTCCGGATTTCTTCATCCCCCTGATTGAGCAGACCCACCTGATCAATGAACTCACCGCCTACGTCATCAGGGAAGCGGTGCGACAGATGCTCATCTTCCGGGAACAGGGAATCCCGGTCAAGACGGCTGTCAACGTCTCCGTCAAGAACCTCTTGAGCGAGGATGCGGTCCGCACAATCAAGAACACGGTGAAGGAGGCCGGGATAGCCCCGGAAAACGTGACCTTGGAGATTGTGGAAACGGAGATGCTTTCCTCATCCGCGGTCACGAAAGAACGCCTTTCCAAACTCAAAGCTGAGGGTTTCACAATCGCCATCGACGATTTCGGAAAGGGCTACTCCTCGTTGAGTTATTTGAGCGAATACCCGGTCGACGCCATAAAGATCGACAACTCCTTCAGCTGCAAACTTGGCCAGGACCCCAACTCCGGAAAGATCGTAAAGACCTTGATCGACCTCGCCCACCAGTTGAAGCTTTCAGTCGTCTGCGAGGGCGTGGAAGACGAGAAGACGGTCGAGATGGTCAGGAACCTGGGCGCGGACTTTGCGCAGGGCTACTACTACGCGAAACCGATTCAAGGAAAGGACGTCCTTTCCTGGTACAGGAGTTACCTGGAAGGGGAAACAAAACAAGGCTAACATACAGTCAAAAAGGGCCTTCATCCATATGCTAATACCGAGGAGCTGGTTTTATGTGCTTCTTTCGGCGTCCCGACGCCTTCATCCTCCTGGTATTGGCTCTGATCATCCTCTGGTGCTGCGAGAAGAAACTCGCCCGCGCGGAGGAATTCAGCGGTGATGAAGATGATTTCGAGGATAAATGAGAAGCCGCTTTCAGAGAAAGCGGCCTCAGGCTGTTGACAAAGTCAGCAGCCCTTTTATTTAATTTATTAAAAACTTGAC
>ENA-UPSA01000939-UPSA01000939.1-bioreactor-metagenome-genome-assembly--contig:-NODE-939-length-35000-cov-12.459064_pt1 | contig 35000 bp, 32 predicted proteins | sample MGYA00238183_ERZ773288 | MGnify/ENA primary metagenome ERZ773288 (study PRJEB29028, sample SAMN07631243) | bioreactor metagenome | isolation source: Switchgrass digestor | place: USA: Dartmouth... | reverse complement strand
CTGCCCTTGCTCATGGTCCTGAGCCGCTCCGATTGCCGCGCTGCCCGGCAAGGCACGTGAAAGCCTTGCGGTCAGACCTCCTCCCCTCGAGTCGCTTAAAGGACGATGAGAGGTTCCCTATTGTGGATGGTAGCAGCCACAGAGGGCATGTGAGCAATGGACAGGCGACGACCGGGACGGCCGACCGCTCGGACGCCTCAGGTGCGGAACTCAGGCGGTTCTTCCAGAGGCAGGTCAGGACTAGGCGCAACTTCCAGCCACCCAAGCGCAGCAAGGTTGCGAATCGAATCTGCGATCGCTTGTCTATCGAGAGGGGGATACCTTCGTTGCTTCCACTTCGTGACCATAGCGAGAACCTGGGATTCCGAAGGCTTGTGTTCCGAACCGTTAGTGAGCGCCCGTGCAGCGTAATGTACGCTTGCCGCAATCTCGGCCTGACGGGTGTTCATGCGTAGGAAGAGATCCGCAACCTTGTCAATGACAGACTGCCACCTTGACAGCTCGGCCGCGTGCGCTTGACGAGCGCTTGCATAGCCCGGCCCTACTGTGATCTTAAACATTCGCCCGACCTCACGTTCCTCGATCAGGCCGTTGTTTACGAGCGAGGTCATGAGGCGCTTAAGTGCTGGGGTGAACGGTCCGTAGCTTCCAGGCTCGTATTCCAGCCCAGTCGGTAGCCCAGACATGGTTGCGAAATAGGCGATCTTCTGAAACATCGTCCGTCCCACAGGCCAGTGATACGGTTCGCTTTCGATTCTGGCCAGGATCTCAACAAGAGCCACATGGCCGGGCTCTATCCTTGGTGGCAGCCCACCCTTGTCCACCAGTTTTCTCTGATGTGAGTGTGTGTCTCCCGTACATTCCGTGTCACACATGTCCTGGCCGGTGCTCTGAGGTACGTATAGCTCGACCGGGATGTCGAGGAGGTTGAGATAACGCTGAAGAGTCGGACCGACTACGGTCCAGTCAAGCTGCCCGTGGCCGCACCCAAGCGGAGGAACAGCAAGGGATGTGATTCCCCATTCCTTATAGTGTCTGGTCAGGTATTCCAGTCCGCGCACAATGTCCGACAGGCGTGCAACAGAACGCCAGTGACCCTTGGTCGGGAAGTTCAGAATCCACGGAAGCACCGGCCGGCGGAACAGGTACGGCTCCCCAAGATGTACTTCACCGGCAGCGCAACGCCTCGCGTAATCATCGTACATTTCGGGGAAACGCTTTTTGAATTCCAGGGCTATACCTTTGCCCATAACGCCTACGCAGTTCACCGTGTTTACCAGCGTCTGCGCCTGAGAGTCGAACAAGTTTCCCTTTACAAGTTGCACCATGGTGGCCCCTCCTACAGGAAGAAGAGATGCCTGTTTACGGTCAGGTGCCATGATACCCCGCACTGTGCGAGCGCGGGTCTGAGCAAGTCTCTGGTTGCCTCGCAAGAAACGTGGCCACCCATAATAAGTTCCGGAGGAACTCGGTGTGGCACCAGAACCTCCGCGCATTTGATGGATTTGTGTCGGTATTCGGCAATCGGGTCTTCAGGATGCGTCCAGAAATCAGAAAAAACTGCCTCCTTGCTGATAAGCTGCAATCCTAATGGTGGTGGAGCGAACCGGGCATACTGGCTTGAGGCATTCCTGTCGGATACCACGACTCCTTCCAGGTCAAGCACCTTTGGGTTGATCCTGAGAACACACAGGCAGGCATGCAACGCACGCCGCTTATACAGCATCGGGTTTCGTGCACATATGTATAGGTTGACATAATTGTGTAAGGGACCTCCTCCAGGAACCACAACCATGCGCCGACGGGCCTGGATCTCCTCCATGGCGATCGACGTGTGATCGATTTGTGACGCCAGAGTGTGCGAGAGAATCCCCCGCCTCGCGATTGAGGCGACGTTCTCCACAGGCGCTATGTAGTGAAGTTCTGTCAATTCCTCACGTTCCAGAGGACCCCCCACCTCTCGATCGGGCAAGCCTCCCAGGTCTCCTCAGCCTTAGTCTGCGCAACTCCAGACAGTTGCATGGACTCTCTTTCGTCTGATGCCATGACTCTGCCTCGGCGACAGGCTGGTCAGCCCTCGGCAAAACCGGTTGCCAGCGTCTTGAACAAAACTTCGACGCTGGGGCCGGAGTCTCCTTTCGTGCAATGACGGAAACGAATTGGCTTCTCTCTGGTAACCCAGTAAGGAGGTCATCGCGTCTATAACCTTTGGTGTCTCGAGACATGCGTGCCGCACAAGGTTCGTGGCGTCGTGCCTCGGGATCATCGGTATGGTGATCGTGCTATACGGGTGTTTCGGCGGCTGTCGTGACGGTAACGGCGGGGGGCACCGCAGCGGCGCCGTCTCCCGCCCCGGCCAGGGCTGCCCGCGACCTCCGTAGGGCGGGTGGACATTACTCTGCCTTTGTCCACTCCAGATTGACCCTGAGCAACCGTATCTCCTCAAGTTCCACTCCGCTCACAACCTTGGAGTACTGTTCAACCTCGTTGGGATTCAGTAGCTGCATCAGGCGTGTTAGCAGCTTCTTCTATCTCACGCAATTCGCTTTACACCGCTGTAGCCGCCAGACCGGCTCTACCTGCACGGGTTCGACGTCCACCAAATCCATCCATGACATCCGAAGATGTTGCGCTCTGCTTTGCGCACCCTGGCCTGATGGGTCTGATGGAATGCAGGATGAACCGGGTTATGCAGCTGTGTCACGAAGTCTCGATAGGCGGAGACCTCTCGCTCAACCTTAGGCCGAACCATCATGTAAGGCCATCTCATGCACCTCCAGGTTCGCGACCGGGGTCAACCCCCCGGTTCGCCTCGTGGTCGTGAAGGACATATGCCTGATGGGGTTCGTCCGGCGTCGCCCCCATCGCGTCGTGCTGTCCACGGGCGAGCTTCTCAACATGCTCGGCCGTGCCGGCCGTCCCGGCCAGGTGGAGGCCGGCTGGGGCGTCGCCTTGGTGGAGCCGGGTCTCCTCGACGAGCACGAGCTATCTCAACTCGAGGTTGCCATCCGCGACGCGCGCGGCAACCCTGTCAGAAGCCGGCTGCCCGACTCCTTCGACTCACTCATGCGTTTCTTGCTCACCGTGATATCCGACCGGGGCGAGGCGACCCTCCAGGACGCCGTGGACGGCCTCCGGGCGAGCTTCTGATATCACCTGGAGCCCCAGCCCATAGAGTTCGATAGGCCCCTTCACGCCGACATGATGGAGGACATCCCGTCCTTTGCGCGGGTAGACTCGTCCATCCGCCTGGAGCGCGCCTTTCCCGTGCCGGACGGCGTCGCCGGGTCGGTCGCGTCGGGCGACCGGCTCTACAACTTCAGCCTGACCATCGCTGGCGAGGACTGCACGTGCGAGGCCAAGCGCAAGTGGCGTCCCAGGGAAACCTGCAAACACCCGGCGTGCGGCATCCACTCGTGGCGGTGACCGTCAGCAACGTCCTCGAAACACCTCGCTAGACCGAGGAGGAATTAAATGGTATATGCCGAATGGACCCTAGAATGTGCGACCGTAGGGATCTCTATTCGACGCCAGGAAGGTTGGTTGTATCGGGCTGGCTGATTCGCGGACTGTCTGAGAGCGACGCGTCTGGGGGTCTTCGATATGAGAAACCGCGTCGGAAATGAGATATCGTATGACTACGACAGGAGGTTTGACGTCCTGTACGTGTCTTTCGGGGCGCCCAGAGAATCGTACTGCGAGGAACCCGAAGAAGGCTTCTTAATCAGGCATAACCTCATTGATGGCTCCTTTGCAGGGGTCACCGTTATTGAGTTTATGCGGAGGTGTCAAGAGGGTACCCTACCCAAGATCCCCCTTCCAGTCGACATAGACTTTGGGGGAATTGCCAGAAGGCTCCGAGGAACTAGCGAGACGACATGAGAGGCGGCCCTCCAGAACCATCACCTCAAGAAAGGAAACAGGTATCTGTGGGCGATGTTCATGTGCCAGCAAGCAGCGGAGAAAGCAATCAAGGCAGTCTATGTCGAACAGACGGGCGAGACCCCTCCCAGGAAGCACGACCTCATCTCGCTTGCCGGTTCCGCCGGTATTTTGGCGGAGTGCGGCGAAGACCGACGAGATCTCCTGCGTCGCTTTTCCCTGTACTACATCGAAACACGTTACCCCGACAAGAGAGCCCAACTTGAAGCTAGTTGCACTGAGGAATACGTAAGTCAGATGATGGCTAGGACGAAGGAGGTTGTGGAATGGCTGAAAAACAAGTTGAGGTGATTGCTCGGGAGTTCGTGAAAGCCCTGAGGTCAAGGAATATCCGTGTGGAGAAAGCCATCCTGTTCGGCTCCTATGCAGCGGGGGAAGCGACCCCGGATAGCGACATCGACATCGCGGTAATCTCGCCGGACTTCGGCAAGGACTACGTTGAAGAGGCTGTGATGCTGAAGCGGATCAGCGAGGATATTGACCTCGACATCTCACCGCGGCCTTATTCGCTGGACGAGTACCGTAAGGCAAGCCGCGGCCAATTCCTGTACAACGAGATCTTCCGCAGGGGTCGACCCGTTGAGGGATAGCCAGCGGTCACGATGACCCGACGTTGCATGGGATATGAGCAGCCTTCGCCGTGACCATGGAGCCGCTCACAACAGCGCGCGCAGGACAGCTGCGATCTGCCTCTGCCTGCCGGACAACCGCCTTCAGCATCATTGCCGCCGATCGTTTTCGTCCCTGCCGAGGGGGCATTCATCGGAGGCTGCCACCTCAATGCCGCTGGGCGCGAATCCTCTCCACACTTCCATGAAGTTGTCCGTCGGAAGCCATCTTCCTTCCCGCAACATCCGGCTCCACAATGAACAAGCCTCATCAAGAGACAGCACCCTGCGATCCACCGCCGCAATCATGATGGCAGACGTATCTATTATGGGAATCTCGTACCGATCGCAATACGCGCTGACGTCCCTGTGGTTGTTGCTGGCTACAATGCCGTGGTCGAACCGAGCATGAACCATGGCGGCAGACTCGCCGCTACCCAGGCACACGCCGTTGAACGTGCCCCTGACGAGCCGTCGGCAGTCAATCCAGCGGCTCATCCTCCTCGCCCTCCTGGTCCTGGCTTGCCCTCGTGTAGCCGAAGCTGCCGAGCAACTCCTCTGCCTTGCCCTGGCTGATCAGGCCCCGTTCAAGACAGATCCTGACTTTCTCGGGGATATCCGATATCACCTCGTAGCTGCGATCGCGCTCATAGAGACGAGTGTCATAGCCTCGCGCTCTGGCCTCGCGGATGACGGCGGGAGCATACCTCTCCATCTCTGCGCGGTTGCGAAAGTATCCGCACTCTCTGAGGCGCCAAAGCATTGCCCTGTGGCTGACCTGGAAATACTGCTCAAGCTGCAGTATTGTTGCCCAGTCGGGAGTCGGCCGATGCGCAAGTTTGGCGAGGATGTACTGGAGGCCGGCCTCCGGTACAAGCAGGTATGCAGCGAACTTGTCTGCGTTCAGCTCATCGGGCTGCTTGCCTGGAAACTCCGACGCCGTGCATGCTCTGCCACTCATGCCCGCATTGTAGCGAACATGGTATAGCTCGTGGGCGGCAGTGAAATGCTGATGGCCGCGCGTACGATTGGTGTTCAGCACGACGATGACCGTGTCTTCTTTGCGCACGAAAAGGCCAGAGATACTTGAACTGTCACCGAAAGGGGTTCGGACCACCGTTATCCCCTCGAGCAACCAGAGAGCTTGCTCTATATGCACAGGCTGTGAGTCACCTAGACCCCACTCTCGTCTGACCTGTGCGGCGAGCGTCACCGGGTCGGTTGGGGTAGTCAAGATCTTCCCTCCATGAGCAATCGATCTAACATGTGCGCGTCCATGACGAGCTTCTTGGCCCAGGCAATGATCTCCAGGTCGTCCTCTGACACCGTCTCGGCCCTGAAAGCCACAGCAATGTTTGTATCGAGACCAGGCCCGGAGGTGCTCAAGAAGTGGTCGATTCCGTATCCATAGAGATCAGCGAGCCTCGCAAGCTTAGCCAGGCTAATCTCCCGACGACCGTTCTCGTAGTAGCTCAGCTCTTCCCGGCTGACGCCGATAGCCGATGCCGCCTGTTCTTGAGTCAGGCCCATCTGTGCCCTTGCTCTAGCAAGCTTCCTGCCAAGAGACGAGAGCAGGTCCGTCACAGGTCATCCCCCCGAAGTCAAATATGCACTAGCGCACGCGCGCAAGCATGTTCGTAACCGCAGCGTTACGACAACCGCCACTACCTGGCATCATAGTAACATGTCGGCCCCAGCCAGTCAACGGGTGACGCGAGGCGCTACGAGATGTGCTCACCTCTCAGGCAGCGCCGTCATAGATACCCAACTCCGAAGTTAACACGATGTCCGCGGGCGCACGGCTGACTCGCCCGCTGTCCATGCCCTTCGCGTCGCACGCGACTTCTGAGTTCGAGCTTGGTTATCTATAGCATCTGCCGAGGACGAGACGAGGTCCGCACAGCCTACCCATCGCGGAAAATCCGGCGTAACAGCAGAACATTCCTTCGATTAGAGCGAACAAGAGCGCCAGAAGCGTCAAGCTGCTTGGCAATGGCATAGATGGCCGAGACGGGAAGGGGGTCAAGGAATCTCCTTGCTTGCCGGGGAACTTTCCAGTACAATCAAGCCGTAGGCGAAGCGGAAGTCCCTGAGCCGTTTCTCCGGGGTTAGCCACCCCGGCGGCAGGGCGACTCGCGCTTTGCTGGCCGTCGCGTGGCACCCAGCATTCGATCGCTGCTACGCAGGGTTCTTCAGGGCTCGACTGCGTGCAAGCAGAAACGCTGGGACGTAACCAGGCGCAGACAGAGTCAGCGTGGAGGCCCGAGAGTCTTCGGGTCCCGGGGCGCGAATGGTTCGGCACCCGCAGGTGGTGAGCAGGCTAGTGAACACGAGCGAGATGTCCGGTGAGACCATCGCAGCAAGAGCGTACGAAGCTTGCACAAATGACGAGATGCAAGAGGGCGACGAATCCAGGCGCATTCTCGGCACACTCAAGCGGTACTTCGCCTCGAGAGATGACGTCGTCGTGGCATTTCTTTTCGGGTCGCATGCCAGGGGCAAGGCGACCAGACGTTCAGACGTGGACGTAGCAGCGTACTTCGCCGGCGCATACGATTTGACCAGAGTCAACGGTGTCGCAGGAGAACTCGAGGCACTCCTTCACAAGGACGTTGATCTCATCGTCCTGAACGAGGCGAACGCATCGGTGGCATGGGCAGCTTTGAGAGGCGTACCCCTTGTCGTCCGCGACCGGATATTCTACCTGCGGTACATGCTGGATGTCTCGCGTGAGGCTGAAGACTTCAGCGAGCTGCTCCATGATATGTGGAGACTCCGGCGGGCACACCGTCGCACCACTAAGCACAATCACGTGGAGGGTTAAACGTGGAGCGGGCTTCCAGGGACAGCATAATCAGGAGGCTCGAGTTTGCGAGAACAGAACTCGCGGACCTTGGAGACTTTGGCGATCTCGAGTTCTCTCGCTACACTTCTGATCGCCTTGTCCGGCGGAACGTTGAACGCATGATCGAGAACGTTGTAAACTCCCTATCCGATATAGGCAAGATCATCCTCTCCCAGGCTGACATCGAGATGCCGGAAAGCTATAGGGACATCTTTACGAAACTCGGATCGTTAGGCCTGATAGACCCGGGCCTTTCAACGCGTCTGGCAGATGCCACCAGACTTCGGAATGTTCTCGCACATCAGTACCTCGACATCAAGTGGGAATACATCAAGGCTTTCCTAACCCAAGGCCGTTCCGATGCACAGGCCTTCTTGGACAGGATCGAAGAATGGATAGCCGCCGAAGACGCACCGGTCTAGCAGGTCGGTATTTGGCTCCATTCAGTGCAAGCTGCGCCGGACCAGGTCTCCGGCAGGGCAGTCTCAGGGAAGCGCCAGAGAATGCTTGGTAAGAGGCTGAGGCACTTTAACGTTCAAGCAAACCCCGCCTGGTGGGATATATCCCGCGCTGGCTGGTGATGCGCCCCAGTTGGTCCCGTCGCACGCGCGGATACTCTGTCCGGGCATGAGAAGCGATCGATCTATGCATGACCAATGCGAATCGTACGCGGTCGCTGCGCGAGTCTGCCGCGAGTCGGCCTCTATACGGACTCTATACGGATGCCCACGTGCCCCGAACCGCGACGATCGTGCGCCGTCTGGACTGCCGGTATGCAGGTAGTAGACCGCTGTCGCCCGAGACATGGGACGACGATGGTCTTACCATGACGGCGGTGCGACGGGGCACCACTCTCGCAGCCTTGATAACACAATGTCTGCGTCCTATCATAACCGTGAGCATGTAATCTCATCAGGGGGATGACCGTTGGTCCGCACGCGGGTTCAACTTACGAGCGGGCGGTCGAGAATCCTGAAACAGCTGGCCGCCCGCGCCGCCGCGGACGACGAGGAAGCGGAGGACCTGCTCGAGCTCCTTTCCGGCGGCGTCGCTTACCACCACGCGGGCCTCTCGCGCGACGCCCGCGCCTGCGTGGAGGCCACCTTTCGTAACCGCCACCTCAAGGTCGTCTCATGCACGCCCACCCTCGCGGCCGGCGTCAACCTTCCCGCCCGCCTCGTGGTCGTGAGGGACATATACCGAATGGAAGTTGATTGCACATAGGAAGTCGTGGTATCCTCATTTTGGGATCCGTGTTGCAGATGCTAACAGATGATGGGCGCGCCAGGGCCGAACCAAGCAGTTTACGAGATGCGGCATTATCAGCCCGCCTCGTGAGAAGGGTGATGCACATGAGGCCACAAGCCTCCGTGTGGCTGGAGATCGCCGAGGATGACCTGAGCACGGCCGAGCACTGCTTCAAAGGAAACAGGTATCTGTGGGCGATGTTCATGTGCCAGCAAGCAGCGGAGAAGGCAATCAAGGCAGTCTATGTCGAACAGACGGGCGAGACCCCTCCCAGGAAGCACGACCTCATCTCGCTTGCCGGTTCCGCCGGTATTTTGGCGGAGTGCGGCGAAGACCGACGAGATCTCCTGCGTCGCTTTTCCCTGTACTACATCGAAACACGTTACCCCGACAAGAGAGCCCAACTTGAAGCTAGTTGCACTGAGGAATACGTAAGTCAGATGATGGCTAGGACGAAGGAGGTTGTGGAATGGCTGAAAAACAAGTTGAGGTGATTGCTCGGGAGTTCGTGAAAGCCCTGAGGTCAAGGAATATCCGTGTGGAGAAAGCCATCCTGTTCGGCTCCTATGCCGCGGGGCAAGCGACCCCGGATAGCGACATCGACATCGCCGTAATCTCGCCGGACTTCGGCAAAGACTACGTTGAAGAAGCTGTAATGCTCAAGCGGATCAGCGAGGATATTGACCTCGACATCTCACCGCGGCCCTATTCGCTTGACGAGTACCGCAAGGCAAGCCGCGGCCAGTTCCTTTACGACGAGATCCTCCGCAGGGGTCGACCCGTTGATGCATAGCCATCGGAACGGCCGACTCACGGACCATCCGAAGAGATGTGCAGCAAGACCATCGAGGCGATGGCAAGAGCGCACGAATCCCTTGTTGACGATAAAGTTCAACGGAGCGAGGAATCCTGGAGCATTGCCGGCGCACGCAAGCAAGCCCAAGACTCATGCTGTCAACGGACTGTGACTCTGCAGCCCAAAACTCACGCTTGACAACGGGACGGCAGTCTGGTTATCATGATGTTACAAATATACCTCCTGGCGTTCCGATATCCCATATAGGGATGCTGCGGGGATGCCAGGTGAAAATGCGGGAGAGGCCGCCGGCAGGCGGTTTTCTCCGCTTTTTGCTATCAGAGGTCCCTGCGGCACCGCGCTATGACTTCCGAAGAGATCTGCTTTCGCCCATCAGCTGCGTCCCACAAGTCGTTGTGGTAGGTAACCTTCGGCCCATGCACGAGCCGCACGATCACACCACTATTCTTCGCCATTTCCACCGCTGGCAAGAGATCGCTATCGCCCGAAAGAATCGCAACAATGTCGGCTCGACTCCCTGTGACCACGGTCGCGATATCGAGACCTATCTGAAGGTCCACTCGCTTCTGCTGGAAGACTGGGGTACCGTCTGGCGACATACGCCGTTTACGCACGATTGTACCTCCTACCTCCGCTGTGCCGCAACAGTGTGCAGGAAACCGTGGGCCCGCGTCGAAAGAACAACTTCAGTTCCAAAATCGAACCTGGCTCACGAATTCTAGCCCGAGCCTGGCTCCGAATCTGCAGCCTTTCTAGCTACCCAGCACGCTGCACCTTTTCCAGCAAGGACTTCCACCAAGGATTTCGAAGCGTATTGCGCGCCGTTTCGTTGGTCTCGCTTTGCACTTGCTTTGGGTTGTGTGGTCGTCCCTGAGGCTCCCTTGCGTTGGGCGACCTTAGGCCCTCCTATCCAGGGCGAAAGGACACGTCGTCCTTGTCCCAGGCAGGCAGACACGGTCCAGAATCACGAGTCGGCTCGGATCCGGAAGGGGGATATGGTGTCGTTGCGTGCCGTTGAGCGTCGGGTTCACACAGAGGACGGGCGCTCGTCGCGTGGAAAGGCCGGTGACCCCGACCGCCCCACAGCCTGCGCTGGGCCGTCGGTGGGTGTGGGCACGTGCTGGAGGTCTCCGTTGCTTGAGAAGGCCGAGGCGGCGGGGGTGCTTGCCACCGGCAACTGCCTCATCGTCGCGCCCACGGGAACGGGCAAGAGCTACATCGGCCGCACCATCCTGAAGGATGCAGCGGTGCGAGGCGAGCCGGGCGTGCACGTGTATCTCGTCCCATACAGGGCTCTGGCCGCAGAGATATACGAGTCGTTCGTCCGTGAGCTCGCCGTCGAGCATGGCTGCGAAGAGAGCGTTGCGGATGGGGATGCGGGAACTCGCGGCAGCTTCGGGGATCGCGGAAGCTCGGCGGATCGCAGCGGCTCCGAGGATCGCGGTACCTCCGGGGATCGCAGCAACCCCGAGGATCGCGGCAGCGCAGAAGACCGGGGCGCCCTTGGAGTCCACAGCAGCGCACGGGCACAAGCAGAAGAGCGTGGGCACTCCGCGGCCCGCCTCGACCTCCCGCGCCTCGCGCCACGCGTCAAGATCGCCACGGGCGACCACCGGGACCCGTTCTATCCGGCGGACACCGACATACTCGTCGCGACCTTCGAGCGCTTTTCGGCGCTCCTCGCCTCCCCGGACCTGCGCCTCGGGAGGATCGTCATCGACGAGGTCCACCTCCTCGCTGACGAGAGCCGCGGCCCGACCCTCGAAACCTTGCTCGTCAGGCTCAAGAGGTGGAAGCGGCCGACGTCCATCTGCGCCCTCTCGGCGGTCATCTCCAACCCCGAGCACCTCGCCGCCTGGCTGGGCGTCCCGCTCGTCCTCGGGTCCGCCGCGGACCGCACGGTCCGGGTGGAGTTCCGCTGCGAGCTCGCCAAAGACCCAGCAAAGCGCCTCGAGTCCGAGCTGGAGGAGGTGCTCGCCCACGGCGAGCAGGCCATAATCTTCTGCCGCTCTAAGGCCGACTCGCAGAAAGTGGCGACCGACCTGAGGCCGCTCGTGTCCCGCCACCTGGCCGCCGCGGACACGTCCGCCCTCCGTGAAGCCGCCGCCCGCGCCGCCGCGGACGACGAGGAGGCCGAGGACCTGCTCGAGCTCCTTGCCGGAGGCGTGGCCTACCACCACGCGGGCCTCTCGCGCGACGCCCGCGCCTGCGTGGAGGAGGCGTTCCGTAACCGTCATCTCAAGGTCATCTCGTGCACGCCCACCCTTGCGGCCGGCGTCAACCTCCCCGCCCGCCTCGTGGTGGTGAAGGACATATACCGCATGGAGTTCATCCGCGGCCGTCCCCGCCGCGTCGTGTTGTCCACGGGGGAGCTCCTCAACATGCTCGGCCGCGCCGGCCGTCCCGGGCAGGTGGAGGCCGGCCGGGGGCTTGCCTTGGTGGAGCCGGGCCTCCTCGACGAGGACGAGCTGGAGGAGTTGCAGGTCGCCATCAGCGACGCGCGCGGCAACCCCGTCCGAAGCCGGCTCCCCGACGCCTTCGACTCGCTCATGCGCTTCGTGCTCACGGTGATATGCGACCGCGGCGAGGCGACCCTCCAGGACGCCGTGGACGCCCTGCGCGCGAGCTTCTGGTATCTCCTGGAGCCCCAGCCCATAGAGTTCGACAAGCCCCTGCAAGCCGACGTCATGGAGGACATCCCGTCGTTCGCGCGGGTGGACTCGTCCATACGCCTCGAGCGCGCGTTCCCGGTGCCGGACGGCGTTGCGGGGTCGGTCGGCTCCGGTGACAAGCTCTACAACTTCAGCCTGACGATATCCGGCGAGGACTGCACTTGCGAGGCCAAGCGCAAGTGGCGTCCGCGGGAAACGTGCAAGCACCTGGCGTGCGCCATCCACACGCTCCTCTTCGGCGCCGCCGACGCGCGGGGCGTCGACGAGGAGACGAGGAATCGCGCGCTCTACGCCTGCGCCCACCGGTTCCGCAAGACCCTGGACCTCGGGACGAAGATCCAGGTCGCCCTGAGCATCCTCGCGGCCTGGGGGCTCATCGAACGCGTCCCGGGCGGCTACAGGGCCAGCGGGGTCGGCGCCATCGCGGCCCACTCCGGGCTTGACCTGCTCCTGCTGCGCACCGCGCGCGAGAGAGTGCTCGCGTCCACGGGCACGCCCACTCCCTCGGACGTGGCGAGATGGGTGGCGGAGGACTTCTTCGGCGACGAGGCCAAGAGGGAGAGGTGGCGCGAGGCGGTCGACCTGTGGATAGCCGAGACGCCGGTCAAGAAGATAAAGCTCCCGGAGAAGTTCAGAGGGGACTTCGAGCGCGGGCTCGAGCAGCTCGGCGAGCTCGCCACGGTGTATGGCGAGATCGCGAAGACCCTCGGCAACAGGGGTTTCGCTGAAGCGTGCCGCGAGGCGCGGGGGTGCCTCGCTTACGGCGTCGCGCCCGAGCTGGTGCCGCTCGCCGCCCTTCGTATCCCCCAACTCGGCCGGGCCCGTTGCCGGACCCTCCACGACCAACACGACATAAAGAGCCTGGACGACCTAGCTGCGGCCGACCCCGCGCGCCTCACGGTGTCCGGCGTGCCGCAGGCGACCGTCGCCCGCTGGGTGGAGACGGCAAGGGCGATGGCGGCCGCGAAGCGAGCCATCGTCCGTAGGGCGGGGGAAGGGACGGATGCCAAATCCGCCACACCCGCCGACACCGCCCCGTCAGGCGGGGGCGACGTGGACGAATTCCTGAAGGCCTTCGGGACCGATCGCCTTCTCTTCGAGTTCTCAGAGGATGCCGCCGCTGCATCGGAGGACGCCGCTGCATCGGATACCCCTCCTGCATCCGAGGGCGCCGCCACGTCGGAGGGGGCGGCTGCCGGCGCATCCGAGGGCGCTGCTGCATCGCTGGACGCCTCGGCTCCGCCAGGGAAGCCGGCGCGGGGGGCGAGAGCGGGGACGGTGATGAAGCCGTGAGCGCACCACACGTGATAGAGCTGACCCCAGCCCAGAGGCAGGCGGTGGAATGCGAGGCCCCATGCCTCCAGATAGCCGCTTGCGCGGGCTCCGGGAAAACCGAGGTCCTGGCGCGCCGCGTCGCCGCCATGCTTACGAAGGGTGTCGCCCCCGACTCCGTCGTCGCTTTCACCTTCACGGAGAAGGCGGCCGAGGAGCTCAAGCGCCGCATCGACGCGCGGGCCGCTCAGCGCGACACGCGCTTCGCCGCGCTGCCGCCGTCCTCGTCAGGGCTTTTCGCCGGCACCATCCACAGCTTTTGCCTCGATCTTCTCAGAAAGTCGGGCGCCTACGAACTTCACGACGTCCTGACCGAGGAGCGACAGTGGGCCCTGCTCCACAGGTTCGCGCGGCGGCTCGGCCTCGTCGACCTCTACAAAGCCACCTGGCCAGGCAGCGCGGTCTCGGTCAGACGAGCGGTGGACGTCTTCGTCGATAACCTTTCGGCCGTCTACAGCGAGGCCATCCCGATGGATGACCTCCGCGCCCTCGCCCCCGAGTTTGCAGGCGCGGTCGAGAGGTACGAGAGGCTCACCGAAGCCATGCAGCTCCTCTCGTTCGACCAGATAATCCTGAAAGCCGTGGACGGCCTCCGCCCTGGCGGGCCGCTCCGCCCCCTGCTCGAAGGGCGCGTCCGCGAGGTGCTCGTGGACGAGTACCAGGACCTCAACAGGGCGCAGGAGGCTCTCCTGAAGGTCCTCCGCGAGCTGGGTGCCAACCTCACCGTGGTCGGCGACGACGACCAGGCCATCTACCAGTGGCGCGGCGGGGACGTGTCTCTCTTCGTGGACTTCCCCTCGCGCCACGGCGGCACCACGGCCACCCTCGCCGAGAACCACAGGAGCGCTCCGTCCATCGTGAGGGTGTCGGCCGCCTTCGCCGCGACCATAGAGCCGCGCGTGGCAAAAACCATGGTCCCGAGCCGCCCCGATTGCGGCCCGCGCGTCGAGGTGGTGGCCGCGCGTGATCCGGACGACGAGGCTGCCAGCATCGTCCGTCGGATACAGAGCCTCCTCGCCGACGGCCACAGGCCCGGCGACATAGCCGTGCTCTATAGGTCCGTGCGGACCTCCGCCGAGCCCCTCGCCCGCGCCCTTCGCGAGGCGGGAATCCCGGCCACCATCGCGGGGCGCGTGTCCCTCCTCGACCGGCCCGAGATGAGGCTTTTGGCCCGCGTGTTCGTCCTGTGGGCGGGCGGGACGTGGAGGCCCAACGAAGTCGAGGAATGGGTCCGGCCCGAGGACCTCGTGGACGAGATCGTGTCCGTTGCCGGCAGGAGCAGAGAGGAGGCCGCCGGCGCGGTCCTTCGCCTCCAGGAGATGGGTCGAGAGCTTGCAGCGCGCGGCGTGGCCGACCTCGTCCGCACCTACATGGAGGTGCTGTCGGTGCTCGGCCTCCCGTGCGGTTCCGGCGCTGACAGGGCGCGCCAGGAGCGCGCCCTTGGGAGCATGTCCGCTCTGCTCGTGGACTTCGAGCACTCCATGAAGCGCGCGGCGCCGCCCGCTGCGGCGGGCCTCGAGTGGCTGAACGCGATGCACCTGGATGCCGAGGGTGAGGTTGCGGAGGAACGGGCGGTAGCCGAGGCTTACGAGGCAGGCACGGCGGCGGTGACGGCGGAGGTAGCGGCCCGTGAAGCGCTTGCGGCTGGGGCCTCTGGCGCCAGCGCTCCTGGCGCTGGTGGCGCACAGACACAGGCAGGCCTGCCGCAGCCAGGGCCCGGATGGGGAATCGCGTCTTTCGGCGGAAGGCTGGTGCCAGGAGAAGTGCTCCTCGCGGGCCTCAAGGTGTTCCTTGAGAGGTTTGCGTCTCAAGCCGTAGAGGAGACTGCGGAAGGCGTGGAGCCTGACGCCGGCGCCGTGAACATAATGACGGTCCACCAGGCAAAGGGCCTTGAGTTCCCGGTCGTGTTCGTGCCGTGCCTCGTGGACGGGCGGTTCCCGTCATCCCGCACCGGCGAGAGGAAGAGGTGGTATATCCCGGACGACCCGGCCGCGGCGGGCCTCTTCGACAGGGAGCGCTACGAGGGTCGCCTTGCGGACGAGCGGCGCCTCTTCTACGTGGCCCTCACCCGCGCCAAGGAGCTGCTCGTGCTGAGCTGCTTTGCCGAGCACAGGGGGAGAAAGGCCCACCCCTCGCAGTTCCTGCGGGAGCTTCTGTCCGGCGAGACGATGAAGAGCGAGTTCCGGCGGATCGGCGAGGTGAGGCCGGTCGCCGTCGCGTCGGCGAGGAGCCAAGAGGATGGCCTTGTCGTCGATTGCGGACAGCTGCTCGTCTATAGCGAGTGCCCGCGCAAGTACTACCTGCGCTACGTGTGCGGCTTCGCGCCCCCCATCGCCCCCGCGCTGGGCTTCGGCAAGGTCGCCCACCACGTGGTGTGCGAGGTGGCGCGGAGGGCGAGGCTGAGTGCTCTTGCTCTGCCCTCCCCGAGCGACGCCGCCGCGATCCTTCAGGAGTGCTTCTACCTCCCGTTCGCAAGCCGCGCCCAGCGCGAGGCCATGCTGGATGCCCTGAACAGGCGCCTCGCGAACTACGTCAGGAGGCACGGGGCGGACCTCGCGCGAACACTGGACGTCGAGCGCCGCTTCGAGATCCCCCTCGATGGCGCCCGCCTCCGCGGGAGGATCGATCTCCTGTTACGGGCGGCAGGACCCGACCCGTCCGCGGTTGAGATAGTGGACATTAAAACCGCCGAGAACCGCCCGCCGCTTCCGCAGCACCAGAACCAGCTGCGCCTTTACGCCCAGGCGGCGAGGATGCTCGGCCTGAAACCAGTCCGCCTTGTCATCCACGACCTCGACTCCGAGGACGGCGCGGCGATACCCGTGGAAGAGAACCCCGCGGAGCTCGCGCGGTTCCAGGAGGACATGTGCCGCTGGGTCCACGGGATCCGAAGAGGACGCTTCTCGCCTCTGGGCGCGACGGCATGCAGGACGTGCGACTACGCGGGCCTGTGCTGACCTGATCCGGTGGCGCGCCCTTTCATTTCCCCGCACTGGGAAGGACGCCGAAGACACGGTGGCAAGTTAGCCCGTCTCTCTGCCCATTGTTTAGCAACATGGGAGAAGGAGTTCCGATACAACGGGAGAAATCCAAATTAGGTTCGCTTACAACTATGTCAGGTGCCTGCTGGGAAGGACGCGCATGTCTGGCGCGTGCATTCGACCGCCTGGCTGACGGCACGTTGGCCTGTGAGTCTGCGTAGGCGGAAATGGGAGGACGGCAGCTCGCAGGACCGGCGGCGCCGGGCGTATCCCTATGACCCAAGGGTTTTCGACTATGGGAGGATCCGTTGTGCGCACTGTCGCGGTGATCATGGCTGGAGGGAAAGGCGAGAGGTTTTGGCCTCGCAGCACTGCTTCAATGCCCAAGCAGTTCTTGCACTTGTGGGGAGAGGGGACCCTCCTCCAGCAAGCCTTCGAACGGGCGCTGAAGGTCACGAACGACGTAAATGGCATATACGTGATAACCGGACCTGACTATGGGGAGCTTGTCCTCTCGCAACTCCCGGCCCTTCCTCCTGAGAACCTCATAACAGAGCCGGCAAGCCGCGACACGGCCCCTGCGGTGGGATATGCCATGGTCTATGTGGGGCAGCGCATCAGGGACGCTGTTATGGTCATGCTGCCGAGCGACCACGTGGTGCTGGATGAGGAGAGGTTTGCTGAAACCCTCCAGCATGCTGTGGAGGTAGCATCTGGAGGAGACTACCTGGTGACTATAGGGATTAGGCCCACACGGCCGGAAGAGGGGTATGGCTATATAGAATGCGGGGAGCCGCTTGCAGAAAGAGGCGTCCGAGGCCGGGAAGAGACTGGCGAGAGCAAGAAACAGGGGGCTTTGGTCTATAGAGTCAGGAGGTTTACCGAGAAGCCGGGTGTAGACGACGCCCTCAGGTTTCTCAGGGACGGCAAGCACCTCTGGAATGCGGGGATATTCGTATGGAGGCTGTCTGCGGTAAGGCAGGCGTTTAGGGAGTATGCCCCTGCCCTGTACGAGGGATTGAGCGAGATCGAGGGTTTGCTTCAACAGGGGCACGACGCTGAGGTCCGGGAGAAATTCCTTGCCCTGGAGCGCAGATCTATTGATTACGCCTTGCTTGAGAAGGCTAATAACATTCTGGTTGTGCCTGGGGATTTCGGCTGGGACGATGTGGGGACCTGGGCTGCCCTTGAGCGGATTTACGATAAGGATGAGAACGGCAACGTGATAAAGGGCGAGGCCGTGGCCATCGAGGCGGGCGGGAATATCATCGAGAATTCGGTGGGGGACAAGCTGTTCGTGGTCTTCGGGGCAAGGGACCTGGTCGTAGTGAATTCCGAAGACGTGGTGCTGGTGGCGGACAAAAAGCGAAGCGTGAATTTGAAGAAGGTGACGGAGGTCCTGAGGGCCCGCAAGGCGCGGGAGGCACCCAAGAAACCCCGAGGGGGAGATTTGCTCCGAGCGGAGAGAGCGCGGGACCATAATCTTTGTTACCAGCAGACAGGTATTGTGGAAGGCAATTAGGAATTGATAAGTGAGTGGGTAGAGATTTCTAAGCTTCTTAGTAAGAATGAGGAGAGGCAAAAGCAGATATCATGAACATCGTTGTCATCGGCGCCGGATACGTCGGTCTCACTACGGGTGTAGCCCTGGCCTACTTCGGCCATGAGGTCACTTGCGTGGAGAAGAACCCGGCCAAGCTGGAGCTCCTCTCCCGCGGCAAGAGCCCCATCCACGAGCACGGGCTGGAAGAGCTGATGCACCTGGCCGGGAAGAACCTCCGCTTCGCTGAACGGGCAAAAGGGCCCGTGGAAGCGGCGGAGGTGGTCATGATTGCCGTCGGCACCCCGCCCAAGTCCAACGGCGAGGCGGACACTCAGGATGTGGAGGCAGCCGCGCGTGAAGTGGCCGAGGGGTTCCTCCCGGGCCGGAATTACGCCCTGGTCATCAAGTCTACCGTGCCCATCGGGACGAACCGCCGCGTGGCTCAGGTGGTAAAAAGGGTCTTGGCGGCGCGCGGCCTGATGGATGAGACTTTCGTCTGGATCGTCTCGAATCCCGAATTTCTGCAAGAAGGACGAGCTCTTTACAATACCTTTTATCCCGACCGCATCGTGGTGGGGGCCGAAGAGCCCGAAGGAGTATACGTGCTTAGGCGGCTCTACCAATCTATACTGGAGCAGACCTTCACCCCGCCTTCTTTCTTGCCCCGGCCCGAGGGGTATGCCTTACCACCGCTTCTCGCCACCGACCCCACCAGCGCTGAGATGATCAAGTACGCCTCTAACGCCTTTTTAGCCTTAAAGATTAGTTTCATCAACGAGATCGCCGGGCTCTGCGAAAAGGTGGGGGCCGATGTGACGGAAGTCGCCCGAGGCATGGGGCTCGACCCCAGGATCGGCCCGGGTTTCCTCGCCGCCGGACTGGGGTGGGGAGGGAGCTGCTTCCCCAAGGACACCGCGGCGCTTTTGGCCATAGGCGGTGAATACGGCTACGCCATGCCCATTGTCGCCGCCGCGTGGGAGGTGAACTTCCGCCAGCGGCACCGGATGGTGGGGAAACTCCAAGAAGCCTTGAAAGGCGTCCGCGGCCGGGTGGTTGGCGTCTTGGGCCTGGCCTTCAAGCCGGGTACCGCTGACGTGCGCGAGTCCCCCGCCCTCGAGGTAGTCAGGATCCTCGTCGAACGCCAGGCCCACGTGCGGGTACACGACCCGGTGGCCCTGGAGAACGCCCGGCGGGTGCTGGCCGACCTGGAAGAAGTGGAGTTCTTCGAGGACCCTTACGGGCTTGCCGCGGGGGCCGAAGCATTGGTCCTGGCCACCGACTGGCCGGAGTACCGCTATCTAGACCTGGCTCGTCTGGCCGGGATGATGCGGACCCCGGTCCTAGTCGACGGCCGCAATCTCTTCGATCCCGAGGAGGCCAGGCGGGCGGGATGGACCTATCTGGGGGTGGGCCGCTGAGATCGGCGCTGGTGATAGGTGGGACGCGCTTCATCGGCAGCCACCTCGTGACCGCCTCTCGGCCCAGGGTTGGCGGGTCACGGTGGAGGACAACTTCGATCTCTCCTACGATCCCGGAATTAAACACAAGAACGTCGCGCTCACCTCGACTCGGCGAACCATACCCTGGTCGGGACGGACATAAGGGATCTTGACGACGTCCGCGCCCGCCTTTCCGGCGACTGTGAAGCGATAATCATCCTAGCGGCCAAAGCGGGGGGGTCGCCCCTCAATACGAGACTCTATCGGATACCAAAAGGTGAACGTTCGCGGAACTCAGAATCTAGTGGGGCTGGCCAAGGAGTGGGGGATCAAGCAGTTCATCTTCGCCTCCTCTTCCAGCGTCTACGGAGTCAACCCCCCGATGTGCTCCCGGCGGGAGGGCAACTGCGTGCTTTTGCCCATCAGCCCCTATGCTGCAACTAAGGTGGCCGGGGATCTCCCGGGCCATGTCTACACCCATGTCTGGGGCATACGAATCCTCGCCCTGCGCCTTTTCACCGTCTACGGACCCCGGCAGCGGCCGGGCCTGGCCATACACAAGTCTACCGCCTGATGCTGCGAGGCGAGCCGGTGCTGTCTCCGGGGACGAGAAGGAGCGTGAGCAGGCATTATGTGTACATCGGCGATGTCATCCAGGGAATCCGTACAGGTTACGGATTACACGCAAACCCCTTGCGAGATCGTCAACGTGGGCAACAACAAGACGGTGAGCCTGCCCGAGATGATCCGGCCGCTGGAAGACGTCCTGGGTGTGAGAGACCGAGCGGAGTCTCAGCCCCCGAGCCCGGAGACGTTCCGCAGACGTGGGCGGATGTCCAGAAGGCCGGGAGGCTTCTGGGATATCGGCCAGGGATTTCGTTTGAAGAGGCGCTTCGGAGGTTCTGGGAGTGGGTTTGGTGGAGTCAATCTTGTGACAGGGTCACGACATTGAGGCTCATAGACCTAACCCTGCCTGGAGGATCGGTGGCCGCAGATCTCCGAGGCCTGGGCGGAGTGGCGGTGGTGACGGTGTTGGAGGAGGCGGCCAGGAGGTGCGCAGACCACGAGGCAGGCGTTGGTCTGAACAAAGGAGTACTAAATGGCTTTTCCCGTAACGGCTTTCTGTTTGCATCAGTGTATCCGTGCTATAGGAGATTCCTCACCGCGGAAGAGGGTTTCTGCCGGCAGGTGTCGAAGTTCACATGGGATGAAGTCGACGGCGACGCGCGGGCGTTCCGACACCTCAGGAATCCTGCATCACGGGCCGCCGAGAGAGACCTGGTAAACGTAAGAGCTTATACACACCACCGGTAAGCTGCCCCTCGGATCAAGACTGAGATCGTGATACTCGTGCGTAGCGTGGAGCGTGAGTCTGGATGTCTTCTTCACAGGCCAATAGGCTGCCTATCAGCGTTATCGTCCCCGCGTTCAATGTGGAAGGATACATTCAACGGACCTTGAGATCTGTGATTGACCAGGAATTCAAGGCAATTGAGCTGATTGTGGTTGATGACGGTTCGACTGACGGAACCTTGTCCAGGATTAGGGATGTTCTTGAGAACGTCCCTGTCCGGCATCATGTACTGCGCCAACACAACCAGGGAGTTAGTGCTGCCAGGAACAGAGGCTTGGATGTCGCCGCCGGAGAATTCGTGTATTTCCTTGATGGTGACGATGTTATCGAGCCGACGTGTTTGTCGAAGCTCTACGAAAGAGCTTCTTCGCACAATGTAGATGCAGTATTCTGTGGTTTTGACCATGTTGATGAGTATGGGAGATGTCTGAGGACGTACCTAGATGCACACATGTACATCGAAGGTGTGGTGCCAGGAAGAGATGCCCTAATCATGCAGCTAACGCAACGCATTTGGATCTGGACGGCATCTGCCTTATGGAGGACAGCATTGCTTCGGGAATACAAGATAAGATATCCGGAGGGCTGCACATTAGGCCAGGATCAGGTGTTCATCATGAAAGCGTTGCTTCACGCCAGAGCTGTAACCTCCGTTCGCGAAGTGTTGGCTCACTACGTGCAAAGGCCGAATTCGGTAACGAAGGTTGCCTCTAGTTCAAGCTGGAGGACCACTTTAGCGGCATTCAAGGACTTAAATCAGTACTTCGAGCGTCAGGGTGCAGACTCGTTACTTACGGGGTGTCTCCGTAGGTACACAATTCCGCGGCTTGTTGCGAATGTGGTTGCAGCCCTTGCTAGAGAGGGGCACGCCTGGAAAGAAATACACAAGTTGCTTATCAACGATATCCGTGCGCTAAAGGACTTCCGCTGCCCATGGAAGCTGGTCGGCACAGCGGGAATGAGGCCCTTTGTGAAAAATCTGGCATTGCGATTGTGGCCAGAACTCGCTGTCGCCTGCTACCGCTTCGCAAACGGGCGCGACCACAGATAGTCCACGTGAGGTGCAAAGGAACACGTTCACCCGTTGTCGCCGGATCACTGGCTTATCTAACTCTGAACCGCCTATAGTCCGGGTTCACTCTTACGTAATCACAGTGGTAAAATGGGTGTAACGGACTAATGGTGGTTGGAATTGAAGGTCTATCGAATGATCGTGACAGCCTGCCCCGAAGTTGGGAGGGTATGCGCGCACCAATTGTGGGCAAGCTTTCCGCTACATCTACATCTGCAACAGGGTTGCTTCAATACTTCGGGTTGACAGCCCGTAATCGTGTACTTCATGCGCTCATGGTCATCATGAGACCCCCTGTTGCATAAAGCTCTTCTAGGTCCATCCTGTCTCTTGCGGTTGCGGCAGTGATGCGTGTTCGGGGACGGTAAAGCTCAACAATGAGCGTCCAAACGCGAATCTGTGCGTCTTGCATGTGACGGATAGCTGGTATCCATACTCAACGGGAGGCGATACTGGCTTGAATTCTAGAACTCGTTTCCCGCGGTCCTTCTCTTTCCTGTTCCGGGCGGGGTTATCGGCGGAGGCTGGACCACTAGAGAGGGAGGACAGCGACATCAAAAGCGGGCACGGAGTTGGGAATAATGGTGGTACCGGGTTGGATGAGAATAGAAATTCCATGACCGCCTGCCACTCTGTGAGCCTCCCGTACTTGGTAGGTCTCGCTTCTGGCATTATCCTAGGGATCGCTGCGAGCGTGTGGCCAGCGTTAACGACTCCTTTGGTTATCATGTCACTTCCTTTACTGATGATCTGGCGGACGGGGATACCCGAGGGAGGGATCAGGTTATACCTGAGTGTATGGATGATCGTATTAGCTCTTTATGTGTGGCAGTCTGGTACAGTGCCAGACCTTCGGGTTATGCTCCTACTGACGCTTACCTCGGTGGCCTTCATTATTGGCAACCTTCTGGTAGCATGCGACAATAGGCTCACCCCCAGAAGGGTAGTGGAGTTGAACTCTGGAGCTGGAGCATGGTACAGGATTCTATTGCTATTGGAGTTCGTGGGGATCGTACTCGTGTCTTATCAAGCCCTGCTTGCTACTAAAGCTTTGGGGGTAAGGCTACTGGCACTGATTCTAGCGGTCAATTGGCGGGAAAGCGTTCCGAGTCTGGAGCAGGTCGTGACCTGGAGCAGGGGCCTCGTTTCGTACGGGCTTTTCTTTGCGTATTTCGGGTTTCTTTTGTCGATTTCTCTCCGCAGGTTCGGTGTAAGAATCCCTGCGTGGCATACTTTGTTGGACGGGCTCTTGGTTGTAGTGAGCATCTCTGTGGCAGGTAACAGCTTGCGCCGCAACTATGTGTACGAGATGTTGGCAAGTGCGTTTTTCATTTGGACGTTTGCGTTGCCGAGGAGGCAGCGTAGGTATATTCTGGCTACTGCTTTGGTGGCTGCGTCCATCCTGTTGTTCTCGTTTGTCCAAACGCAGCGGGTCTTGAACAAGTCCACTGGGAGTGGATGGCGGGATGTGCTAGTATACATCACGTTAAACCTTGAGAATGCAAAGGATGCGTTGGACCGTGAGGTAGTGTTCGGGCAGCGGTCCTTTTACCTCTTAAGTCTAGCCTTGGACAGAGTGACTGGCGGAAGGTTGAGGGCACCGTACTACTGGAATCCAGTTAATGAGCGCTTGGGAGGATATAATACTCTGCCCTATTTCGCGGAATGGGCTGCGGATGTGGGTATCCCTGGTTCTATCCTGATGTCTCTGATGTGGGGGATTGCTACCGCGGTTGTGGCAAGATATGCGCTGCGATCACCATTATGGCTCGTGATACACGGTTTGCTTTCGACGAGCATCGCATTATCTTTCAGGTCGAACTTTGTATCGCACTTTAGCTTCTGGTTCTTAGTGGCAATGGCCGCCGGGGTTGCTTTTGTGGTTAATGGCGTGACTGTGCAAGGAAGGTTACGTCGTACTAGGGCTAAGATCCGTGTTGGTAGGGAGCGTTTCCCAGCGATCCGAGACGCTAGCGGGTATTAATGGCCGTGCAAGAGGCGAGCGACGCTAAACCGTTTAGCGCAGCAGCCAGGTTGTCGTGCTCAATGTGAGTTTCGCGTAGCGTACCCTCGCACCGTACTAGCCTGAAAATAACCGGTGGTTGCCATTTTCATCCTCTCGATGGTGGCGACCGGAGGTTGGCATGGGAGACTACCCCGCAACCGGGTTGAATGAACATATTTCACGGGTGGTAGAGCAGGAGCACAGGTGGAAGCGCAGAGTAGCCTGTGGGCCGTGGACTGAGCATCACAAGCTTGGAGGCCTACGCGAAGCGATCGACACTCGGCAATGCGTAGGGATGGCAATAGGCCAGGCACGGTATGGCCGAGAACCAGGGAGTCGTAGGGTCGGACAGTTTCGGTCCTTGGTAAAAGCCGTCTGTACGCTAGGCCAGTAGTGCCAGCTATAGCAAGAAGGTAATCATATATCACGCGTTATGATCGGCACGCCGCTGCTTTGGTACCAGGCGATCCCTTTCTGTCTGTCGTAGATCAGGGAAAAGACACAGGCCCTATAGGTATGTCCTCTGCGGAGTAGCCTTTCACACGATAGACGATGTTCTTGCGAAGTCGTTTCGGAACATACGTTGAAAGCAACCAATCTCAGGAGGTTTAAGGGGGAGCAGCTTTGGTCGTATCAAGATCATTCGCCGTACTGCGGGTCGGCGACCAAGTCTTGTTCAGGAATGGTGATCGGAACGAGTGGTACACGGAAGGCTATTATCAACTGGCCGAAATTGCCTCCGTTTTCAGTGATCGTATGAAGCGGTTTACTGCGTTTGGACGTATTCTAGCTGCTCCTCCTGAAAAGCAGCGGAACTACTACAGGATCCCCACAGAAACAGTGCCGGAGTTTAGTGCCACAGGCGTTTCTGTCCGTGCAAAGGGGGCACGAGACTATCTTAGGGTCTTCCTTCAACTGATTTGTAAGCTCAGGAAAGTGACTGCTAGCAATGATATCCAATGGTTCGTAATGCCTACTCTTGCTGGTTTGATCGGCCTATTGGTTGCGCCCCAACGTGGGGTCCGGGTTGCCCATTTCGTAGGTGAGTGGGCAAAACCCACGCAAATGAAGTATCCTATGCTGGCACCTCTTGCGGTGCCCGTTCTTGAGAAGCTTAGTAGAGCTGCACTCAATCGTGCAGACATTGCAGTATTTGTGTCAAATTACCTTCGACAAAAGTACGGTCGACACCTCAAGAAGGAAGTAATTGTGGCCAATGAGAGCCGGTTGAGACCATGGATGATTACCGAAATAGACCGTTCGGAGATTCACCGCCCTCTGCGCGTTCTATACGCAGGTAGATTGGTCCCGGAAAAAGGCGTACAAGTCCTAATTGAGGCCGTTGCCCGAGTAAGCAAGGAGACTCCGTGTGAGCTTTGGATTGTGGGCCGGGGGCCCTCTGAGTCAAGTTTACGGCAACAAGCCCGAAAACGAAATATCGAAGGCCTTATCAGATGGTTTGGGTGGGTTTCCTGGGGGGAAGAACTGTTCAAATTGATGCGCGAGGCAGACGTACTCGCGCTCCCATCGTTCACCGAGGGCTTACCCTTGGTAGTTATTGAAGCTATGAGCCAGAGTCTTCCCGTCGTTGCGAGTGATACCGGAGGCGTTCCTGAGATAGTGCGTCATGGAGAAACGGGGCTGCTGTTCAGCCCTGGCAATAGTGAGGAATTAGCTAAGTGTATTACGCGTATTGCCACCGACCGCAATCTCCATTCAGTATTGGTAGCAAATGGTCTTAGGACAGCTAGGCAGAATACTTTTGAGGCCACAACGGGCAGAGTCATTGAGATGATGTGTGAACTAGCACAAAGGAAGGGCTTGTAAGGACTGGGGTGGATTAATCAGCCGGTCGGAGTCTCATGTCCCTTGGAGAAAGTTCGAACAAGGCATTGCAAACCTGGTCAGACATGGGATCCCTTCTTAAGCTTAAAAAGATTAGGCGTGGTGTGATACAGCGTGCGGATTGTGTTGGTCTATCTGGGTCGACGGGGCGGCGGCGCGACATACAGTCTCGAGATCGCGAGAGCATTGCATAGACGATGTGAGGTTGTTGCGGTTGTTTCCCGACAGGCTCTGAATCTAGATGATTGGCGTAATACTGGTGTGAAGTTGATCGAAATCTCGACGTACGACAGCGCTATCGGGTTTATTACTGCTACTGTCGACATCCGGAGGCATCTCGCGTTACGCGATCAGATCGAGGCATCTGCCCCTGATGTCCTCTATTATCCGATGATCCATTTATGGACTCCCATAATAAACCAACTCTTACCTCGATTGCCAAAGGTCGTTACAGTCCATGACCCCATACTTCATCAAGGTGAAAGGAATATACTAGTCCAAGTCCTCCAACGAATCAGCATACGCCAAGCCACGCGGCTCATCTTACTCAGTGGGACATTCGTAGAGGTATTGAAGAAGCAAGGCATTCCACAACGAAAAATCGACGTGATTCCGCACGGAGAGTTTTCCTGCTATGCACGGGGGAGAAGGCCGATGCCTTTACCTCCGAATGATGGGAGGACACTGCTCTTTTTTGGAAGGATTTCCCGGTATAAAGGAATTCAGGTGCTCTTAGAGGCGTTTCCTGTTATCCGGAAGCAAATTCCTGAGGCGCGGCTTTTAATAGTGGGGAGCGGGAATATTGAACCGTATCAAGAGCAGCTTTTAAGGCTCAAGGATGTGACAGTAGTAAATAGGTGGATATCAGATAATGAAGTGGGTGATTTCTTCAGCCGAGCCAGTATTGTGGTTGCACCATACGTGGACGGTAGTCAATCAGGGGTGATCCCGATAGCCTATTCGTTTGGGCTCCCGGTTGTGGCCACCACTGTTGGCGGGTTACCAGAGCAGGTGGTGGATGGAATAACAGGCATCCTAATTCCGCCTGGTAACGCTGAAGCTCTTGCCAGGGCATGCGTTGATCTTCTATCCAATCCCGAACGGCGCTTTGAAATGGGGCAGGCTGGGTACAGGAAAGCTATGACCGAGTGGAACTGGGATCTAGTAGGTCAGAAGGTCTATCAGAGTTGTAGGACTGCCTTAACAGAGGTTAGCTCTATCACCATGTAAGCAGCATCATCTACGGACGGCACTACGGACAGAATGTATTGTCTTTGTGGCTACTGTCGCGGATCGTATTTCACGCGGACGTGGCGACGACACCCGAGCATATCAGAGCGTTTGTGCCCATAGTCGCAAAATGAAAGCTATATGCCGTCTGAGTGCGGCGTTACACTGTGGGTGCCGAGTTGGGTCTGATGAGCTGGAGGACTGATTTGCGTGCGACTCTTACTAGTCAGTACTATCGCAGGAACGCTAGAAGCTTTTCTGCTGCCATTCGCCCGGCACTTCCGAGCGTTGGGCTGGACGGTGGATGCAGCAGCAAACGGTATTTCTGCGTCCGCCGAGTGCCAACAGACCTTCGACCATACCTGGGAAGTTGACTGGTCGCGTCGCCCTACAGACCCGAGGAATGTCCTGCAGCCTGTCAGAGAGGTACAGCACCTAGTGCAGCGTGAGGATTATGATGTCGTTCATGTCCATACGCCCGTAGCGGCTTTCATAACCCGGTATGCCTTGAGGAGAATCAGAATGCGCCGCGGGCGGCCGAAGGTCATTTATACAGCTCATGGTTTCCATTTCTATCGTGGGGGGCGGATGCTCCCCAACATGGTGTTTCTGACGTTGGAATTATTGGCCGGGCGTTGGACAGATCATCTAGTTGTTATCAACCACGAGGATGAGGAAGCAGCCAAGCGTTACTGCATCGTCCCACCTGGGAGGGTGCATTATATGCCAGGAATTGGGGTGGATACGAAGCGATATAGCCCCGACGCTGTCGATGAGGCTGCCATAAACAGGATTAGGCAGGAGCTTAAGCTTACGGGCGAAGACCGCCTTCTTGTGATGGTTGCTGAGTTCAATCCAGGCAAACGCCACCGGGACGCTATTCACGCCCTTCGGTCCTTGGGGCGTCCGAACGTCCATCTGGCCTTTGCCGGAACAGGGCCGCTGTTGGAGCCCATGAAACACATGGCAGAGACTTTGGGTCTTGCGGGTAAGGTTCACTTCCTCGGTTTTCGCAAGGATATCCCGGCGCTGGTTCGTGCTTCGGTGGCAACGGTTCTACCCTCTGAGCGTGAGGGTCTGCCGCGCAGCGTCATGGAGTCTTTGTGTCTTGGCATACCCGTCATCGGCTCCAACATTCGTGGGATACGCGATCTATTGACCAATGGTGGAGGACTGCTAATTGGCGTAGGCCGGCCTCACGAATTGGCTCAAGCTATGGCGTGGGTCCTGGAGCACCCCGACGAAGCGCGGTTGATGGGCGAGCGTGGGCGCCAGCACATGGCTGCTTATGATATTCGAAACATCCTAGCCCTCCACGAGGACCTGTACAGGAAAGCATTGAACGAAGGGTAGCGACAGGCTGGTGGGTCGCAACCTCATCTGTCACCAAAAAGCTGCCCTTCTTCCGCGACGAGAGTAAGGTTATGGACAACCGGCGCTCACTGTCTTGAGCGAGTCTGCTCTGCACTCAGTGCAGGACGGCCCATCAAGAGATTGCACGAACGTCCGAGCGGCAGGGAATCGTTGTCTCTACGGATCGGGTGGGTTCGGGGCATAACCTGACCAGGGGAAGTGCTGGCGTTAAGGGCGGAGGAATGCACACACATGTTTCTGGTCATTGCGGCAACGGCGGTGGCTTGCTATGGGGCTGTGTATGCCACCCGTTTGTTCAAGCTGCGTAAAGAGGTCGCGAGAAACGTGTATCTGCCGCCAGAGAACCACCTTTCCTGGAGGGCTGAGCTGCGGCCGGGCTCGATTCCCGTCGGCAGACGCCCACCCATGCACTGGCGGGTTGTGCAATGGACGGCCCTGTTGCTCAACCTGCCTATCGCTCCCGACGCTCTGTCCGCACGTGGTTATCATGTGAGCTTCCCTGATGTCCCCGATGAACCGCGGGGATGACTTGGTTGTGGACGGCTGTCAGGTGGAAGTCAAAGTAGGCTTTGATTCGCAAACCATCCATGAACACTTGGAAGGGCATCCGGATATCCCCGTCCTTGCCTCGTCTGAAGCGGCAAAGCAGTTTCAGGATGTCCCGAAGGTCGTCAGCCTTCCTTAGCAAGTGGGACGCCTGACGCGGGGTGAGCGCGTGGGGTTGTCCCAACGGACTGGGGTTTTGAAACTATGAACAGGGCAGTCGTGAGAGGAATAGCGAAGAGATTTCTGGACGTAACACTGTCACTTCTCGGTCTGCTACTTCTTTCTCCCGTGCTCGTAAGCGTAGGAGTGCTCGTGTGGGCAAGCATGGGGACACCAATCCTGTACCGGCAACGCCGGCCGGGATTGCACGGCAAGCCCTTCGTCCTGTACAAGTTCCGGACAATGTTGAACCTCCGCAATCCTGATGGAACACCTTTGCCTGACGAACAACGCCTCACCCGCATTGGACGGTTCCTGCGCAGCACGAGCCTGGATGAGCTCCCCGAACTCTTTAATGTCCTTAAGGGCGACATGAGTCTGGTGGGACCACGGCCGCTTCTGATGGAATACCTCGACCGGTACACGCCCGAGCAGGCTCGACGTCACGAGGTCAAACCCGGCATCACCGGGTGGGCGCAGGTCAACGGCCGCAACAGTCTGAGCTGGGAGGATAAGTTCAGGCTGGACGTCTGGTATGTGGACCACTGGACCCTCTGGCTCGACCTGAAGATCCTGTGGATGACGCTCCTCAAGGTAGCGCGCCGCGAGGGAATCAGTTATGATGGATGTGCAACTATGCCGGAGTTTTGCCCTCCGGACCATGATCCCGAACACCGACAGGGTCGGCTTGATGATCTGCACACGGGAGGATGATCCCCGAATCACTCGGGTTAGACGCCGGTTTCGCAAGCGAAGCCTAGACGAGCTTCCGCAGCTCTTCAAGATTCTGAAGGGGTACATGAGCCTCGTCGTGCTGGGCGCGACCCTCGCATATCAGGGGGACGAGTACAAGCCTCCCTCCGGAAGGCGGCTGCTCGTGAGACCGGAGACATCCGGCCGGACTTAAGTCAACAGTAGGTGGTCGTGATGACGAACATCCTCTTCTCTTCAGCTGGAAGAAGGGTTCAGCTGCTCAGGAGTTTCCGCCGAGCCCTCAGCCAGCGGCAAGAGGAAGGGAAGATCCTGGCAGCAGACATGGAGCCGACTGCACCCGCACTCTACGAGGCAGATAAGGCGTTCATCGTTCCCCCGGTGGTGTCATCCGAGTACGTGACGCGTTTGCTTGACATCTGCCGCTCTGAGCTCGTTCGAGTTGTGGTTCCGCTTATAGACCCGGAACTTCCGATTCTGGCGGAGCATACCGCCGAATTTGCCCGAATAGGAACCACGGTGTTGGTATCCTCAGCGGACTCAGTGCGAGTGGCAGATGACAAGCTTGCAACTGCCGCGTTCTTTGAGGCTTGCGGCGTCGCCTATGCTAAGACCTGCTGTGCAAGCGAGGCGGAGGCAGCTATTGCAACTGGTCGCATCGAATTCCCTCTCGTTGTCAAGCCTCGTCGTGGATCCGCTGGGAAAGGAGTACGCTACTGCCGGACTGAGCACGAGCTGCGTTTTTGCCTTGACGGGTGGACGGACGACGAGGTGGTTGTTCAGGAGTACCTAGAGGGATGTGAGGTTACCATAGACGTATTCGGCGATGGGACCGGCCGCGTTATTGCTGCTATTCCCCGCAAGCGGATCAAGGTGAGAGGTGGAGAAGTGGAGCGGGGAGTGACTATCGACGACGCCCAGTTCAGGGAATCCGTTGTAGCGATAAGCTCTCTCTTCAAGCCGTACGGACCCATAAACGTGCAGTGCTTCGTGACAGACCGAGGACCTGTCTTTACTGAGATCAACCCTAGGTTCGGAGGCGGGTATCCACTTGCCGACGCCGCGGGGGCGCAGTTTCCCGAAATGGTCCTCGATCTTGTTTCTGGAAGGGCAATTGAGCCAAGGTTGGGTTCATACGAAAGAGGGCTCGTCATGATGCGATTCGATGACGCTTTCTACGCGCGCGAGACAGACCTGATTGTCTCAAGTCAGGCACCACGGTCGTCTCGTTGCCATCCGTGAAATCCAAACCGCACCGTCTGCACGGCAACGACTGGGGAATCTAGGTGGGTCGAGAGGATGCAGGGAGTTCTCGCAGGTGGACAGGATGTTCCCGAAAGAGCCAATAGCGCGAGGCAACCCATGGCACGGCAGGAGATACGCATCGTCCTATTTGACCTTGACGATACACTCTATCCTGAGATCCAATACGTGCGGAGCGGGTTTCGGGCTGTGAGTGAGGCATTTCAGACTGTTGACATGCCGCCCGACCGGTTGTCTGCCTTGATGGAGCACTTCTACACTGTGGACAGAGCCCACGTGTTCGATCTCCTCGCCGCCTTCTTGATGGCAGGGGGTTATCATTGGGAGTGCAAGAGCAGCAGTGAGCTTTCGACGCGAATGGTCCAGTGTTACCGAAGCCACAAACCACGAATAGACCTCTATCCTGACGCTGCTGAATGCCTCATTGCTCTCAAGGACCTCCCGGTCCGAGTGGGCATTGTGACAGACGGCATATGGGAGGTGCAGGAGAGGAAAGTCGGTGCCCTGCATCTCCATGAACTCGTCGACCTTGTTGTATACACGGATAAGCTCGGGCCTGATCGCCGGCACTGGAAACCGTCCCCCATGGGCTTTGAGGTTGCAGCGAAACACTTTGGCGTGCCGGCCTCCGAATGCTGCTACGTCGGCGATAACGCCGCAAGGGATTTCGCTGGCCCTGCCGCGCTCGGGATGACAACTATCTGGGTAAGGCGCCCAGACGGGATATACAAGGAAAACAGGCCCGACTGCAGTGGTGCAGGAGACAAAGCGAAGCCTACGTACGAGCTTTCAGACTTGAGGCGACTACCGGCGTTGCTACGTGCCCGGATCCCGACGGCCTGACCGGAGTTGGGGCTGAACGCATCACCGTGTGGCACGGACAGGTAGGATTCCGGGCGAGTCAGTTTGACGCCCGAGGCCTGCCCGCGATGCGAGGTCGAGTCCATGATCGGGGGAGTGTACAGTGCAAGTCCATCTTTCTCGTCCAGACATTACGGACCGCGAGATTGCGATCGTTAACGAGGTCATCCGCTCTCCCATCCTCGCCCTCGGTCCGAAGCTGGCGCAGTTCGAGCGGGCCATCGCCAGCTACGTCGGCAGGAAGCACGCGGTCGCCGTGAACAGCGGCACGAGCGGTCTGCACCTGCTTGTCCGCGCCTTCGGCATCGGTGAGGGGGACGAGGTCATTACGACCCCGTTCAGCTTCATCGCGTCCAGCAACTGCATCCTCTATGAGCGGGCCAAGCCGGTGTTCGTGGACATCGAGCCTGACACGGCGAACATCGACCCGAACCTCATCGAAGACGCCATCACTCCCCGCACGAAGGCCATCCTCCCGGTGGACGCCTTCGGTCAGCCGGCGAGGCTCGATGTCATCCGCGAGATCGCGGACCGCCACGGGCTTGTGGTGATCGAGGACTCCTGCGAGTCCCTGGGGTCCGAGTATAAGGGCATCAAGGCCGGGAACGGCGCCTTCTCGCACGGGGCGGTGTTCGCGTTCTATCCCAACAAGCAGATCACCACGGGCGAGGGCGGGATGATCGTCACCGACGACGACCGGATAGCGCGTCTTTGCCGGAGCATGTCCAACCAGGGCCGGGGGGAAGCAGGGGTGTGGCTTTCCCACGAGCGGCTGGGCTATAACTACCGCATGGACGAGCTTTCGGCCGCGCTCGGGGTCGCGCAGATGTCGCGGATCGAGGAGATCATCGCGAAGCGCGAGCGGGTGGCGGTGATGTACGCGGAGCGCCTGGCGAGGGTGCCGGGGGTGGGCCTGCCGTACGTGGCGCCCGAGGTGACGCGGATGAGCTGGTTCGTGTATGTGATCCGGGTCGGCGTGGACGAGCCCACCCCCGAGCGCCAGTCCGCCGTGCGCGACCACGTGATGCGGCGCTTCCAGGAGGCGGGGATCGGGTGCCGCCCGTACTTCACCCCCATCCACCTGCAGCCCTTCTACCGCGCCGAGTTCGGCTTCAAGGAGGGGGACTTCCCCGTCACCGAGCTCGCCGGGCGCACGAGCATCGCCATCCCGTTCCACAACCACCTCACCGCCGAGGAGATCGACTACGTCGCCGGCGTCCTCGAGTGGGCGCTGGTGGAGATGTGATGAGCGCAGTCCGCATGCTGGTCGTCGGCAGCTGCACAGGCCGGAAATCCGTTACCTGCGACCGGATGCTCACCATGGACGACTTCCGCGACCCCGGCCGCTTGCGCGCCCGGGAGGCGGAGCTCGCGGCCTGCCGCGTGCCCGCGTGGCGGCTTTACGCCGGTCTTCAGCACACGTCCATGATGAACGGCGTGAACATCATAAGAAAGCGGTTCGGCCGCGAGTCCGTGGCGGTCGCCATCGTCTCGGCGGGCTACGGACTGGTGGCCGAAGACCAGCTCCTTGTCCCGTACGAGGCCACCTTCAACGAGATGGGCAGGCGTGAGGCCCTGGCGTGGTCGCGGCACCTCGGCATCGCCCGCGACGTGAGGGCGGCCGCGAAGGGCTTCCCGCTGGTCGTGTTCCTTGTGGGCGCCCGTTATCTGGACGCGCTCGAGCCTCCGGTGATCCCCCAGGCAGGCCAGCGTTTCATCTTCCTTGCGGGTTCCGGCAAAGAGGGCGCCGTGGGAAGCCCCGGCGTGACAGTGGTCCGCTCCGGCCCGGAGGAGGCTACCACCTGCGGGAGCCCTGTGATCGCCGTGAAAGGGCGCATGTTCGAGCTCTTCGCGCGGGGGTTGGCGCATGAGGGGGAGGCGCTGTGGGACCGCCTCATCGCGGACGACTCACCCGCCACGTTCATGCGCGCCGTCAACACCGGGAGCAAGTCCCTCGGGAGCGAGTCGATGGAGGGCATGCCCACCCGGAGCGCGTCCAACCGTGTCACGTAAATCGAGGACGACTTCACCGGGAGCGAGTCCCTCAAGGGCGCGTCCGGCCGTGCGACCGGGTCGAGATCGGGAGGATGGGATCGGGAGGAGGCCTGCGGATGTGGGAATGAGCCGCGCACGTGATCTGGACAGGTTCTACGAAGTCCTCGCGCGCCTCCAGTCGAAGCTGGGAGGCTGCCGATGCCTGGGCGGTTGCGGAGGACGTGGCGGCGAAGGCTGGCGCTGGCCGTCACAGGGCGTGTACTTCTTCTTTGAGCCCGGGGAGATGCGAGAGGACGGCAGGACACCCCGGGTGGTGCGCGTGGGCACCCACGCTGTGTACGAAGGCTCGAAGACGACGCTCTGGCAGCGCCTATCCCGGCACAAGGGACATGAGCGGGGAAAGTATGCTGGTGGAGGCAATCACAGGGGGTCGGTCTTCCGGCTGCATGTGGGAACGGCGCTCCTTGCCACCGGCGATTACCCCCAGGAGGTGCGGAGCACGTGGGGAAAAGGCGCGTCCGCCGGCCCGCTCACTCGGGAACTCGAGCATCCGCTCGAGTGCCAAGTCAGCGCCTACATCCGGCGCATGCCTTTTCTCTGGGTAGCGGTCCCCGGGCCCGCGGGGACGTCTAGCCCCAGGAGCATCATCGAGTCAAACGCCGTCGCCCTTCTCAGCAACAGACACAAGCCCCCGATCGACCCTCCCTCGCCCAACTGGCTCGGGCTATACGCCCAGCGGGCCGAGATACGCGAGTCCGGCCTGTGGAACGTCAACTACGTCGACCAACCCTACGACCCCGCCTTCATCGAGCTCCTCGACAGCTTCGTGGCAGCGATGTAAGCCCCCTAGCCGCGATCCGCGGCGCGCGCAGCGCGCGGCGCCGCGCTCCCCAGCCGCGACGCATGCCGCGCTCAGCGAGCGCCGTAGCCGCAATGGACGCAGGCGGGCAACGCCACTTGCCCCGCCCTAATGTCCAACTGGCCCAGCGCGCGCCGCTTGCACGAGGGCTCGCGCGCTACGCAGCACGCTTTCTTGCGCGGCAGTTTTCTGCCGACGCCCAGCCCGGTTGCGCACGCCAACTTTATGTTGGCACGCTCAAGATGAAGATAACCGTTAGCTGATCTATCCGGCTTCTTCCAGATCCACTCCCCGACTTG
>ENA-UPSA01000935-UPSA01000935.1-bioreactor-metagenome-genome-assembly--contig:-NODE-935-length-35029-cov-10.737691_pt1 | contig 35029 bp, 22 predicted proteins | sample MGYA00238183_ERZ773288 | MGnify/ENA primary metagenome ERZ773288 (study PRJEB29028, sample SAMN07631243) | bioreactor metagenome | isolation source: Switchgrass digestor | place: USA: Dartmouth... | reverse complement strand
ACAAGTCGGGGAGTGGATCTGGAAGAAGCCGGATAGATCAGCTAACGGTTATCTTGGTCTACCACGAAAGACTTCCCTCGCGTGCCATTCCATAAAGTGATGAGCAGGGAAATACTCTGGCCTTTGAGGGGGACGAATGGGCTTTCCGTGGTACTTGAGCACCCATTCTCTGAACCCGACGGTGCCATGGGCCTCCTCGGACACTTGCACCATGACATTGCCGATGTCGGTGAGGGCAATCGTGAATACACCGCGATCGAACAGCTTGTGGTGCATGGCACACAAGGCTAAGCCGTTGGACTCAACGTCCGGCCCACCTGCTTGCCACCATTTGATATGGGCGGCGTCCAGGCCCACAAGTACGTTCCCTAGCCTCACATTGAACCCGCAGACAACACACGTGTATTCGTACGCGCGAAGGACGCGTTCGCGAAACTCGGGGTCCCGCCGCGCCCTCTGCGCCCTGGCCGAGGTCGATTGCTGCGGCGCTGCCCAGGAGAGATCCAACCCCACAGCTGCAAGGATATCGCCGTGCATAGTATCCGGAAAGTGTTGCTCCAAGAGCGATTGTGCCAACTCTCCGACCAATGTGGGGTCTTTGACCAGGGCGTCGTAGACCTCCTGGACGAATCCGCCCGTAACTCCATTGGCGAGAAGCTCCGAGTCACTATAATCGCGCCTCGTGTCCAGCGGCTTCGATAGCTCCCAGATACCGTCGTTTGCCAGACGCACGAAGGGGTAGTTGGTCCTTGGAGGCCGCGGCGGACCGAACTCCGCCAGAAGGTCCGCTAGCTTCTCTTTCACTTCTTCGTAGGACAGCCAACGTACCCCGTCGCGCTTCAGACGTCCGAGGGCATACAAGACGAGGAGGGGTTTGTGAGGCGCCCTCTTGTCATGGTAGGTCCATATCGTGAGGTTCTCGAACAGTGTCTTGATTCGGTCTCTGTTCATTTAGACACGACTTCCCATCGAGACGCGGTGTACGCTGCAATACGCACCGACAAGCGACATGAAAGCGAGCTTACAGACTGTAGAAAGCTACTAGCCTTGAGGTTATCTGCCAGAATCTGAGCGCTGGGACAGGTCTTGAGCGTTTGTGGCAGCCAGACCACGGTCACAACTCGCATGACAAACGTCATTTCTTGGCCACGGGCTTCTTTCTTCAACCGCCGCAGAGACCCCTTCAACCCACTCCACACAAGCAGTCGAGCCAAAGAAACTCGGGCCGACGCAGATGCCGAATTACCTTGGCGAGGCCGACGAATCTGCGCCGACCGGTCGTCGAGCCTGTCCGAGCAGCCGGACGCCAGTTCCCCCGCAGTGGACTCCACCTGCGTTTGGTGTACCCGAAACGGCGAGACGGGCTGTCTGGGATCCTGGTTCAAGGCACGGGATACCGGTCATGCTGCCGTCTGCGGATGCCAAAGACGCCGTATCTCAGTACCCTCCTCGCTGCTGAGCAAGTAGTTCGTCTCAACAGGGACTCGGAGAATCCTTAGGTCTTTGAGCACAGGATGAGTGAGAAGAGAAGACCGCTTGATCATGCCGTCGCCCAACCTGACCTCCAGTATGTGGAGCCATACTCCGATACCTGAACGCTTCCACTCGCTATTCCTGTAGTATCTCCTGAGCCCTTGCCCCGAGATCTCTTCCGGCCAGCCCACAACTCGGGCTCTCGCGATGATCCCGCCCGACCCTCTCCGACCGCCGTCAGAACGCCATATGAACACCTCGTCGCCGTCCTCTATTCGGTCAAGGAAATGCTTTTGCCTGATGAACCAGCCCAAGAGTGCATCGCTTTCAGCTAGGTACCGGTCGATATCAAAGCGCTCTGGATTGCATTGGAATATCCAGCTTCGCGTGGGTGCTCCCTCGCGGAAGCCAGCGATGGCGGCATCTTGCACCTGTTGGTAGTGGCTCAAGAGCTCCCAAAAGTAACTTCGACCGTCTTGGGCGCGTTGCGACAACAGCACAACAGCATCTCTTGCATCTGATGCAGCCCTGTGTTCTTGCTCTGTGCGAATCCCGTGGCATCTCAGCAGGTCCTCAAGCCTCCTCGAATTGAAGCCATGTCCTCGCCAATCGATCCCTCTCATCGAGCAAAGCCATGGCTTTAACTCACATCCCGGGAACAGGCGAGCCACAAACGCTCGATCGAACCGCTCGTTGTGAGCAACGAGGAGCTCGGCCTGCTCCAGCATAGCCGCGATCCTGGCGGTGTCGAGCCGCTTGCCACGGACGTCTTCTTCCCTGATCCCATGGACTCTGCACGCCCCGGGGCGAATAGGTACGGCTGGCTGCTGAAGCCCGACATATTCGTCCACAACGCCCGTGATTTGGCCTGTTCCGCGGTCGAAAGCGAAGAGCACTATGGCCAGTTCCACAATATCATCTCTGTCGAGATTACATCCCGTAGTCTCTGTGTCCACGAATGCAGCGATTCCCCAGGATGGATCGATCGATTCCCTGTCCAGGTAAGCCGAGGATTCTGTGCTCTCTTGGCCAGCACCTCGTCTCCCGCAGATCGCAGCGGGCTCCCCACCTCCGAATTGGCTTGCCACCTTGGATACCTCCTCGGTTTCCCCTTCAGCCTCTCAGGGCAGTCATTGCGGTCGTCTCCTCTTTCCCATAACAACACTGCAAGTCGCGAAGCCTGAGTCGCCAGTGAATACTAGGATCTGGTCTCATTCAGTAGGCAGCGTTTTCCTTCTTGGGTGTGTGTTCTTCTTCGAACAGAGGAGCGCTTGACTCGTCTCCAGGGAATCCCATGATTGGTGAGAGACGGCGCGGATGTCGGACGACCGTAATACAGGCCATCCCAACAAGCATTCCTCTCCTCTCCAGGCAATGACTAGCTTGTCCTAGTTAGCAGGACTTAGCTGGGATGGGCGGCCCTTTCTCCAGCGAAACCCCTGAGAGTCGTCAACCATTACGCTAGCGTTCACGCGGGCCAACGTCATTGCTGCTCCTTCCACCACTTGTAAGAAGTCACCCGGCGATACTCCTCTTCGTTGGCCAGTTTCTCGATTAGGAAGTCAACCCACTTCTGGGTGTACACGTAGTCTCTGTGGGCATCATCAAATTGACAGTATTCCACTCTGCAGCCCCGGGGGTCTTCGCCCGATTGTCTCACCCGGTACATTTTCCAAGCCTGAGTATGGTTGTGGACCGAAAAGGGTCGACCTATCGCCTTTGACACCCGGTCAGCCACCGACGAAGGCTTGAACTTCCCCTGATTTGCCACCTGACACTTCTTCTCCCTAATCGCAACGATTTGCTTATTAACGGCTCTAGCCTCGTCTTCCTTCAGGAACTCAATCGCCAGATCCGAGGAAGACTCGTGATTTCCCACCACAGGGACTAGGTAAACACGGAAGCGAAATCTCTGATCCTCAACTATTTCCCTGGGCAGACCGAACCGGAAGGAGTCGATGTAGTCTTTCAGCTCATCGTATTGCTTCCCTTGGAACTTCCTCATAGTGTCTGCCTGGCTTGCCGTACGAAGGGTAGTTGTCTGCAAGGGCACTGAGAGGCATTCACGAAGCGCCCAGTAGTCACCGAACTCCCGTACGAGGAGATCATCGAAATTGGTGAGGAGGGCTTGACACTCCCCGACTACATGAGGATCAATTGCAGGTACGTACCTATGTTCAACTTTGTTTCTTAGTCCCAAGCAGAACTCTAGGTTCTTCCTGACTGCTGTTGTCTCGGCACCAAAGAACTCTGATATGCATTTCCTCAGTTCCCAGGCTTTCTGATCCCCATCCTCTGTCATCACAGGTGAGCCGTCCCTGTTGTAATAGAGATATCGTTTATGGTCCCTTTCGAAAATGGCGTGTAGTAGAGCTGTCCACGCGATAACCATCATGACGAGGAAGCCTTCTGTGCGAAAGATGGTGGCTGGCCTGTTGTATATGTCCAGCGCAAGAAGGGCAGCTTCTCTCGCCTTGACGACCAGTCGCTCGACCTCAAGAGGCAAATCCGGCTTGTAGGGTTCGGTACTCAGTCGGTCGGCCTGGGACATCATGCGGCAGTACTGTGCTTCCGAATAGCGTGTTACTCCTTCGACGCAGTAGACACCGGCGTTCTTCTTGAGAAACTTGTCCCACTTCTTCGCTGCATACGTCCTCACTGTCTGAGGACTCCACCCAGTCGCTTCAGCTACTTCGTATAGAGAGAACTGCTTCTTCTGACGTTCCATTTCGCAGAAGAACTCATACGATCTCCTCTGACGATCCGTTCCGGAATTGCCCATGACAGCCTCGCTCACCTTGCCTGTACACTTGGAGAGCTGATGCCTGTTGACGGAACTGGTTGCACTCTCAGTCGGCTGTTACGTATATTCTGCGCACCCTGCTCATTATCCTGTATATTCTCGCTAGAGTGTTTGTGCTGGCGTGGCTGTGACCTACCAGCGTCGATTAGGTGCGGCCTACGCCGCCAGCACGATCAAGTCTTCGGTTGTTCAGCGGATCTCACCTCCCCCGCAGCGAGGACGGTAACGAGCAGACGTGCCCTCTTCTTGTCTACTGATCGTGTCCGTTGCCCAAAGGTCTCACCTCGATGTTATAGCGGCCGGTTATAAGACCCACCATCATGGAGGCTAGATGGAAATCTCCGCGCCGCGCCGGATTGGCAACGCCGAGTCCGCGGCTAGCATGGGGTGTCAAGCACGTGGTAGGAACTGAGGAAATGCTTTACCTCGAGGCGCTGCGCTTCAAGAACAAGCAGATCGCGCGAACGACTGGGCACGACCTGAAGACCGTCCGCGAGTACATCAGCGAGTACACTAGACGAGGTCTCTGAAAAACCCGATCAATTCGTGATCATGAGCTGAACCGGGTAAGCTAAACGGAGCACGCTTGTGTGCAGAAACGCAACCAGCGCGTACCTAGCTTTCTAGGAGTTGGTCCCAGACTCCCAGTTTTCATTTGCCAGCCAGGACCTTGAAACCGTCCCGGATCACCTGAGCCATGGCTTTCCTGCGCGCGACCAGGAATTCATCATATGACATGATTTCCCATCCATCTGGCAGCGCATGCCAGTAGCACATCTTCTGAAGCTCATCGCCAGCTATCTTGCGATCTTCAATGAGCTTGGGGAAATACTCAGCAGGAGGAGCCTCCCGGATGTTGATGTTGTCCGACCACTCCACTAGAGCATAATTCGCGATTTGATTCGTATCTCTCAAATCCGTTACCCCAAGCTTCCTGAGGTAGGCCTTTGGAAACAGGTGGTGTCGCTCGAGCGATGCCTTGTTTGCCTTGATGGACGGGTCGAGCAGCTCGGACACCTTCATTTTGGAGAAAAGAACTTGCGCATCGAGTAGATTCAGTGCAGCGTAGTACGCAAAGAGCGAAGGGCTTCTGGCGGATGAGGTGGCGAGATTGTTCGGTAACTCGATGTTCCAGAAATCCTCTGTAAGCGTGTCGGCAATCACCGAGTCAAGCGTGGCCACAAACGAACTCGCGTCCTTCACCTGGCGGAGTCGAAGTAGTTGCTCCTCCATCGCCGTCTCGGGTGAGGAAGAATAATACGCGGTCAGGGATGTCATGAAGAACCAACGGGCCATCAAGTCCTTGAGTTCATACAGATCAACTCCGTAGTCTCGCTTGCCGATGAGGAAAAGCGCGTAGTTGTAAATCAGGCCTGCCTGAGAGCTAATCATTGCCGCGCTCTTGAATCCAGCCCGGGATACGCTCTTTAAGAATTCATGCCAGTTCTGCAGGTCAAGGACCTCATCTTGGGCCTCTTTCAAAAGCCCAAACTGCCGTATCCTTTGTTCGTCACTGAACTGTCCAGTGTCCAGGTCCTTGCCACGAAGGATCGAGTACACGTGCTGGAGCCTGGCACGACGGAATGCCAAGGCTACCCCTGTTCTCAACAACTGGTCTGGCTCTGGTCTTATGATGTAGTTGAACGGAGACGGTTCGCCGAGCGAAGGTTGTTTAGCAGCGTGACAGAAGCGTTCGAGCGCAGCGCGCCCCTCGTCCCAAAAGACAGACATGAGCGTCAGGATAAAGTCTGCTTGATTGAGCGGGGTGCCTTTGCTGTTTATTCGAACGAAGACGTCCGCGACGTCCTCTTCGTTCATGGTCGATGACAGTTCTAGAGCAGTCAACGGGTAGTTCTGCAGATCGTAGAGACGGTCAATAGCCTCTTCAAGAGAGTCCGCCTCCTCTGCGCCTACCTCCCGATACTGTCGTAGCCGTGCAAGGAACTCCCGCACGACCCTTTTCCTAGCAAGTGCACCAACCCATAGCTCAGAGATATCGGGGATATACTCAGGGTCACGCTCAATGGCGGCATCGGTTACCTCGAACTTGGCGTCTTTGGGGCGGAAGGCGATGCGAATGCGTTCACTCGTGTAGTCGTCCCGGACCACTGGTCTGCCCTTCAACACGGCATAGAGCGACGTCAGTCTCTGTTGTCCATCTACGATCAGGAGGCGTGGGACCTTTTGCTTAGTATCGGTGCCGATTTGCCGAGCACCGTTGCCGACACCGTTCGACCAGAACAGGAGGTACCCTATAGGGAATCCTTTGTACATAGAGTCAAACAGATCCCTAACCTTGGTCGCCTTCCATACGAATGGGCGTTGGATGTCCGGCAGACCAATCTCGCCAATGTCGATGTCCTCGATGAGTTTCGAAAGCGTGTAGTTGACTTCCTTGAAGAGTGTTCCTGCCACAGCCCTACCCCCCAAGAAGCCTTCAGGTATCCCACACGCATGACTGGACGCCGCTTCGGAGGAACCCAGGAACGGAACGCCTGCGTATGAAGTATGAAGTCCCAGGGTTCCCTCCTGTCCGCCCTGGGAACCAGGAGACGGAACCGCTCAGCGCCTAACCTCGCGCACTGCCCCGGCATGCTGGAGTCTTTCTCTTTGCTGCGGTTCACCCGGAATCACTGCAATGACGCCGTTCTCTCCACATTTCCATATTCTCCACCATTGCCCATGGTCCTCCTCGCCATGGGCCATAGTTGCCCAGCGCCCCACGCTGCGCCACGGAGGTTCATCTAGCTGGCTGCCGCTGACCGGGAATCACGCTATCGTACGTAGTGGCACTCGGTCGAAAGGTATTATCGGTCGGACTTGGTCCCAACCCTACTCGCTGGCGACTGTCCCGAGGACTAGTGGCCCATTGCCACGCGGGCGCAGGCCGACTGCGCATCGTCAACTGTCAAGTGATCTGAAGTCGAGTAGCACACAGCCGGCCCGGTGGATGCTGCTCGTGCAGACTGGAAGTGGGTTTTCAGGTTCTGATTGCAAAATGATCGTAGCCGGCCGGGGACAGGTCCGTAGTCTCCCCGCTCGCGGCGACGAGCTTTACCCCTCTCTCGCTGGGCACGACCTCGCCGACGACGTGAAGGCGCCCCCCTACCGAGGCCAGGCAGCGGGAGGCGGCTTCCGTCTGATCGCGCTTGAAAGTGAACACGAGTTCGTAATCCTCGCCGCCGAACAGCGCCCAGTGGAGAGGATCGCGGCCGAGCGCGCGCCCCGCCGCAGCCGTGGCATCGCTGATGGGTATCTGCGCAGCGAATACCACGGCGCCGGCGCCGCTTTCCTCGGCAATGTGATTGACCTCGTTAGCAAGGCCGTCGCTTATGTCCATCATAGCGGTGACCGCTCCGCTCGCGGCGAGCGCGCGGCCCTCGGGCACCCGCGGCATCGGCTCAAGGTGCGCCCTAACAAGCTCCTGCGCCCACGAGGGGTGGACGCCGACCGCCGGGCTGCCCGTCCAGGATGATGGGTGGGAGCCCCCAGTCACGCCGCCTTCCGAGGATGGATGGGAGCCAGCCGCCCCGCCACACGCCCAAGATGGTTGAGAGCCGGCAGTCGTGCTCGACCAGGATGTGTAGTAGCCGTCCATCTCCGCGCCTGCGCCGGCCCGGCCTGCGTCCTCGCGGCTGACCTCTCGCCGGTGCTGCCCTTCCCTCGCCTCCAGGCAATGAAGGAGCCACGCGAGTCCCGCCGCGGAGGCGCCCAGGGGTCCCGTGACGGCCACGAGATCGCCGGGCCGCGCGCCCGCCCTGGTGACGGGCGAGTCCGCCTGCCCCATGATCGCAACGTCTATGACGGTCGCGTGAGGGGACTTGACCGTATCTCCGCCCACGATCTCAACGCCGAAGCGCTCCGCGACAGCCAGCATGCCGTCGTACACGGCGTCCACATACGCGTCGTCGACGCTCTCGTTGAGCCCAATCGAAACGAGCGCGTAGAGCGGAACGCCGCCCATGGCGGCGATGTCGCTCACGTTCACTGCAAGCGCTTTCCATCCGAGCTGCCAGGGGGTGATGAGCCGTCTATCGAAGTGAACGCCCTCGACGAGCATGTCAATGCTGGCGAGGAGGTGTCCGCGCGGTGGTCGCAGCACCGCAGCGTCGTCGCCGATGCCCAGGATCACTGTGTCCAGCAGGCCCGCCCCAACATCATCGGTGCAGTGACGATCACCGTGACCGCCGGGGCCATCACACACATGCCGCTGGGCATCGCGCTCGGCAAGCCCACTGAGCCCACTAGGCTTGCCCAGGCTGCCGGCCTCTCCCAAGTGCGCCGCGGCCACGCGTCGCCTTATGCGGCCGATGAGGCCGAATTCGCCCCCCGCGATGCCACCAGCACCGCGCACGCCACGTTCCCGCCCGGCTTCCCCTCTGCTTCCTCTGCTTCCTCCCGCTTGCGCCTCACGTTCCATCCTAGCTCGACCGCCTTCCAAGCCTTTCAAGCCTTCCAAGAGCTTCATCCACGATTGCCCGAAGATCGCGGGCCGCGCCCATTATGTCGTCAGCGGCCACGACCGCCGATACGACGGCGATTCCAGCGACTCCCGTGGCCATTACCTGCGCTGCGTTGCTCTTCGACACCCCGCCTATCGCGACCACGGGCAGGCGAGTGGCGCGCACGATCCCCTCCAGGCCCGCGAGACCGAGAGGAGCCACTGCGGCGTACTTCTTGGTGTCGGTCGGGAACACCGCCGCGGTCCCGAGGTAGTCCGCGCCGAGCCCCTCCGCCTCCGCGGCCTGCTCGGCGTTGTGGACGGTCAGGCCTATTATCTTGCCGGGTCCCAGAAGCTTGCGGGCGAGCGGCACGGGGAAGTCTTCCTGGCCGAGATGGACGCCGTCGGCATCCACGGCCATGGCCACGTCAACGCGATCGTTCACGATATACAGGACACCCGCGTCCCTCGTGATGCTCCGCAGCCTGAGCCCTACCTCCACCATGCGCCCGGCATCCCAGTCCTTCGCGCGGAACTGGATGGCTGTCGCGCCGCCGGCGATGGCGAGCGACACGACCTCCTCCTCTTCGCGTCCCTTCGCAAGGTTTCTATCGGTTACCACATAAAGCCTAAGGGCCTGAAAGAGCCTCGCCCGCATTGCCTGCATCGCTGCGGTAGCCTCAGCCTCTACCGCGGGGGCCGGCTGCCCTGGCCCTCCCTGCGCGGGCGCTGGCACCCCCGGCAATCGTCCCTGTCCGCCTGGTGTGCCTTGGCCTGCCGCCCCTTCCCCGCCCACGCCTTGGCCCCTGCGCCCTTGGCCTCTGCGCTGGTCGGGGGACCACCCGCCTCGGCCTCCGTCTCCGCCGCCGCCTCCTCCGCTGCCCCACTTGCCGTTCTCGCTTCCACAAGGCCTCATCTCTCGCACCCCGCTTCCATCCTCACCTTGAGGCCATGCGCGAGCTCCTCCGGGGTCATGTTGAATAGGCAGTCGAACAGCGCCGCCTGGAAGCTCCCCGGCCCCTCGCTCTTCGCCGCTGCCCGCTCGGCCGCGTAGCCGTAGTAGGCGAGACCCGCCGCCGCGGCGACGAGCGCGTCCTCTTCGACCGCCGCGAACGCCGCCACGACAGACGTGGCCATGCAGCCTGTGCCCGTCACGTGACGCAGCATAGGATGGCCGTTTTCTACGAGTGCCAAGCGGCGTCCGTCGCTCACGAAATCCGTCGCTCCCGTAACGGCCACGACGCACCCGAGCTTTCTAGCGGTCTCGCACGCGAGGGCGGCTTTGTCGTGGTGCCCGCTCACGGAGTCCACACCCTTGATCGTGCCGCCAAACCCGCCTATGACCGAGACCTCGGCCTCGTTTCCGCGGAGGACGGAAACCCTCACTTCGGACAGGATGCGCCGCACGCTCTCGGTGCGCAGGGGCGTCGCGCCCGCGCCCACCGGGTCGAGCACTACCGGGACCGAGCGCTCGTTCGCGGCCCTCCCCGCCAGGATCATGGCTTCGACGAGCTCAGGGGTAAGGGTGCCGATGTTGAGGACGAGCGCCCTCGCCGCGCCTGCCATGTCCCGGACCTCCTCCAGCGCATGCGCCATCACGGGAGACGCACCCACGGCCAGGGTGACGTTGGCCGTTATGTTCGTGACGACGACGTTCGTGATGTGGTGCACGAGCGGAGCCTGCTCCCTCACCCTTCGAAGGACTTCAGGAGCACGCTGTCTCAGATCGCTCGTCGTTACGGCCTCGTTCATCCTCTGCGATGTCTTCTCATCTGCATCTTTTGCATGCTTTCCCACGTCCTCTCGCACCCCCTATCGCATATCCCCAACCTCATCTCGCACATCCGACCTCGTCGAACCATCTCGGGTTCATGTGAGATGTCTTGTCGAGCCAGCCATGGCCAAGGCCCGGACCTCTTCAACGTCGCTGCCACCTGCCCACGTGCCTGCCCGTGTCCCCGTCCCCGTCCGCTACCGCCCGCTCACCGACCGCTCCCTGCCCGCCTCCCATCTGCTCCCGAAGTGCTCGCAACCCGCTCCGCGCCTGCCTGCTTGCCTCGTGCCTGACCTGCTCGCCGCTCACCTGGCCTCCCGCCCCCGCCTAGCCGCTTCCCCGGCCGACCGCCGGAAGTAGAAGTGGTTGGTGGGCCCGCATCCGTGGCCCAATGAAAGCGAGTTCGCCACCGCCCAGGTGATGTAGTCCTTGGCGGCCCGCAGCGCGTCCGGGACCTCCAGACCTAGGGCGAGATATGCCGCTATGGCCGCGGAATATGTGCATCCAGTGCCGTGTGTGTTCACGGTAGCGTAACGCCTGGCGCAGAGCTCGATGAGCTCCTCGCCGTTGAACGCTATGTCCACCGAATCCTCGGATTGGTCCTGCAGGTGGCCGCCCTTCACCACGACCCACTCCGGCCCCATGTCTTTCAGCCTCTGCGCGGCAAGCCGCGCGTCCGACGTGCTCTTGATCGCAACGCCCAGGATAGCCTCGGCCTCGGGAATGTTGGGGGTGATCACGGTGGCGAGCGGCAGCAGGCGCCGGACGAGAGCGTCTCTCGCGTCGGGCGCCAAGAGCGGCGCGCGGGTCTTGCTCACCATCACGGGGTCCACGACCAGGTTCCGCACCGAGTGCCGCTGGATGGCGTCTGCTACCGCATCTATGATGGCTGCGGTGGCAAGCATTCCGGTCTTGGCCGCGCCCACCTGCAAGTCGGTCAGGACCGCGTCCAGCTGCGCGACGACGAAGCCCGGGTCGAGCACGGAGACCCCCGGCACGCCGAGGGTGTTCTGAGCGGTCACGGCGGTGAGCGCGACCGCCCCGAACACGCCGAGAGACGTGAATGTCTTGAGGTCCGCCTCTATCCCCGCTCCTCCGCCGCTGTCCGACCCGGCGATCGTGAGAGCCACGGGGACTCGCTCGGGCTCGGTGCGCGCGAAATCGGGTGCCATGTATCTCGAGATCCTCACTGTGAAGTCACCTCGGGCTTTCCTAAACGAAAATACGCTCTGTTTCAGCGCGGCATAGAGTAAGATGCGACAGCACTATCCGCTGGCGTACTAAACCTGGACGCCCACCGGATCATCCCCAATACATAAATCACACTAGCGGCTGTAAGGCTCGGTATCGATGCCCCCGTGGAGAGGCCGTTCTCAGTACACGCATAGTACGTGACCACACCTGTGACCCACGCAATCATGGCAATGGGGTTCACGCCGTGGACGTACCAGTATGCGCCTCCGCGTTTGAAGAGCTCCTGAACCGACAGCTTCCTCCGCCTAAGAAGGAAATAGTCCGCCAAGACGATCCCGAACAAGGGCACAAAAACGCCCCCTATGAGCAGAAGGAAACTTTCATAGCGCTCGATGGGAAAGACGGCCGCCACCAGGGTGCCGATGAACCCAGCCGCAAGAATGAGATGCCCCTCGCGCAACTGCGGGAATAGGTTCTGAGTGGACACGGCAGTTGAGTACACATCGAGGAAAGCGGTTGTGATCGTAGAGAAAGCCACTATGACCAACGCAACTGCTCCAATCTCCAGCCCTGTGAGAATCTCGACTACATCTGCTGTCCCCGCGGCTAAAGAAGAGGTTAAGCCAATCGCATACATGAGGAAGCTCGAGACGAAGTATCCTATCCAGCATCCGAAGAACGACCCTGTCCCCCCTCTTCCGAACCTTGAGTAGTCGGCGACTAAGGGAAGCCATGATAGAGGCATCGCTATTACCAGGTCAGTCGCGTACCCAAAACCCATGCCTCCGCCCTCGTTTGCCGCCTGGAGGCCACCTAGACCGCGCGTTGACAGGAGCCTGTACCCCACATAGAGGCTTAGCACGAGAAGCAGACCAGAGACAATAGGCTCGAGCCATCTCCAACCCTTACGGCCCGACCACGCCCAGGCGGTCGTCGCCGCGCCCATCGCTACCACCCACGTCAGGTAGCCTGAGAAGCCCCAGAGCTGCGAGCTCAGAGCGTTCAGTGCCTTAGCCGCGACGACCAGCATCACGGCCGTCCATCCTACGAGCTGGACCACGTTCAACACAGCCGCCAGATACGAGCCTCTGACTCCGAAAGACGGCCTCACCGAGACCATCGACGGGATCCCGTGATCCGTGCCAACCACACCACCGAGGGCGAGGAGCGTGTTGCCCAGAAGATGTCCCAAGAAGTTCGCCGCTATTCCCGCCAGAAGACCGGCTGGAGCCAGAAAGCCGCCTGCCAGCACCTCGGCAAGGGATATGCCCGCACCCACCCATATGAAAAAGAATGCCCCCGGACCCATGGTTCGTTGGTCCACAGGAATTGCTTCAACCTCTGTTGCCACGCCTGTCCCTCCTCATTCAAAGACTTGCGCGACCCTTCTTGCAGGGTTCCTGACCCGATGGCCGGCAATCAGTCGACGAACACAACAAAGGAGCCGTGCCACTTGGGTCACGGCTCCTAGACTTGCAGTCTCGGCGACGAGCTCGGCGCCACGCTCGGACCATAAACCATAAGAGGATGTGAAGCAAGGGCCGCCGGCTGTCTTGCCGCCCGCTTCCCTACGGTGGCATTACCCACATCAGGTTCAAGGGGTTCGGGTGCACCCGTCTCAGCTCAAGCCACCTCAAACCGCCGCGCCCCACTCGGCACCGTCGCTCTGTCGCGGTGCTGCTGGGCAGTGCCGCGCGCTGCGTCGCTTGGTCACTAGAGCTCCGCGCGGCCGCCCTGGCCGCCGACTAGCGCCGCCCGTTGGCTTGGTGGTGGCTTTCGCTCCCCCACGGAACGGTCACGTATGCATCTTTCACTAGGATTATAGCCCGGCGTTTCCTCTCGCGTCAATGATTCCCTCGAGAAGGCATGGGACCCCGTTTGCATAACACGCCGGCGGCGTGAGCACCACGCCATGGGGGCTCGGGTCGCCGCCACGAGTACGTTCCCCCCTTGCCAACGAGCCCCCTCCGAGCACGTCTTCGTGCGACCGCCTTCTCACGTTAGCAGGCAACAGGCGGTTCGCTCGACCGAGCCTCCCTCCGTCCCCTCCCTTGCTTCAACCCTCCCTCGACGCTCGACCTCCGACCTTCGACCCTCGATCTTGCTACAACGGCAGAGCCAGGACCGCAGGGCCCGAACGGAAGAGGAGGAATCCGTTACCCCGCGTCGAAATCCCAGAAAGGTTGAACAAGAAGTATCTAGCAAGAGTTACATGCTTCTCCGAGTCCCCCGGCCTAAGGTTCGGCGTATAGCTCCAGCTATGGCGGGCGGACCGGCAGGGTGTGTCGGGAAACGGACACGCCTCCCATCACGGAAAGGAGAGCAGGCAATCCTGACTGGGTCGCGCCTTGTGTTTCGGCCGGGTCCTGCCGCCTTTTCGTGGCACCCGGCCTTCGCTATTCCCGGGGTAAGTTCGTTGTCTCCGGGACGGGTACGAGAGAGCATGGCTGTGCGACCTTTGGGCCGGCTCATTATGCTACGCTGTTCCGGGGCTTTATAGATAGCCAACCTCGAAATCAAACGAGCATCGGGCGCTTTCTCCGTGCCCTCGTACGTATACCGCGGCTCCTTTTGCTGTGCGCGGTCTAACTTCGAGCTTGGTTATCTGTAAAAGATGCTGTTCCGAGGAGGCTGCCAGATGCGACGTCCTAGCGATGCGGTGTTCCAGTGCCAACCCACGATGTTGATGTCGCGGGCACCCGAGGGAGTCGTACGGAACGGGGCCGGCTTTTCCTGCAAGAAGGCCACGAGGCCAGCGCTAGTCTTGCTGGTCTCATTTGCGGTGCTCGCAGCGTGCGTCCTCGGCGTGGCTCTGGTGGGACACTGCGCCGGCCTATCCGGTCTATCCGGCGCATCCAGCCTGCCCGCCCTGTCCTGCCTACCCGGTCTATCTGGCCTTCCGGGCTTGTCCGGCTTGTCCGGCCTGTCCGGCCTACCCGGCTTCCCTGGGCTTCCCGGCCTCTCGCAGGGCGGCCTCACCTTCGCCGTGGTGGGTGACAGTCAAGGGAGGACCCCGGTCTGGGAACGCATCGTGGACGCCCTCAACGCGGCACGCCCCGCTTTCGTCCTGCACTGCGGGGACATGGTCGCGTCGGGAGCGCGCGAGCAGTATGAGGAGTTCGTTAAGCAGGTCGAGAGGCTCCGCATGCCCTGGTACGCCGTGCCGGGGAACCACGACGTCCGCGGGGAGGGCGCGAAGCTGTTCACGGAGTTCACCGGCAAGAACCGATATTACTCGTTCGTGGAGAAGGGTTACCGTTTCATCGGGCTGGATAGCTCCGCGGCGGCGCTCGACGCCGAGCAAATGGCGTGGCTCGAGCGAGAGCTCGCGCAAGGCGGCCCGAAGTTCGTATTCATGCACGTCCCTCTCTTCGACCCTCGTCCGGGCGGCGATCATTGTTTCCTTGACGCCGAACAGGCGCGCCGCCTCCAGCGCCTCTTTCGGGACCACGAGGTGCTGGCGGTCTTCAGCGGACACGTCCACCTCTTCAGCAGCCGGACGCTGGACGGCGTCACGTACGTGACGACAGGCGGCGCCGGCGCGCCTCTCTATGCGTCCCGTGCCGAGGGCGGGTTCTACCACTACGCGCTCGTCCGTGTGAGCGGCAACCGGGTGAGCGTCGAGGCGAAGCAGGTCGCCGTCAAAATAGAGGAGCCTCGCGTCAGGGTGATCGGGCCGAAGGGCGAAAAGGAGTTTACCCTCGGTGACCTGGCCCTCCTGCCGTCGGTAGAGGCCGCGAGCGCGTTCGAGAACCAATTCGGAAACGTGTCGGGCGGCGGTACTTACAAGGGCGTCCTCGTGGCGACCCTCCTCGAGCAGGTCGGAGGCATCCGCCCAGGCCAGACCCTCGTGGTCCGTTGCACCGATGGCTATTCGCAGGAGTTCGGATACGAGAACGTGCATGTCTCGAAGGATTGGGCCAAGCTGCAGGGCCCCATGGTCCTCGCTTACGAGAAGGACGGCAAGACTCCCCCTGAGTGGGCCGAGGGACCGCGCTTGATCTTCGCGCCGCCTGACGGCGTGTACGGCAACGACGACTGCCGGTTGACGTCCCTCCCCGGGCAGGGATGGAACGTCTACAAGTCGGCGGGCGGGCGCTGGGCGCGCAACGTGTCGGTGATCGAGGTCAGGCCGTGACATAGAATCACAGAGCAAGTCTCACCAGACCAAAGGAGGATGAGGGATGAGAAGGAATCGAGCGAACCGTGTGCGTGTGGTGCTTGCCGCGACCCTGGCGTCGGCCCTCGTGACCCTCGTGGCGACGGCTGGCGCACTCTTCCCAAGCGCCGCGTTGGCCTCGGACGACGCGTGGCAGGTCGAGGTCTTGGGCGGCGGCAAGACCGTTGTGCTCACGCAGTCCGATCTGGAGGGCATGTCGGCGGTGACGGCAGAGGCGGCGTTCCTGAAGACCACGGGAAAGATCGAGGGACCGTTCGAATTCAAGGGCGTATACATGGAAGACATCCTCGCGAGGGTCGGGGGCATCAGCCCGTCCGAGGCGATCCGCGTCACCGCGCGCGACGGCTACGCGATGACCTACACCTACTCCCAGGTCGGCGGGAACGTCCTGTCTTACAATGAAAGCGGCGAGGTCCTCCGTACTGGTGGACTCGCCATGATCCTCGCGTACGAGTCGGGCGGCGATGCGGCGGCCGCCGAGAAGCTGCCGCGAATCGTGTACATCGCCAAGGATGGCTCTGCGCGCCCGCCCATCACCGACGGCCATTTCTGGACGAAGGCCGTGGCGAAGATCGAGGTCGTCTCGGGCGTGGAGGACTGGGCGGTCAAGCTCAGCGGCGTGGAGCAGGCGCTTTTGGACAGGTCCACGTTCGAGAGCACTGTGACCTGCCCCTCGACGCCTCACCCCGCCGTGGTGTGGGAGACCACTGACAAGGAGGGCAACAAAGAAGTATATGAGGGTCTCCCGCTTTGGATCGTCGTCTCCATGATAGACGGGGGCGACGCGCCCGGAGGGCATTACCTGTTCAACGACGACCTTGCGCGCCAAGGGTACAAGGTGCGGGTGATCTCGAGGGACGGCTACAGCGTGGACCTCGAGGCTTCGCTCGTGGCGCGTAACAACAACATCATCCTGGCCTATAAGAAGAACGGCGAGCCCTTGCCCGAAGAGGACGCACCTCTCATGCTCGCCGGCAAAGACCTGCCGTCGCGAAAGTACATGGTCAAGCAGATCGCCGAGCTGTCCCTGGTGGACCTGCCGGTCGGGAAGTAGCTCTGCGCTGCACAGGCGCGGCGGTGCAGCCCGCGTTCTACAGGGAGCGCCGCCAAGTTCCATGAGGGCTGCGGCATGGTCTCTCCCTCCCCAAGGAATCGCCGGGCCAATGAAGCCAAGGAGGCATACGGGGCAGTGACGTCCAGAACATCTGTGAGAGGACGGGACTACTATTTCAGCACGCGCGACCTCGTCCTCATCGCTGTGGTCAGCGCCGCGGGAGGGGTCCTCAGTACCTACGTGGGGTATCTGGGGAACCTGCTCAACAAGGCTTTCGGCGTGCCGTTCGGCGCCGGGCAGTGGATGGCGGGGCTTCACGTGTTCTGGTTCGTGCTCGTGCGCGTGGCCGTGGGACGGACGGGCGCCGGCACCCTGGCAGGCGTCATCAAGGGCGTGGTTGAGATGTTCACGGGCAGCACCCACGGGCTGCCCATAGTGTTCATCTCGGCCGTCGAGGGCCTCCTGGTGGACGTGGTGCTTCTTCCGTTCCGGAGACCGTCGCTCCCGGCGCTCTGTTTGGCGGGGGGAGTTGCCTCGGCATCGAACGTCCTGGTGTTCCAGGCGCTCTACTTTTCCGGCGTGTCCTGGGGCTACATCGCCTTGATGACCCTGTTCGCATTCGGGTCGGGAGTTGTGTTCGGGGGCTACTTCGCCGACGGCGTGCTGGCCATACTCGAAGAAGCGCGCATCATACGGCTGAAGGCGAAGTCGAGCGCGGCAGGTATGCCACCATCGCGCACGCAGGGGCCCGCGGCAAGCACCGGGGCCCCTGAGGCAAATGCCCCCGGGGCCGCAGCCATGGCTCCGACCGCGTCCGGCGCGCCTACCGCGGCCGGTGCGGCCGCCGGGACCGGGGCGGAGGCGTGGGGTGCGGCCGGGACCCGGGCTCGGGCCAGAGCTGAGGTCGAGCCTATCGCAAGGCGATCGTCCAGGCGGTCTAGCAAAACCCGACTCGCCCTGACGCTCCTCATGTCACTGGCGCTGGCTGGAGGCGCCGTCTACTATTACGTCGAAGTCTTCGAGCCCTTCTGGACCGGCCCGACATGCTCAGTCGAAGGCAAGGTGGCCAATCCCTATGTGTACCGGCCTGCAGACTTCGAGAATGAGGCCGTCACGGTGATGGCTGAGCTCAAGGGGCAGGTCACCTACGTGCCACCCACCGAATACACGGGTGTCCCGCTCGCTCGGATCATCGAAAAAGCCCGCCCCGACGTGTCAGCTGCACGCGTGCGCGTACTGGCGTCCGACGGGTACGAGGCCGAGTTCGGTCTCGATGACATCATGAAGAACCGCGCCGTGATCCTGGTCCGGGACGCCGAAAACCTGCGGCTCATCGCCACGGGCTACGAGGGCGGGTGCTGGGTACGGATGGTAACGCGGCTGGTGGTAGAGTGAACCGTGCGATGACGCAGCTTGCGCTGAAATGAGGCGCGTGGTGACCGGCTCATCCCGGATCGTGGCGGAATGAGGCGTTTTGAGAGCATGGAGAAGGTTGTCAGAGTCTCGAACCTAACTGTCCGGTACCCAGGGAACGCCGCACCGGCACTGAATAGCGTCGACCTAGCGCTCGAGGCCGGTGAATGCATGGTCGTGAGCGGTCCGAGTGGCTGTGGCAAGTCCACGCTCGCACTGTGCCTTGCGGGCTTCATACCGCACGCCATCGACGCGGACGTGACCGGCTCCGTGCGTGTGGCCGGTCTCGATCCAGCGCAGACCAGCGTTTATCATCTTGCCGAGTTCGTTGGTTTGGTGCAGCAGGACCCAGAGGCCCAGTTCTGCACCATGCGTGTGGACGACGAAGTAGCCTTCGGGCCGGAGAACCTGATGTGCGCGCCTGATGAAATTGCTCGCCGCGTGACGTGGGCGCTTGAGGCCGCGGGCGCATCTCACCTTCGCGGGCGCAGGCTCGCGGAGCTATCCGGGGGCGAAAAGCAGCGCGTCGCCCTCGCGGCCGTGCTCGCCATGCGTCCCAGCGTGCTTATTCTTGACGAGCCCACCGCCCACCTCGACCCGAGGGCCACCGGGGCGCTCGTGCGCCTCCTCGGGGAGATGCAGTCGCAGCTCGGCCTGGGGATCATCATCCTGGAACATAGGCCGGAGCGGTTTTTCGGCATCGCCAACCGGGTGGTGCGGTTATCCGAGGGCGCCGTCGCTTTCGACGGCCCGCCGCGCGAGCTCGCCGGGCCCGGGCGATGGGGTAACCCCGCGTGCCTCTCATGCGGCGACACTGCATCTGGCAGAAGGTCGCCAGGTGGTGGCGGGCTCCTCGCTCGGCGTACTGGACGCGCCGCGGTCGCCGAGAAGGGCGGCGAAGAAGACGCCGAAGAAGACGCCGAAGGACCGTGCCCCTGGACCAGCCACCCCTCGTCGGTTCGCGCTCCGGTTCTGGGCGGCGTTCAGGGCCGCCCGCAAGGCCGCGACGCGCAATGCCTCGCGCACGACGGCGGCGACGATGCGCAGGGCGCACCAAGCCCGCGCCCAGGTGCGGGCCCGGCCTCAGGCACAGGCGCAGGCCCAGGCCCAGGCGCAGGTGTAGGCCCAGGCTCCGGGCCAGGCCAAGGGGACGCGCGGCAAGACACGGGACTTGGCACGCCTGGCCCGCCTCTCCTGCAGGTGTGCAGCCTCACCCAGAGATACGGGAACAAGATCGTCCTCCAGGATGTGGACCTGGAGGTCCGGAGCGGCGAGATCGTCGGAGTGATGGGCGACAACGGGAGCGGCAAGACGACCTTGCTCCTCAGCATAATGGGGATCCTCCGGCCCGTTTCCGGGAGGGTCATGCTGGAGGGCGAGGACATCACGAACGTCCCGGTCTCGGCGCGCGCGAGGCGGATCGGGATGGTGTTCCAGAACCCCAACCACCAGCTTTTTACCGACCAAGTCTGGCGCGAGGTGGTCGCGGGGCCGCTCAGTCGTGGGGTGCCGGAGGCGGCGTGCCGTCCCGCGGCCGAGGCGCTTCTCGACCGGTTTGACCTCCTCGCGCTTCGCCCGAGCCACCCGTTGACCCTTAGCTACGGGCAGAAGCGCAGGCTGAACCTGGCGGCGATCATGGTGAGCGAACCTAGCTTGCTGCTACTCGACGAGCCGTTCGTAGGACAGGATGCCCCGCGGGCGCGGGACTTGGCGCGCCTCCTCAATGACCTGGCGTGCTCGGGCAAGGGCATCCTCTTGGTGGGGCACGAGCCGAGCATCATGGCACAGTGTTGCGACCGCTTGATTTTCATGGACGGCGGGCGGATCGTGGTGGACGCGCCTGCGCGGGAAGCGTTTGCTGATTTCGAGAGGATGGGCTTGTGTGACTACGTGCCAAGGGCGTGGGCTTAGTAGGCTCAACCCGCTCGCCAATCTGACGCTACTGGTCTCCTTCTGCGTGCTCGCCATTTGCGCGCAAAGCCCTGCACAAGCAGGAATTCTATTTGCGGCGGTCCTCGCCGGCCATGTGGCGAGCCGAATCCCGCCTTCGATCCTGTGGCGCAGAGTGCGCGGGATAGTTATCTTTGCGCTCGTGCTTTTCCTCAGCCAGCTCTTCCTCGCAAGCGGCGGAGAGGCGGCGTGGGGCGCCCGCGCTGCAAGCGGGATCCAGATGTCCCTGCGCTTCCTCAACATCGTCCTAGCGAGCCACTTATTCGTTAGCACAACCTCAGCGGAGGATCTCGCCTATACCCTCATGCGACTGGGGCTTCCTTATCGGTATGGATTTACCCTCCTCATCGCCATGCGCTTCGTCCCCTATTTCCGGCTGCAATCGAACACGGTGTTGCAGGCCCAAATGGTGCGCGGCATCGGCGTGGACCGCCCGTCCCCTAGGGGCATTTGGTGCATGGCCAGGTACACGTTGGTTCCGCTTGTCGTGACTGCGCTCGGCAAAGTGGAGAGCCTGGCCATCTCCATGGAGGGCCGCTGTTTCGGCCTGCACCCACGACGGACGTTCCTCCGCACCGTGCCGTTCCGCCCGGCCGATGCCGTCGTCATGGCAGCGGCCATCGCGGCCGCCGCGGCTGCAGCCACAGCCACGCTGCTCACCAGATGAGTGCCCCAAGACGCGCTCGCCTAGGTAACAGGCGGGGACGGACCGCCGATCTCCGTGTGCAGACCGGGTTGGGGCCGAACCAGCCGGCTCTCGCGGGCTATAGCTATAGCCATTCGAGGGCCCGGTCCGCGATGGAGGCGATGACACCGCGGCGCAGGGAAATGGCTCCCTCAGGACACATTTCGTGGCAGCAGAAACACCGTATGCACCGATGGCGGTCTATCATTGCAGTCCCCGGCGCGATCGCCGCCGTCCCCGCCGCCGTCCCCGCGGAACCCACAGTGATGGCGCCGGGCGGGCACGACTCTGCGCACACCCCGCACGCGACGCACTTCGCAGCGTCCACCCAGGGGATTGCGGTGACGTGCTTACGGACAGCCCTGACAACCGTGAATATGCCCGAAGTGGCTCGCGCCGCGGGCGGCAAGGCGAAGCCCGTCACGTGGAACTCTTCCGGGGGCGCCCCCACCACTTCTATCTCTTCAGGCCGCGTGCTGCCAGCGCTAACCTCCCGCGCCGCGCGCAGGTACGGCACGCGCATGGGGTCCACCCCGGCGAGCCGAAGGGCCACGACATCCAAGGCAACCGGGTCCTCCGACGCCAGTATGGCTCCGATGTGCCTCGGCCGCCCGTGCGAAGGTCCGTCGCCGTCCATGGCTACGACCGCGTCGAGGATCGACAGGCGGGGCTTCACGAGGCCGGCAAGGTCCAACAACATCAGGGAAAAGGCGCGGGGATCGTTGTACCTCAGATGCATGCGCAGTTTCTCGGCCCCTGGGATGCACCCGAAGAGGTTCTTCACGGCGCCCGTGAACGTCATGAACCCATGGGTCTTCATCTTGCCGATGTTGATGACGGCCGAGGCGTCAACGATCGGCCGGGCAAGGACGAACTCCTTGCATACCCGGCCGGCCGGGTGCTTGCGCGCGACCCCGTCGTCGAAGGACACGAGGTCCACGCCCGCTTCACGGCAGACCGCGGCTATCCCGCACTTCGCCGCGACGCCGGACACGCTGCCGTGTCCGGGGCTGTCTCCCACCACGACCTTGGCCCCGGCCTGCTTGAACAAATCGAGAACGGCGCCTACGACAGCGGGATGGGTCGTCACCGCCCTCTCGGGCGGGTAGGGCGAGAGCATATTCGGTTTGACAACCACAAACCCGTCACGCGGACGGGGCAAGAACGCCTCGGCGCCGCCGAGGAGGTCAGTGGCCAACCCAACCGCGTGGGAGACATTGTCCTGCGAATATGACCTGCATGTGGCCAGAGCAACCTTGATCTTCAGCGTGATCCCTCCAGTCCGCATCCATGGCAATTACTGGCAGAGACTCATCTGCATGTTCTGCAGTATTCACAGAATCACGCCTCCTCAAGCACGATCCTCGGGACACGCCCAGGCAGGACGCCTCAGCCGAAAAGCAGCGCGAACTTCTGGCGAGAGCGACATGCTCAGTTGGCGCGATCCGTGGCGCCACGATAGCCCTCGACGAAAGCCCCCCGATAGCCCCGATACCAGTTCTTCACGAAGGACGTAATACCTCCAACCAAGACCAGGCTCATCTTGTCTGACATGCCTGACATGAAGAGAGCCCGCTCCCCAATGGGAACGAGCTCTCACGCATGACCCGGGGTCGTGATGGGGACACCCGGGATGGAAACGACCCCGTTTGCGTTACCCGACCGCCACGCCGCCCTCTAGCCGGAAGGACCTTTCCTCGTCGGAAGACGGGCCTAGAACGCGATGCTGAGCGACAGCCTGTGGCTGTCGGGCAGCACGTTGTGGGCCTGGTAAGCGTAGTCCGCGGAGAAACCGCTGAACCTGACGCCCAAGCCCGCCGTGAGCGAGGTTTGCCCCGCGCCCCAGGAACACCCGCCTCGCACGGCTACGTGGCCGATCATGTACTCCGCGCCGGCGCGCAGCTCGTAGTCGCCTTTCACGACAGCGTCAGCAGCGAGCAGGAGGTCTTCGATCGGCTTCGCGGAGACTCCAACGCCCCACGAGCGATCGAAGGCGTCATCGCTGCCGCTGCTGTAGCGTACGCCTCCGACCACGTTGCGGGCAACAGCGCCAACCTTTACCATCCCTGTGTCGTACACAAGGCCTATGTCTCCCGTGAACCCGGACCCCGCATTGTCGGGCAGGGTTTGTGAGTAGTACTTGACGGACCCGCCCACACCCAGTCTGGGGAGCACCTCGGCGCCGTACGCGGCGACTGCCGTGTACTCGCGCATCCCGAAATAACCGGTGACGTTGGCGAATTCGTCGGTGCTCTCTATGGAGGACGCGTCAAGCAGAAGTGCTCCCGCCCCTATGCTCTTTTGAGCGTATCCGAAGGCCATGTAGTTCACCGCTCCATACTGGCTAGTATAGAGCGATGTGACGTGATGCCCCTCCACGAACGCGAGACCAGCGGGGTTGTAGTAGAACGCCGACGCGTCGTCTGCCACGGCGATGAACGCCCCGCCCATCCCGAGGGCTCTCGCGCCCACCCCGATGTCCATCATAGCAGCTGTGCCGACGGGGTCTTGCTCGGCCCACGCCACCCCTGCGGGCAACAGGGCGAAAACCACCGCAAACACCGATATCGCTATCTTGACTCGCATTTGGTCGCCCTCCTCATTGCCTGAAGCCTCAGGAGATCCCGGGTCGCATTCATTCACATCGAGTCAACCGGCCAGTGGTGCTGCGCCGGTCGCGTGGCCGCGCCGCATAGCGCGTCAGCGCCAAGTCACGCCGGCGCGGCACCACTCACCTGCGCTAGCGGCTTACGACAAGCCGTCCTACTTCGGACCTATCGCCGTCCTCGGTCACGACCAGGTAGAGGTATAGCCCGTTCGCTATCGGCCTTCCGCCGGACGTGAGGTCCCATTCGTATACGTTGACATTGCTGGCGAGGTCTGCGGTGTGCACGAGCCTGCCAGCGATGTCGTAGACGTACAAGGTCCCGTTGCTTTGAATGTCGTAGAAGAACCTCACGCGGTCCGAGACCGGATTCGGAGAGGCGACCACCATGCGGAAGAGAACGACGATCGTGAACTCGCCGCTCGTCGCCTGGCCGGACGCGCCATCCGGGTCGACGGCGACGACCCTCACTTTGTAAAGGCCTCCCTTCTTGACCTGCGAGGTATCCCACTGGAACTCGCCGGTGTTGGGCTGGTCTTTCGCAATGAGGTTGAAGCCCTCGTCGTCTCCGACGCGGTCGTACTCGAACCTCATGGTTATCTTGTCAGCGCTGTCGTCCGGATCGGTGACCTCATACCTAATCGCCTTCGTCCCCGTCCACACCACGCCTGCCTCCGGCTCGAGGATCCTGACAACCGGGCCGGTGTTCACGACGTCGATGGTCTGCTCCGTGCGACCCACGAGGCCGCCGTCATCGACCACGCTGAGTCGCACCGTGTACTTGCCCTTCGCGGAGTACTGGTGAGCCGGGTTCTGCTCGATGCTGGTCCCGCCGTCACCGAACTCCCAGAGCCAGCTCACTATGTGCCCGTCGTCCGTGGACGCGTCCGTGAAGTGGACGATGTCCTGCACCGTGGCTGGAGACGGAGCGAACGTGAACGCGGCGACAGGAGTGGCGTTCGCGATCGCGAAGGGCTCGCTCGTGTCTTCAGACACGGCACCCGCCGGGTCAGTGGCGACAACACGTATTCTGAACGTGTCGCCCCCTTCGCCGACAGACGCCGTGTTCCACCGGTACGTTCCGGTGTTCGCGAGGTCCTCAGCGATCACGTGCCAGTGTTCCCCGTCACGCGTATAGTATAGGTCAATCACTAGGCTTTCAGCAGGATCGTCCGCGTCGACCGCCGTCCACGTGATGTCTTGCTCGCCAGACCACTCCTCGCCCCCAGCCGGAGCGGTGAGCGTGACAACGGGGGCCTGGTCGAGCTTGATGCTCACCGGGACAGCCACGAGCGGACGGAACGGATCGTCGGCCGACACGTGCAGGTACAACGAGTATGTGCCAGGGGCAGCCTGCGGTGATCCAAACGTGACCATGACCTCCTGTTGCTCGTCTGGCAGCAGATAGCCAGAGGTCGGGTTCACCGCTACGACCGAGCCCACGGGCGAGAAGGCAACCGCGAGGTGGTTCTGCACGTATGGGGCGTTGTACACCACCTGCAAGCCCACGTCGCCGGATGCATTCTCAATGCCCACCGTCGCGCTGATCACGTTCCCGTTCATGGCGAGGTACTGGTAGATGATAGTTCCGTCAGGCTTCAGAATGACCTGGAACGTGTTGCCTGCCGTGCTGCCCCACTGTGGCACGTTCTCGAACTCGACTATGAAGCGCCTGTTCGCCGCGTCGTAGTAGTAGTAGACGCTGCCAGCGCTGCCCGGATCCAGGTCGTCCCAGAACGCCGCGACGAGGTCGTTCGGGTCGTTGGGATCCGGAATGGGCGCGTTCGTCCAGTACCCTCTGAGCGCGCTCGGATCGAAGGTCAGGTACCCGTTGGATGCTATCCCGACCTGGGTCTTGACGTCTCCATAGAACGGGAACCCGAACGGAAGCGCCACTGTGCGGCCTGACTCGTCTTCGAGCGGCACGCGCGTTCCGACCCCGTTGATCTCGAACCAGTCGAAGACCGGGCCGTTGTCCTCAGTGCTGTCCATCCAGATATACCCGAATGCGTCGGGCCCGCCCGCGCCAGCACCCGCGAACCCGCGCGGCTCGCTCGCGAAGTCGCCTTTCTCGTGTGCCTCAGCGGCGTACCGCTGCCACTCCGGGCTGCCCGCGAAGCTCGGTGCGAGACTCACCCAGAAGTTCATCGGTGCGTTGCCGACATTGCCGATGGTAAGGCGCTCTTGGTCCTGAGTGCCAGCAAGTATGACCTTGTCAAAGCTCTCAGGCTGCACCTCGAGAGCCGGCAGCCACTTCACCTGGATCTCAACCGTCTGCACAGCCTCGACTCCGTACTCATCGAGCGCGTGGACGCTGGCCGAGTACGTTCCCGGCTCCGTATACGTATGGGAGACCTCGAGCTGGTGTACCGGCTCGCTCCCGTCGCCGAAATTCCACCAGACGTCTGTTATCGGTGCCGCGCCGGCTGTCACGGTGGCGTTGAACCTTACGTCGAGCGGCGGCTCACCTATGGTCGGCTCGGCCGTAACGTTCGATATGGTGGGACCGGCCAGGATGTGAGTCAGCACGTTGACGAACGCTACCTGGTTCCTCGGGTCGTTGGTCACTACCTCCAGGTAGTTCGCTACGCTTTCACCTGGCGCGCCAAGTTCAGCAGCATCGATCGTGACCCTCAGGTCCATGCTATCGCCCGGCTCGACCGTGCCACGACTCGGCTCAACCGTTATCCCTCGTGCGATCGGCATCTCCGTGCTGACAAGCCAGGCCATGTTGTCCTGGGTCACGGCCCAGAGATTCCCGTCGCTGTTGATCTCAAGCCCGGCGCCCAGGTAGCTCCCTCCAGCCGGACCAGGGAACTGGTACACGATCTCAAGAGCCTCGAGATCCAGCCCGTAGATGTAGTCTCCCGGTGAGTTCGTGGACACCCATAGGATTCCGTCGGGATGCCACGCAAGCCCGCTGATGCCTGCTCCGGTTAGCGTCCAACCCTCGATGACCTGCCCCGGGGCATCCCAGTCAAGGCCTTTCACGCGGTAGATGACGTCCTCGTTCCAGCCGCCGATGTAGAACGTGTCGGTGTTCGGGTCATACGCCACTCCGCGCTGCGAAACATACGTCCATGGGGTTCCGCGCAGCGTCGCAACGACCTCGCCGGTCTCGGGATTCAAGCCGTAAAGGCTGTTGTCGCCGCCCACGTTCACCTGCCACACGAGATTGTGGTTGGAGTCGTACGCCATGTCCGCTGGCCATGCCCCAGCCCAGGGCGTGTTGACAGAGCCGAGCAGAGCGCCGTCCTGAGTGGTCCAGAAGTCCTTCCGCTGCTCGGGATCGGAGATCCAGAGCTTCTCGTCATCGAACCCCACGCCCCATCCGACCACAATCTCCGAAGGCAGCGGCCACGACATGAGCACGTCGCCCACGGCGTCGGGCTTTACGTTCGCGGCTATCCTCTCAGCCGCTTCCGCGGCAAGAGGCTCGTACAGGCCTTCCGCAGTGCGGGCATTCGCGTCCGCGACCTTGCCTTGCCTCTTCGGCAGAGCGATAGCCGGAGCAAGCCCACCTCGCACCTTCACCCGGAACTCGAGCGCCGCGTGGCCTTCCACGTTGCCTATCGTAACCGTGCGCTCCTCGACGCCATTGGAAGGCAGGCTGACCTCGACGGACTCAGGCTCAACCGTCGCTGCCGGCAGGAGCCTGACCTCGATGGGAATCGTGACAGTCGCCGTGCCACCTAGCTCGTCAGTTACGTGGAAAGTGGCGAGGTACGACCCTTCAGCGCTGTACACGTGTGTCGTGTCAAGCTCGGATGCTTGAGCCCCGTCCCCGAAGTCCCATCCGTAGCTCGTGATGGGCGTTTCAGGAGCTTGCACCTGAGCATGGAACGTGACCGTCAGCGGAGGCTCCCCCAGGGTTGGCTCGGCGTATGCCTCCGTGATGATCGGCGGGTAGGCTATATGAGAGTGCACCGGCACCACAATCATCGGATACTCCAGGTCGTTCGTGAACAGCACGACGCTGCCCGTGTAGTCGCCAGGCAGTAGGTGCGAGGCGTCCACTTCCACATTGATCGGGATCGACCCGCCGGCGGGAACCATGCCGCTCGCAGGCTCCCAGGTGAGCCAGCCGCCGATCGAACCGAGGCCGGACTCCACGAGATACATCGAGTTGTCGTTCTGCGAAGCAATCCAGAGGTTTCCGTCAGCATCGAACTCCACGCCCGCACCGCTGTAATCGCCGCCAGCTGGATGCGGGAACTCGGCCATGGCGGCGTGGCTCACCGGGTCGACGAAGTACACCATGTCGGGTGCGGCATTGCTCGTCACCACTAGGACGTTCGCATTGGGGTGATACGCGAGCCCGGCTATGCCCACTGGCATGGACCATTTCTCGACCAGCCCGCCAGGGTCATCCCAGCTTAGGCCCTTTATATGGTAGATGACGTCCTCGTTCCAGCCACCTACGTAGAAAGTGTCGTCCTCCGGGTTGTAGGCGACACCGCGCTGGGAAGTCGTCCACGGCACACTCGTGATGGAGCCGACGACCTCGCCGGTCTGCGGATCAAGTTGATACAGGCCATTGTCGCCGCCCACGTTCACCTGCCAGACGTACGTCCCGTCGAACGCCGCGTCCGCAGGCCAAGCGCCTGCCCAGGGCGTTGTCCAGCTCGTTCCGGCGTACTGCCCGTCTGGCGTGACCACGAAGTCCTTCAGCTGTTCTGGATCGGATATGATCACGTTCCCGGTGTTCCAGTCGACAGCCACACCCCAAGTGAGGCCGATGGGCGATGGAGAGTGCCAGGACGTGATCACGTCGCCGACAGCATCGGGAAGCCATGGCGACGATTTGACCGCATCGCGTTCCTTGTACACGCCCGTCGATTTGATGGCGTTGGTGTCCTTGATCTCTCCGGGCGCTATCTGTCGCTCAAGCAGGCCAACCGCGCTTTCGAGCCCCTCGTCGCTGAACACGAGAGGCCCGGGGCCTGCGTTGGAGAGCGTGAAGGCACCAGACGCCGACTGGCCCTGCGCCACCGTGAAGAAGAGCTGGGTGGGGGACCAGCTTGCTGATGGCGGCTGCTGCACGCGGACGGTCACTTGCGTCGTGGTCTCGTAACCGTCGTTGTCGATGGCGTGGAACGTCGCGACGTACGTTCCTTCCTCATCGAAGGTGTGCAACGCCACGAACTCGTGCACGCGCTCGCTCTCGTCACCGAAGTCCCAGTACTTGTCGCTGATGTACCCATCGCTGTCGCTGGCAGCCGCGACAAACTGGAATTCGGTCTCGACCGGACCCTGCGCCGGGTTCACGCCGCAAGCTGTGATCACTGGCGGCCGGTTCGGAAGCACATCAACGTGAACGGGCACGTCGACACGCGGCGTCAGGAGGTCGTTCGTCTCGACGACTACCATCCCGTCCAGAGCGCCGCTTCCGATAGGCGTCAGGTCGAACGTAACGCCTATGTCCACGCTCTCGCCCGGAGCGACTGTGCCGGTCTCGGTATCGACCGACAACCATTCGAACGGGTAGAACTTGATGGCAAGTCCGTTATGTATGTAGCCTGTTGCGTTGAACAACACCTCCAACCCGTCGGTGCCAGTGGCATTCTCGATCCCGATGGTAGCTCCCGCTTCGTTCGTCGCCGGGCTGAACACCATGTTCAGGTACTGGTAGATGATGGTGCCGTCTGGGTACAGTATCGCTTCGAATGTGTAGGCTCCCTGATTGGTGGTTCTGGACACCTGGTACCATTCCACTATGAATGCGTCTCTAGCTGCGTCGTAGTAGTAGAATACCCGGCCAGATTGTGGATAAAGGTCATCCCACCACACAGCGAGGAGATCGTTGGGCGAGTCTGTGGCGGGAATCGGATCGTTCGTCCACTCACCGCCGCTTGTTCCGAACGTGAGGTACCCGTTCGCGCTTATCGTGACAGCGGTTTTCGTCTCGCCATAGAACGGGAACTCCCATGGAAGCGCGGCCGCCACGTATCCGTCGTCACCGAGGCTCAGGGCCGTGCCTATGCCGCTGATTTCAACCCAGTCGAACGCGGGCCCGCCCGGTTGATCGCTGTCGACCCAGATGTAGCCGAACCCATCAGGCCCACCCATGCCCTGCGGGTGAACGCGGCCTTCGCGAGGATCCTTGTCGTCTTTGGACGCAGGCTCCCATGGTTCGACAGCCGAACCCACATCATGGCTGGGCTCGGACACGGGGCCGCTAGCGGCATGCACAGTGAAGCTCAGATCAGCATCACCGGTGTTGCTGATCGTGAGAGTCTCTGTGCGGGTCCGGTGGGCTCGCACCGTTGCCGTGAAGGACCGCGGACTCACACCCACCGTCGGAAGCGGCTCGGCAACGATGTGTACCGAACGGGACGTCGACAGCCCCTCATCGTCGGTCACGGTGAGGGTGGCATCATACTCTCCTTCTTGTGAGTAAGTGTGCGTGGTCTCAAGCGTCCCCGTCACGGGATCGCTTCCGTCTCCGAAGTCCCATACGATGTTTGTGATGACCCCATCGGGGTCCTCCGCTGAGGCTCGGAACCGCACCGTGAGCGGAGGTGTGCCTGCCCAAGGGTCGGCTATGAGAGAAACGATCTGGGGCGGCAGGATCGCGTTCACGTGCAGCACCGTGTTGATGGCGACCTCAGGCTCGTCGGCGTCGTCGCTGTGAACGATGATGTCCGCGAGCCAATCCGCCTCGGGGAGGCTGTCGGCTCGGAAGGTCACGTTCACTGTCTCGGTAGCGCCAGGAGCCACGGTGCCATCCGTAGGCGATACTTCTATCCACTTGGGCACGAAGAGCACGGAAAGCTCGTTGTGCACGTACTCCTGGTTGAAGGCCACCTGCAGGCCGTCGTCGCCAGCTGCGTTCTCGATGCCGATGGTGGCTTCGTCAAGCCTGTCACCTTGCATGCTGAGGTAGTTGTACATGATCGTCCCGTCGGGAGACAGGATGACCTGGAACGTGTACGGCCCGCCGCTTGAGAGACGCTGCACGGCCTGGTACTGGACTATGAACGCGTCTTGTGTGGCGGCGTAGTAGATAGTCCCTCCCCTAGTGGGATCAAGGTCGTCCCAGAACGTAGCAAGCAGATCATTGGGTTGGGCCGTGTCCGGGATCGGATCGTTGCTCCAGTCCCTACCGGTCGTGCCGAAAGTCAGGTACCCGTTGGAACCTATCCGCACCTGGTCCTTCGTCTGGCCGTAGAACGGGAACGCGAACGGGAGCGGAACTACGATCTCATCGTCGTCGCCGAGGGCAACCGGCGTCCCGAATCCTGATATGTCTCGCCAGACGAACGGCGGCCCGGTGGGGCTGTCGCTATCAAACCACATGTACCCGAAGAGGTCGGGTCCGCCAGAACTCAGCGTCTGCGGCTCGCCACGGCGCGGATCCTCCTCGCCCTTGGCGATCTCCATGTGGGGCCACGCAACCGCCGCCGAAGGCGCTCCCATGCCGGCGAGGGCCACCTCTATGTTGTAGTGCAGGTCCCCCTCACCCGTGTTCCCTATCGTGAACGTCTTGGTCTCCATCTCGCCCCAATCAAGCGACGACTCCAAAGACAGCGGGTTGACCTCGATCTCGGGCGGGTAGAAAACGTGTATGGTTATGACAGCGGTAGTCTCAAGGCCGGAATCGTCCACCGCGTGAAACGAGGCGTCGAAGAAACCCTGATCCTCGTATGTGTGGGTAGTGTCGTATTCGTGGACCACGGGGCTCCCGTCGCCGAAGTCCCACCAGTAATCCGCGATCTCGCCATCAACGTCTGTTGCTGAGGCACTGAACGTCACGAGGAGCGGCGGTTCACCCTCTCGCGGTTCCGCGTTTGCCGACGTCACGATAGGCGGAAGCGACATGGCGAAGGCGTTTGCAGCATTCAGCCTGCCGCCCGAAACGCACAGGCCCTCGAACGCCGGCTTCACGTCCACCGTGTCAAGGATGATGCCTTTGATCGAGGGGCTCCCCTCAACCCAGCCCGGCGCACCTGGATACTGCGGGAGGTCCGGGTACACGCTCACGAGGCCCGCGGCGACGCCGGACACGTGCGGAGTCGCCATCGACGTCCCGTAGAAGAACTCATACGCCTCCTCTGGAGGCTCGCCCGGCGCTGGGGGTGGGTCCGGAGGGATCGTGGACAGAATGAACCCGCCCGGCGCGAAGAGGTCAACGCTCGTGTCGCCCCAGTTGCTGCTCCACCAACCAGGGTAATAACACCTCTGGTCGTTCTGCGCGCTGGCACCGACGGCGATGATGTTAGGCGAATCGTAGCTCGATGGATAGTGTGGCGACACATCGTTGTCGACCCCGCTGTTGCCGGCCGCTGCGACGAAAAGGATTCCAGAAGCCTCGATGGCGTCCTTGAGCGCCTGGCTGAACGGGCCGCCGCCCCAGCTGTTGCTGGTGAGCTTCGCGCCTTTGTCCACGGCGTACTCCAGCGCGAGGATGGCGTCGGAGGTGTACCCGCCTTCCGGGCCAAGGAACTTCAGGATGATGATCTGGATGTCCCAGTTGATGCCGGACACCCCGGTGGCGTTGTTCGTAATAGCCCCTATAGTGCCCGCGGTGTGTGTCCCGTGTTCGTCATTCAGGTATCCCCACTGGTCGCGCTCGTCCCGGTCCCACACCGTGTTGTCGTTGTTAAAGAAGTCCCAGCCGTGGATGTCATCTATGTATCCGTTCCCGTCGTCGTCCACACCTGGAGTGCCGTTGAATTCCTCGTCATTCACCCAGATGTTTTCGGCGAGGTCCGGATGCTCGATGTACGCGCCCGTGTCGATGAGGCCGACGATCACCTCTTGCGAGTTGGTGTGCCTTGCCCAGGCCTCAGGCATGTCTATGTCCGCGTCATCCACGGGATCGCCGGACATCATTGGATCCTTGAGCTCGGGCGGAAGGTCTTGGTTCTGTAGCCCCCACATTTCCGGAAACCGGGGGTCATTCGGTATCACAGGGGACTGGTCACGATAACGCATGAAGTCCTTCTCCGCGTACATGATCCCAGGGGCAGCCCCCAGCTTGCCGAGGGCGTTTTCCACGCTCTCGCCTTTGGGAAGCTCCACTATCCCGAACCGGACGCCGTTCGGGAAAGCCGCGCTCGGCTCGAATCGAGCCGTCCTCAAAAGCGAGTAACCCAGTCGCGAGACTGCGTCCTCGGCGTCTTGGGCACGTACGGCGTCGGCAAACCGGACTATCACCCTTGACGGGTGGTATGCTTCCTCATGGGTCTGCCATCCGCCGCGGCCCGGCTGCGCGCCCTGCCCTTGGGCCGATACACTCGCGGCGATTGCTGAAAGCACGGCCGCGACCATGAGTGCTGCCATGACCAGAAGATGAATCTTCCGGTGGCTGTGCGCCATTCCCGCATCCCTCCCAATCTTAAGACTCGGTCCGCGTTCATCCGGAACGGTTCCCTAAGCACCCCTGTGCTCTCGGCTTGTTCATCACCTCCGTGGAAGTGTAGGTCCTGCGAAAGGCGACGCTCCAGAGCGGCAGAGGTGCCGCCCAAGCCACGCGACGCCGCCTCTGGCGGTCTTGGGGCGTATCTCGAGGACACCTGGGCCACGCGCCCCGCGGGCGCCCGCCGATACCAGAAGGCGGAATCGGCGTTTCGGGCGCCTTCGCAGACTCGGACAGACTCGGCAGTGTCCTAAGCACTGTCCTACCGCCTGAGATTACCACCCGCGTCATGTCGATCCCTTCAGTGAAGCGCGTCGATTCACAATTTTCTTTTTGTTACTAATAAATGCTTAGAATCGAAATGCTTGGATTGATGCAGACGGAACTAGTGGGTTCGTCACGCGTGTCGTCGGGACCGCGATTGCAGAGTGCAATACGGATTTAGTGTCGAGAAGCAGACAAAGGTGGCGGCCGATCCCTTTTCATGCCCTAGCAGACTTAGGTATTGACTTCCTCTATGCCTCAGGATATACTTCATATGGTGATGCGTATGATGAAGTCACATGATGGTTCATTGAAACCGATCACAGTACGTATCCCGCGGGACGAGTATGAACGCTTGAGAAGGCACGCTGCTGCTCGCGATATTTCCTTGAACTCCGTAGTAGCTGAAGCCATCGCCGAGTATGAGGCGAGGGTCGAGCGTCGCGAGGCCATTGACCGGATACGTGCCTTGCAGCGTCGGCTTCGCGACGCTCACAAACAAGGCACCGACTCTGTGGAGTTGCTTCGCCAGATACGGCAGGTCCGTGCTGATCAGCAGCCGCTCGATGGCAAGCCGCGCGCAGCCCACGAGGAAGCCGTGAACCGCAGGCCGCGCGCTGGCGGGATCGATGGCGCAAGCGGTGGCGAAAGCGACAACGCGAGCGAGGGCGGGAGCAATGACGGGACCGATGTCGGGAGGCGGAAACGATGATGGTCTGCGTGGACGCGAGCCTGGTCTTGAAGTGCTTGACGTACGAGGCTGGGAGCGACGAGGCCATCGCGTGGCTTGCCACACATGCCGACGTTCAGTTCATCGCGCCGGCGCACCTCCCTATGGAGGTCGCCTCGGTTCTACGCCAGAAGGCGCGGCGGGGCGAGATCACCCGCGAGGACGGCGTGGAAGCGCTGCGGCTCCTGAACTCCCTCAACATCAGCCTCGCGTGGGACCAGGAACTCACAGAGACAGCCTTCGCTCTGGCCTGTGAGCTCGACCAGCCGACAGCCTACGACACCGCTTACCTCGCGCTAGCCGCCAGGGAGCAATGCGAGCTGTGGACGGCAGACTGTCGCTTCGCCCGCGCCGCGTCACCGAGATATCCGTTTGTCAGGAGCCTATGACCGTTTGCACCGTTCGACCCGGATTCTGGACGGCACTAGCTATGGATTTGCGGCATGAGCCAGCCGTCGCCGGGCTCGCGGGCGATTGTCGATTCTCGGAGCACGCCTCCGGGACGGTTCAGCGCTTCAGCCCTGCCGTCCCGACGCGGCACCGTTCCTGTTCTGGAGCTTGGCCCACTCGTCCTTCAGGTCCACGGTACGGTTGAACACCAGCCGCCTCGCCGCGCTCTCGCCACATGCGCGGTCCCCAGCAGCGCGTCCCCCGGCCTCCGATGAATCCGGGTCCACGCAGAAATAGCCGAGGCGCTCGAACTGGAACCGGTCGCCAGGCACCGCCCCTGCCAGCGACGGCTCGACCTTGCACCCGGTGAGCACCTTCAGGGAGTCCGGGTTCACACACGAGAGGAAATCCTCCTCGACCCCGGGGTCCTCCTTCGTGAAAAGCCGGTCGTACAGGCGTACCTCGGCCTCCAGCGCGTGCGTCGCCGACACCCAGTGCAGCGTGGCCTTGACGCGGCGCCCGTCAGGGGCGGAGCCTCCGAGCGTGTCCGGGTCGTACGTGCAGTGCAGCTCGGTCACCTCGCCCGTCCTCTCGTCTTTCACCACGTCCGTACACTTGATGAAGTAGGCGTACCTCAGCCTCACCTCGCGTCCGGGCGCAAGGCGGTAGAACTTCGGCGGCGGGTCTTCCATGAAATCGTCCCGCTCGATGT
>ENA-UPSA01000934-UPSA01000934.1-bioreactor-metagenome-genome-assembly--contig:-NODE-934-length-35041-cov-32.036900_pt1 | contig 35041 bp, 43 predicted proteins | sample MGYA00238183_ERZ773288 | MGnify/ENA primary metagenome ERZ773288 (study PRJEB29028, sample SAMN07631243) | bioreactor metagenome | isolation source: Switchgrass digestor | place: USA: Dartmouth... | reverse complement strand
CTGGTCCTGCCTTCTGAGGGAGGGAAGTACAAATATATTTTATATCCTTTCAAAAAGCCCGAGGTCGGCGAGCGGTGCTTAATTTATCCAGCACACTCAGGAAAGTATTACCTGCTTAAGCTTGCACAGAACGCTAAACCCGGCGATCATATTATCGCGGTCCACGACAAAAAGGGCCAATACTGGGGAGTAGTAGGGAAATAAAAGACCCTTTTCTGGTAGGATTAGAGGCACTTTTCGCCGTGCTCATCAAACGATCTCAGGCTGACAGGTATAAACGCCTTAGACTTGTCGAGAAATGCGCTCAAAAAGCCTTAGAATAAGCCGAGGTTTACCGGTAACGTTTTTTTAAAAAAATGAAAAAATGAAAAGAATAAGATTACTGAGGAGGAAGCCCGTAATCTTTCTTAATTATGTCTACAAAGTGCCCGAGAGACTCACCGCTTTCAAATAGGACACCCAACAAAACCCAACGAATTAAATTAAGAAGTCATCTATTATTGAAAATATTTTTATAGTTAAAAAAGATAATAATCACATAATAAAAAATTGAGTTTTCCCCCGATTGAAAAAAGACTTGTAGAGATGAGATACTAAATGCAAATACGAGTAATAAGCACGAAAGAAGAGATAGGCGAACTCAGCGCAGACGAGCGTATTGTCCATTGTGCCTTTAGACCGAATTATAAAGATGTCCATCATATCCTTGATATGTGCCCTAAGCTTGAAGCGATCCAGATACCGAAAAGCTATTATGACACGATAGCCGAGACGGTTACTCTGCTCCTGAAAGACAAAAAGGTCGAGCTCATAGAAGGAGATGTCCAGGGGCACAGAAAGGACGTAAGCGCATATTATACAGTCCCTTCAAAAGTGATTGAAAAAATTAAGGAAATGAAGGCATTTGGCGCGAAGGAGTACGAGATCGTCGAAGCAGTAAATAAAATGTATGTACTTCGACCGAACACAGTTTCTTTCCTGGTCCGAACTGTCAAAGCTTAACTTTTTCAAGTTAAGCTTATTTTCTTTTTTTATATGTTGTCTATCCCACTCAAGATTTTTATATCATAAACGAGTAATTTTATTTCTTCTTTTTATAAATTATAGATGAATAATAAGCCTATTATACTATTTGATCTATAATAACTCTTTGTTTAATGGGTTGTTTTTTTTTTCTTCCTTCCTTAGAATCCGAGGCGCGAAAAAATGGAGACACTAATTTTAAGTGAAGGGACGCTTAGACAGAGTACATTCGATAAAATCGGGAGCGGTCAACGATATAACAGGGTTTTGTTTACTGAGGGCAAGTATACGGTGGATACTCCATTGAAATTGAATGATGGGACTATAATCACAGCAGAAAAAAACGTCCTAATTACTCTAAAGGATAATGTAAACCCTAACGTGTTTAAGAAAATGGTCCCCATATTCGGACAGAAAAACAGCACCATAAGAGACATTACTATCGAAAATATCGGGTTTTTTGGTAATGACCAGAACCAGGATGCGACCCCAACCTGGCGAGGACACAGCGGGACGGCTTCCCCTACCAGGACCGGACAGGGTTATCATAATTTTATAGGGTTAAAAAACGGTGCAAATATAACTATTCGCGGGATTTCTGTAAAAAAGACACTCGGAGACGCTGCCAGGCTCACAAATTGTAAAGGGGTGAGATATTATAATAATACGGTTATCGAGTGTGGGCACGATGGGCTTTACGTAGATGGAGGCTCGGACGTCGAAGCCTGGGGTAATTATACCGAGCTCAGGACAAACAGCGCGATAAGATTAAGGCATGTTCATAACGGGCACGTCCACGGCAACCAGACATATAACAAAGTCGGCGGCCTGGCCTCCTCTCCTGGCTTCCAGTTTGAAGTCTCGCATACCTCGTTAACGTCGTCTAACATCCTGGTCGAAAATAACTATTTCGAGGGGACCTACGGGCCTGCAATATGGATAATAAGCAGGCTTAACCCGTCGGTAAATGCAGCTTCTAAAATCACAATCCGGAAAAATACGTTTTATAATTGTGGAAATATGAAACATATTTCGGGCGTCGGCGGTCTTACGATAGACGGCTGGAACGACATACAGATCCTCGATAATACATTCCATTCCTGCAAAGGTTACGGCGTTGTTTTCGGTCCTTATGTTTCTGGTGCTGTCTCAGCCGGAAAAGGCTACAAAGCAGAGCTAAGAAACAACCTGTTTAAAGATACTCAGAAAAGCGTAACTGTAGGCCCGGGGTCCGGTGCTGCGATCGCGAATTTGATACCGGATAAGTATACGGTCAAGTCGATTGACAACATATTCGACGGGAATTTCAGAAATTATTATAATGTGACTGGAGAGGGAGACCGATTCGGTAAGCCCTGCAAGGTATTTATTACATGCAAAGATGACCAGCTCACAACAATAAAAAAGGCTGCTGGAGAGTTCCAAATTTTCAGGAGGAAATAAAGCATGCCCACAATAACGGACACTAACCGCGTTTACTCAACTATATATGTAAAATGCGACAAAGTGAAAAGAAACTGCTTACAAAAAACCGAAACAATCAAAGGCGAGACCGGGAAGAAAATAAAATTAGAGGAGCTCTCACTTTTTATTGCAGTAGATGGAGCCGGGGCAATTTGTACGGCTACGGTAACGGCCCAGGCTGGAGAAGGAGAGGAAACGACTATCGCAGTTTTCGAAGGTACTAAGCTCCAATATGAGGAGCAAAAAAAGGCGGTAGACTTCGAGGCGGAAGCCGGGGAGAGTATCGTTTTAAGGTGGTACCTTACGACCTCGGACACTAAGATAAGAACTAGGATTCGTTACGTTTCTTATACTTACTCTATGGAAACAGTCGAAGACCCGGAGGAGCCAGAAGACCCAGGAGACCCGGAAATTATAGCTTATCTCGTTATCCCCTGCGCTTCGGAGACAGACGCGGAGAACATAAAAAATAAAATTAAAAATACAGTTCAAGAAATCGAAATTTACGTTAAGAAAGATCGTCAGGTTATGGGCTAAACCCCTTGGATTTATTTTTAAAAACGATATAGTGAGGCTACATTATGAGGCTAGGTTTAACATTACCAGAATTATCAGAAGACGCGGTCCAGATCGTCGAAAAGATCGTCAGGTTAGGGGCTATCTATGCCATTGCTTCGATGGAGTATCAGCTCATAGTAACCGGGCAGGATGGTACTTTACTCCTTCCGGTTGCTTTTATAATCGGATTGATAGCGGGATTAAAGGTATCGGATATAAAAGAATGTTTAACCAGGAAGTGATTAAAAATGGAAATATCTTTCCTAGATGGGTTGCTCGGTGGCGGTTTTACCGTCATCCTGGCGTTGTATGGATTCTTAAAAACAAAGGGCTTTAAAGTCCTGCCTGCAGATCTGGAGGACAAGCTCAAAAAGCTTGAATGCGAAAACGCTAAACTCATAAGTGATTATAAGAGCCTGGAAGCTGAGGTATATAAGTCTCTTGGTAACGTTTCAATATATGAGGCTGGGAAGATCCTTAAGAGAGGCGCAGAGCTCAAAGCAGGAGGTTATACAGAGGCAGAGCTCCATGAGCTCGGTAAAATGGTCCTGGACGCAGTAAAAGATTAACGACAACAAGAAATATAATATTTATTTTCCTTTTACAGATTTCTGCAGAGAGTCGAGGCGAGCTTTTAATTCTTCTATCTCGTCTCTCATTTTCTGTATTTCCTTGTAACTTTCATATCCTCTTTTAAATTCTGCGATCGCCAACTCGGTTATTTCCGAAGTCGAAACGAAGTCTTTATTATTGACCCTGTCAAGCATCCAGGTTTTTAAATAAGGGCTTATGGTCGCGCTTAACTTTGCCTTCTTTAAACTTTCCTCCATACACTTTCCTCCATACTCTTTCCTCCATACACTTTCCTCCATACTCTTTCCTCCATACACTTTCCTCCATAACGAAAAATAAAACTGGTTTATAATAAGAACCTATCCGTTTTTAATGAGATCTGCTCTAACAAACTAAAATAATGTTAATCTTATTAACTTCTACTAAGACTTCTACTAAGATGTGTATAAGATTACAAGCACATTTAATAAGATTTATATAGGATATCAGCGTATAGAGTAAATACACCTCTGAGAGGTACACACAGAACAGGAGGCTTTATTATACCAATAACCAGCGTGTATTTAGTACAGGAAGCCGTGGACGATGTAGAGCGATTTAAAAAGCACTTCGGCCACAAAAACCAGAGCGAGACAATCAGATATATTATATTCAAAGGTCGCCAGGCGATCAGAAAAGAAGAGGGTCTCTAACAATGATACCCCGGAGTTTTAAAAAAGCGTTCCCCCCGCGATTTTAGACTCCGGGTGTGTCAGATGAGACACCAATCATATCATATTAATTGAATATGTATTTAAAGGTATCGACAATGTTGTCGATTAACCGAAAATTAAAGAAAATAACGATAAATGCTTCCTAAATTTGCATAAGTCCAAAACACCAGGATAAGGAGCCCCTCGGGGCTCCCACCATGTAGCCGTTAATAAAAACGATAGGCACCCTAAAAGGGCCCGGTTCGAATCCAGGCGGCTGCACAAAATAATAAAAGTACAGGAGGGATCGCAAAAAACCAGCAACCGAAACCACCAGTACAAAATCACATTAAAAAAATAAGTCAGCAATATCTCTTTATTTTAAGGTAAAAACTCGCCCCCGATCCTGGGGGCCTTCTTACTCCCGTGGGTAACGGTCAAGCCTGGGGGGCTTTGGACCCCTCGACCCTCGGTTCGAATCCGGGCGGGAGTATCCAGCAACCTTTCGAGCACTTCCCCCGCGTGCTTAAAAAATTACGAGATGATGTCAGATGAAGCCACCCGTTAGCGATATACTACAGACCAGACCAAAAGTTAAAAAAATTAAATTTGATCTGCTCCAGGATCTCCCGGACTCCGTGGGGTCCAGGTTCGAAGATGATAAAAAAGTTTATTTTAGAGAAACCGATGCGTCCAGTATACTGGACGCTATCGGGCAGGTACTACGGACCGAAAGCGAGCCAGAGGAAAACGTCGTTTATGATCTTCATGTCCTTGGGATCATGCCGACAGAGTTAGGGGCCCGCGTAGCTGCAAATATGCGGCTATGGGATGATATAAAATCCCTAAGTTTCGCAACTCCTCGCCGGTCAGAGTCATTGATTTTTGACACTATTTTGTAAAACCTCAGAGAGTGGAGACTATGGAAGCAGAGAACAGAAACGGAAGAGAACAGCTTAATAACAGCTTTGAACAGGCTTTGAAAATACGCGACCTCTGCCTGGCAGATTATACCGAGGAGGGGTCCGAGAATGTTTGAGGAAGAAAAGGCACTCAAAGAGCTTAAGGGCCTGCACCCTGAAATTAATATAAGTCCTTCAAAAGCCACGGCAAAAATGAAACTGGCAGAAAATACTGAGGTCCATATAGACCCGTCGGTTCCCTGTCAGGACTGGCTAGTTATTGACCTAAAAAGCGGGAATTTCAGCCGAGCTAAAGATGCTAACATATCAATCGAAGAAAGGCTCCAGCTCTTAGAGCTGTCCGAGGACCTGGAAAGGGTTTATACTCCGGGGGTCGCAAAATGACCCCAACCCCTGAAAGTGCGTCGATCGCATACCATAACGGGATTTTATGCGAAAACATGCTAAAAGAAAAACTGCCAGAGTTCGAATATTTAGGCGAAGAAATCGACGGTATACTCACTTTTAACGGGAAACCGGCCGAGGTAAAGAGCTGCCAGAGGACAATAAATAGTTACACGGGCGAGAGATCCGGGCGTTTTTGGTTCAAAGGCTCTCAACATGATGAGCTAATCGAAAACGACGGGGTTTATATTCTCCTGGTCCACGAAGGCGAGAAAGTTGTCTCGACTCGGATTATAAAAGCTTCTTTATTATTTCCTCAATTCCAGGGGGCGAAGACAGTTTCCTGGCCTGCTTTATTTGATAGGATCTCAATTTCCACGGGAACAGCTCCCAGGGTAGCGAGGACCGCATAAGGGGGAAGGGGGTCTGCGCCCGCGGTATGCTGAGAAAAAAGCACTATAAGCGGGCTATTTCAAATAATAATCATTATAATAGCACTATCTGAAAAACGTATAAATATGTGTAAGATGGTTCTATATTTGAGGCTTAGGGCCTCAATAATCCCCCGATGGATAGGAGACACTGGAAAATTTAGAGAGCGTACACTCTCGGGTTTAAGACCTTAAAAAATAGGCAGTTTAGCGGGCTTTATGGTGCCAGACCTGGAGCCACCCTTCGCAACCACCATAAACCCCGCTCTTAATATCAAAATAACCTTTTTTATTATTTAAAACTTCCGTGAATGACGTTTTTATCTAAGAAGGCGAGAAGACCCCGTTCTTTAGGGCGGGGATGAAAGCCGTCAACTTCTACATAATTCTTTTCTACAATTTATCATTTAGCTTATAAATAACCACTTTACAGAAAGTTATAAACATCTGTAAAACCATATAGTATAATGTCAGTGGTACACTGATTTGAGCTTGTCTGACTCCGGAGGTTACGAAGGAGGATGAAGCAAGAAATGATATGAACCTGTATCGGTTACCCTGTGCGGATGATAGATACAGGGAAATTATCATAGTACCTTATATATCTCCACATTCTGCGCATAGATGATGTATGTGCGGATGATAGATACAGGGAAATTATCATAGTACCTCATCAGTCCGGCTGTTCAGGTTTGAAGCTGCGCAGTGCGGATGATAGATACAGGGAAATTATCATAGTACCTTTATCAGCATCCAATTTTGCGAAAGTTTCCTATTTGTGCGGATGATAGATACAGGGAAATTATCATAGTACCTAGAGCCTCACAATCAATCAGTCTTTATTGATGGGTGCGGATGATAGATACAGGGAAATTATCATAGTACCTAAGCAAGTGGCTCTTATCTGACAGGTATATTTGTAGTGCGGATGATAGATACAGGGAAATTATCATAGTACCTCGCCAATTCCAAGCGTAAATATGCCTTATAATAAAATCGGAGAACCAACGAAATGTTAAGAGCCTATAAATATCGAATATATCCAAATAAAACTCAAAAAGAACAAATTGAAAAGCAGTTTGGGGCGTGTAGGTTTGTCTATAATTGGGCTTTAGAACAGAAAATAAAGTATTATGAAACTGAGAAAAAGACACTTTCTTGTTTTGATTTAATTAACCGAATGGTTCAACTAAAGAAAGTTGAAGGATATGATTGGTTAAAGGAATCTAATTCGCAAGCCTTGCAGATGTCAATTCGTAATTTAGATAACGCATTTAAAAGGTTTTTCAGGGAAAAAAAAGGATTCCCAAAATTCAAATCAAAAAAGAATCCAGTTCAATCTTTTCAAATTCCTCAACATTATACAGTAGACTTTGAACGAAATAGAGTGAAACTTCCTAAAATCGGACTGGTTAAAGCTTCCTTTTCAAGAGAGTTTGAAGGAACTTGTAAAACTGCAACAATTTCAAGATCCGCTACTCACAAATATTATATTTCTATTTTAGTCGACGATGGTAAAGACATCCCAATTAAAGAGCCGTTCAACTGTAATACCACAGTCGGGGTAGATGTTGGTATCGAGTGTTTTGCAGTATTATCAACCGGTGAAAAGTTCGATAATCCTAAATATTATAAGAATTCACTTCAAAAGCTGAAAGTCCTTTCTAAAAGGCTCAGCCGAAAACAGAAAGGCTCTAACAACTGGAAAAAGGCTAAACTCCGATTATCAAAACTGCATGAGAAAATTAGTAATCAGCGTAACGATTTTCATCATAAACTTTCAAAGAAACTAATAAGCGAGAACCAAGCTGTAGCATTAGAAACTCTTAAAGTTTGTAACATGGTGAAAAATAAGAACCTTGCTCAGTCTATATATGATGCTGGATGGTCTGCTTTTGTTAAAAAACTCGAATATAAAGCGGAATGGTACGGTAAAACTATATTGAGAATAGGGCAGTTTGAACCATCTTCTAAGTTTTGTAATGTATGCGGCTATCATAATAAGGAATTGACTTTAGCAGTTCGAGAATGGACTTGTCCGTCTTGTAATACTTCTCATGATAGAGATGTTAATGCAGCTATCAATATTAAAAAATTCGCTTTACAGGATCAAAATCTTATAGTTATATGACACCTGCGGAACGCGGGGAAGGGCCTGGGGACTTGTGAACAAAAGTTCAGGGAATGAACCAGGAAGCCCCACTGCTTCAGCGTGGGGTAGTTCACTTATAGAAGTTTTTCTAAAAATAAAAGGTTAAAAATAACGGAAACAGATAACGATTTTTGAATAATATAATTCCTCTATATTATATAATATGTCTTTATATTGAATAGGTGTTTCGATTTATTGGAATATTTCACTTTCAGACATAAATAGAAAGTTTTATATATGATACGTACATATGTACGTATTGTAATAATATAAGAAGGTGGTACTAATGTCTAGGAAAGGAACCAAAACAATAACAGTAGACGAGGAGTTTTATGCATCTCTGCGGCAGATCGCAGATAGAAACAATTTGCATATTAACAAGCTCGTAGAGAAGTTCTTTAAGCAGAATTTTCCCAGAGACTTCCCAGAGAAGGAAATAGTATAACCGATTATACTAGGCAGTATAGATTATGATTATACTGTCTCGTATAATTGCAGTTTATACGAAGTCGTATAATTAACGTTTATATGACTTCGTATACCGACTAGCAACTAAAAACCAGACATGGAGCCAATTTAAATGAAAGAAAAGAAAGGTATAAACTTAAATGAAATTATAACTAATCTGGACGCCTCGCCGGGTTTTACCCTGGAGGGGGAGGTCGACGCAATACTACCAGAGAACCGGGTAAAAATTCAAAGGTCTTTCCAAATCGAAAAATGGATATGGGACGCCGCCGAGCACTTACCAGAAAGCAGGTCCTCTATTATACGGAATGCTCTTTTAGACAAAATTACGGCTTATAAGTCCGAAATTCCCCAGCTTCAAGACGATATAAGGAAGATAGACGAGCAGTTAGAAATACTGCAGGCTCAAAGGGCCGCGAAGCTTCACAGACTAAAAGAGCTCGAAGCCCAGGCAAGTAAACAGCAGGAAGAAGCACAGCTCGCAAAAATCAACAGGGAACAGGCAGTCGTCGAAACTATGAATATACTGGAACTCCACCGACGCAATATGGGAGCTCATCACTTTAAGAGGCTGGAGCTTCTTACCGGCATACCTGCAAAAGAAATTAAGGCGTTTATCACTGAACATAAATTCCGACCTTCGGAAGAGGAGGTCAGATTCTTTTATAATCTATAAAATCTGTAAAAATCCTGGAGCTGGTGCAATGGAATATAATTTTAAAACCCTAGCGGAGGTTACCCTCCCTAGATTTTTTAGTAAAGATCAGGTTTTCAACTTCGCGAAACCTGGTGAGAAAAGAGTCCCCGGTAGCTACTGGGAAGAACTTTTGAAATTATGCTATGAGTACCCAGAGAGTAAAAGCTTATACGTAGAGTATAGACATGTCGAAAATTACGACTTAGACCTTGCGAAGTATCTAATAAATAACCCGAACACGTTTTTTAGCGCAGCTAAAGAGGCAATCGCTAGTATGTCTTTTCCGACTACAGACCTGCCAGATATTGAAGTCCGTATAACTTCCATGCCTGACGCATGGCAGATACCTATAAGCAGGCTCAGGAAAGAACACCTTAATAAGCTGATATCGGTCCTCGGCGTGGTCTCTAAAGCCACGGAGATAAGACCAGTCAGGACTAAAACGGCTTTTCAGTGTCTACGCTGCGGACATGTTACAATAGTAGAGCAGAGCGAAGAGACTGACGCCCTGCAGGAACCTTTCGCGGGCTGCGAAAACGACACCTGCGGAAAGAAAGGGCCTTTCAAGATCAAAGAGGATGAAAGCGAATATATCGACTATCAGATCCTAAAGATCCAGGAACCACTAGACACGCTCAGAGGCAGACAACCCGAGTTTCTATACGTTGCCTGCAGCGAGGAACTTGCCGGAGCCTGCAAGCCTGGCGATAAAGTCGTAATCGTCGGAGTCCTGCAGGGACGCCCGAGGGTAAAGAAAGACGGAAAAAAAACAAGGTTTCTAGATTTTATCCTGGTGGCTAACTCGATAATGAAAAGTACCAGGGATTTCGAGAACATCCCGATAAGCCAGGAGGAGGAAAAGCAGATCCTCGAGCTTTCGAAGAAGCCGAACATCGACAAAATAATATATAACTCGATCGCGCCTTCGATTTACGGGATGGAAAACGTTAAGCAGGGCGTCGCTTTACAGCTATTTTCAGGGACCGGGCGGCGGCTTAACGACGGGACATGGCAGCGCGGGGACATTCATATTTTAATTGTAGGCGACCCAGGTATCGCAAAAAGCCAGATTCTAAAATTTGTTGCCGATTTCGCACCACGGGCGATAATGGTTTCCGGGCAGTCTGCGAGCGGTGCCGGGCTTACTGGCGCGGCGGTACATGACGATTTCGATGGTAGATGGGCGATAGAAGCCGGGGCCCTCACTATGGTAAGCGGGTCCGAGGACTTCGAGGGAGGTATCTGCTGCGTTGACGAAGTCGATAAAATGAAAGAAAATGATAGGTCTATGATCCACGGAGCATTAGAACAGCAATGCGTCGACATCGCTAAAGCTGGAGTCTTTGCACACTTGCCGACTCAATGCGCATTTCTGGGAGCTGCAAATCCAAAGTATGGGCGGTATGATCAATACGAAAGTATAGCAACTCAATTTAATCTGGGGGACGCTCTCCTCTCCAGAATGGATTTACTTTATGTTATCCGTGACGTGCCAGACCAGGCTTTCGACGAGAAGCTGGCCTTATACGTCCTGGACGAGAGGACAGACGGAAACGGGCCGGGTTTAATAGATCTTGAATTGCTCAGGAAATACATAGCTTATGCGAAAACACACTGCTTCCCGGTAATGACGCCAGAGGCTAGGGACTACATAGCAAAATTCTACGTGTCAACCAGGAACGAAAGCAGCAAGGTAAAGGACTCCGTACCCGTGACGGTTAGAGCTCTACATGCAGCCCGAAGGCTCGCAACAGCTCACGCAAGAATGAGGTTATCCTCTACCGTGGACCTAAAAGATGCTGTCGCAGCCTGCAAGCTCCTAATTGACAATTTAAGCCAGGTAGGAATCGACCCGGATACCGGGGCCTTAGACGCTACTGTCCTGGAGGCTGGGACGTCAGGGAGTCAGAGGTCAAACATAAAGAAGATCAAGGAAATCATAGAGAGACTCTCTAAAGCCGATATAGTACACCAGGAAGCAAAGCTCGACAGAGTCATCGAAATGAGCCTGGAGGCTGGCATAAAAGACCCTGAGGGTTTAATTAAGAAGATGAAGCAGAAGGGCGATATAATAAGCCCGACGCAGAGCACCTTAAAATTAGTAAAATAAACTCTTTTTTGTGAGCCTGAAGGCTCACCTCGTCCTTTTCCTGGGACTTTTAGAGCCTTCCAGGTAATAACCCTTTAACCATCTTGAAAAAAGCTCTTAAATCGCCTGAGAATAAACAGACCTGGAGAGAGGAAGGCGCGACCCTTCCCCCTGGACCAGGAGGCATATTTTAAATGACCAACTTAAAAGAGGGCGTCTATTTATTATAAAATTTTCTCATGGAGGGCCTGCAGCTATCGAATTTAATTTACAGGTATGTATAAATATTTAGGAATATAATATACTGTCAGTTAAAAGCCAAAACTATTTGAAGAGATATTATGAAAAACGATAACAGCAGAACAGATGATTACCAGGATTTTTCGACGCGGGATAGATTGTTAAGGGCCAACTCCGAATTAATATACAACCTGCAGAAAAGAATCAATGTAAAACGCTTTAGGGTCCAGGAAGGAGACTCGATTAAGCTAGGGTACATAAGAGCCTTGATACAGGCTTTACAGGTCCAGAACGCGATCCTTAAGGACGCAGAACTCGACAAGCTGCGGGCCGAGATCCAGGAACTCAAGGAGGCTATTAAATCACAATCGCAGCACTAAGGAAAGAAATAGCCGACATTAAAAAAGCGGTCATAAGGACAGAGGACCGAGTGATCCACCTACCGGTGACCCCCGAGACGATCAGGGCATCGAAAGAATGGGAGCACGCGAGGGCCAGAGCAGAGAAGAGGATCAAAAAGAGCGGGATCTCAGAGTCCGAGCTCAGAGCTGCAGAAACCCTTAACTATGTTGTAGACCAGGAAGTCCTGGCGACCGTTCACAACATTTTAAAGGCAGCCTGGAACGCTACACACCCAGAGGACGACCCTATTAATATAAAATTTTGTTTTAAGTAAAATAGGCACCTCTTAACATCTATACACGAATATTTATTTTGTTAACGGTGTTACTATAAGTAATGATGATGAGCTGCTTGCCAGCACCCCCCGTGAATGTTTCCCCCGCGAGCCTGGCTTATTCTTTATCTGGTGGTAGGTGGTACCCTGCCGATCACCTGCTTTTATTAGACTCTTATCTGGTCCAGGTAGCCGCAGGCGTTATTAAAAACCTAATGATTTTCATGCCCCCGCGACACGGAAAGAGCGAACTAACCTCGAAATTCTTTCCTGCCTGGTACCTCTCGAAGTATCCAGATAAAAGGGTTATCCTGACAAGTTATGAAGCTGATTTTGCAGCCTCTTGGGGCTATAAGGTCCGCTCTCTGATACAAGAGCATGGACCGACTAAACTAGGCATAGAAATCGCTTCTAATTCATCTGCTAGGGATCGTTGGGACATACAAGGACATGCTGGCGGGATGATGACCGCAGGAGTAGGGGGAGCAATCACCGGAAAGGGTGCAGACCTGCTTATAATCGACGATCCGGTCAAAAATGCAGAGCAGGCACTGAGCAAGAGATACAGAGACAAGACCCTGGACTGGTTTAAAAGCACGGCATTTACGAGACTGGAGCCTGGCGGGTCCGTGGTCATTATTCAAACTCGATGGCATGATGCCGATTTATCCGGGCAGCTCCTCAAAGATGAGGCGCATAAGTGGACCGTTATTAACCTGCCAGCTCTAGCAGGGTCAAACGATCCGCTAGGCAGGAAACCCGGCGAGGCACTCTTTAGGCAGAGATTTGATGAAGCAGCACTCAAAAATATTAAAGAAACCCTCGGGCCTTATTGGTGGGCTGCACTCTACCAGCAGACACCCCAGGACGAAGAGGGCGCAATTTTCAAAACTCAGTATTTCCGGTATGCTACCCTAGCGGGCGGAGTGGTGGACCTAGGGGAAAGGAAATTCCTATATGATGACTGCGAGATTTTCCAGACCTGCGACCCTGCTGCGACAGCCAGCTCAAAGGCTGATTATTTTGTCCTGGCGACATGGGCGATGACTCCAGACAACGACCTGGTATTACTTGACTTATTAAGGCTCAGGCTCGAAAGCCCGGACCAGGTAAACCTATTCTGGCAGCAGTATCTTAAATGGAGACCCTCTTCGCAATGGGTCGAAAGCGTTGGAGCTGGTAAAGTTCTCTATCAGTTTCTTGATAAAGAGGGCCTACCAGTTAAGGAGCTTAAGCCAGGGACTAGGGACAAAGTAACGAGGGCTATACCTGCAGCCGCTCGAATGGCTGCCGGGCGTATATTCTTTCGAGCTGAGGCTCCCTGGGTCCAGGATCTAGAAGATGAGCTCGTCGCTTTCCCTTACGGAGAACACGACGACCAGGTCGATAACATAAGCTACGCTTTCCAGGTAGTGATAGAAAGCAAAAAGAAAGTAAAGAAATTTAATTACTCGTCTATGAGTAAATCCAGGAAAAAGAGATAAGGCACTCGATAACGAAACGAAACAAATTAATAGAAACGTTTAAATAAAAGATACCAAAAAAAAGAGGTCTCTTATTAATTAATTAATTAATTATACGAATACGTATTCGTATAAAGTAATAGAGAGATAATAAGAGATATCTTTTTTTAAAGGAATCCAGTATAAAAGGTTTTTGTCTAGGTGGTCCGTGAAAACGCAAAGCTCCGAATTCTTTTATATTCTCGTATTTTAAAAGAGAAAATCGTTTTTACCCTGGGACGGATGCAAACATCCCAGGGGGTCCACCTCTCAGGAAACCCATTAACGGAGATGTGGCGTTTTTTAGGTGCAATGTTTAGGAAGTGGATACCGTATTATAAAACGGCCTGCTTCCTTTTATATCTTAACATCATTATAAAAATCGTATAGGTGCTCTTTATCCTTATTCTTAGACTGCTCGGCCTGGTCCTTCTCCAGATCTTCGACTTTTCCCTGGTTTTTATTCTGATTCATTGAAATATCCCCGACAATTTCCTGGTTAAATATCCGTTTTCCTGATCTTAATCTCATTTTCTAGTTTTTATCTAGCTTAATATTTTTATACAATTTCTTTTATACAAGCAAACATATAATATGTTTAATAGCGTGAACAGATGAAATACGAGGTTTCCCACACATGGTTTCTAAAACGACAACCGCAGCAAAGACCGCAGGCTCTAAAATCCGGCTGGGTGCCTCCCTTAATGTAACAAAGCACGACAAAACCAGCACTATAGGCGGTATTTCAAATTTCGACACTAATAACCGTTTCAGATATTATCAGCAGCTCAGCACGGCTTCCCCTTACGTCTCTGTCCCTCTTAACAAACTGGGCCTTATGCTGTCTAAGGGGATGAGCGCAGACAGCAAGAAAAAAACCCTAATTAAAGAGTTTGAGACCTGGAGGAAGAAAGCAAACCTTAACGAGCAGGTCGCCACGATCGGGCGGTTACTATGTCGAGACGGCATAATTATCGGAAAGCCTGCCGGGGATGAAACCCATTTCACGCTATACCCTTTATTAATGCCTTATACAACAGTCCTACCGGAAGGAGTAAAACCAAACGACCGACCTGCTGATGTGATGCAGGCACCTATCGCCACTGTAGTAATAAACGAGGGCTCTACATCTCAGAAGACCTTCGACCCTTCCGACCTAGTTATCGGGAACTTAAACCCCTGGGACTACGTGCAGGAAGACATTAAGCAGCGTGAAACAATCGGGCTCTATGGGTCCAGCTTACTCGATCCCCTAGAGCTCAGTATAAGAAATTTGCTGAATATCAATAAGGGGTATGTCTCTTTTGTGAAACGCTATGGGATGGGGCGTTATCATTACGATCATGTTATGCTCGAAAAGCTCGTCGAAGCTGAGATTATAACCCCTGAGGACGCCGGGAAGCTTCACGACGAATGGCTCGAAGATAATAAAAACCTCTCAGAAAACGAGGACATCTCTGCAATCGGTTTAAAGGTTATTCCGATCGACGCAAAAGGCAGTCTCGACGTAATGGGCTTTAAGGAGTCGCTAGAAACCGAAATCCAGCTCGGGTTATTCCAAACCCCCCTAACCATGGGAAAGGCTAGCGGGACAACCTACGCGAGCGGCTACCTGGTAGAAGAAGACCGGCTCGTCGTCCTGGAGGGTCTGCAGAAGATAACCGAGAATATTACCCAGGATTTCGTTAACCGTTGGCTCGTATCTAAAGGGAAGCCCGAGGACTCGATCGAAATAAAATTCGAGGAGCTCTCAAAGGTCAAGCTCACAGCCTCAGAGGTACAGGAAATGTATAATACTGGAGTTATAGAGCGCGACGAGTTCCGAAAATGGAGCGGTTTCTATCTAGTGAACGGGGAAGAAGCTGAAGAATAACGATTATATAAAGAGGTTAAAAGAGGTTAAAAAAATGGTAACTATTAATATAGTACCTGCAAACACTCCAGCCTATACTGTGGACGACGAGGGAGCTATCCATATTGTCTTAAAGGATACTGCTAATACCTACGCAGACGGCAGCAACCCGCAAAAAGATTTTATTGTCATTCCGAAAGAGCAAACGATGCAGGGTCTAAACAAGGCTCTGACCCTGGCTAAGGAAGAGGCAATCGATTATTTCAGGAAGGAAGCTGAAAAAATTGCTTACCGTGAGTTGGTTCTTTACGGCATGAGCCACGTAACTATCCCGGGGGTAATCTTCTCAGGCGATCCGTCGAAGTACGAGAAGGTCGAGAAGGTCGGAGTTAACAAGGACGAAATTATTATCGCCGATTCTATCGAGGTGCAGGCCATAACCCCTGAGATCTTCGAGGTTACTGCCTCCGTGATAGGGAAGGATCAGGACAGATCCCAGGCTAAAAGGGTTAAGGTCAAGTGGAATAAAAACTCAGGGCTCGACGAGTGCAGGGACCGGCTTATCTCAGCCTTCAATAACACAAAGGCAACACTAGAAGACGCAGTCCGGGCCCAGCTTATGCAGGGCATAGGGACAGTTATACCAGAATAAAAAAACGGTGGTTTAATGAGCTTTAACAGTGTGAAAGTAATAAGCAGCGCAGCAGTAAGCGCTGGGGCTACAAATGACCCGGTAGTCGTGAAACTGGAAGACACCTTAAACCAGATAATTATCTATGTGGTAAACGAGGGAGACAGCACAAATTTAACGGTAAATGTAGGCTCATCCCCTGACGGGGTTAATAACGCTCCCCTGCAGCCAGTTACTTTAAGCACAGCTTTAAGGGTCGCTCAGATCCCCGTCGATATAGTACCTGCTTTCCTCATCTTTAAGGCTACTAACCATGACACCACAAACGCGACAAAATACAGCGTTATAATATCACAGAGGGCTTAAAGTGATACTACGTACCCCTTCGGCCCCCTTCAAGCGAATAGATCCCCAGGGGGAGTCTATCACAATCGAGACAGAGGGCAAAGTCTTAGTCCTCCCCTCTGGAAATCCTGACATCCTCACTTCACACAATGAATATACTCTCAACAGCAACCGTTTATCTATAGCTGAAAGTCCATTCGGCGGTCTGAAAGGGTCAGGCTCTCCTGATTATTGTGTAGGGACTGTTAATATTATCGAGGGTGACGGGGTATATTTACATGATGTCAACGGTCAGAATTCTTCAAAAACGTTATCGGCGGGGAAGCTGAAAGAGCTAAATTTGTTGAGTGTGGATACTACAAATCATAGTATTACTGAAGAGTTTGTTGTTGCGAATACTGCTGAGAGTAATAATCCTACTGTCATTAGTGACGGTACTACAATTGAAGGATGGAGCGCAGGCACGGGTGCACTAACATCTCTTACTACTGAAAACGGCAGAATAAAAGCAGTAGGACGAGGCACGATATCAGTAGGGTTCAAAATAATTAAAACCGTTTCACTCGCTGGTAAACAGTTCCTAACATTTAAAATCGAGTGTAATACGACTAAAAATTTATTTGTTTCGATTGCACAAGGCGCGAATAGAGTCGAATTTCGAGGCACTAGATTCCCAATACCTGCAAATACTGTAACTAGCTTTGTCTTGCCGATACGCGCTCCTGCTGGAACTGAGGGGCTTTACCCGTCAACCGTTTACGGTACAATAGACTGGTCAAACGATGTTACGCTATATATAGGCACAGACCAAACCGACGAATCAGATATTACGTTTTATCTCGATGATATTCATGCAGATGTAGCCCGCCCCACATACATCGAACTACAAACCCCTGACAACCTCGCCAACACATCCCTACAACTCTATACACACGACGGCACAGCCTATCAACTATGTTCTACACATTCTTTAGACGGTGCTTATTCTCAGGTATCACAAACAAGCGCAAACTGCACATTTTTGGACGGTACAAAACTTGATGATGTCTACGGAACTGGATTAGGTAGAGCAGTTTTCCCTAAAGGATCAGCAGGAGCTACGGTAAAAGGTTCTTCGGGGAGTCTTACTTATAGTAATAATTTAGGGACTGATAAGAGAATCGGATTGAAAGTAGACCTGCCTCCGAGTGACAACGAACGGACGAATTTTAATAAAGTTCGATTAAAATTAGTTATAAATTATACTGATACTGTCGGAAATGTTGTCCCTGATTTGAGCGGGAATAATAATACTGGAACGATAGTAGGTGGCGTTGTAAAGCTAAATGATGGATTTAGGTTTGACGGATCAACTGGATACATTTCAACAACAAAAAAAATATCAGTTACAAATGGGTTTGCGATTGGCATAAAATTTAAAACTGGTGCAACATTGATAGATCAGTCTCTTTTTGACACGGGTGCAGCTTACACGGGAGCTAGAGGATTATTTATTTATCTCCGATCAAATCGTAATATAGAGATATGGATTTCAGATGGGACAGCCGTCACACGTCTATCAATTACTGATGTCCTTTCAATCAATACTGAATATATATTCCAAATGAGTTGGGATGGCAAACCGGGCACTAACAACATAGTTGTAAATCTCAATGATACACAATACACACTTTCTACACCGCGTACATGGGCGGGTGATTCCGCGAACCCCATAAAATTGGGCGCGTATCAAGGTTCGTCTTCGGTGCTTGGATATTCAAATTGTACCCTCCGTGAATTCGTGTATTTTGATCATACCGTTTCGATTGTTTCTATTTTTTCAGCAGTACCTACTCTGAGATACGCTCCCACCATATCCAACATGGGCAGCACAACCTACGTTTTCGCAGACTCAACAAACGCCTCATACGGCTTACAAAATCTCGCTAAACCCTGGATAGCTCTATATGATCCCGCTAAAACTGAAATTGATTTTTTCCTGCACACATACCGCCCTAAACAACTCGAATTCAAAAGAGATGAAAGCGGGACTATTCACGAATTGAAATTATTCCCCGGAAACGGGCAGTTGTATCACGGGCGAGTGACGCATTGTAATCCTGCACTTGATAGTGATTCTAATAATATTCCAGATTGCCTAGAGGCATCTATAGAAGGCTCAATAACAAAATTCTTACTGTCTTACGGAATGGTGATATAACATGGCAACAATCAAACTCAGACGACTCAGAGCATATGCCCCAGACACAGGACGCAACATAATAATCACGTGGGAAGATCGAGGTAACCCCATGAGAGATCCAGATGGGAATATAATTCTGACAGATAAAATTGGACAGAACGGGAAACCTCTCCCACTCTATCCTTAGTTTCCCGTACCTGTCGCAATACCTTACAATCTTCCTGAAACAGAAGCAGAACGGCGGGCACTAATTACATCTCTCAAGGATCAGGCACTTGAAGTTGCAAAAGTACAGGCTCAGAAGCGAGCGAATGATCTGGAAGACAAGAATATATTGAGGAAGTTAATTAAAGACTTGAATCAGACCGTAGGTATTGATTTCGAGGGCGAGGTTGAACTGATAGAAGAGTGAGGATATCATGGTAACGTACATAGAAAACGACAGGCTGCCCTGGAAGGGCATTTCATGGGTTTGGTGTCAGGGACCACGAGTTGATCGGTCTAACGCTTGGGTTGACGACAACGGCGACCTCAATCTGCGAATGCAGAAGTTCGATGGCATCTACAAAGGGGTATTATTCGAAACACCGACTCCATACTTATATGGGCGTATAAGGTGGACGGCAAGCTCCCCCACACTCAATATCGAGAGAAACGCGTGCCTGGGTCTCTACACCTACTATGACGATCCAAACACAGATATACCCAACGAGCTTGACATCGAAATCAATCAATGGCCTGGGTATGATGAAAAAATCTGGTTTTCCTGCCATCCTGCTTCCATTGACAGTCACCCTGAAAATATTTACTATGGTTGCCTGAGCACCAACCCCTATATAAACGATAGTGGGGTAGTCTACACAATAGAATGGACTCCCGACTATGTTTACTATTCAGTAGTTGCCTCGGATGGTACTACAATCCTCGACTGGAACTATACAGGAGACGATATTCCGCATACAAGCGCGTACATCTGCATGTTTTTTGGAGTTCTCGCGCAGGGAGAAGGTCCAGCGAGTGGCAACCCCATAACCATTAAATTCTCAAATTTCGAATACGACAGCATGCGGATAGATGCGAATTTCATCGCACATGTCAGAAGCGGGACAACTGATACTACATTCAGTTTTTCAGACACTTCGACAGGGTTACCAAGATCGTGGCTCTGGAATTTTGGAGATGGAACAACTTCAACAGAGCAAAATCCTACACATCGATACACTTCTCCTGGCACTTACACAGTCACTCTGACAGCGACCAATGCCGTTTCAACCGATACTGAAACGAAAACGGCATACATCACGGTTTTCGAAGCGGGGTCGAATGGAACATCAGAAGCAGAAAAGGTTTATATAAAACTCAGAATCGAGGGCACGGTAACAATACCAACTTCGAGGGCACGGTATGAACCTGCTTCACTCCCCCGAGATATATAAACTAGAATCTCGGTATGTTTCTCTTTTTGATAGGACAATTAAGAAGGGCTTTAAGGGTGCAGCAGCTCCGGCTCTCCTTGCAAAGGTTAAGAATCAGTTTAGGAGTGCTACCTTTCGGGTACAGCTCGACAAGATACTCGACGACCTAGTCCTCCTAGCCGTCGACTACGCAGATAAACAGATAACCGGCGAAGCCTCGGCAGCTACACGGGCAAAACTCAGCCGTTCATATATGTCTGCAGCTTCCGAGGTCTTACCTCTTACTGAGGAGCTAGTCAGGCTGTCCGTAGAACTCGCCCAGGAGGTAGTCGAGTCTATTGTCATATTATTGAAAGAAGAAGGGATTTATCAGGAGCACCCCAACCAGCTAGCAAAAAGAATTATGGAACTATGGGACGGGGAAAAATACAGGGCCGTAAGATTCGCCAGGACGTTTTCGGCGGACGTCGCTAATAACTCAACCCTTCACAGATACAGACAGCATAAAATAAGGGCCTGGGAATTCCGGGCAAAGCTCGACGAGAAAACAACTATTCAATGTCAGATGCTACACGGCACAATATTTTATACTGACTCTGAGAGCTCCGACCAATACCGGCCCCCTCTACATTTTCATTGTAGGTCTAGTATGTGGCCTATTCCGATAACCAGGGAGATAGACCAGGCTTTAGTCTACGAAAACCGGGATTTCTCAAAGCTCAGGGACCAGGACACCGAGCTCGACCCGGATGTTATTATAAAAGGCCTGGCAGATATCTCAAAGTTTAAAGAAAAACATACAATCGATAAATTTATTCTGCAGGAAGACATCGAGAAAAGGCTCCTTAAACTAAAGCTGGGAATCGAAAACTAAAGGGTCGATTTCCCCAAAAACAGCACCAGGAGAAAACAAAGAGGAAGAAAAAAAGAAATGGTGGAAATCACCGACGTTTTTTAAATCTATTCTTATCTAGGGCTTTACAGGTTCCACAGTATCCCGAGGCTTCCAGGTAGCAATTACATGTAGGGCTATCATCGTCTCGGTGCCCGCAGACGCTCCAGTAATTACACCTAAAGGGATTCATTGATAGCACCAATTGCTCGGATCTTTTGGAAACTCTATTTTATACTCGTCCAGGCTGGCGGTTCTTTTCTGTTTCTTCCACTCTTCTTTTTTCTCGGGCTTAGATCCCTCGACGAGCTTACCATTTATAAAGATCCCGAGCACCTCAAAGCCCGAGAGCTGCTTTAAATATTTAACTAGATTCTCTGCCTCTTCCATTGACTCTTTAGGCATAACAACGAGCCCGGAGGATCTGGTCTTATATTTAACTTCAATTTTACTCATTATGTCTCACCTGTTATCGTTTTCTAATTTACGCGGGGGAAATTTCTTTTTTATCCTCATCCGGCTTAACCTCCGAGTATTCCCCATTCGGTAAGCCTTTTTCTTATGTCTCTCATTTCGTAATCAGTAAACGATAAACTCTGATAATGCCTTAAACTTGTAACTGGATCATGCCCTTGTCTGGAATATATTTCTATTTCAGGTATTCCGGCTTTTAACATCCAGCTCTCAATCGTTTTCCTCGGTGTCTTAGGCCCAACTTTAGGCTTAATCCCTGCCCATTTTGACCACCTTTCTAGGCTTCTATACCATGATATCCGTTCTGGCGGTTTAGGACCTTCAATAAAATCCTTAAACATATAATGAAATGTAGATGGCAGCCTATCCACTGTCCTTTTTGGGAGTTTCTGTTTAACCTTTTTCTGAGCTGCTGCTGGCAAGATAATCTGATTTCTGCTTTTATAGTACCATTCCGGGTTATCATAGAGTCGCTGAAGTTCAATATAACGCAGCCCTGTAATAGTGTTTAGCTCAAAGATTACCCGTTTTTTTTCAGGGACAGCCTGCAGGAACTTATCAAACTCTTCGACGGTTAAGACCTTCGTGCCGTCCGCAGTAATGAGCCCGTTTTCCATAGCTCCGCTTCTCGCTTCTCTCTCTTCTTCTCGGTAAGATGTAAAGGACCGCATCACGTCATAACCTCCATACATATTAAAAGACAACATTATATTAAAAGGTTGTTTTTTTGAGGACAAACCTCTATATTTCAGGTATTTTTTGGGGATCTGAAAAGGCAAAAAGACAACATTTTATAATAAAAGGTTGTCATTTCAAAAAGAAAAGAAGAGTTAAAAAAGTATCTCTCCATTCTCGGAAATTGTCATATTAATTAAGTTCCAGTAAACTTTTTTAATTCCATCATTTCGTTACTATTTTGAGCTCGTATTATTTTTCTGGGTGCTGTTATTTGCCCCCTTGGGTATTCCTATCCCTGAGCTGCTGTAGTCCTTCGCCTTATCTACTAGCTGAGTGCAGGCAGCCCGAGCGTTTATAATCTGCCCGCTTTCCCGAGGCACGCTTATATTATTAGCTTTCTCTTTCACCTTGTTCTTTATTGCCTGTTTAAGCTTCTCCTCATCCTGGACTATCTCAACAGTATCACGGACCGGATTTTTAACAGTATCCTTTATCTTCTCTGCAGTCTGTCCGGTTTCAGTTTTTTCACTCGCAGCACCTACCAAAAAAAGCAAGAGGGGCGCAACCAATAGCGCTTTTATGTATCTATTCAAGAGATTTAAACCTCCACATTTTAATGATATATTTAAACAACACTAAAATTTAAATAACTTTCCGACGTTTAAATGTATATGAGTCTCCGGGAAACATTTATTTTATTCTTATATTTGTCGTCTTTATTTTTTACAGTGTTTTTTACAGGGGCAGCGTCGGCTGCCAGTGATTACATCGTAAGCCCGACGGGAGCTACAAACGACCAGGACGTTATCAACAAAGCGATTGAAGAAGCAAGCGAGAGCGGCGGCGGTACTGTCTATCTTAACCCTGGTGTCTATCTAGTAGATGGGCCTGTAATTATAAAATCAAATATTCATCTTACCGGAGACCCAAACGCGATTATAAGGGTAGCACCCACTTCTTCGCAATGGTTTAAAGGACAGATCGGGGTAATATGCAACCCTAGGGAGTCTGTGCATAATGTCGAAATATCAGGCTTCCAGGTCGACGGGAATATTGCAAACCTACCTCGAAGTTACGCGAATTCAAGAAGCGACACGCGGCACGACTGCGAAAAACTTATTTTGTTCGGCGGTTGGCAAAGCAATTTTGGAAGCAATATCAAAATCCACGACATGAAGCTATATAATGCCTTCAGCGATGGGATTTATATTAGATTTTCTAAGGGAGTCGCATGTTATAACAATTTCATATCAAACTGCCAGCACGAAGGTATTTTCTTTTCATGTGTGCTCAATGGTACAATTTATAAAAATAAGATTGCAGGGATAACAAGCGACTGTGCCAGGCTCGATAACTGTCAGAACTGCAAAATCCACGATAACATATTTTTCGCATACACAGGGGACAGTTACGGAGCGTACAAGGGCGGGCACAACGGATTGCAGATCGGGAACGCTGGAGTCTCCCACGGGTACGATGCAAGAAATAAACCATTCAAAACAAAAAATATTGAAGTTTTTAACAACGTTTTCTCTGATCCTGGGCTTAGGGCTATCTGGTACCATGGCGGGGAAAACGTGTATATACATGATAACAAGTTTGTCAATGCTGAAGAACTCGAAACCCTGGGTATTCCGGTCGGCGACATATCCTTCGAGAACCAGCCAACAGTCGAAATGACGGAAAAAGTCTTTGGGGGTCTTCTTGAGATCCTTAACATCGATTTCGTCGATAATGCAAGATATAACCAAACTGAGGATAGTATCAAAATACCAGTAGAGGAAAGGGACAAAGGGAAGATAAGAGGAGGTATAACTATCGCAGGCTTCGCCGACGTCGTTTATAAGGAAGGCGTGCCTTACATCCCGGATAACGAAAGCGTCCTCGTTAAAGCGATCGCCATGCCTTCACCAGCCAATACTTTCTTTAATGCTGGGGTCAACGGGATAGAAAAGCAGATCGAGAAAGGGATCGAAAACGGGGAAGCCTACGCGAAAATGACCGTAACAATGCACTATACCGTAAGCAGCAAAAACTCAAAAGGGGAGAAGGTTAAAAAGCTAAAGACTACTAAGGAAGTCTTCGAGGCGAAGCGGGTACCAGCTCCGGCGGTCCTTCCTCGACCTGATAAAGTAAATTTCCGAATAGATCAACACATAGGAATTAAAAATTATACCACGGTCGCACCTTACCCCTCGGTTCCGGAGGGCCTGCAGAGGGTAGAGTATGAATACAACGGGAAGACGGTAAAGAATGTTTTAGAAGTCGGTGAACGCATAAGAGGGGATAACGGTATAATTCACACAAACATAACAGAGGTCAATTATTGGGACGGAGATCTCGACCACTTCGGAGACGGCTTGTATATTGAAGGAGAATTCGACCAGGATAAACTAAAGATCAGAGCATATACGATATACGAGGAGATCCCAACAGAGTCAGAGTATTTCCTACATGAGTACAAAGCTCAGAGGCTCCTAAGCTTCGAGAATATTATTGTGATCCTTAAAATCTGCCTGACTCTCTTTGCTTTATACCAACTCTTAAAAATCGTTTTTTAATTTTTAAGTATGTAGTTTATCCGAATAAATTACATACTCTTTTCTTTTATTTTCTCTTCTGATAGTGTTTAAGTGTTCTTATTTTAGTGTTGTATATAAAGAACACTAAAATTTATATACTTCCGAGACATATTGGATTTATATGAAAACTAAACAAGTATTTACGGCTGCCTGGTTGTCCCTGGCAGGTTTGGCGAGCACAGCCTCGGCTGCAGTCTCGCAGAATGGCACGTCGGTATATATTCAACCCGACGCAGTGAACGGGTACAATAAATTAACCCAGTTTAATTTGTTTGGCTATCTCCTAGATTTCTTGGATATAGTCAACTATCTGGTTTATATCGCGGCTATTATCGTCGCTCTTTATTGTACCTTGCTCGTTATCATCAACATTGTTAACGGGAAAAGAGACCCGAAAGCAATAAGGGACGAGCTGTCCGCTCAGGAAGGACTCGTTAAGGTCGTAAAAATTATAGTATATATGAAAGTTGCCTTGATGATTATCGACTTTGTATTCTACATAACATGAAAGGAGAGCGGAAACGATGCGACTGCTTCCCCTCATCGGTATTATTTTTTTATTTTCTTTTTCAGTCGTCCCGGTCATGGCTGCAGACGACGATAATGCTGCAGCTCTCAAAGGAATAATCAGCGGGGCCTTTGATGACTGGGTTACAAAACAAGCGGACGGGCTGGTCAAGGACTCAAAGCTCGTAAGTTCAAACAATACCGGCGATGAAGCGAGAGTCGGCGTTTTCGATTTTATTACCTCTCCAATAACAATAGATAAAAACTTCCAGAAAACCAAGGAAGAGACAATACCATTTTTTATTATTTTGGCGAAAATCCTGGTTATTATTGTCGCTCTGCTTGCATTAGTGCAGATTTTAGACCCGGATGCAGCCGGGGGAATAACTGAATTTTTCCACGGCAGAGCGACATATTACGAGCCGAAAGACGTGTTTAAAACGGGAATAAACCTCGCCTTATGGTTCCTTTGCGGCCCAGGGATCTTAATCGGTATGTTTTGGCTCTGTAATAACTGGGTTGGCCGGATGGATACTTCTGTCCTCGATCAGGTGATCGTCTCTTCAGATAACCTCCCTAATTATATAATTTTTGGGTTATCTGCTAAGGGCCTTAAAATTTACATGTCGATAAGGACGGCTATACTGCTTTTTGCGTCAAGATACTGGTATTATCTAGGTATAATGCTCGCATGGAAAAAGACCAGATGGGTAGGAATTCTTATTCTCGAATATATCGCGGTTCAGGTTTTCGTCCAGCCTGTTTTAGTTAGTCTGTTAACTGAAACGGTCGGCTACACTTTAGACGGAGGCTTCGGGTTCCTCGTTGATATGGTAGTATACGGAGGTCTAGCAATATTAATGTCTTTAATTTGTTTCATAGCGCTTACTTGCCCGATATGGATAAAATTGTTTAGTCCTAACACATTAAGGTCAGTTGTAGGGATAGCAAAATTCGCATAAGGAGGCTTATTAAATGACAAACGCACCCCCCGCGACGTTGAAGAAGGCTTACACGGGGCTCTCAGGGACCAGGGAAAAATCTAAAAAGTTCCTGATTTCAGCTGGGACTGCTTTTTTAGACCTGGAGCTCGCGAGCCGTGCCAGAGAGATATATCGAGTTTACGGGTATGATAATTATCTACTTCATTTTTATATCGGACTCGGATTGGTGGTTACTGCCACCGTCTGGATCTGCTTAAAAGACGACGCGGTCTTCTATAAAGTCGGTAATTTCTTAGACTTTTTATACAGATGGATAATGAGAAAAGATTTCGTTTATAAACATGATGATAAAAAAACAAGCGACAAAGACATCGACGAGCACGTAAAAGTCAAGAAAATGTCTGAGCTCGGCATAATTTGGTTTAAGATCCTGACAATATACAAAAGATACAAGTGTAACACCGGAGTTATTTTCGTAGTCAATCCCCAGAACGTACAGGACCTCGATGAATTTAACGAGAACACTGCACTGCTTCTATACAGCCTGCAGCCTGGTATCCTGCAGAAATACCACACGATTCAGAGCCAGGACATGAGCGACATAGCCGAGCAATACGAGGAACGTCTTAAACTGCCCCCAGAAGAGCTTGGACCTGCCGAGAGAGTCGGGCTTTTTTACACAAAACAATTTTTACAAAGTCTATCTGGGCGGGTTAATTGGGCTTATTTTATTTTCCTCGGTACTGGCTATTATACAGATGAAGAAAAAGCTAACCTGGAAGTATCCAGGGTAATAAAATCTTACCAGCTATTTCTCGAAAATTCCGGTATTGAGTCAAGGCTCATAACATCGCCTTACGAGTACGAATTGATAACGAAGCAAATGCGGAGCATGAAAAATATAGGGGTGGTTACTGTATGAGTATTCAAATAATGCATAAGATCCTTCCAAAGTCCATAAAGAGAAGCTGGGCAGAATTCAAATGTTTTCTAAACGTTAAAAACTGGTATAAACAGTATGAGGAGATCGACAGGCGGCTCGTCCTGTCCCTTTCTCCTACTGTTTTTAAGCCAAAATGGGGAGGGCGGTATCTATACGCAGACGGCTGCTATATGCAGATCATAAGTGTAGGAGATCCAAGTCCAATAAATCCTAATAGGCAGGGAATACCCCCTAGAAAGGATCTTAGGCTTATAGATGACCTGCTAGCCATTCCGACTGGGGAAAATGCCTGCATAGGAATTACACAGACTGCTATACCCCTGCCTCCGCGAGACGAGATCGAAGCATTAGAGAACGCCAGGCGAGAAAACATCCTGGCGGCTGCAATGCAGGAATCAGAAAATGAGGGCGTCTTTAAAAATATTCACGATAAAATTATAGATTACATAGCTGAGGGAATAAACGAGTATAACAGGGCAGTATTCGAGGGCCGTATGAGAATGTTTGAATTCTCGCTCCTGGTTGCGGTAAAGGGGAAGACTACAAAAGACGTAGACGACCTTATGAGCCTGATTATTGCTCTCCTGGACGGTAAGAGGGTAATACATGAAATTTTAGAATATGGACAAGTCGATGCCTATTATATGATGATGCCGACGCCGTTTGTAAAAGAAAGGTTACTCTCGACCACAACCGGAGAAATGGTCGCTAGGACCAGCCCGTTACGGAATAAAAACCCGAGGCTAGCGAAGTCGGGCCACTGGCTAGGGATCAATGAGGATACAAATAACCCAATTTTCCTGAATTTCAAAGACGGGAGCCTGGTTTCTGGTCATGCTATAGTAATAGGAAAAAGTGGGTCCGGAAAGTCGACTGAGCTTCTTAAGGACGATAAAAGAGTACTCGAGATGGGAGACGAGGCTTTCCACATTGTCCCGAAGGCAGACGAAGACACAAACCACATTAATGTATGTAAAGAACTTGGTGGGCAGCTTATTAAGATCGGGCATAAGCGGGCGGGAGCACAAGATGCTGACTCTAACCCTAACATGTTTCAGGTATTTTTCGACCCGGAAAGAATGGATACCTCATTAGGATCCTACCAGCTTGCGTTTTCTAAACATATATCGCTTTTGCCTGATGTCATCGGGCTCTTGATTGGTGACAGTTTTTCAGACCCTCAGAGAAATTGGGTATATAGCTCGCTGGTAGAGTTATACCACAGGCGAGGAGTGATAGACGACAACGGAAACGTCATAAACCTTGATAAATGGGAAGATGGCAACTTCTGGCCTAATTTCGATGATTGGCGGGCTCTCATATATGAGTGGATGCAAGACGATGAGCACAAAGCCCCTAATGTGAATTCTGTCCTTGCTGCCATCTATAACAATACAACCATGATAACCAAGAAGGGGCCATATGGTTTCTTGGTCAATAACAATATCCTAAAGCTTAGGAATAGATTTACAATGGTTGACCTTTCCGAGCTCATTGATACCCCTCATATCCAGGACGCGATGATCCTGCTTATTACAGGGATAATAAATACAAAAATACAATGTGTCCCGAAGGGGCAGGTTAAAAAACATATTTTCATTACCTTGGACGAGGGCGCAAACCTGGTTAAGATCCCACGGATGCGACACGTAATTGAACGGATGTTCAGAGAGCTTCGCAGTTTTGGAGGTCATCTTAAAATAGTATTCCAAGACCTAGCAGGCGTGCCCCCGGAGACGATACTTATGATGAAAACAAATTCCGACTACGTGCTCCTGCTTTCAAACATGTCAGCCTATAACATAAAGCCGTTAGTTAAAGAATTTAACCTCACTAGAAACGACATTAGAAGGCTGAAAGCGAAAGGAAAAGGAAAGGGCCTCCTGATCATCGGAGACACGCGTATAAACTATTTCAACCAACTTACACCAGATGATGAGAGGGTGATCTTTGGGAAATCGTTGAAAGTTGATTCTGAGAATACAGAGCAGTCGGCTGGATTCAGCCTGGATAAAAGAGTACAGTGGGTAAAGGAGAAACATAAAGTCTTTTTAAAAGACTGGCTGGTTGGTATTAACCTTAATCAGGTTATACGGGTGCCCGGTTACGAAATGGAGCAATTCGACCATCCATTCCAGGCTGGAAAGAAAACGGCTTATATTGAAGTCGGGCTCGAAAATGAGGACGGGCACATCAAAAACCAAACAAAGGAACATTACCTCTTCGTCTGCGCTCTTGCAGGCGAATGCTCACTAATGGGAGCAGTCGCAACTACTGACGACTACGGCACAGGGCAGGAAGTAGACGTTAAGCTCGTCTTCAACCAGGGGACTGCTAACGAAACTGTAATCGGGATTGAAGTTGAAATCGAAAGATCGCATACGGTAAAGGAACTTCAGGAAAAACGAGACAGGTTATTGATGAAAAAACGCGATGGGAAGCCTGAATTTGACCATATAATTTTCACAGGAACACATTATTATTATAAAACGACACTCCGCGACGCGGTCGGACCTGATTTCTCAGCACCTAGAGGGAAGAGGCTTAAAGATAAAATACTCGCCTGCGTGAAAGCAGGAAAGAGGGCGACCGATAGCGATAATTTAGAGGACTGAGAAAACCAGAATTCAGGAAATCCGCCTGATTTTAACCTCTATTCTGCCGAAAGCGACGCTCTGACGGCTTAACTCCTTGCGGTACTGTCCCTAACGGGACAGTCCCTCCGGGCTTAAGCCCGTCGGGAACGATTAAAACCCACGCGATTAATAAAAATAAAATTGTGTTACTTATTATTACAGAAGATGTGAATTGTAATAACGAGGGTTTCCAAGATGAATAACTTTTTAAATGTCTCCTGCGATTGTGTTTTTATGAAAGGAGAAGAAGATGTACCTAAAAAAGAAAGGGTTGGAAGTGGTATGTATCATGCCGTAGACCTGGACGAATGGGACGACCCTTTCCCTGTTCTCACGATAGGCAACAAAGGGCGAGTACATCTCCCTCTTCGTTATCTCGACTCTGACATATGGGTATTCATTTCTGAAGCGGCAGACATAAGGGAAAAATGTAATCTTATATTATTACCCAAAACAGGGCCGACAAAGTGGGTAGAGGTCTTTCAATCGAGAGGGAAAAACGCAGGAGACCTTTTAAATGTCTTCGGAAACGGCGATATTTGCGTAAAATATAAAAAAGGTATGAATGTTAAAGTATTCGTGAGGAGAGCATGAATTTAGAATTTACACCCTTAAAAGTTATTTTGCTTATGATCCTAGCAGCTACCGGCGGGATCATTGGAGGGCAGCACATAGCAGAACAGGTCCAGCAGGTCGACCAAGCGGAGAGCTTCGAGGATCAGATCAGAGCAAACGTTATACAGGTCGATAACGAGATTCAGGCTCTAAAGCTTGCGAAGAATAACTCAAGCGTCGGATATTTCCGGGCAGAATGCCAGAATACTCAGCAGTATATAACGGAGAAATGGCTGGCAGCGAGCCGAGACTCAGGCATGAGCCAGGAGGACCGGAGGCTTAACGCAGAATACAGGGATTTTTTAGTCGAAGCCAGCAGCATTATAGACGTTTACCTGGCGAGAAGTAACCCGGACTTCACAGAGTATGAAAAATACAGAGACAATTTATTAAAATGAATATTGAGGTTCTTTTTCTTGCATGTTTATAAATTTGCGTAGGGGTTTAATAAGGATTTTGGGAAGTTATAACCCCCTATTATGTATCGCCCAATATCTTTCTATTTTCTCTTTATCCGAACGCCCTTCAGCAGTTAATACATTCAATTCCGCTTTTAATTTAGCCACTTGTTTTCGATAACTGTTAATGTCTTCTTGAACGTATTTACATCTGGGATTCGGAAAACACCCTTTCTCGATGTCTCTATTGATGTATTCCATATAATCTTTTATCGTGTCTTCCATTTGCTCTATCTCGAAGTTTATAGTTATAATTCGAGAATTTATAAATGAACGATCACACCATTCATCAGAACCCACTTTAAAAGGATTGTTTGTTAGTATTTCCCATTCGTCGATAGGCATATGTTAAACCCCTTGAAATCGTTATCAGTTCTGAGCGGTAGTTAATAACATTTAAGCCACGGCCTCCAGATTCTCAGCTTAACCCTAACAGTTTTAGGGAATTTTCGGCCCACTGGAACGATGTAAGCCACTTAGACCACCCCCAAGCACTTTAATATGCCCACGAAAGCAAAATATTCATAAGCTGAGAAAAGAAGGGCTGAGGGATAAGATTTATTTTTCAATGCTAACCCGGCTAATATTGGATTCGCCATGCAGAAAAACACCTGCGCTAGAAGGTTATTCCCGACTGATAAGTAATAAGAGCCAGACAGCCCAAGGGCGGCGGAAAGTACATCGAATCGTAAAAGACTCTTATTAACATAACTTAAATAATTTTTGCCGTAACTGTTAGACTGTTTTACTGTCATGGTCATTTAATAAGCCTCCTCTATAAAACTAAATTTAATAAAACATTTGATAAAATTGGAGAGCGTGATCTCGCATTTTATATGGGTCGAAACATTGGATAGTAAAATCCCCGGCGGCAGCTCTTAGAAAAATAGAGCAGTTAAAACAATTTAAACGGTAACATTCTCCAGCGTCGGCAGGAAGTTCGCTTATCATAACGTCTTGCATATCAGCACCTTATCAAAGTTGATATTTTCTTCTCGGTCCTGGATAATCTACCTCGTCTAAATGATATACAGTTTCCCCGTTTTTCCAGTAACTCTGATATCTATAATTCTTACCCACTTCGGCGTTTTTGTATTGCTCTTCCGTAACTAACCACGGAAGGCGAAACTCCTCATTTTGCAGCGTAACGCTGTAATATTCAGCCCCGCCATGCGTAAATGAATGTTTCTCTACACACACTCCGTGAAATTCGTCACGGAGTTCAGGCTCAGGCGGGCGAATTGAGTCGGATATTATATGTGTGGATACAATCAGAAGAATTATAAATATGCCAAAACGGAGATTTGCATAGGTCATTGTGTTTCCATCCTATCTTTGTGTTAAGTCCGTTTTACTTTTCGTGAAAAGAAAAAAAGTTTAAGGGGTTGGAGAAGTCTTCTTTAGCCAGTCGCCTTCGAAATAAATGATATCCCATTCCTGCGCCTGCCAGTCAGGTCCATGAACCCGCTTAAACCATTCATCAGCTTCCGCGAAATTCTTAAATCCGTCCGCGATAGCCCATTCTTCTTTTTCGTGGTCGTACCATTTATCGATGTTTAATGTAGTTCTTCCAACACGGACAACCGCTGTTACTTTTGCCGCTCCGAAGAAGTTGCACCAGAACTCACAACCGTTATCTTTTCCCCAGTCTTCAAGGAGGCTGTTTTTAGGATCACTGTTTGCATTGCTCTTAGTACACATCTTACTGATACAATTAAGGCACGTTCCCTTTTTCATCCTTGCCCTAAAATAGACATATAGAGTATCATTTACTTTGATAGGGGTCTTTCTGGGCCTTCGTGTTGTCTGTGCTTTCCTTCCATCAAGGATTAGGGGTACGTGATTTGAGTCAGAAAAACTTAGAATGGGCACTGTTTAAGCCTCCTCAGTGCAGTGAAAGTGTTATGGAGGTCATTTTCAGACATCCAAAGAATCCCATTTCACTATTACATATCCTAAAAATGACAGGCACATTCCTGCAATAACTCCATTAGCAAGCTCGGGCTGCCCTTGTTCAATGAGCCCGTACACGATTAATATGTATGATATAATTACAATTATTTCTTTTAACATAACCTCACCTTCTATTCTTCAATTCCTCCACACTTTTAACCTTGTTCCGGTATCTTAGAATCTTGTACGGAGTGAGCACCCTTGTCAAGTTTATAAACAGTCATTTTTTTCCTCTGAGTTTACAACGTCCACTTTGCCCTGGGAGGACGCAAATATTTTTTGTCATATGGAAGCCCTTCAATTTCTTGAAGTTTGGCTTTTTTACACTCCTCGGATGTGAGATCATAATTGTATCTAATATTAATCTCTTTGAGCGCTTGATCTACATCTGGAACTGGCTCTACTACGAAGCACGGGCTTCGATAGTATTTTCTATTCGCGACGAACCTGAAGCAATATGCTCCACGTTCTACATAATTCAGCCCCCCCGGAAACGCGGGGATTTCTTTTGGGCTAACATATTTGAAAACCTCAGAGTACATCTGTCGATCAGATGCACCCTCGATTTCCATTTCACGAAGTCTTGCGTACAATAATTTATTTACTATTTTTTTGTATGTGTTATTAATTATCTCTGGAGGAAAACTGTTCTCCAGTGCGTTGAGTCTTGAGGACATTTCATACCTCCCGGATTTCACAATCCTTTCTCGAATACTTTACAAAGTATTCAAGCAACCCACAGTTTTTGATGCTATTTTTTTCCCCGTTACAACGCATAGTTCCATACATCCGCTCACATGAGCGGAAGTATGGGCACTTGCCGTACACAGTAGAAATTGCAACGGGCAATATTGACATCACTGTAATCAGACCTCCACGAATCCAATGTGCCGGAATACTGCGATCTTCCTGACTGACCCATCCGGCTGTGGGATTTCCTCGCTCTCTCTTTTCGAAAAAGCATAAACCGGAGTGAACCCGCACTCTCGGAGTGCTTTCTCGAGTGCTCCCATTAAGAACGGAGCACCGCCAATCATTACACGGGTGATCCAGATTTTATTGTCTGTTTCGCCCGCATAATGATTTGCCTCAGACACCGCGATTTCCGCAAGTTCTGAGGCTCTTGCTTCAATTTCTTCCTTCGTAGGGATCTCCTCAAAAGTAAGGAGTTCCCTTATCTTATCTTTGCACATTCTAGGCTCTACTACGAGTTGAGCCTTCTGTTCTGGAGTTGCGTTGTGTTGGGTCAAATTGAGTATCATTTCTTTTCCTCCGAATTACTTTGTTATTATCGTTTTCTCTTAGGTTGTACAATATACTATTAGGTTTCAAAGTATATATAACTTACTATCTTCAGCGAAGATAGTAAATAAAAATAAGGGTAGTGAAATTAACTTAACTGCTCATTCCTGCCACTTCTGATGAGTCGGGCTGTCCCCTTCTAGTATCCTCTGATGTGACGGTCCAGGTATAGCATCCTGCTCGTACTCCCCGTTTCGATTCGGGAAATCTTCTGCCCGAAGTTCCCAGGTGAACCCATTTGGGTATTTCAGTGTTATTGTTCCTGCGTTGAAGTTACAAAATACGTTTTTTGTTTTCAGATCGTATTTGTTCTGGTTATACCAGTTCCATATTGATTGTTTCATTGATTGTTTCATTGTCTTTTGGCTCCGTGTATTTTGTTTGTAATCCTTTACTTAGTATATAGTAATAGGTTTCAAAGTATTTAAAACTTACTATCTTCAGTGATGAAAGTAAATATAAAAAATATAATTAATCTGGAATCTTTTTAATTTCGTCTTCGTTTCTTTCTACATATTTACACTTTATGCAGAACAGTAAGACGTTAGATGTCTTACGCTTCTTATTTAAAGTATATTGAGTGCTTGACTTTTTAAGATAGTATTTTTTACCCTGTTTCAGGCACTCTGGGCATAGTTTTCTAGGGTTTTTGCCTTGTCCTGTGCCTGGATTTGGCCATTTTTTAGGAGTGTTCTGTTTCCGCGCTGTCATTTTTTCAAGCTCCTTATTTGTGCGGCGAGCTCCTCGCTGAATGGAACCC
>ENA-UPSA01000933-UPSA01000933.1-bioreactor-metagenome-genome-assembly--contig:-NODE-933-length-35107-cov-9.106100_pt1 | contig 35107 bp, 44 predicted proteins | sample MGYA00238183_ERZ773288 | MGnify/ENA primary metagenome ERZ773288 (study PRJEB29028, sample SAMN07631243) | bioreactor metagenome | isolation source: Switchgrass digestor | place: USA: Dartmouth... | reverse complement strand
CGACGTATACCAACTTCAGGTCGGAGCCGCGGGTGGCCAAGGAAACGGACATCGGCGACATCAAGAACGGCGACATCGTAGAAAAAATCGGGGACAAGCTGGTCGGCAACATGCTATGGTGGAAAGTGCGCCACAAGGGCCAAGAGGGGTGGTGCACCAATACGCAATATTTCGCGTTTGTAACCGCCATCGAGAAGCCACCGGTACCGGAGCCGGTGTGGCCTAAATACAGATATGCGGGGGCGACGTATACCAACTTCAGGTCGGAGCCGCGGGTGGCCAAGGAAACGGACATCGGAGATATTCGCAGGGGCGACATCGTAGAGAAGATCGGGGAGAAGAATGTCGGCAATACGACCTGGTGGAAGGTCCGGCATCTGGGCCGCGAGGGCTGGTGTGCCAATACGAAGTATTTCGTTCTCGTCGACGCCGGATCGGCCCCGAAACCACCGACGCCGGCGCTGCCTAAATATAAATACACGGGGGCCACGTACACCAACCTGAGAAGCGAGCCGCGGGTGGCCAAGGAAACGGACATCGGAGATATTCGCAGGGGCGACATCGTAGAGAAGATCGGGGAGAAGAATGTCGGCAATACGACCTGGTGGAAGGTCCGGCATCTGGGCCGCGAGGGCTGGTGTGCAAATACGCACCTATTCCGCAAAATTTAAGAAGGGAGCATCTGCATGGACGGTTATTTATGGGGGGTTGTTGGATTCTTGACGGCGGCAGCGCTGCGCGGGATCGCGTTTTTAATAAAGATGAAATGGGGCATCAAGGACAAGGACAGGGAGAGCATCGACGACATGAAAAATCGCTGCGACGAGCGCCACAAGGAGATTGATGACCGGCTCGCTGCTGTGGACAAGGCGCTATGCCTGCAGAACGAAGCAAATAGCGTTATTTTAACAAGTTTGTATGCGTTGCTTGTAACGGCAGAGAGGGGCGCGCCAAACGGCGAGATCAAGGCCGCGAAAGAAGCATTCACGGCCACATTCAAACAAAATTTTTGTATAAAGGTGGGTGATAAATAATGATGTTTGAGTTCGATTTGACAGAGCTGGCGATTGCCGCGGTCTATATCGTATTTGCCGGCGTTATAATACCGATCGGCAAGGCAGTGTGGCAATGGATACGGACCAGAACAACGAACGACAAGCTGATGGCGGCAATAAGCGAGGCGGAAGGGGTGGCCTTTAACGCCGTCGCCGATTTGCAGAACAGCCTGGTCGACGGACTAAAGGCCGCAGCGCCGGACGGCAAGCTGACACCGGAGCAGATCGCCGAGGTTTCCAGAGAGGCTTTTAATAGGTTTATGGCAAGCATCTCAAAAGGGGCGCTCGACACACTGAAAAACCACAAGGAGAACCTGGCCGATTACGTAAAAGGATTAATCGAGGCCCAACTGGAGCGCCTAAAACTAGCGCGCAAAGCAGCTGCGAGCAAATAACCAAACCCATCAACGGGGCTTCCTTCGAGGACGGGCACCAGCGCCAAGAGCGGGGTGTCCGTCCTTTTTCCGTAATTCCGCGTTATATATAGGGAGTTTTTTCAGCGTCCAAGTTTTCATCAAAAACATGATTACATCGTTACATTGCTACTATTGCCGAATATAACAGGGTTTGCACACCAAAAGACGAAAGCCGATGGCTACTTTTGATTACTAGGGGGCAGGGGCAAAAAGGGCCTTATTATATATAAGGAGCCACCAGGCCGGCGGCGGTGTGCAAATCCCAGAAAAAATTCTTTATTTTTTTGAAAAAACTATTGACAACCACCACCACCACCATTATAATATAGATATAAAGAACAACAAAACCGCGAAGGGAGCCACCAAAGATGAAGGAAAGCATGGCCAACAGACGGTTCGGAATAGAGATCGAGATGACAGGCATCACCAGGACCAGGGCGGCGGAAATAATAGCGGAATACTTCGGGACGCGGGCAGAATACGCGGGCGGTTACTACCGGAAACACACCGCGAAGGACAGCAATGGAAGGACCTGGACCGTAATGTACGACGGCAGCATAAGCTGCAAGAAGAGGATTAACGGGACATACATTCCCGCAGGCGAAGAATACAGCGTGGAGCTTGTAAGTCCTATACTGACATACGCCGAGGACATGGGGGACCTTCAAGAGATAATAAGGCGGCTCCGCAAGGCGGGCGCAACGACCAACAGCAGCTGCGGGATTCACGTACACCTGGACGGCGCAGACCACACGGCCCGCAGCATCCGAAACTTTGTAAACATAATAGCGGCCCGCGGGGACCTTCTATATAAGGCCCTGCAGATAGACCCGGCCAGGGCGCGCTTTTGCAGGCAGCTGAGCGAGGACCTGGTGCGGCGGATGAAAAACGCCACGACGATGGACAAAATAAGGCGGGCCTGGTACGCGGGGTACAGATATGAAGAACAAAGTTACCACTACCACGGCAGCAGATACCACCTGCTCAACCTGCACAGCTTTTTCAACGGGAACCACACGGTCGAGATTCGCGGCTACAACAGCACACTACACGCCGGCAAGGTTCGGGCCTACGTAGTACTGGCCCTGGCCATGAACGAGCAGGCCCTGACGCAGAAAAGCGCCAGCGCCAAGAAGCCGCAGACGGAAAACGAAAAATTTGCGATGCGGACATGGATGAACCGGATGGGCCTGATAGGCGACGAATTCGCAGCCTGCAGAGAGCATCTCTGCAAACACCTGAATGGCTGCGCGGCATGGAGATTCGGGCGGGCGGCGTAAGGGGCGGCCCGCTAAAATTATTTCCTAAAAACACTTGACACCACCACCACCACCATGTATAATAGAGGCATAGAGAACGAAGGAGGGAATGAGAAATGAAGTACGACATAAAGATGGGATGCGGACACACAGATACTGTAGAGCTTTTCGGGAAGAACGCCGAGAGGGAAAAGAAGATTAAATACTTTGAAAAGTACGGGCTTTGCCGCGAATGCTACATGGAAAAACTGAAAAACGAGCGCATGGCGGAAGGGCTGAAGCTCGTAGAAATGACTTATTACGAATACAAAAACAATTATAGTGAGTGCAAGACGGAGCCTGGTAGCTACGACAAAGAGCGGAAAACAATAAAGGTTTGGATAAAGGAGGCGTGAAAAATGAAAAAGGATGAAACGCGAAAATTGTATGCGGCATACGGGAGCAACATGAACATGGCGCAGATGGCCATGCGGTGCCCAAAGGCAAGGCTGGTGGGCGTCGGGTTTGTCGATGGCTACAAGCTGAACTTTCGGGGTTGGCCTGGTCGCGGGGTGGCTACCATAGAGCCGACCAGTGAAGATGGGGCCAGGGTTCCGGTCGTAGTTTGGAGCCTGACCAAAAGCGACGAAGCGGCGCTGGACCGCTACGAAGGATGGCCCAGGCTGTATCGGAAGGAGCTGGTGAGTGTGCAGATGGAGCCAGACGGGCGAGAGATAGAGGCGATGGCCTACGTAATGAGCGAAGGGCGTCCAGAGGCTAGGCCGAGCCGGTTATATTTCCATTGCATATGGGACGCTTACAACGATTTCTGCTTGGACGATACCGACCTCATTGCGGCGGCGATAAAAAAGTTTTAAATTTTTTAAAAAACACTTGACAACCACCACCACCACCTGCTATAATGTAGACAAGAAAACAGGGAAGGTAAACAAAAACCGCGCCCGCCGGATGCGGGCAGAAAGGAGGATAACATGGTTAAGTGGATAGACAAGATACACGAGGCTATAGGCGGAGATTATACGGACGATTGCCCCATTATCGAGGAGGCGGCGCGGGAGCTGGCGATGCGCCTAGAATGGTACCACAACAAGCAGACGTATATCGACGCCTACAACCGGCAGATTAAGGCTTTGGCGGCGATAGAGAACACAGAGGAACTGCGCGAAGCCATTACCGACAAGATTAACAACGGGCATCCCTACAACATCAAAGCCATCCAAGAGATTATCGACCGCGGCTACGTCGATTAATGGCATCGCATGGCCGTGCGTCGGCCACCATCACAATAACCGCGCCGATATAGCGGGCCGGTAATGCGGCCCGCAGAGGCCTTAGAAGCTCGATTTTAAGGCCGATGGGGACAGGCGACCAAACACACGCCGGAACCTGCGCGGCGAAAACTGGGTCAAGCGACGCCGCGACAGATACCAAAAAACAAGAGAAGGGAGCAAAAAGATGAATGCGAAGATTATCGAAATCAGGGACAGGGGTACCTATATTCCGGTCCTGGCAATCAAGATGAAAAGCGACGACGAGGCGGAGAGATATCACCTACGCAGAACGGGTTATGCAGAGGACTTTCCGCTGGTTGCCATGATACCGCTGGACAACATGTGGAGGGCGACACACGACCCGTTCGCCTGGGGCGACAGGACATGCCACGAAGCACATTGCTATATTCAAGACCACTATGACGAGCTGGAAACGGGGGCCGTCGTGGACGTAGAATTTATTCTTGGAGAGAAGCCGGAGCCGAAGAAAAGCGCCCGGCTGGAATAAAGGGGGGCAGAGATATGGCAAGAACAGACGGCATGGTGTCCATGCGGATAACGGTTGACGAGGAAACAGCATGGCTGCTGGAGTGGCTGTGCAAGCAGGCCCACATCACCGCAAAGAACAGACGGTCGGTCTTGATACAGCAGCTGATTCATGGTCAGATAACGAAGATGAAAATCAGCGACCGGCCCACATGGCCAGGGAAAACAGGCAAGGGGGACGCGGAATGATTCGGATCACAACGGTCACCGGCATGACCAGCGATGGGGGCGAAAAAAGAGAATTTGCAATTCGTGCACCATACCGCGACCTGGACAAAGTAAAGGCGATACCAGGGCGGCGGTGGCATGCCAGCACAAAGACCTGGCGGGCACCAGCGACGCCGCACGTGGCGGGCGAGATACTGGCTATATTTGGAGATGGCGGCGTTCAGGGGGACGCGACATTTAATGCGCTAGCCAAGGTCGCCAGGAAGAACAAGGCCCTTCAGGCAGTAAAGGTGATGGACAACCTGCCGCAGCCGCAGCTTCGGGCGAGGGACAGCTGGCCCCACCAGCTGCAGGCTTATCACTTCGCAAAAGGACAACCCGCCGCCATGCTGGCCATGAAGATGGGGCGAGGCAAGACTAAGGTCGCCGTCGACTTGATATGGAACCGCGACCACCGCCGGACACTAATCGTGTGCCCGAACAAGGTCCAGAGCGTATGGCTGGAGCAGGTCGAGCAATATGCCGCCGTGAACGACTACATAATGGAGTGCGCGCAAAAAGGGACCACGGCACAGCGGGCGCAGAAAATCGCGCAGGCTATACTTAAGGCGGAGCGCCTGGGCAGGCGAGCCATCATCGTGGTAAACTACGAAGCGGCGTGGCATGAGGCGATGGCGCGGGTTTTGTTGGCGGCGGATTTCGACTTCGTAATTGCCGACGAAAGCCATCGAATAAAAGCACCGCAGGGGCGGGCGTCGCAATTTTTGAGCAAGCTGGGGGACCGTACGCCATACAGGCTGTGCCTGACAGGGACGCCGATGCCGCACTCGCCGCTAGACATTTTCGCTCAGTATAGGTTCTTGGATAAGGGAATCTTCGGGACAAGCTATGCGCTATTTCGGGCGCGATATGCCATCATGGGCGGTTACGGCGGTCATGAGGTCAAAGGCTACCAGCGCCAAGACGAGCTGCGCGAGCGGTTCGAGCGGATCGCGTTCCAGTGTGACGCAGACATGGGGCTGCAAGAACCGGTTCACATAGTGCGCCATGTCGAGCTGACGCCGGCCACGATGCGGGCCTATACCAAGATGCACACCACGTTCACGGTCGAGGTCAAGGCGGGGACGGTAACGGCAGCCAATGCGCTCTCTAAGCTGCTGCGATTGCAGCAGATAACCAGCGGCTATTTGCCGGTCGACGACGGCGAGAGGATAGAGCAGATCGGGACCGAAAAACGGGACGAGTTGGCCGACATACTAGAGGACCTGGACATGAGGGAGCCGATCGTTGTATTCGCCAGATTCCGCCACGACCTGGACCAGATAAAGGCGGCGGTCGAGGCCAGCGGCAGGACCTATGCAGAGCTGTCTGGCAGGGCAAACGACCTGGCTATATGGCAGCAGGGCGGGGCCGACGTAATCGGTGTGCAGATACAGGCCGGCGGCGTCGGGATATCGCTGGTCAGGGCGCGCTATTGCATATATTACAGCCTGGGGTACAGCCTGGGCGATTACGAGCAGAGCTTGGCCCGCGTTCATAGGCCAGGGCAAAAAGAACAGGTTACATATATACACCTTATCGCCAAAGGGACCGTCGACGAACGGGTGTACAGCGCACTGCGGAAACGCAAAGAGGTTATCGCCGACATACTAGAGATGGAGAGAGGGCACGACACGGGGGTGAGGCTATGAGGGAAAGAAGTGAGGTTTAGGGGTTGACAACCACCACCACCAAGTATATAATAAAGAAAAAAGAGAGCGAATCACGCAGGGAAGGAAGGTGAGAACATGGGAATCGAGGCAAGATTTGAGGAATGGCGCAAGAAGAATCCGCTGCGGTTTTGGAGAGAACATCAGGAGCCGTCGGTCACTAAGGCGACGATATGTGCAATTGCAGGGGTCACTCTAAACACGGTGACCAAGTGGGAACAGGGTTCAGCGATGCCGAGCGACGAAAACATGGAGAGCCTGGCGGAGCTTATGGGGCGTGATGTCAGCGAGCTGAAAAGCGAATGGCATAATTGGATGCAAGCGGCGGGGACCGTCGCTGGAAAATAAACGAAGGAAGGAGGCACCACGAAGATGGGCCAACAGGGTATGGAGATTTTGAAGCGGTTTGTCGATCTGCATGTCCGCAAGAAAGAGCTGGACGCGGCGCTGAAACAAGTAAAGGCCGAGCTCAGCGACCTGGAGCCAGCGGTTTTAGACTTCTTACAGGAAAGCGGGGTCCAGAATATAAACATCGACAAGCACACGATTTACATCGCAAGGGACATTCACGCGAGTTTCCTGGGGACAGAGAGGGCCATCGAGGTTCTGGGCGAGCAGGGCATGGACGACGCGCTGAAGCTAACGGTTCATCCGTCAAGAGCGAGCAGCATCGTCCGCGAGATACTAATGGGCCTGGACATCGACCAGGAGCCGCCGGCATGGCTGGACGAGGCGTTCAGCTACTTTAACGGCTATAAGGTCGGCGTCCGAAGCAGCAAATAACAAAAACAGGAAGGAGTAAAAAAATGAGCGAAACAAAAGCGGTTGCAAAAACGAATGGAAAAGATGCGGCGCTGGCGGCATTTCCGGCAGGCGCAGCGATAAAGGAACTGATCAACGACAACATGGACGGGGTGCTGGATGTAAGCAACCTGGACCGGATAAAGGTGCCAAGCGGCGGCATGGCGGCATGGATGGTGCCCACGCTTGACGGAGAAGAACCGGTCAAGGAACTGGAGGGCATTATTATTTACAAACAGCTGCAGAACGTATATTGGGCGACGCCGGTCACCAGCGGCGCAGGCAACCCGCCGGATTGTGTCGCCAGGGACGCGATGCGGGGCGTCGGCGATCCAGGCGGCGATTGCATGACCTGCCCATATAACCAATTCGGCAGCGACGCCGATGGAGGCCGCGGCAAAGCATGCAAGAACATAATGATCATATACCTTCTTGAGCAGGGCAAGATTCTGCCGACCGCGGTGTTCATACCGCCGACCAGCATTCCGGCCCTCAAGAAGCACTTCGCCAGGATAACCAGCGCGGGGATCGCATATTACAATGTAATCACAAAGCTGGGTTTGGAGAAAACCAAAAACGCTGACGGCATAGAATACTGCAAGGTTGTGCCGACAACCAAGACCATCAACGACGGCGCGCCGACAGCAGCGCAGCGCGTGTGCTTGCCGCCGGACGTTGCGGCCAGAATTGCAGAATACAGGGCGGCGATCATGCCGGCGCTGCAGGCCGTAGAAATTAGAAGCACTGACTATTATGAAGTAGAAGGAGATGCGCCCGCCGAATAACTGCCCAGAGAAAACAACAACAAAGTGAGGTCGAGCGATGTATAAGCAATTCCTGGTGGACCTTTGGGAAACCAAGGGCGACGGTTATATATTGCTCTGGGCGTACGACGGGGACAGACTAAAGGAATCCTTCTGGTTCAAAACAGCCGACGCGGCGGCGGCGTTTCTCGACAAGTACGCGGACCGCCGCGTAAATTTCTACGTCGGGGTTGGACTTTCGCCGAAGGATTACGGGCGGCATCAGCGGTGTCTGAAAAAGGACATCGTGGGGATTGCGGGCCTATTTCTGGACCTGGACATTCGAGCGCCGGAGCATCGGAAAACCAACCTGCCGGAGAGTCACGACGAAGCGATGCAGCTTCTAAATGCGATTCCGCAAGAGCCGACATATATAATTAACAGTGGGCACGGAATGCAAGCCTGGTGGCTTTTTAAGGAAGTGTGGATGTTCGACAGCCCGACTGAGCGGGCCGATGCCGAACAGCTAGAAAAACGCCTGGTTTACTATTTCAAAGCAAAAGCCAAGGAGCGCGGGTGGGACGTTGACAGCGTGTTCAATCTGGACCGCGTCCTGCGAATACCAGGGACCACCAATTACAAGGGGCGGCCAGTACCGGTCGAGGTGCTGCGCCGGACCGACGCACGATATAACCCGTCCGATTTCGAGTTTCTCCCAGAGCTGGCGGACGACACAACAGCAAGCGACTTGACCGGCGCGCCGCAGCTGGAGCTGCGAGGCGACGCGGAGCCGCCATTTGATAAGTTTCAGATTTTGATCGAGATGGAACCGAAATTTAGGTTGAGCTGGGAGAAGGACCGAAAAGATTTTCAGGACCAAAGCGCCAGCAGCTACGACATGAGCCTGGCCAAGTTTGCCACGATGTACGGCTGGACGCCGCAGGAGATCACCAACCTGCTGATCGCGTTCCGCCGCAAGCACGGCGAGGACCTGAAGCTGCGGCAAGACTACTATCAGCGGACGCTGGCGGCGGCCAGGCGCAGCATGGAGCAGCACCAGGCACAGGAGCGGATCGAGATGCACGTCGACAGCCAACTGCCGGAGGAAACGGGAACTATCGATCCGAACACGAAAGAGGCGATTCTTCAGAGCCTGTCGGCGCTATTCGGTGTGCGGCTTTTGCAAATAATCAAGTTTGTGGCGGACCCGCCGATTTATAAACTAAAGACCAACAGAGGTGACATCACGCTGGGCGAGGTTGACAACCTAATCGGCCAGAGCAAGCTGCGAACGAAGATCGCGGCAGCGACGGGCAAATACCTGCCCAAGTTTAAGGAGGCGAAGTGGGACAAGATCGCGCAGGCCCTGCTGGATTGCTGCATGGAGGTCGAGATCGGCGACGAGGCCACGGAGAGCGGCGAAATTCGGGACTGGTTATCGCAGTACCTGGATGCCAAGCCGCCGCTGGACAGCGAAAGCCTGGACGAAGCGCTGCTCCACCAGCAGCCGGTGCGATACAAGGGGCGGGTGGCCATATTCGGAACCGATTTCCGCAAGTGGCTGCGGACAGCGCAGCAGGAAAAAGTGACCGCGAAGCGAATGGGAATGTTGATGCGGAGCATCGGCTGCGAGCCTAGCAAGATTACGATAGAGCAAGCAGGCAAGATAACCAGCCGGAGCGTGTGGTTTTTGAGGGACGACTTGATCTGATGGGCCGGTATTTGGGACAGGCCGGCCCAAACACCAAAGGGGGAGTGTGCGAATGCAGACAGAGGCAAGAGAGTTTCGGGTTTTTGGATCGCCAGGAACCGGAAAAACAACATACCTGACGTCGCAGATTCAAGCGGCGGCCAACAAGTATGGGGCGGATAGGCTGTTCGTCGCCAGCTTTACCAAGGCGGCGGCTCATGAGGTCTCGGGCCGAAACCAGAACATTCAGAACGTCGGGACATTGCATGCCCACGGCTACCGGAGCCTTGGTGGCACACTAAAGGTCGCCGAAGCCATGATTAATGAGTGGAACGAGGAGCATCCAGAATATATGCTGTCGGACGGCAAGCAGAGCGATGTGGACGAAGTAAGTGAGGCCGGAACGATCAGCACAGCGGGCGATGAGCTATACGCCGAAATGCAGCTGAAACGGGCGTTGATGGTTCCGCGGGACCTATGGCCGGTCGCGGTTCAGGCGTTCGCACGCCGATGGGAAAATTGGAAAAAGGCTCGCGGTATAATAGACTATACCGACATGATCGAAATCCCATACCGTGACGTTGACGCGCCGCCAGGCAACCCAAGCGTCGGGTTTTTCGACGAATGCCAGGACTTCACGCCGCTGGAGATGGCCCTGGTTCGCAAATGGGGGCGGACCCTGGATTACATAATTCTGGCCGGCGACGACGACCAATGCATTTATGAGTGGGCCGGAGCGCGGCCCGACGTTTTGATTGATGGGGAGCCAGCGAAGAAGGTTGTCCTAAAGCAAAGTTACAGGGTGCCGAGAGCTATCCACGCCGTCGCCATGCGCGAGATTTCGACTGTCACCAAGCGCGAGCCGAAGGAATACCGGCCACGGGACGAGGACGGCGAGGTGCGGTATTTGCGCGGGGTAAACAGTACAATGCCGGAAATGATAATTCGGGATATAGAAACCCGATACAAGGACAAGCGCATCATGATTTTAGCATCTTGCAGCTACATGCTGCATAACATGATTCAGGCTCTAAAGATGGCGGGAATCCCATTCGCCAATCCGTACCGGCCCAAGAACGGGGCATGGAACCCGCTGCGCCGCAGCACCAAGGATCACACCAGCACCATCGACCGGCTGCTGGCGTACATAGACATGGTGCCGGTTGAGTACAGGGAACCGGACGGGGACTGGGAATATTTATTGGACGCCGGTGATTTCCTGAAATGGTATGAGATACTGAAAACCAAAGGAAACATTCCAAAGGGTACGAGGGACGACCGCATCGAGGAACTAAAAACTATAATCGCCAACGACGGGGAGCTGCTGCTTCACGACGTATGGCGGTTTTTTGAAGAAAAGAGCGGCGTCTGGGACTATTGGGGCAATCCAACGCGACTGTTAGAGGCGGTCGACTGGCTAATAAAAAACAGCCAGGCCGACAAGGCCAGGGCAATGGAGTTTCCCAGACGCATAATCAAGCGGCGGGGCGTTCAGGCGTTAAAGGACGAGCCGCGGATTATTTTGGGCACGATTCACAGCGTAAAGGGCGGCGAGGCCGATGTTGTATATGTAATCCCAGATTTGAGCTACGGAGCTTACCAAGAGAAGGAAAGCAGCATCGCCGGCAGGGACGCCATCAAGCGGCTAAAATATGTTGCATACACCAGAGCACGGGAGAGCCTGGTCCTTTTGGACGGGGCCACCAACCTGGTGATGTAGAAGGGAGTGGAAACATATGCTCGTTCGAGACTTGATACGGCCACCGGAAAAGACACCACCGCCGGAGCCGGTGCAGATTGACATTTTTGGAGGGGGAACGCCCATCAGCCAGCTGCCGGACGAGAGGCGACGACGGAAAGGAGGCAGCGGGGGCGCGGCAAATGGCGACCATAGAACTGGAAAGGAGCAGGGCGATGAACGCTGAGAAGATTGTAAAAGAACTGCGCTGGCTGTCAGAAAACGATGAGTGGGTATACGCTGCTGAAACGATGGCTAAAGCCGCCGACCTCATCGATTCCATGCAAGCCCAGCTCGCAGAAGCACAGCGCAGGGCAGAAAAGGCGGTGGAGATGGTCAGAAAATTAGATGGATGCAGCCAATGTATGTATTATGAATATGAAAGCGATTGGTATAGCGGGCCGTGCGACGAGTGCAATGAATACGAGAAATGGAAATGGCGCTATGATGCCGAGGAAGGAGATGAGTGAGATGAACGACGTATTCCAAGTAGATTACCTGCCAGAAAAGAGAGAAATAAGAATTAATCTCCCTGAAGAAGTTTGGAAAAACATTGATACTGTAATCATGACAAGACTATTTCAGGAAGAATTTGTCGTTGGGAAACAAGAAGAAAGCGAGGGGGAGGAAAGCGGATGAACATTGAACAGGCGATAGAAATAATAGAATGTTTTTTCAGAGAGAGCGACAACAAATGTGCAAACAGAGAATGTGACCTCGCAAATCCGATGTGCCAATACGAAAGAGAAGCCGCTTTTGAGATTGCGCTCTCAGCCCTACGCGAGAAGCAGGACCATGAAAACGGTCCGGCTGATCGACATGAGCGAAACCAAGGGCACGGCGCGATAAAAAACGCTTTATTTTTTGAAAAACCTATTGACAACCACCACCACCACCTGCTATAATGTATACATAAAGAACAGGGAAGGGAGTAAAAGCGATGAAATACTACAAGAGCTGGAAAGACGCACACAAAGCAGCGAAGCCTGGCCAGGTGGTATTCTACGACAGCCAAAGGGAGATGTACTATATAAGCTGCGTATAGCAGCGGGGCGGCGGCTCGCAAGGGCCGCCTTCTACAAAAAAAGGGGGGAACAAAAGATGATGAGGTTAATTCAAGAGGGCCAGGCCGGCCCATTCTTCACCTGGGTGGCGGGCATAATAGTGGCGTTTATACTATTCACGTTCGTTATGGCGCTGGCGACCGGAGCCATAATGAGCGGAGAGAGGAAGAAGAACAAAAAGAGGAAAAGGTTCATATCAAAGAAAGGAGTATGACAATGATTGAATTAAACAGGATTTATAACGAGGATTGCATAGAGGGCATGAAAAGGATTTCGGGCGGCTTCGTAGATTTAATAATCACTTCACCACCATATTTTCTTAAAAAAGATTACGAAAAAGATTGGACATGGGATAAATTCGATACATTAATGAAAAATGTATTTTTACAAGTGGAGAGAATTTTAAAACCATCTGGATATTTTGTAATTAATTTTGGAGATAATGGGTTCGGAAGGGATAATTTAAAAACAGAATGTATTTCAACATACCCAATGTCTCATTATTACTGGAACATTAAAGGAAATTTAGAATTACAAGCAACACGAATATGGAGAAAACAATTTGCTAAAATACCATTTAACGGTCAAGCGAAAATTGCTCCACGAAATCTATTTGATTATGAACATATTTGGACTTTCAGAAAAAAAGATGGAACAGGAAAAGAAAAAGTAAGGGATATAAAATTAAGTTGCAGAGGTGTGCTAGGTGAAGATTGGACATCAAAAGCTGGACTTGATATTCATTGCGCTTCGTTTCCGATAGAACTTCCAACATGGGCTATTAAGGTCTATTCTGATGAAAACGATATAGTGCTTGATCCGTTTATGGGTTCCGGCACGACCGCAATCGCATGTATCAACACAGGGCGCAACTTTATAGGCTTTGAAATAAGCAAGCACTACTGCGACATAGCCAATGAGCGAATACGGAAAGCCATTGCCGAAAAGGAGGTAAGCGAATGATTGAATTGAACAGGATTTATAACGAGGATTGCCTGGAGGGCATGAAAAGGATTCCGGATAGCTTTGTTGATTTGACCGTTACATCTCCGCCATATGATAATTTGCGTACATATAATGGCAATATTGAACAATGGAGTTTTGAGAAATTTCAAGGGATAGCAAAAGAACTTTACCGCGTTACAAAGCAAGGCGGAGTTGTTGTTTGGATAGTAGGTGATGCCACAATTAACGGGTCCGAAACAGGAACATCATTCAAACAGGCATTATATTTCAAAGAGATTGGATTTAATCTGCACGATACGATGATATACCAGAAAGATTCTTGCCCATTTCCTGAAACAAATAGATATTATCCTGCATTTGAATATATGTTTGTATTTAGTAAAGGAAAACCCAAAACAGCAAATCTTATAATGGATAAACCAAACAAAAGTTTTGGGAAAAAGGTAACCGGTACTGGAAGAAATCCCGACGGAACACTTAAACAACATGCAGCCGTCAAGAATAAGACAAACAGAGTTGTAAAGGAATTCGGTGTAAGAACAAATGTATGGCTTTACAGTGTAGGAAAATGGAAAGTAACCAAAGATGATTGTGCCTATAAACATCCTGCAATATTTCCCGAACAATTAGCACAAGACCATATATTAAGTTGGAGTAACGAAGGGGATGTAGTGCTTGACCCGTTTATAGGCAGCGGTACAACAGCAAAAATGGCGTTGCTTAATAGCAGAAACTTTATCGGTTTTGAAATTTCAAAGGAATACTGCGACATAGCCAATGAGCGTATACGGAAAGCTATTACCGAAAATGAGGCACACAAATGACACCAACAAATTAACAAAAGGAGGCGCGGTGATGCAGTTTAAAATATGGTTTGCCCGGCTCAAATGTAAAATGTACGGCCATGACTGGGCGTTTCAGCGCGAATGGTGGCCGAGCGGATCGGGCGTTGTCGAAAGATGCAGACGATGCTATGCGAGAAAGGAGGCGCGGTGATGAATATATGGGTTATTTCGGCGTATGGAGGACAGGCCCGCAACGTAGAGAGGGCCAGGGCATGCATGCGGTTCGTGGCCGCCAGGGGGCACCTTCCGATGGCCGGCCACGTAATGCTTCACGGCATACTGGATGACCGCAAACCGACGGAGCGGCGGATCGGCATGAGCATCGGAGCGGACCTCGCCAAGATCGCGCACCAGGCGTGGGTGTTTATTTTCGAGGATACTGGGGTCACCAGCGGCATGGCCGAGGATATCGTCGTTGCGGCGGACCACGGGCTGCCAACCGAGTATTTGATTGTGCGGGCAACGCCAGCAAAAAAGCCGGCGGCCAATATAAGCGAGTATTACAGATTCAGACAGGCCACATGGGACGATTTGAAAAAATACAGGGGGTGATTGTATGCTGATAAACGGGAAATCATATAAAGACCTGTTGATGGAGATAGCAGAAGAAAGGGCGCTGACCGAGGCATGCCGAACGAGCAACCGCAAGCCGCGAGAGGCAGCGTTTGTAAGTAAAGCCATGAAGCTGTTGAGCAGCATCGGCGGAAATTGGGAGAAGCGTCATGGGACCGCATATGGCAAGGCGGGACAGCCGGACATCACGGGCTGTGTGTGCGGCCACCGCGTCGAGATAGAGGTCAAGGTCGGACGCAATGAGCCGACTGAGATTCAGATCGAGCGCTTGGCCGAATGGGCCAGGGCCGGAGCAAAATGCGCGGTCCTTTGGGACGCAAGCGTCCAAAAAACAGAGGACCAAATGCCGCTATGTGTAGAACGGCTGATCGACGCTTGCGAAAAGCGCCAGGTCGATATTACGCCGCTAATCGGGCTGGATGACCTGGAAACGTTCATCCGCGTAATAATCGGAGAGCCGCGGGGGTGGGGACGACGATGAACCGTGGGAGTAACAATACTGCCTTATATATATAGAGATTTTTTGAGATTTCAAAAATGAATTTTCAACAAAATTTGAATACTACGTTACTATAATCAAGGAAAGGCCCGATTTTAAGGGCTTTTCTCTACTTTAGATGATTACTAGATGATTACTAGACGATTACTGGTCACTACTTTACACACCAAAGACGAAAGCCGATGGCGAAAAAACGGGGCAAGCCAGACAAGCCAAAAAAACTCTATATATATATAAGGCTCGCCCAGGCCGGCAGGATTTGACAAAGTGCATGGTCAGGTATTAAACTTTAGGCAAGGGGTGATTTGATGCGTATAGACATGGTGGCCCTGGCGGACCTGGTGCTGGACCCGCGAAACGCCAGGGAACACGACCGGCGGAACATCGACGAGATAAAGCGCAGCCTTCAGGCTTTCGGGCAACACGCGCCGCTTGTTGTGCAGCGCAGCACGAACAGGGTTCTAATCGGTAACGGGCGGCTGCAGGCGATGCGCGAGCTGGGGTGGACCGAGGCGGCGGTGTTCTTCGTGGACGACGACGACAAAACGGCCATCAGGCGGGCGCTGACAGACAACCGGACGAGCGACCTCTCAGCATGGAACGACGACGTTCTGCGCGAACTACTAGAGGAGATTGGGGCGATAGACGTCCCAGGGTGGAGCCAGGACGAGATCGACGAGCTGCTGGGCGTAGACAAGGAGCCGGAAGATGACGACTTCGATCCGACGGAGCATCTGCCGGACGTCCCGATCACAGCGCCAGGCGACATGATAATTTTAGGCGACCACCGGCTGGTGTGCGGGGACAGCACGAACCCAGACGTCGTCGCAAAGCTAATGGACGGAGCCACGGCCAGCCTGGTATTGACGGACCCGCCTTATAATGTAGACTATGGCGACAAGGTCGAGCACATGCAGAGATACGACAGCGGCGGGGAGCGCGACAACAGCACCATCGCAAACGACCGGATGAGCGAGGGCCGGTTCTATGAGTTTTTGAAAGCGGCGTTTGAGGCGGCGTATTCGGTGTGCGCGCCAGGGGCCGTAATATATGTCTTTCACAGCGAACGGGAAGGGCTGAACTTCAGGATGGCGCTGCGCGACGCAGGCTGGAGCATGCGGCAGACGCTAATCTGGGTCAAACAGGCCATTGTAATGGGGCGGCAGGACTACCAGTGGCAGCATGAGCCGATTTTATACGGATGGAAAACGGGCGCGCCGCACTATTTTGTCAATGACAGAACCCATTCGACGGTGTTCGATGATGCCAGGCCTGCAGACTTCAAACGGATGAAGAAGGACGAGCTGGTGGAGCTTGTCCGGCAGCTGTACGAGGAACGGCAACAACACGCCACGACTGTGATCAGGGAGGACAGGCCGGCCAGGAGCGACGAGCATCCCACCATGAAGCCGGTCCGGCTTTGCGGACGGCTCATGGCGAACAGCAGCCGGCGGGGCGAAATTGTACTAGACAGCTTCGGGGGCAGCGGCAGCACACTGATCGCAGCAGAGCAGCTGAAACGGCGGTGCTATATGATAGAGCTGGACCCGCGTTATTGCGACGTAATAATCGCCAGATGGGAGCAATTCACGGGACGGCAAGCAAGGCGGGTGAGATAACATGCCTTTAGGAGTACCAGGAGAAACCCAACACCGAAAACTGAGCGACGAGCTAATCGCGGAGTTATACAAGTGGATCAGCATGGGGCTGACCAACGTGGACGCCTGCCGGTTATGTAACATCCATGAGGCGACGTTCTACCGGTGGCTGAAAAACGGTAAAAGCGGACGCGGTTCGAGCCTTGAGCGCAAGTTATGCGAGGCTATTAAAAAGGCCGAGGCGGAGTTTAAGGCAATACATGTCGCTAATATAATGAGCGAGGCGAAGAAGGGCACATGGCAGGCCAGCGCCTGGCTGTTGGAGCGCCGGCAGCCGAAGGAATACGCCAGGATTGACCGGAAGGACAGCCAGAAAGAGGACGACACCGGCCAGCTGGCCGAGATACTAGAGATGATGAAGCGGCATGCAAAGGAGCGACGTGTGCCGGAGCCGGAAATAGACGAAGGGGGCGATGCATAAATGGAGCTGTCGCCGAAACAACAGAGTTTCTTTTATTCGGAATTAAAACGAATAAACATATTGACGGGCAGCATCAGGGCGGGCAAGACGGTGGTGTCGCTATTAAAATGGGCGCTATGGATAGCGAGCCAGCCGAAGGAATTTGCGTTCCTGATGGCGGGTCGGACATTAACCACACTAAAGCGCAACTGCCTAATGCCGTTGCAGAAATTCGTCGGGAGCAAGAATTTTTCGTACAGTTTGAGCAGCAAGGAAGGGCAGCTGTTCGGGCGGACCGTATACCTGGAAGGTGCCAACGACGAACAGGCCGAGGACAAGATTCAGGGTTTGACGCTGGCGGGGGCCTATTGCGACGAAATAACGCTAATGCCGAAGGGTTTTGTAACCGTCCTGCTAGGCAGATTGAGCGACGGCGAGGGCATATTAATAGCGACCTGCAACCCGGAGAACCCGAACCATTACATCAAAACGGACTACATCGACGCCACCGGACTCGACATCGCGGTGTGGCATTTCTTGTTGACCGACAACGCGCAATTTTTGGGCAAAAGATACATCGAGAACATAATGCGCGAGATGACCGGCGTCTATTATCAGCGGCTGATTTTGGGCCAGTGGGTGCGCGCAGAGGGGCTGGTATTTGATTTATTCGCCAAGCAACCGGAGAAGTACGAAATCAATGAGCCGCCGAATGACCTTGAATTTATAACGATTGGGGTGGACTTCGGGGGTAACAAGAGCAAGACGGTGTTCACGGCAACGGGTTTCAGGCGGGGCTGGACCGGCATCGTTACGCTGGCCGACCATGAAATCAAGGGCGGCAAAGGGACCATCGATCCCAATCGGCTATATGATGAATACGTCGACTTTGCGAAGCGCGTTCAGCGAGAATTCGGGACACAAGGGAAGGGGCCTGCAGAGCGCAAGATTCCGGTCCGCTACGTGTTCGCGGACAGCGCGGAGCAGTACCTGATCGCGGGGATGCGGGGTGTGTGCCGCCGCGAAGGGTTGACGTTACCGGTGGATTCAAAGAAGATTCCCATCCGTGACAGGGTGTTCTTTTTGAACCGGATGATTGCGGCGGGAAGGTATGAGATACTAAAGGGCTGCGACACCATAAAGGAGAGTTTGTGCGGCCTTTCGTGGAACGAAAAGGAAGGTCACGAAGATGAGATTCTGGACATCCCAGGGGAAACACCGGTGGACGGGTTCGACGCATTAAGTTACAGCATCGAACGGTTTATTCCATATTTCGAAGCAAAGGGGGAAAAGAAGTAAATGGCGGACATTAAACAGGCGATGAAGGACAGGGTGTCCCAGGTCAGCAAGGCGCTGACCGATCTGGGGTTTTTCGTAGACACCAGCTGGTACGCGAACATAACAACATGGCTGATTTGGTACATGGGTTTTGACCCTGAATTCCACGTTTACAGCGATGGAGAGGAAGGGAAAACGAACGAGATTCAGATCAGCCGCCTGAACATGGCCAAGACGGTGTGCGAGGACTGGGCGTCGCTGCTCCTTGGCGAAAAAACCGAAATAAAAATCAAGGACAAGGCGAGCAGCGAATGGCTTCTGGGAAAGCCGGACGACCAGCAGCAGGGCGGGGTGTTCGGGGAAACGAATTTCTGGGCCAGAGCCAACGAGCTGGTGGAAAAGAGCTTTGCTCTTGGTATGGGGGCCATTGTTCCCAGAATAAAAGAGGCTACACTGAACGATGCGGGCAAGATAATCGGCGGAAAAGTGTCAATTGATTTTTTCACGGCAGACCAGATATTCCCGCTGACATACGAAAACCGGACCATCACCAGCTGCGCCTTCGTTTCGGAGCGGATGGACAAAAAGGATGTAATAATAACCGTCCAGATTCATGAGCCAGGCCGCATCACGTACAAGTTCTACAAAAGCACCAAGGACGGGCTGGAGATGGTGGACATGGGGCCGGACTATGCCCAGGAGATCGAATTCACCGACAAGGAGCTGTTTTTGCCGGCCTTCATCTATCCGCAGATAAACAATCACCTGGACACCACAACGCCGTTCGGGGTGTCGGTATACAGCACCGCCATCGACGTGCTAAAAGGGGTTGACTTGGCATTTGACAACTTCCTGACGGATATCGAGCTGGGCCGGAAATTCGTATTTGTCGGGAACGAGATGCTCATGGAGGGACCGGACGGCCAGAAGATAGTGCCGCAAAAAACGCGCAAGCGGCTATTTGAGAAGGTCGGCGGGGACCTGCCACCGACAGGCGACAAGGACCCGTTCATCCACGAATACAACCCAGACTTACGAATTGCCGAGAACCAGCAGGCGGTCCAGGCGCAGCTTGATTATTTGAGTTTTAAGTGCGGCCTGGGTCCGAAATTCTACCGGTTCAAAGACGGGAAGGTTGCAACGGCGACCGAGGTTATAAGCGACAACAGCACATTGTTCAGGAATCGGCAGAAGCACGGGCACGTTATAGAGCGGGCGCTTTTGGATGTCGCCAGGAACACGCTGAAGCTGGGCGTCGAGCTTGGTGTTCGGGGGCTGCGGCCGGATACGCCGATTACGGTGATAAGTGACGACAGCGTGATCACGGACACGAACACCGAAAAAATGCTGTTTTTACAGGAGATCGCGGCGGGGGTTCGCCAGCCGTGGGAATACCGCGTCCGGTTCTTGGGCGAGGCCGAGGCAAGGGCCAAGAAGATGGTCGAGAGCGAGCCGATCATTGACCGGTTCAACCTGGACGACACGGAGCCGCCGCAAGACAAGGCAAGACGGACGGCGGTGGACGCGCAGCGCGGCCAGGACCAGGCCGACGATCAAAACAAAGGAGCCGAAGAAGGGACTGAAAGCTAATGCTCAATCCCGAATATATCCGAAAGATAGTACCTAAAAGGATGGCCGATCTCTATGCCGAAATAGAGGACGATATGCTGCGCGATATAGCGCGCCGAATAAAAAAAGCAAACTATATAACACCGAGCGCCGAATGGTATTTGCAAAAGGCCCAAGACATGTCCATTCTAACGAAGGACCTGACCAAGACGCTGGCCAAGTACACTGGCAGGACGCAAAAGGAAATCAGGGAAACGCTGAAGGCGGCGGGCATAGAGAGCGCGGCATGGGACAAGGCGATTTATAAGAGGGCGCTGGATGCGGGGCTGATAGACGACATTAGCGCAGAGGCCAAAAAGTGGATTGCAGGGGACAAGCTGGCCGTCGATCCCGCATTAGAGGACATTCTCAAGGCCGCGGAGCGCAACGCAATGGACACCATGCAGCTGACAAACACGCGGGCCATCCAGGGAGCACTAAACACATTCAGCGACATCGTCGATAAGAATTACCTAGCATTACAGACCGGCGTCTTAACATTCGACCAAGCGATGAAACAGAGCATCGACAAGCTGGCCACCGAGGGCATCAAAGCCGTAAACTACGCCAGCGGGCGGCGCTTAAGCATCGAGGCCGCGGTCAAGGCCAACATTCGCACCGCCGCAAACCAGATGTGTGCAAAATTAGCGGAGCGCCACATGGAGATGGTGGGCTGCAGCTACGTCGAAACGACCAGCCATGCCGGAGCAAGGCCGGACCACGCGGAATGGCAGGGGCGGGTGTTCCATTGGAAAGAGAAGGGCAAAGCAGACCCGCGATATTCGGCACCGGACTTTATAAGCAGTACAGGGTATGGGACCGCCACGGGGCTATGCGGGGTAAACTGCCGGCACAGCTTTTATCCGTATTTTCCAGGCTTGTCCTCGCCGAGCTTTGAACGCGATCCGGCAGCCAGGCTAGGCATCGATAACGATGAGCTTTATCGCCAAGAACAGGAGCAGCGGCGGCTGGAGCGCGATGTGCGGGCCGCGAAGAAAAAGGAAGTCATCGCCGAGGAAATGGGCGACGCCGAGGCGCTGCGCCAGGCCAGGGCGGAGCGCCTACAAGCACAGCGGGCTGTGAAAGAGTACGTCGATTCACACGAATATCTGCGACGCAGCTATGAGAATGAGGGTATCGGGCGCAAGAGCGGTGCAACGACGCCCACACGAATGGCCGCAGCGGCCACCAAGGGGACGGCTGAAAAGAAAAAGAAAAAGGAAAAGACATAACCGCAACCCATTATTTTTAAGTAAGACAAAAGCAGAAACGCATAGAAGGGCTAGTTCTATGCGTTCTTCGAGAACAATTTTACACTTTAAGAGCAAATAATTCTTCTAGTAATATCATTTTACTCTCAAAGTGTCATTATGTCAATGGAGCCGCAAGGCTCTTTTTTTGTGCGAATATTTGACAACAGTGAAAAATGGTATTACACTATATGGCAGGGAATATTACGCCGACCGTGCAGGCGCTTAAATGCACGACGCGCAGCGGGCGACACCGCGGTTAAAATACGGGGCGCGAAAGGAGAAAAGGATGGGCCTTGATTTTTTGAAAAAGTTGTTCGGAGAAGATGGCAAGACGGCGCTGACTTTCGACGAATTCAAAGCGGCAGCTGAAAAGGCGAACTTGGACTTGGCCGATTTGAGCAGCGGCGAGTACATAAGCAAGGGCAAATATGACCGTGTCGTCGGTGAGCGGGACAAGTACAAGAAACAGATCGACGAGGACCTAAAGCCGAAGCTCAGCGAGCTGCAGAACAAGGGCAGCAGCGATGAGCAGCTAAAGAAGGAGCTGGAAACCGCGAAGCAGGAGCTGGCAAAGGTCAAGGGGGCGCTCGAAAAACGTGAACGGTTAGATTACGCCATGCAGAAGATGGGCGGGGACAAGAAGCTGGCCAAGCTGCTGGTTATGGAAGCGTCGGAAATTGTAAGCGACGACATCGACTTTGAAACGGCGGTCGAAAAAGTAATCAAGGACCAAAAGGACGTGTTCGGCGTCCAGGACAATGGCGGCGGCGACGGCAACAAAGAAACCGCGACGGTAAAAACACCAGGGAGCAACGACAACGGGACAGCCAAACTGAAGGGGGATGCTCTCGACAAGGCGGTTTTGCGGGCGTTCGGGCTGCCAGAGGACACGGAAATCCCGAAAAAGTAACACGAAAGCGAGGGGGGCTTAAAAGTGGGAAACACGATAGAGCTTATCACGAAATATTTGCCGCTTTTGGATAAGGTGTTCAAAGCGGCATCGGCAACGGCCATTCTGGACGTTCCGAGCGACAACGTCGAGTTTATAGGGGCCAACGTGGTCAAATACCTAAAGCTTGACATGGACGGCCTGGCCGACTACGACAACGATGAAGGGTTTGTCGCGGGCGGCGTTTCGGCCAGCTGGGCCACGCTGCAGCTTCGCATGAAGCGAGCGCGCCAGTTTGAGATCGACAACATGGACAACGAGGAAACGCTTCTTCAGGTATTCGCCGGCACAGTTTCGGAGTTTATCCGTACCAAGGTTGTGCCTGAGGTGGATGCAACCAGGTTCGCTCGTTACGCATCGGCCAGCAACATTCTGACGACATCGGGCGCGACGCTGGACAGCACCAACGTGATCGCGGCGATTGACGAGGCCATCGCAGCGATGGACGACGCTGAGGTCCCGTCGGAAGGGCGCATCATGTTTATGACGCCGAGCATATACCAAGCCATCAAGCAGAGCAACGCGGCAACCCGCATCATTCCGGCAGGCGGCGGGTTGAACCGAAACTTTGAGAGCTTCGACGATATGCGGGTTGTAAAGGTTCCGCAGAGCCGGTTCTACACGGCGGTTACGCTGCTTGACGGCAGCACCGAAGGGCAGACCGCGGGCGGCTACACTAAGACCGAAGGCACCGGCAAGGACATCAACTTCATGATCGTGCATCCGAGCGCGGTTTTGCAGATCACGAAACACGCCAGGAGCCGGACGCTGCCGCCGTCGGTCAACAAGCAAAAAGACGCATACGTGTTCGATTATTTGATCTACCACGATGCGTTCGTGCGCGAGAACAAGGCCAGTGGAATCTATGTCCACAAAAAGGCGTAAGGAAGGGGGCGACACGGCATGGCAGACAAGGTTCTAATGGAGCAGGACGGTGTGTCCATGATGGTGCCCAGGCACAAGATCGACGATTACAAGCGCGAGGGCTGGCGTCTTGCAGATGAGGGCAGCAGGGTGACCGCCGCCACAGAAGGGGACGGACCGGAAAAGGCCAAGAAGGGCCAGAAATAACGGCGAGGGGGTGCGGGCATGGATGCGCTGATTGATAGAGCTTTCTATGAAGAAAGTTATGGCGGCGACGCTGTGCCCGCCGCTGCTTTCCCGCGTATCGCCAAAAAGGCCACGGCCACGCTGCAGGGACTAACCCAGGGCAGGGCCAGGGCGGCCACCGGCGAGAGAGGCGAGGCCGTAAAGATGGCGGTGTGCGCGATTGCGGACCTGATATGGCAAGCGGAGCATGCCGGCGGGCGGCTGCCCACAACAGAAAGCACCGGCGGCGGGGATTACGCGGCCACATACGAGAATGTCGGTTTGAATGAGGCAATCCGACGTGAGGCGCAACGATGGCTGGGCAGCACGGGTTTGTTGTATAGGGGGCTTTGATATGCTACCAGGACATGCGCTGCGCGACACTATAACGATTTGGAACCTAACATCGAGGGGACCAGCGGAAAAAGACACGTTTCAGCGGACGGTTGTCGCAAGGACGCAATGCAGTGTCGAGGACCAGCGGATTCTCGACAACACCGGAAACTACCGGACGGCAGAGGTCCTGACAGCTAGAATCGACATTCGAGTGAGCGAGGCAAGCGGCGGGCGGAAATACATGCCGCACAATGAGTGGGGCCAGGAACCAAGCGAGATCGGCAAGCATTGGACCATCCGGCCAGGCTTCGATTATATCGCGCGGGGGAGCGTTCCAGACGAGGCCCCACCGACGAGCGGGTGCAAGGTGTACAAGGTCCGTGCTGTGTTTGTTCGGCGGACGCCGGACGGGCGTGGGATAATACGGGTGGTGGCGACATGATAAACGCCAAGATGACGTTCGAGATGGACGTCGCCAAGGTAAAAGGCCGCTACGACGAAATCGGGCTAAAAGCGCTTCTCTGGCTAAAGAACGAGGTCGCCAAGGACAGCGATCCGTTCGTCCCATTCAGGGCGAACAACGGCGGGACACTAGCGCGGAGTGTGCGACCAAGCATCGGCACACCGGACCAATTCCTGGCCTACAATACGCCTTACGCCAGGCGGATGTATTATGGGACACATTTCAACTTTAACAGGTCGAAGCATCCGCAGGCGACACACCACTGGAGCGAGAAGGCAAAGGCGATACACAGGCCGAAATGGATGCGCGGGGTTGCAATGATATTTGGCGGCAAGTTGAAGGGGTGATAATGGCATGGACATCACGACGGAGAACCTGCTCATAACAAAGCTGGTCGAGTACCTAAACGACAACAAGGCCGAGATTGGGCTGCCGGTCGATGTGTTCATAAACGAACACGATGAAACCGGAGAGGCCATGTGGGTCCAGCCTAATAGCGGAGAGCGCAAAACGCAGCAATATGTGGGCGGCAGTTACCGCGGGTTTTTCCCTTTCACTGTCTGCTACCAATTCACCAACACCAACACAGAGGACGGACGACGGGCTGTTCTGGATTTGCCGTTCTACCGGCTGGCGGCATATTTCGAGGCCCAAGGCGACCGCATACAGCTGGGGGATGCCACGGTGACGGTCGAGATGGTAACTCATCCGGCCATCAGCTATGTGAGCGAGGATGGGCAGACCATAGAACACCAGGCGACCTTTCGGCTGGGCTACCACCACAAGAGGCCGGTGACACCACCAAAAGAAAGCGAGGGAAAAGGCGATGCAGTACCGGTATGAGAGATTGCATTATATGAACACGGGAACGACGACACTTCCGGTTTGGGCGCTGATTAATGAGGGCGTCGTTGCTTTTGACGACGACCTGGGGCCGAAAACCGAAACAAAACAGTATATCGCCGATAAGAACGAGCGCGATATATTGATGGGCTACAAGCCATCTTACAACTACACGGCGGAGCTGGATTACACCGATGACGTGTCCAAAAAGCTATATGAGATCGGCGCGGATCAACGCATTGGAGAGCAAGTGGAGATCGTAACGGTTGATACATGGACGCTGTCCGAGGGTGTCTGCGAGGCGCGCAAGGGATTATATAACGTAATTCCGAGCAAGGCAGGTTCAGGCGACCCTGGTGCACCGCTTACGATGGAGGGAACACTGGTCCAGGTCGGCGAGCTCATAAAAGGCACATGGACCGTCGACACAAACACATTTACGCCAGAGGGAGAAGAACCCGAAAGCGGCGACGGTGGCGGCGGCGGTGGTCAGACCTAAGTGAAAACAGGCCCCGCTTATGCTGCGGGGCCTAACCAAATTACATGCCAGCGAAACGAAGGGGGGCGAAGGAAGATGGCAAACGGCAAAATAACGGTCGGAAAAGACAGGCTGCCCACGCTTGAGGTTTTGGGGAAAGAATGGCCCTATGACGTAACCAGGGTGGGGCTTTTGGAGCAGCTGGACCGCATCCAAAAAATCGATTTAAGGGACGACGGGTTGGACCTTAACAGCGTCGTCGAGCTGTACGCGGGATTCATACGGGCGGTTTTTTGCGACAGCGACGAGCTTATAAAGGAGCTGCGCGAGGTTATCGGGGACAGCCTGCAGCTTTGGGCCGACGTTGCGGTTCAGGTCGCGGGGTTCGTTCAGACCGCGGGGTTTAACACGATTCTCGACCGGCTGGCTGAGCTTAAGGCCGCAGCCGATGGAAACGCGACAGATAAAGGCGCATGAGTATTCTATATCCCAATGCCCTGCCGGAGGCGGTGTGCATAAACGGAACCGACTACCGGATCAGGCCACAATTTTATATTATTCTTGAGATAATCCAGATTCTAAATGGGGCACGGGATCAGGGGCTGACGCCAGCGGAGCGAATGGCGCTGGCCCTCGAATTATTTTACAGGGACGCGCCGCCGGACGCGACAACGGCCATCCAGGCGATGCAGGAATTCATCGCAAAGGGCAGCTGGGACAATGGTTACACAGGCCGCCGCACAGGCGACACGGAACAGATTTTGGATTGGGACATTGATGCGCCGTTCATATGGGCCAGCCTAAAACAAGCCTATCCGTTCTGGGATTGGAGCCAAGCGCACTGGTGGGAGTTTAAGGCGGCATTCGACAGCCTGCCGGCAAGCAGCAAGATAAAAGAGGTCATGCGGATTCGGGCGCAGAAAATAGACAGCAAGATGGACCGCGAGCAGCAAGAAGAACTGCGTGAGCTTAAACGGGCTTACAGCCTAGAGAAGCGCGCAGCGCCGAAGCGCAGGGCCAAGGACATCGAGGCAGAGCTTAAGGCGAGAGCGAGGGGGGAGATTAATGGCAGCTGATGCAACGGTTCTTGTTGACGTATTAGTTAACAAGGACGGAGCCAAAAAAGACATCGACCAGCTGAACAGCGAACTAAAAAGCAAGTTGGCCGGAGCGGCAAAGGCTATCGGCGCAGCTTTCGCCGCTGTCGGAGCCGGCGTTGTTGCGCTAGTAAAGCAGAGCGTTCAGGGCTACGCGGAGTTTGAACAGCTGGTCGGCGGCGTAGAAACGCTATTTAAGGACAGCGCGAAAGAGGTCCTCGCATACGCACAAAACGCATACAAGACGGCTGGTGTGTCGGCCAACAAGTACATGGAAACGGTAACGTCGTTCAGCGCGAGCCTACTGCAGAGCCTGGGTGGCGACACGGCCAAGGCGGCCAGGGTCGCGGACATGGCCATCCAGGACATGGCAGACAACGCCAACAAGATGGGGACCAGCATCGAATCTATACAGTACGCATACCAGGGCTTTGCAAAACAAAACTACACCATGCTGGACAACCTAAAGCTGGGTTACGGCGGCACCAGGAAGGAGATGGAGCGCCTACTTGAGGACGCGCAGAAACTGACCGGCATAAAATACGACATAAGCAATCTGAGTGACGTGTTCGAGGCGATACACGTTATTCAGACCGAGCTGGGCATCACCGGCACGACCGCGAAAGAGGCGGCCACCACCATCCAGGGCAGCTGGGGCATGATGAAAGCAGCATGGAGCGACTTAATCACCGGCATGGCTGACGAGGGGGCGGATTTTGATCGGCTGCTAAACAACCTAATCGACAGCGCGGCCACGTTTGCAAAGAACGTTGTTCCCGCCGCACAGACGGCGCTGAGTGGCATAGTACGGCTGGTTGAGGGCCTGGCCCCGCAGATCGCGGCGATCATTCCACAGATAACCAGCGAGCTACTGCCGCAGGTCGCCACCATAGCGATGTCGATAATAGAGAGCCTGGTTAACGGGATAATTACGAACGCGCCGGCACTTGGAGCCGCCGCCGCTGACGTAATATCAATATTAACAAAGGGCCTAGTGGCCGCGATTCCCAATATAATATACGCCGCGGGGACGCTGGTATTTGAGCTCGCCCAGGGAATAGCGAAGGAACTGCCAACATTAATTCCGGTGATTGTAGACGGGCTGATCGACATAGCCGAGGCCCTAATCGACAACGTCGGAATATTGATCGACGCCGCCATCGAACTGGTGCAGGGGCTGGCCGAAGGGATAATAAACGCGCTGCCGATACTAACGAAAGAGGTTCCAAGGTTGATTCAGCATTTTGTATCGCAGATTTTGGGGCGATTGCCGGACATAATACAGGCGGGCGTCGAAATAATACTAGCGCTGGTCCAGGGGATAGCTGAGAGCTTACCAGAGATCGTGGCGGCGGTCGCGGAGATAATACCGCAGATTTTACAGGTCCTGGCTGAGATGATTCCGCAGATTGTAAACGCGATTCTTCAGGCGGTCCCGTTCATTATTCAGGCCATAACCCAGACAATACCGCTGATTTTGCAGGCCATAGTGGGGATGTTGCCGCAGCTAATAGATGCCACCATAACCCTGGTTTCAGGGGTTGTGCAAGCCATAATCGACAACCTTCCTCTGATCATACAGGCTATCGTTGATGCAATACCGCTAATTATAGAAGCTATTTTAGGGGCGCTACCGCAGATAATACGGGCGGTGATCGAGCTAACGCTTGGATTGATCGGGGCCATACTTGACAACCTTCCGCTGATAATACAGGCCGTAGTGGAAAGCATACCGCTAATTATAGAAGCTATAATCGAGAGCATCCCGCTGTGGATAGAAGCGGTTATAACGCTGATCATCGAGATCGCCAAGGCCATAATCGAGAACCTACCGACCATCATCGCGTCAATAGTAACGTGCATCGCCAGGTGCATCGCTACACTAGCGGAAAACATGTGGCAATGGGTTCAGAAGGGCGCAGAATTCATTTGGAGCCTAATCAAAGGCATCGGGCAATCTGTCGCGGATTTCGTAACGACCGCCTGGAACGCAGCGAAGGACTGGCTCAATAAGTTATGGGAAGGCTTCAAGGACGGAGCCAAGGCGCTATGGGACAAGATCGCGGGCTTTTTTGAAGGCATATGGGACGCAGCAAAGGACTTCATTTCCAGCGCAGGAAAGATTGCCAAAAGTTTTGTCGAGGGGATATGGAACGGCATTAAATCGCTGGCTAGCTGGCTGTGGAACAAGGTTAAAGGGTTCTTCGAGGGGATATGGAACGGCGTTAAGAATTTATTTGGCATAAAATCGCCGGCCAAGCGGTTTGTTTGGGCCGGCAAGATGATGGTCCAGGGCCTTGCCGAAGGATGGCGCAAAAACATAAAAGACGCCGTCAAGGCAGCGGTCGACGGTTCCCAGGCCATGATCGACGCAGTACAGGACACGCTGGACATGCACAGCTTGAGCCGCCGCGGGATGAGTATCGGGGCGAACCTGATCGGCAGCATAGGCGAAGGCTGGACCCGCAACGTGGGGGCGGTAATAGACGACATCGCGGCAAGCCTAGCGGCGGAAACGGCCAGGCTCCAGGCTAGTGTGCAGGCAGCAAGCGCTGGCGTTGCGATCGGCGGCGGTGGGAATATAACATATGCGCCAAGCTACACATTCCAATCGCCCAACCCGCTGGGGACCAGGGACGTGCTGCTGCAGATGCAATTCGAGAAGCAGCAGGCGCGGCTTTTGGGGATGCCGGTATAGAAGGGGGGACAAGGATGCAGCAAGTGTTCTTTTTTGATGACGAGGGGCGCAGCTTGGAAATTCCAAACATTCTGGATATTGCGGGTCTGGGGACGCCGCCGGTTCGCCTGCGGACGTCCCAGGGCTATCGGCAGCACGGGGCCACGCTACATGCCGCAGCATACGAGCCGCGGGCGTTCACAATTGCGTTTGATGCGACAGGGCGAACATGGGACGAGGCCGCTGCGGTCCGCGACGCAATAGCGTCGTTCTTCGGGCGACTGACACCAAAAACGATGCTATATAAACGGGGCAACTTTGAGCTGTACCTGGGGGACATATGGCTGGCCAACCCATACGACACTACGGCCCGCGAGGTTCATGTTTTGAGCGGCAAGCTGCAGCTGATAGCGATGAACCCGTTCTTTTACAAACCGATCCAGCCATCGGCGGTGGCGCTAGAAACGCCGATGCTTGAATATATAGACGAGGACGGCGGGATCGAATTTGACTACACGGACGGCACCGGCGGGTTGGTATATTCGACGATGCAGCAGAGCATCACGGTTACCAATAACGGACCGTGCCCAGAAACACCTGCGATTATTCGATTCTACGCACCGGCGGACCAGCCGTGGGTAAAAAATACTACAACAGGCCAGACGATAAAGGTCACAAAAGAACTAGAGCCAGGCGAGGTCCTGGTTATAGACAGCAAAGCGCAGACAGTGCGAATTATAGACGCAAGCGGGATCGAGCATGAGGCTTTTACACATATCAGCGAGGACCCTGACGAATTCGACTTTATAACGCTGAACCCAGGGCAGAACGTATTCGAATTTGGAAGTGAGGGCGTCGACATAGGGTTTGTTGAGGTGGGCGGCTATGAATATTATACGCATATATAACAAGGACAAAGTCAAGCTGGCCCAGATTTCCATCAGCCAGGTTATCAGGGTAACGGAGATTCGGCAGATGGTCGGGGTCGAAACGGTACAGATCGAGGCGGCCCTTTCAAACATTGTCGCCGGCTACTTTGAAACGGATGGCTGGATTGTAGACGAAGAAGATCGACCGTTCATAATTCGCTACATATACCAGAGCGAGGCCGACCAGCTGGTCAAGGTGGTGGCATACTCTCCGCACTTCGGCCTGACGAAGCGCATCACCAGGCCGAACCAGGGCGATCCGATGCTGACAGCAACGGGCACCGCCGACAAGGTCGTAAAAACATTTATTCGGGACACGGTACCGGACGATGACGAATACAGGGGGCTGGGGATAGTGTGCGCGCCGGACCGAATCGACGGCCCGATCATAACAGAGCAGACGCGCCGCCACAACCTGGGGGACCGGATAGCGGCCATATTGGCCGCAGCGGGCCGCCGCGAAGTATGGAGATGGAACGGTGGGAACATAACGTTCGACACGCTACCGGTCACGGACCGGACCGCTGGCAACCCAGAGGGCAACAGCGTGTGCATTTTTGCGGGCAGGTTTGGAAACATTGAGAACGAAACGCTGGAGATTGACACAACCGCAAACCAAACCACCGTTTATGTCGGCGGAGCCGGAGAAGGCGACGAGCGCGAGGTCTACGCACACGGAACCGACAGGAAGGGATGGGAGCGGTGCGAAGTCTTTGTTGACGCGCGGGACGTAGAAGCAGGTGACACAGCGACAATGGAGCAGCGGGCGCTTCAGGCAATTATGGACGCAGCGGTCACGGTGAAAGCCACGGCCAAAGACAACACGAATCTGGTGTTTGGCAGGGACTACGACATCGGGGACCTTGTAACGGTCCAGGTCGCATACAAAACCTATGAGCCGGACGGGCCTTATTTCAAACCGGTCCAGCGGTACATAGGACTAAAACAGCAGATCACGCAGGCCCTGATCACGTACAACGCGGACGTTCGGACCGTAGATGTGACATTCGGGCTGACCGTTGAGCAACAGCAACAGGCAACCGGCGGCATGGGGAGCAGGGTGTCCAACCTGGAGGCAGCCGGCCAAGGCGGCGCGTCAATTGACCCTGCGAAGTTTGTCAAAAAAGAGGGCGACGTGATGACCGGCCCGCTCACCACGCCAAACAACGCCGTCGGCATCAACATCGGAGACGATGCGCGGCTTGCCGACAGGAACCGTGCCAACACGATGTTTGTAGAAGGACAGCAGAACACCGACAGGGGATATATCAATTTCAGCCAAACGTATGGCAACGTGCTGGGCGCAATAAACGGAGGGAACCTGACATGGCGCGGCAACAGGGTATGGGACGCCGCCGGATTGCCGATTGAATCAGGCACATGGACGCCTTATATCTATGGCGCGACGACGGCTGGAACGCCATCATATTCCGACAGAAGCGGATATTATATGCGGTTTGGTGACTTGTGCTTTATTTCGATGATGCTTGTTCTAACAAATAAGGGCGGCATGGCTGGAACGCTTCGTATCGGCGGGCTTCCGTTTCCCGCATCGACCGTAACGCAATTTGCAATTATCGGCGGCGCTTTTCGGGCTCATAACGGCAGCAAGGTGTCCGGCCAGCTTGACAGCGGCAATACATATTTTTCGTTGCAGGGCGACAATTCTGCATTTGATGCTACATTGGCTAATGATAATTTTAGCATATGGAGCATGAGCGGTACTTACACAATCCAAACATGAGGTATGAGTAATGATTACAAAGATTACGCTTGATATGCTTACGGAGACCAGCGTCAGTGTCAAGACGCAAAAATACGTAGAGGACGGCGGCGTCGAGTACGCCGTGGGCGAACCGCATCGCCGCGCCTATGTCAACTCGGAGCGCGGGCGGGCAGAGATAGCGGCGGAACTGCCGGAACCGTATTTATCCGCGGTGCTGGCTGTATGGGGAGAAGCGCCGACTGTTTTTGAGGATAATAATTCCGGTTAATTGATTGGCCCGAGTTTGACAATATACACAGATAGGTGTAACATTTGAATAAAGGGGGGCAAATTATGGCTATATTCGGGATGCCATACGCATCGGACAAAACAGGGAATGACCGGAAATATACGTCTGCCCAGCAGGCGAAAGCGGACGCTGTAATGGGCACCAGCGGGCTCGCATGGGATCAGGATGCGAACGCGGGACTGGTCGAGAAGATCGCCGGCACCAGGAAGGTCACGATCCAGCCATGCGAGGCGTTCATCGCGGGCCATAAGTGCATAAGCGACGAGGTTGAAACGCTGACGCTGGACGCGGGGCACGGAACATATCCGCGGATCGACACCATCGTCTTTGAGAGCAACGCCAACGTGGATGTGCGAGCGCCGCGATTCGCAATCGTACAAGGGCAGCCATCGAGCGACCCGACGCCGGCAGAGTTATCAAGCACACCAGCGCTGACGCAGGTCCCGCTGGCCCGAATTCTTGTGCCGGCAGGGGCTAACAGCCTGGACAGCGCGACCATAACGGACGCCAGAGTGTGGGTTCGCGGCAAACACAAGCATGAGATCGCGGACATTAACAACTTGGGAACCCAGTTAGCCGGAAAGAGCGACACGGGGCACACGCACACCAGCCTGGCCAGCGTAAGCCTGGGGCAAGCGCAGGTGACGGGTGCCGCGCCGGAGAAGCAGGCCCGCGTCGTGAATATATACTACCAAAAAACATCGGACCCGCTGCCAAGCGGGGCGGAGCTTGCAGCGCTGCCGGCGGGGACGTTAATTCTCCGCTACGAGCCATAAAAGCGGGGTGAGATAGATGCCTAGAATTTGGGGTTCCGCTACGGGGCCGAACGCTGACCGCGTAAACGTATGGATTGACTGGACCGAAAGCAGTATAGATATAAACAATAATCGGTCTTATGTGGTGGCGGATTTCTACGCACAAACTAAACTGGACAAGACATCCGCGACATACGACGGACAGGGCCAATCATGGTTTTATGTAAACGGGAACCAGGTCGATTATAGATATGGCCTGATAGATTTCCGCAGCCCGGCGCGGCCATTGAACCACCTAGGGCATTGGGAAAGCTGGGTTCCACACGATAGCAGCGGCAATGCGAGCATCACGCTGGCGGGCAACTTCGACATTTCGAGTTCCTATATAAAAGATGGCAGCGCATCGGGCACGGTGCAACTAACGGAGATATGGACCGCCGCCACGCCGCCATATTCGCTGAGTTTTTCGGCGTCTATATACGAAAACAGCATCACGCTGTTCTGGGGCGGCCAAGCAAGTGGCAGGAACAACGCAATCACCGGTTATCAGGTATTGTATAGGACGAACGACGGCAGCGGGTGGAGCGGAGAAACGACGGTGAATGCCGGCGGTGCGACATCGCTGAACATAAACACGGCCAGCTGGCCAAGAGGCCGCCAGCTAAAATTCAGAGTGCGGTGTTTGACAGTAAAAGGCGACAACCCAATCAGCGGAGAGAGCGCCGTCGCCACCAAAAACAGGGCACCAGGGACGCCAGGCAAGCCGACGCCGAACAGCAGCATATATAAGGTCGGGGACACGATAACGCTGACATTCTCCGCCGCCACAGATGCAGACGGAAATCTGAGCGGCTACGAAGCCAAGATGCAGGACGCCAGCGGGGCGGATTACAACGGCGGAGCCATAATTGGCACCAGCAGCGGAACGACACTGGCGATCAATACTGCCGGATGGGAACCAGGCAAGAAATGGCGCTTCTTGGTAAGGGCAAAAGATAGCTTCGATGTTCGGGGGAGCTGGAGCGCCGCCAGCGACTATATACAGATCGGCGTCGCCATGAAAGCGGTGATCGAGGGGGGCATTAAGAACCTGGCCGATTGCTACATCGTAGTGGAGAGCGGCGGCACCAAGAGCCTGAAACCCATCGCCGAGGCATACGAGGTGACGATCGGGGGCATCAAGGCCCTAGCATAGATTCACGGAAGGGGGAAAAAAGGATGATCGACAAAGCGGCCCTGGTCAAGAGGGCCATCGCATGGGCGAGGGAGAATCCGCCATATACCGGTTACACGGAAAAGGTGTTCAGGGCGGTCTGCGAAGCGAACCTGCCGAACGGGGCAAACATATTCACACAGATATGCGCGCAATTTACCGGCAAAGAAGAAGCGGTCGACCTGGTGCATTGGGACACGCCGGAGTGGCGGCTGCCGTATAGCAATACATACCGGTACAGCCTAGACAGGAGCGTCGATTGCAGCAGTGCGCTATATGTCTTGAATATGATTTTTTGGAGCATGAACATCGGAACGTGGACCGAAGCGATTTACAGCAAGGGTAAGAACAAGCAAATCCCGTGGAGCGAGCGCCGGATCGGCGACGTTATCCTGTATAATTTCAAAAAGAGCCAGGGCCGGAACGTATCGCATGCGGCGGTCCAGGTTATCGAGCCGGACAGGAAAACCGACAAGGGCGGCATGATAGCGCACACGACGTCGCCGAGCGATCCGTGGAGATTCGAATCCGACAACTATGCGGCCAAGAACAGGGTGTGCGTAGTACGGTTCTGGAGCGATTCGCAATACCAAAGCCTGTTCGTTACGGACCACAAAGAAGAACCGGAGCTGCCGGCAGGCGAGGCCCCGCGGTACAGATACATCGGCGCGACGTATACCAACTTCAGGTCGGAGCCGCGGGTGGCCAAGGAAACGGACATCG
>ENA-UPSA01000925-UPSA01000925.1-bioreactor-metagenome-genome-assembly--contig:-NODE-925-length-35386-cov-287.370468_pt1 | contig 35386 bp, 26 predicted proteins | sample MGYA00238183_ERZ773288 | MGnify/ENA primary metagenome ERZ773288 (study PRJEB29028, sample SAMN07631243) | bioreactor metagenome | isolation source: Switchgrass digestor | place: USA: Dartmouth... | reverse complement strand
TCACACTTTCGGTCTTGCCTGTTTCTATGGCAGTCTTGTCTGCCTCAGCAGTCATGATACACTCAATGCTTGGAATGGCTGGGATTTCCACCGTGTTCCAGTTCGTGCCATCGTATTCTAACTTTATGATGATTTTACATCCTTCGTTTGGCTGGGTTAAAACCAACGCTCTTTTATATATTTCTGTGTAATCAGTACTACCTTCGGGAATTCTGAACAGCTTAAGAAGATTGAATCCAGTGTCAGTTTCGCCTTTTGTAGGGTGGTCTTCATCATAGAAGTTGGTGGTGAGAATGTAATTGAGAATAGCGTCATCTTTTATTATTTTGTCCCATGATTCCAACGCTTCAGGTATCTCTTGCCATTCTACATTTGTATAGTTTTCATCAAATACATTACCGCGTCTTTCAATGCGCCGAAAATACCGATCGTTTGTAATTGGTTGATTATAATAGTTGAATCCAAGATATTTATATTCGCCCGGTTCACCTTTTTTGTTTACCATTGTGCCGCTTTTATCAACAAGAAAATCACCGAAGGGAGAATCGTATATTGCGGTTTTGTGTTGCATGGATAATGTGATATTAAGATCATATTCATTATTTTTAGAGTGGGGTGGGAAAAATGCTAACGAACTGTTTGTTGTTAATAATATGAGAATAATGATAAATAATACTACAATCAGTTTGTTTTTCATTTTCTCACTTCCGGCTTGTCGGTCCAGAAACTTTCCCTCATGACATCCGGATAGCTGCGATAATATGCGATTTCAATATTTGCATTCGGAAGTACACCAAAATACTTGTCAGTTATTTTTGAACCTTCCACAGCAACTTTTGTAATCTTTTCAACCACGAAGTCGCAAAATGCTTTACCCTGTGCTGGGCCATAAACTATCTGGCAAAGATGAAGCAAAACATTTTTGTATTTCTCCTGAACCCAGTTTATCTTTGAACGATCCATTCCGTGATAAAACCCTTGGTCTGTAATATATTGATCTTCATACAATACCCCTATATCCCACCTGTAATACGATGGATACTTTTGTTCACCAGGCGCATATTTCTTGGCAATGTAGCTCATTTGGGGTTCCGCATAAATAAACAGGTCAATGTCTGCGTCATAGATATCGCTTACAATATGGTAACCTAAACGTGCATATTCACCGTAATTATTGTACAAAAGACTGAATGCATTTCCATTCTTGTTGGCGTAATACGCCATGGTCTTTGCGCACTCATACAGAAGCTCGTGAATAATGGGGTTATTTTTATCAGATAACAGGGTAGGTGCAGTATTTATTGCGTTTCGAAGATAAATCTTCCTATTTTCTATCTTGGCAATACAATAGAAATCCTCCGCATTCTCCCTTATATACGCCTCGAACTCCGCATCGCTCCATATCTCTTCGGGGGGAGTGTAGACCGTCCTGATACCAGGTTCCAACATATTATGGATAACAGCCGCGGCGGAAGCCCGTGTAAGGCTGTCATTTGGCCTGAAATAGCCATCAGCTCCGCCGACAAGAATTCCAAGCTGGTATGCCTTGCAGACATAGTCACGAAGGTTTACAGGAATACTGTCATAATCGACTATCCTCGATCTTATGTCGTTCTCATTGTAGGTGATATCCTTCTCGCCGGTTATCATGGGAAGGGACCGGATGATAATCCTTGACATCTCGGCCCTTGTAATAGCCCGCCTGTAATCATTGAACTCCCCCGGTAGTACAAAGCCAAGCTCAATGCCTTTGGAAACGTATACATCTCCCCAGTACTTGTCCGGTGGCACTATTACACCTCTTCCGGCGGCTGCAACGGTTATCTTTATGAATTGCTCAACCGTGAGGTTGTCCAAGGGGCCGAAGTTTCCCGCATATCCCACCATAAGCTCATTCGGATGGTTGCCTACATACTGGACATGTTCGTAATACCACGCGTCCTTTGGTACATCCTTGAAAGTCACCAAACCGTGTGACAGGATCATTCCTGAAGGAAAGGAAACCAGTACGACAAGAATGGTTAACAGGATTGCGAGGGACTTCTTCATAACCCAACCTCCTAAAAACTGGTTGAGTTAATATTATCATTGGTTGTTATTATATGTCAATAATAGAACGAAACGGGGGTTGGCAGATGCGCTCGTAATGATGTTAGTAAAAGGTATTAATCCACCTGTAAAGCCTTCTCTCAAACCAGAGGAACCGTCCCCGTGGTCTGACCTGCCCGTGGTTCGAACCAGCGGAACCGTCCCCGTGGTCTGCCGAACCAGCGGAACCGTCCCCGTGGTCTGACCGTGGTCTGACCAGCGGAACCGTCCCCGTGGTCTGAGGGTGAGGCCTTTGGGGGGACTGGCAAGTATTGCGATTGAAAGCGGGGCGGGCTGCGTGTAAAATGTATATGTTCATCTTTATATCATGAGTTGGAATGTGGGGTCAAAATGAACGAGGAAAGAAAAACGAAAAAACTTCAGACATATATAAATAACGTTGAAAAAAGGCTTGCTTCCATGAATAGGGGAAGTAAGGCCTTAATTAAAACTGCGTCCGCCGTGCTGCTGGCCGGACTCCTTTCGGCCGGCTTCCTTGTGGTGTCGGCAATGGCCGGGCTCCGGCTCCTTGAGAACCAGCTTCAGATGGTAGAATGGCTTATTATTTACTCATTGAGAGTATGGGTATTGCTGGTCTGCGGTTCCCTGGTCCTTGACTACTTAAGGGGCGGGCAGTAATGAGTCATCATTCCCTCCGATGATTCCGATGAAAAAAGGACGGCAGGATCGTAAATTGATCCAGGCCGTCCTCATTTTTATCTTACTTGAATTCCACATATTTCAGGCTCGGGACAACCTCGATCCAGGTCTGTCCCTTGTTCAGGACCAGCGGCTCCCCGGACTCGAGGGTGTAAACCGTCTGCGCGTCACGGGCGCTCTTGGACCAGGTCAGCTTTACTGCCTTGCCTCCTGTTATGTACCAACCATCCCCGGTTCCGATATCATTGAGGTTTATTCGCCCGTAATTATCATTGGGGATGGGCTGCGAGGTCATCTTTTGAATGATGATGTTGTGAACAACCACCTGTTCGCCGGTATTACGCTCTATCTGTGGTTTTCCCATACGCGTCCGTTTATAGGCACGGATTTCGGGATCGTATATGTAACCGCAGGTGCTGGCGCCGTTGGAAGAAAACTTGATCGTTATATCTTCGGCCGCCTGCCCGCCGGCGGGAATGGTCATCTCCTCATGGTACCTGAACGGGAACGGCTTTTTCGGCGTTGTGGAATACTTCCGCCTTTCAATTTCCTTCATGATCCGTTCCCCTGATGTGTATGTATCCTGCCAGTTGTTGGGATCGTCGGTGAGATCCCAGAAGGCTTTCCCATCCCAGTGGATGTTGTCGATTTTCAGCTTTGGGATATCGGCCTTGGCATAGTCGCTCCAGCCAAAATGAGTGTAGATGGCGTCATACTCCATGGAAAAATCCAGGAAGTAGTGCCGTGAGCTTCTTACCGGGCCGATCATTTCGGGCATGGTACCCCAGAACAGGGCCATATAGCGGGTGATATTGTACTCGGTAAGGATTTCATAAACAATCTGGGCCTGGGCGATTCCCCCCTGGGGGAGTACCTTGTCGCCCTGGTTGTCTATCATCACCGCCACCGGCCGGATACTGGAATCGGGAACCACAAAGTTGAACTCCGGCTCCGGAGGAGGGGTCTCCTCCGGTTCGGAAGTAGGAGTCGGAGTTGGTGTTGGTTCAACCTCAATTATTATCGGGGTCCCATCCGCTGGCGCCGGTGTTTGCAGATCTCCATCACCGAGGTTGGCCTGCTGCTCTCCGCATGAAGAAAAGCAAAAAAGTACAAGCAGCAACAAAACGGCCAAAAGCTTTTGCTTTCCGGGCATAGCCAGGAGTCACCTCGTTTTCTCTTTTGAAGGAGTCATCCGGGATTATTCGTCGTCTTCGTCTTCCCCGTCCTCATCATCGAAGTCGTACTCGTCCATCTGCTCCTGGAATGCTTCGAACGCTTTGTCCAGTTCATCCTCATCCTCAACGGGGACCAGGTATTCCTCGTCTCCGTCCTTCTCGATCTTCATGATGATTACCTCGGATACGCAGCCGTCGCATTCCTCGCAGTTGTTCTCATCCACCGGAAGCAATACCACATATTCGTTGTCATCCACAAGGACCGTATCAAGGTATTCGGCCCTGATGGTGTCTCCGTCTTCTCCTGTCAGTTCAATGATTTCGTTTTCGTAATCCATAATTGTATCTCCCTTCATGCAGTTTGGAATACGCTGAGTATCCCGTTATTTGATTGAATCAAGATAGCTCTGCAGAATAAAAGCGGCCGCCATCTGATCGATCCGCCCTTTCTGCTTCCTCGAGCTGATTCCCATATCACGCATGGCACGCTGGGCCATGACTGTTGTGAGCCGCTCGTCCCATGGCTTGATCTCGATATCGGGCAGCCTTTCCCTGAGAAGGTCCATGAACTCCCTGGTCTTCTCCTCACGGAAGCCCATGGAACCGTCCATGTTCCTGGGCAGCCCCACCAGGACCAGCCGGCACCCGTATTGCCGGACAAGCTGGCAGATCCTGTCCAGTGCCTTACCGATATCATCCTTCCACCGGATGGTTTCCAGCATCTGGGCGGTCCATCCCATCGGGTCGCTGACAGCGACGCCTATCCTGGCATCACCGTAATCGATACATAATATGCGCATAACCGGCTCCGTTTATTATATCCGAACACATCACATATCGTGCCGAAACAGCCAATAAATTGCATTCCAGGCTTTATCCCCGAAGGGAATCAGCCCGGAAAGCAATGGAAGGGATACTTATTCCTCAATCATAGCCTATATTTCATAAAAATGCAACGAATTTCGGCGTCACAGGAACTCGATCATGCTCTCTTCCCACATTTCGGGCGCTTCATAACCGAGCAGGTTGACCGCTGTCGCGGCAATATTGGCCAGTCCGAACTCGCCCTGCTTCAGCCTGTATTTCCCATTGTTCTTCGGGTCGAAGATTATGAAGGGCACCCTGTTCAGGGTATGGCTGGTCTTGGCCTTTACCCTGCCGTCCTTATCCATCTTGGGTTTTCCCGATTTATCCAGTTCAAACATCTCATCGGCGTTGCCGTGGTCGGCGGTTATCAATGCCACTCCTTCAAGCTTCTCAATAACCGGAAGTATCCTTCCCAGGCAGAGGTCCACGGCTTCAACGGCGATCCTTGCCGCCTGGAAAATCCCGGTGTGTCCTACCATGTCGCCATTTGCAAAATTGCACCTTGCAAACGTGTATTTCCCGGTCTCCAGCATCTCGATCAGCTTGTCGGTGATCTCGCCGGCCTTCATCCAGGGTCTCTGCTCAAACGGGATTATATCCGATGGAATCTCGATGTATGTTTCCAGTTCCTCGTCAAACTTTCCGCTGTTGTTGCCGTTCCAGAAATAGGTCACATGTCCGAACTTCTGCGTTTCTGATATGGCCAGCTGGGTCACGCCGGTCCTTGCCAGGTATTCTCCCATGGTATTCTTAATGAACGGGGGCTCAACCAGGTAGCGTTTCGGGATGTGAAGGTCCCCGTCATATTCCAGCATTCCGGCGTAAACCACCTTCGGATAGCGCACACGGTCGAACTTTGTAAAGTCGGCTTCCTCGAAGGCGCGGCTCATCTCGATAGCCCGGTCTCCGCGGAAATTGAAGAAGATCACGCTGTCGCCGTCTTCGATTGTGCCCACGGGTTTTCCGTCCTCGGCGATGACAAAGGCCGGCAGATCCTGGTCTATCGCACCGGTTTCATTACGCAGGGTCTCGATGGCCTCCTGCGCGCTGGAGAAGTACCTGCCTTCGCCAAGCACATGGGTCTTCCAACCCCTCTCCACCATGCTCCAGTTGGCTTCGTACCTGTCCATGGTGATGAACATACGGCCGCCGCCGCTTGCGATGCGCGCGTCAAAGGAATCTGTCCTGAGCCCGCTTAAGAACTCCTCGAAGGAAAGTACATATTCCAGGGCAGATGTCTCGCCCACATCACGGCCGTCCAGCAGAATATGCACGCGTACCCTCCTGATGCCTTCCTGGGCTGCCCTTCTTATCATTGCCTTGAGATGGTCTATATGGGAATGTACGTTGCCGTCGCTGAACAGGCCGATGAAATGGAGTGTTGAGCCATTCCGGACACAGTTTTCCCGGATCTCGGTCCAACCCTTGCCCTCGAACAGTTTTCCGCTTTCAATGGCCTCGGTTACGAGCTTGGCGCCCTGTGAATAAACCTGGCCCGCGCCTATGGCATTATGCCCGACCTCGGAATTACCCATGTCGTCATCGCTGGGAAGCCCGACAGCAGTGCCGTGGGCCTTGAGCAATGTATAGGGGCATGTTGCCATAAGTTTGTCAAGGTGGGGCGTATAGCCTGCCGCAACCGCGTTGCCTTCCGTGGCTTCGGTTATGCCGATGCCGTCCATTACTATGATGAGAAGAGGTCCCTTGCTTTTCTCATAACCGTTCTTTTTTAGTATCATATTCTTCATTACCTGTCCTTCCTGCAGTTTGGATGTTGCTGTTTAATACGCGCGCCGGGTATCCTTTGCGGATATCTCCGGGTACGGTCTTTTTATACCATATATTGCTGCCATGAACAATCATTCAATAATAATATTTACCCGTTTTTCCGCCATCATGAACGATGATTTGGGCGCGATAGAATCATTAACAATGGGGACGGAAAACATAACCGTCCCCATTGTATACTTACTGACATATCGTTTCCGACAGCCAGTTCATGCTCCTCAGCATGACTTGGCTATCTTCTCGAACTCATCCAGCTTCAGGCTGGCGCCGCCAACCAGGCCGCCGTCAATATTGGGCATGGAAAACAGCTCGGCGGCATTGGAGGCCTTGACGCTTCCTCCGTAAAGGATGCGGGTTTTTTCGGCTACATCCTCGCCATAAAGCTCCGCTATGAGGCTGCGGATGATGGCGCATACCTCTTCGGCCTGCTCGTTGGTGGCTGTTTTGCCGGTTCCGATGGCCCATATGGGTTCATAGGCGATAACGATCCTGGACACTTCCTCGGCTGACAGCCCAAGGAGGGCTATCTTCACCTGGTACCTTACATGCTCGGCGGTAACGCCCTGTTCCCTCTGGGTCAGGGACTCGCCGCAGCATATGATGGGTGTCATACCGGCATCCAGTATTGCCCGTGCCTTTTTGTTTACCATTTCATCGGTTTCAGCAAAGTATTCGCGCCTCTCGGAATGGCCGATGATTACATAATCAACGCCCAGGTCATTCAGCATGGCGCAGGAAACTTCGCCGGTATAGGCGCCGCTTGCCTCCCAGTGCACGTTCTGGGCGGCTACCTTGATGTTCGACCCCTTGGCGGCCTCAACCACAGCAGGAATGCACACGAAGGGAACACCCACGACAACCTCGGAGTTCGCATCTGCGACAAGACCCTTCAGGCCTTCAACGAATGCCCTGGCTTCCGAGGGGGTCTTGTTCATCTTCCAGTTTCCCGCCGCCATAATTGTACGTTTTGCCATTTCTATTTCATCCTTTCATCCTTTTACTTTCTGTCGTTCAGGACCGCTATACCGGGAAGCTCAATGCCTTCGAGGAACTCAAGGGAGGCGCCGCCGCCGGTGGAGATATGGGTAATCCTGTCGGCAAAGCCAGACTGCTCAACGGCCGCAGCCGAGTCGCCGCCGCCCACTATGGTAACGGCCGATGTGGCTGCCAGGGCTTCCGCTATCTTCCTGGTGCCAACCGCAAACTTCTCAAACTCAAAGACTCCTACCGGGCCGTTCCATACGACGGTCTTAGCATCCTTAATAGCTTCGGCGAACAGTTCCACAGACCTGGGACCGATATCCAGGCCCATCCAGCCGTCAGGTATCTTGTCGGAGTCGACAACCTGTGATTCGGTATTGGGATCGAATTCCTTGCCTATAACATTGTCAACAGGCAGCAGGAGTTTTACGCCCTTCTCTTCTGCCTTGGCAAGGAGGTTCGCCGCCAGTTCCACCTTGTCTGCCTCGTACTTGGAGGTTCCTATAGAGTATCCCTTGGCTACGAAGAAGGTATATGCCATGCTTCCGCCTATGATAAGGGTGTCAACCTTATCCAGGAGGCTCTCTATAACGCCGATCTTGTCGGAAACCTTGGCTCCGCCCAGGATGGCTACAAACGGCCTTTCGGGATCTTCAAGGGCCTTGCCCATGATATCCAGTTCCTTCTTGATCAGATAGCCGCTGACCGCGGGGAGGTAGTCCGCTATTCCGGCCGTGGAAGCATGAGCCCTGTGGGCTGTTCCGAAAGCGTCGTTCACATAGATATCCGCCATTGAGGCAAGTTCCTTAGCAAAAGCCGGGTCGTTCTTGGTCTCTTCCTTATGGAAGCGGACATTCTCCAGCATGAGGATCTCGCCCGGCTTTAAGGCTGCAGCCTTCGCCTTGGCATCCTCTCCGATGACGTCGGCTGCAAGCTTGACTTCCTTGCCGAGGAGTTCGCTCAGGCGCTCGGCTGTAGGCTTCATGCTGTACTTGGGGTCAGGACCTTCCTTGGGCCTTCCCAGGTGGGAAACCAGGATCAGGCTCGCACCCTGGTCGATGATGTACCTTATGGTGGGCAGCGCGGCCCTGATGCGCTTGTCATCGGTTATATTGCCGTTCTCGTCCAGGGGAACATTGAAATCAACACGCGCGATAACGCGTTTTCCCTTAAGATCGACATCGGCTACTGTCATCTTGTTCATCATACCCATAAAAAACAACTCCTTTTGAGGCTTAAATACTGTATAAATGTTATTCCGATATGGGATCTTAACTATTCTACCTTATTATTAGAATAATTTTCAATATGATTCCCTATTTTTCTGTTAAAAAATACACAATGTTTTGGAAGGTCTGGTCATAAAACCTACCTCCAGAAACTGGCCACCTGCTTCCTTATTCCCAGCTCGTTGCTCATGCCATACTGTTCTATGATCTTCTCGCCTTGCTCGCTCTTAAGATACACCAGGTCCCCCCTGCTTACCCAGCGGTTCCACTGGCTCCTGAATATTTCGGCTTTTTCCTTGTTGGCGCCAAGGACATCGGGAACGGGGTGCCATGACGCAATAACCGAGCGCCCGGGCTTCAGCCCGGCGCTGATAGCGGCAAGGTTGCCCCTGCCCGCCGGCAGTACCGTTTCATAGCGCGGAACGGCATACCTCTGGTTCATGATTGGACTCAAAAGCTCGTCAAATGATTTGGCGATCAATGACGATTCCTCGGGTGAGGCGTCCAGGAATACACGGATGGACCCGTCCTCGCGCTTTGAGACATTGAGATTCTTTTCTATGAGGGTCCTGCTGATGAGCCCGGCGCCCTGCAAGGCGTAAAAGAGGCAGAAAGCGCATCTCCTGGCAAACTCCAGGCTGTCCATGGAAAGTACGTTGTTGCGGCTGTATTCCGCGGCTTTGCCTGTGCCCTTCACCGCGGAACTCAAAAAGAGCGCTGATACCGCACCGAAGCCTATGGCAACGGGAATGCTCGACGCGGCGGCGATTGCCGCGGCCAGCATGGCCAATACGGCGGCTCCGCCCTTGAACCTGTTGGCGGCGGACCTTCCCCTGAGTTTGGCCGTATGGATGGTGTACACGCCGGTATCACAGGGCACGGCAGCCCGGTTCATGGTGAATTCCACGCTTTCCTGCTCAACATTTACGAACTTCTCGCCTATCCTCCACATGTCATACCGGCTGTCACGCTCCGAGGATTTGGCCATCATCCTTTCATTGAACCGGTTGATAGTTTCTGCATCCATGTCGTCCATGAAGGCCAGGGACGGGTCCACATGGTTGATTCCCTTCTGGATGCGTCCGTCGGCGCATATGCTGTAAAACTGCATGTGCTTTTTATACAGCCTCTTAAGGTCATTTGCGCCCTTCTCAAGGCCGGGTGCATAGCAGACCACATCCCAGTTGTTGGCAAGCTTCCTGGGCTGGCTGTCATCCTTGCGTATGCTCCTTCCGCGGAGCTGGTTCACCGAGGCGTAGGTCGCCGCGGCGCAAAGGTCTATGAGCGTGTTGAGGCTTATGGCATCCCAGCCCTCGCCCAAAAGCCCCCTTGTTCCCACCATGCACCTGGTGATGCCCTTCTCCAGCAGGCTCGTGGTAAACAGGACAGCCGACTTGGTGTTCCAGTCCTTTCCGCTTCCCTCTATCTCATAGAGCCGTCCTCCGAACACGGGTTTCATGGAAAGAAGGATGTCATAGCCGTGCTCCTCTGCCCATTTTTTAAACTGTTCCAGGTACGTTTCGGCAAGGTCGTCGTCGCAGAGAAGGCTCTTTCCGGTAACCATGACAGGGTTAAGCCTGTCCAGTTCCTCGTCGGTCACAAGTTCCTTGATGACGCTGATGGCGCCGCCGCATTCCTGGTCCAGCACATTCTCGAGTTTTTCAAGGGAAAGGGCGTTTGAGAACTCGAAATCGGTCACAACCGCCGCCCTTATCCTGTCACCCATAACCCGCATCTCGTGCCTCAGGATGTCCTTTACGGCGCGAAGCTTGCTCCTGCTGTATGACAAAACCCTGTCAATGGGCGAAATATATGTACGGATGCCTTTTTCGGTAAGGATGAACCCCAGGGTATACAGCGCATCGCGGACGGCGTCGTACATAGCCTTATGCTCTTCTTCCCCGCTCAGCTTCAGGCGGTTCAGCGCATAATCCTCGATGAGAAGGGCCCAGTCCTCCACCGACAGTTCCCCGGCCATTTCCCCGGTCAGCGTGATGTCGGGCGGGATCCTTATCCCGGCTTTCCTCAGGTATTTGACCCCGGCAGCCGAGAAATCAGGACGGGCAGCAAAGAGTTTCCTCCACTCCCTCTGGGTTCCGTCGGCCATCCTGCGCTCTATGATCCTTGACACCACCCAGCGGCAGAAATCGCTGTTCGGGTCACTGAAACCTTCTATGAGGTTATGGAACTTCCGGTGGCAGTTGCTCAGGTATTCCATTTCATTATGCTCAGGCAGGCAGAAACAGGTCATGTCCTGGTACGGCGCGAGCATGCCGTCCTTGACAACTGCCGGCGTGGGGATCTCAAAATCCACGGGCCCCAGGAGGTTTATGTAGTTCTGCAGGATCTCGGGCCGCTCGTCCAGCGGCGGGGTTGCGGTAAGGCCGATTATGTTTTCAACGCCCATCCATTCAAGGATGTTCTTCATGACTACCGCCCAATAGGTCTGAAGATGGTGGCATTCATCGAAAATGACCGTCTTGACCCCGAAGTCCCGAAGCTTTGACAAAAGCTCCCGCGTCCTCGGATGAAGCACGCTGATCAGGCCGTCCCTGTCATCGGCCTGGCCCTCAAGGTTCTCCAGGAGCTTTCCGTGCCTGATTCCCTTGGTATACTTCGCAATCTCCTTTTTATACTGGGCTGGATTGGAGGTTTTCATGGCCATGACCCTTGAACGGGCTTCCTCGAGCTCAATCCTCTGGGCTTCGGCGATTGATCGCGCCCAGAACCCCTCGGCAAGCTCCACCATGGTCTCGCCGGCGTCCTCGGGGATACTCAGGATCTGGTAGGTCAATACATTTATGAACCTGGGCTGATCCGTCCGGGAGGTAACTATCTCCCCGGGATGGACCCCGCTGTTCTCGGGGATGAAAAGCTCCAGCTTCTTCACCCACTGGCCCTGGATGGCAGTATTCGGGCAGATCACCAGGGAAGGCCTCCGCAGGCGTATGGCAAGCTCAATACCTATTATGGTCTTTCCTGAGCCGGGAGGGGCGACCACATGGAACCTTAACGGCTCACCCGGTTTCTTCCTCTGCAGTTCCTGGCTGAACCGGTCCAGGATCATCTTCTGGTGGATCCTGAAGGGATATTTGAATTTCAGGAAGGGATCGTATGCAGCAGTACCCATCATAAACACCTTTACCCATGTATATTTTCGGTTTGCAGGCATATAAAGCCATATGCCACTTTATGGAACATATACATTATATTGATTTTTCCTATTATGGGCAAGAACGGTATGACGCGGTCATGCCTCACCGGCAGTATCCGCTTCGGGCAGGACCTGGCATTCCGGTTCTATGCAGCGGTCACTGTTCATGTAATTCCCGAAGGCCCTGTTGAACAGCGTTGGTATGACTACTATCGAGGCCAGTATGAATGACCCGATAATGGTGGGCCGTACACCGGCAAACTCGGCCACTATGCCGCTGATGGCCATGGCCAGCGGGGAAAGCCCTTCATACATGGTAGCCTGGATGCCAAAAACCTTTCCCCTGTTTTCCTGGGAAACTGTAATCTGCATTACGGTCTGGTTGATAACGCTGATGATGCTGTTGCAGATGCCGGCGAAAAACGCCATGGTTAAAATGATTCCGAAGCTGTTGGTGAAGCCGGCGATCAGCATGCAGACAATCATGAGATAGGTGGAAAGCTTATAATAGAAAAAGCGCCTTTCAGGCTTTATCCTGCAGACAGACAGGACCAGCATTCCCAGAATTGCGCCCGACATGAGCGATCCCATGGCAAAGCCGTACCTTTCAACGCCAAAGCCCTCGGTGTCCCTGAAGAGGGGCTGGAGAAGCGTTACTCCCATGGTAACGAAGAAGTTGATGAACATACCGGTCAGCATCAGGATTTTAATGCCCCTGATGTTCCATGAATACTTGAATCCCTCAATCATATCCTTAAGGATATCCTTACGGACCGGCCCCTTTTTGACATGGGGTATCCTGATGAATACCTCGGTAAAGGCTGAATAGATGAAGGAAATACCGTTTATGACAAAGAAAACGGGACCTTTCAGTATTGCATACAGAACGCCTCCGAAGGCATTGCCCACCAGGGACGACGCGGTTTGGGAAACTCCCCTGGCCGAGTTTGCACGGGATAGATTATCCTTGTGAACAATCTCGGGAACGGCCGCGTTGATGGCCGGGGTAAAAAATGCGCCGAAAAAGCTGATCAGCAGCGCAAAGGGATATATAAGCCCGAACGGGAACCTGTTAGTCAGGATCATGAGTCCCATGCCGGCATATAAAACGCCCCTTAAGAGGTCCGAAAAGACTATCAGCCATCTCTTGTTCGCCCTGTCGGTAAAGGCTCCGGCAAACGGCCCAAACAACACCCTGGGCAGCGTAAAGCAGGCCAGAATGATTCCCATGATGGCCGTCGAGTTGGTGACATCCAGTACCCAGAAACCAAGAACAACCGTGAAAGCGGCCTGCCCCAGGTCAGAAACCAGCTGTCCCTGCCAAAGCAAAACAAAATCCCTGTTCCAAAGCTTGCTTGTTGTCGGTTTTTCGGTCATAAACCTCCTCGCGTTCCGCTCAAAGCTTCTGAAAATCTCCCTGTCCCGCACGTTATGCCATCTGTCGGTATTTATTGCCAGACATAAAAAATATTTTATTACAAGATGCCATTTATTTCAATAGCGTGCTTCCCGGAGAGGCCTGTTCCAGGCAGCGCCGGGGTATTTTATCATGATTTCCGGGGCAGCACGGCATAATTAAACTTGCCCTGCTCCATGCAATTCATACCTTATGTTACATGGAATGTCTGAAATCCGGGAGGTGTTCAGGTGCTAATCCGGCCCCGCGGATGATATGCTTTAATGGAACCATGGCATGAAGGGAACCTGAAATGGCAAAGGAGAAGAACGTTTCGGCCTTCAGGGTGGCCGGGACCTATATCGGCACGGTTGTAGGCGCGGGATTCGCTTCGGGCCAGGAGGTCCTCCAGTTCTTCGTCTGCTTCGGGAATGCCGGCATTGCCGGGCTTTTGGCTGTAACAGTCCTGTTCATGGTCCTGGGCTATATGGTCATGGAGCTTGGAAGCCGTGTCAATGCCGAATCCCACCTTGATATCGTGGAAGCCACCTCGGGAAGGATACTGTCGTCCTTCTCGGACATAATCATCTCCTTTTTCCTGTTCGGAACGTTTTCGGCCATGTTCGCCGGGTCCGGCGCCCTCATGTCGCAGCGTTTCGGGGTGCACCCGCTTGTCGGCGGGTTGTTGATGGCAGTCCTTACCATCCTTACGGTACTGTCGGGCTTTACGGGAACCATAAATTCCATAAGCCTTGTGGTTCCCTTCCTCCTGATTTCAGCCGCCGGTGTAAGCATACTCTCCCTCTTTATTCAGCCGGAAAAAGAAGCATTGCAGAGTTTTGCCCCGAATATCGGGTTTCTCAGGAACTGGCTTTGGTCGGCCATCCTGTACACCTCGTACAACATGGTCATATCCTTCTCCATACTGGGGCCGCTGGGAGCCCGGGCTAAAAACAGGAAGGCCGTACTGTACGGCGCAATACTGGGCGGGCTCGGCCTGGGTATCGGAGCATTTGCCCTGTACTTTTCCATCCGGCACCATTTTGCCAGGTCCGCCTCCATGGAAGTACCCATGATCTATATAGCCGGACGCGTATCCCCGGTTGTCCAGGCAATCTATGGAATCGTGCTATTGGCCGAGATCTATACGACGGCGGTAGGAAACCTCTATGGCTTATCTGCCAGGATCTCCGCGTCGGTTCCGTGGAACACCCGGTATATCACCGTCATCAGCGCCCTGTGCGCCTTTCTCATGAGCATGCTGGGATTCTCGAACCTGGTCAGGTACCTCTACCCTTCGATAGGATATGCCGGTATCATAACGCTGACGTACCTCATTTTGAACAGAAAAAAACAGAAGCATCTTGACAGGAAGTAAGCCTCCGGCATATCATATATAAAAATATACATAATCCAGATGCGATGACAGGGAAAAGTAGGCGTCCTATGGCTTACAGGGAAAAACCGCCATGGACTGAGAGTGGTTTTAAGCACCATAGCCGCTGAAGTTCTCCCTGGAGCACACGCGTTGAATGTCCGGCCGGACTAGTAGGCAAGTGCGGAGAGCTCACCGTTACAGGAGCAGGATATCGGATTTATAGTCCCGTATCCGGCAAATGAGCGCATCACTTCACGTGATGAAATTGGGTGGTACCGCGAAGCTTACGCCTTCGTCCCATTGTTTGGGGCGAAGGCTTTTTTGATTCCCGGGGATAAACGGCTTATGGCCCGGGAAGCCTTGAAAAGCCGGACATGCGCAGGATGAAACAGGAGGGTTGTTATGATCATCGTATTGAAACAGGGCGTACCCGAAGAAAGGGTCGAAGAGCTGAAAAAATGGATTGAAAGGCATGGGCTTGTGGTTGCCCCCATATACGGCAGCGAGAAGACCGTGCTGGGCCTGGTCGGGGATACATCCGGCCTTTCGGCGGATGAGCTGTCCATGCATGATGTGGTGGAGAAGGTCCTGAAGGTGCAGGAACCGTTTAAGAAGGCCAACCGCAAGTTCCACCCCGAGAATACCGTCATCAGGGTTGGGAATGTCCTGGTGGGAGGAAAGGAACTGGCAGTCATCGCCGGGCCGTGCTCGGTGGAAAGCGAGGAGCAGATCACCGAGATCGCCTTGCGTGTCAAGAAAGCCGGCGCAACCATGCTCAGGGGCGGGGCATTCAAGCCCAGGACCTCCCCCTACTCCTTCCAGGGCCTTCGGGCGGAAGGGCTCATGCTGCTAAAACGCGCCGGCGAGGCCGCGGGACTTCCCATCGTATCCGAGATAACCAACCCGATCTACATCGAACTCTTCGATCAGTATGTGGACCTGATCCAGGTAGGGGCAAGGAACATGCAGAACTTCGAACTGCTTAAGGAGCTGGGGCGCCTTAAAAAGCCCATCCTGCTCAAGCGCGGGTTCTCGAATACCCTGGAGGAAATGCTCATGGCATGCGAGTACATCATGAGCGCGGGAAACGAGAACGTGATCCTTTGCGAGAGAGGCATCCGTACATTTGAAACCTATACCAGGAACACCCTGGACCTGAGCGCCGTCCCAGCCCTGAAAAGGATGAGCCATCTTCCCGTCCTGGTGGACCCGAGCCATGGCTGCGGCCTGTCATGGATGGTGGAGCCCCTGTCCAAGGCAGCGGTGGCGGTTGGAGCCGACGGGCTTATAATCGAGGTGCACAACAATCCCATGGCGGCGCTGTCCGACGGTCCACAGTCCATCACCCCCGACGAGTTTGCCTATATCATGCCCAGGCTCAGGGAATACGCCCGTCTCGAGGGCAGGGACATGCCTGTGGGGCATTCGGTGGCCTATGCCGGAACCCCGGGCTCCTTTTCCTTTGAGGCGGCCGAAAAGCTCTTCCCTGCCTCAGCCATGGTAGGTCTCGAGCGGTTCGAGGATGTCTGCGAGGCTGTATCCCTCGGGAAGGTGGATGCCGGTATTCTTCCCCTGGAAAACACCCTGGCAGGTAAGGTAACAGAAGCTGTTGATCTCATAGAGCGTTACGACCTTGAGATCACGGACCGGCTGAAGCTGAAAATCAGCATGAACCTGATCGCCCCGCCCGGCACGGACATGAAAAGCATCAGGAAGATCTATTCAAAGGATAAGGCATTGGAGCAGTGCAAGAAATTCCTGGATGACCATCCCGAATACCGGGTAATCCCGTTTTCCACCACGTCGGCAGCCGCCCAGGCCGTGAGCGCCCTTGACGACAAGTGCTCGGCGGCCATCGCCAGCGCTTCGGCGGCAAAGCTCAACAGGCTGGAGATCCTGGTTTCCGACATCCAGGACAGCGCCGAGAACTATACCGAGTTCGCGGTGGTAAAGCAAAAAAGAAGACCGGAATGATGGGTTTGGCTTGCCGGTTTATGGGCTGGAATACCCGGCAAAGGTTGACTGTAACCCCGGCATCACCAAGGCGCCGGGGTTATGGACTAGCCAAACGCCAATATGAGAATCGCGGCTCTTTTCATAAAGCCTGGTCTCCCCGGTGAAGCCAATACCTTCACCGCATCTTCTGCCCATATTATACAACAGCATATTTCATTCATGATTATTCACGCTATGAGCTCTCTTCTCTTACAGGGGACAATTGAAAAAGGCCCCTGCGTTCCGCAGAGGCAATTTGGGTCTGACCGGATTCGGGCATTGGGGAGAGTAAGGCTGTGAAGGCTGATGAAGGACCGTTACTCGCCGAATTCCGTTTTGTCAGATGCACGACACAACATAACAGGAGTGACAGGGTGTTCTTTCTCTTTTCCTTGATGCGGGGACATGCCCCCAATTTATCATTATGCAGCCGGACAACTTTTTGACACAGGACATCCTGTTCCTTGAATGTGGCAAATCTCTATGATATTATTGCTGTATAAACGCGGTTTCGCAGAGTAATATCAATACTTTCGCATTACCGGAGGTGCCCCCATGATAAAAGAATTTGTATCCAGAAAAGTATCAGTCACTCCTGCCGATTTGGCAAGAAAGTTGTTCCCCGCACAGGTTTCAGAAAATGATGTTATTGATGCAGTATTCAGCGACAGCTCATACGAAGGCGTCATAGCCGTTTCAGACCTGAAATTCAGGGCCCCCGCCGTCCTTGAGATCCTTAAGAACAGGGAGGCGGCAGGTGGAATCAGCCAGTTGGCAGAGGAAGGGTGCTCGGTCCTCATCAGGTTGGAGTCCGACGGCATCTGTGTATATAAATCCATGGGGGGCGAAGTCTCCAAGGTAGGACTAACCGATGGGCTTAAGAAATCGTTGTTTGAAACCCTGAAGAATGCTGACAGGTGGGCCGGTTATCTTAATGAAGACGGGGAGCATGTTATAGACCTCCTGTCCCCTGCGCCCGGCCCGCATTTTTATGTGAATCTCCTGCTGGGCAACAGGGTAGGTTTTCCCAGCGCGCTGCAGACGACCCCGAAAAGCGTGGTGGACCGTTTTGGCGGCGGAAGCTTCCGGTCCCACGCCGCTTCCCAGGTCCTTGCCACCAGGTGGGACATGCGCCAGGAGGAAAATGGCTTTCCGGCCAACAGGCAGTTCTATCTTACCGAAGACGGCCAGAAGATCTTCTATTCGGCCGAACCCACCCACCCCAACATCGCGGAGGCGAAATGCATACATTCCAGGAACCATACCCGGATTATCTACAAAACAAAATGCGGGCTGGAGATCCGCCGGCTCATCTTTATCCTTCCCCAGTACAAGGGACTGCCCCTGGCTGCCGAGGCCCAGAGGATTGAAATCGTCAACAACTCAGGCAGGGAAAGGAAGCTCCGGCTGGTGTACACGGGCATGTTCGGCAACTTCAATCCCATGGGGCAATGGGAGGACGTGCTCTATACCAACATAATCATGCAGGGAAGAGTGCTGAAGAACGAAGACGGTTCCATAATGGCCATAGGCCCCGATTATTACCCTCCCTATACCCACTCGGACCAGCGCTTCCATGTCATGATGGTCCGCGGGAAAGATTCGGTCTCTTACCCCACCGAGTTCTGCACCAACTACAACGAGTTTGTGGGCGTCGGGAGCCTCCAGGACCCGCAGGGCTTGCTTAAGCTCTCCAACAACCTGAGCAGGAAAGGCCCCGGCTTCTTCGCGCTTGCCGCCACGGTTTGCGTTGGCGCGGGAGAGACCCGGGCAATCGATAATTTCACGGGTATGGTCTCGGACAAAACCAACCCGGATTACAGCTACCACGAAAGCTATGTCAGTGAAATAAAGGCGCTGTGCGATACCTTTGCCGCTCCCGGCGCGCTGGAGCAGGCCTTTGAGAAGAACATGAAGTTCCTTGACGAGTACAGCAGCTTCATACAGTTAAGGTCCTCAAATGAAAAGCTGAATACATACTTCAACAGGAACCTTCCCTTCCAGGTGCTGTACCAGACCTTTGTATCCCGTTCCTTCGGCCAGACCCAGAAGGGTTACAGGGAGATCGGGTTCCGCGAGATCCAGGATATCTTTGCCTCCATGTACTACTTTGTGGCAATGGGCCTGGCTGATTTCGTCAAGCAGCTCCTCAAGGAATGGTGCAGCATGGTGTTCGAGCTGGGCTATGCCTATCATAATTTCTTCTGGGTAGGCAAGGAGCCGGGCAAATGGTCCGATGACGCCCTCTGGTTCATCCAGGCGGTCCACAGGTATATCAGCCTTACCGGGGACATTGGTTTCCTGGATGAAACAGTTTCCATCGCGGGCGCCGACGGCAAAAAACGCCCTGTATACGAAACCATCAAGGCTATAATCAACTATTCCCTGCGCATATCCATTGGAAAGCACGGCTTGCCGCTCATAGACAGGGCCGACTGGAACGATACGCTGCAGGTGGACCCCGATTTCATAGACGGCACAACCAAGGAAAAGCTGTACAAGGAGCAGATCGAGAAAAGCGGAAACCCGGACGAGCCGTTCAAGAGCGACTTTTCCGAAAGCGTCATGAACGCCTTTCTATTGAAGCTCGCCCTGGACGAGGCCGCCATACTGGCAGGGGATAAGGGCGATGCCCGGAGCAAAGCGAAGTTTGAGAACGCCAGCCGGGAACTCAGTGACAGGATCCAGGCCCATGCCTGGAAGGAAGACTACTTTGCCCGCGTGCTGATCAACCGTTATCCCGACGGGAAATACACCTACCTGGGGGCAAAAGGCGATTCCTTCTCCATTGATCCCAACATCGACGGCGTATACTTCCTGAACTCCTTCAGCTGGTCGGTACTCAGCGATACGGCAACCGACGAGCAGATATCGGCCATGCTCGATGTGGTTGACAGGACGCTTAAAACGCCCTACGGCTTCAAGCTGGTTTCCCCGTCCGACCTGGGACCCATCACCAACATCAGCGCCACAGACCACTACTTCCCCGGCGACAGGGAAAACGGGGGCGTTTTCAAGCATGCCTGCATGATGGCCACCAGCGCCATGTTCAAAGCCGCCAAGAAGGTTAAGGATCCTGCCCTGGCACAGAGGCTTGCCGAAGAGGCCTGGTGGATGGTTGACATCACGGCGCCCTACAGGACCATGGAAAACCCGTTTGAGATCTGCGGCAATCCCAGGTTCTGCACCCAGTACAACAACAGCGACACCGGGGAGAATATCGGGCCAATGCTCAGCGGCACCTCGACCTGGCTGATTCTTACGCTCATGAGCGCCTTCGGCGTTGAGTACACAAGCCGGGGCATCCTCTTTGATCCCATCCTGCGTCCCGATGAGGAAGAACTGCGTTATACACTGAACACCGGCAGGGCGCGCTATAATGTCACCATTACCAAGGGCAAAGGGTTCAAGCGTATCAGCGACGCATCCGAGGTCTGTTTCGACGGCCGGAAGCTGTCATCCAACCTAATTCCCGTCATGACCGACGGCAATGAGCATACCGTGGTTATTACCCTGTGAAGCTTTGCCGGGGGACAGGGAGTTTTCGCTCCCTGTTCCCTTTTTTATTTTACCCGGCCTTATTCCCCGCAGGCTCTTGACTTCATGCGCCAGGGTCTAATACTATGGAACTGGACAGTTTTTCTATTTATTAATTTTTCAGACCCCAGAGGTGATCCATGGAAACGGGGTTCCTTTATGATTGCTGCATTGTCGCAGTCAATTCCGGGATCGATCCCATGGCAGCCGAAGCGCTGAAGAAAGAGATTGAAGGATATAAGCTCCCAAAGGGCATGGAGAACCAGGGCCCGGGGTATCATCGCGTCACCACCCTCCTGCTCTCGGGAAGTATCGATGAGGCTGTTTCCGACGAGGCAAGGAGCATCATATTCCATTCCAGGTGGCTTGTGATCGTATGTTCCGAAAAAGCCAGGTCATCCCCGGCCATGGCGCACCTGATCTTTTTCTTTTCCCAGCTTGGGCGCCGGGCGAACATACTGCCCCTCTTGGTTGAAGGAGAGCCTTTCCGCTCCTTTCCCGAACCGTTGTTTGAAAAACGTACTGTACGCTGGCTGGACGAGGACGGCCGGGAGAGGTTTGCAACCGAGACAGTTGAACCCCTCGCTGTGGACATCCGCGCTGAAAGCCCGAAGGCTTCGCTCAGGCTCCTTGGCCATCTCAGGGTCAAGGTGATCGCCGCGCTGATCGGCGTCCCCTATGATGCGCTGGAGCGAAGGCATTTCAAGAGGACGCGGCGAAGGCTGGTAACAATTGCCGCAGTCCTGGCATTGATTTTCGTCCTGGCTGGCTCCTTCTTTGCATATATGTGGCTGAACACCGAACGTCAGCTGGATATCGCGGTCCAAAAAGCCCAGATCTCAAAGGACCTTTTCACAAAGATATGCTCCGAGTACCCTGAAAGGTTTTTACATATTCCTGCCGCTGTTCCCGTCATTGAGGATATCCTGCTGGACAGCCTGGAACAGTTGAAGGTAGCTGAAAGTATCATTTTTGAAAAGCTTGACCTGGGAAGCCTCCTTCTTCCCGATGCCAATGACGATGCCCGGTCCCTCCTTGTCAAGGGCATGCTGCTAAGGTACATGGGGAAGAGCAAGGAAGCCGAACCGCTCTATGAACAGGCCTGCATGGCCGCATCCTACGGGCAGGCATACCTGGACTCAGCTCTTCTGTTCCTGCGGCATACATCACCCGAAACCTGGCCCAGCGGCCTTTGCATCCTCTCCATCCGGGAGGACCCGGCCCAGGAGTACAGGCTGTCTGTAGGGGATATTATCGTCGCCATCGACGGCTTCAGGTTCAGGAGCATGGAGCAGTTCTACATATACAGGGATTCCATGGACTCGTCGGAAACCATTGAGATAACAGTCCTGCATCCCGATGGGGATGGGCTTAAGGAGAAAAAAGTGAGGATCCGGGTCGGTGATCTTGACTTTATGATGGCCGAAATGTAACGGAAAGGGGCAGACCCATGGATAACAGCATGGGCCGGGAGTATCTTTACGATGTCTTCCTGAGCTACCGGCACAAGCCGCTGGACAGCATGATATGCAAAAAACTCCATACACTGCTTGAGACTTACAAGCCTGTGCGGCGCTTCAGGTTTGCCCGGATCGGCAGGGTCTTCCGGGATGACGAGGAACTTCCCGCGGCAGGTATCCTGAGCGATACCATAGCCCAGGCCCTGGTTTCATCAGGGTGCCTGGTGGTCGTATGCTCTCCTGATACCCCTGAATCCGAATGGGTTGACCGGGAGGTCCGCACCTTCATAGAGCTTGGCAGGTCCGACAGGATATTCGCCCTGCTCATTTCCGGAACGCCTGAACAGTCCTTCCCTCCATCGCTGAAGCGTGTCCGGGGCATAGAAAGCCGCACCCTGTCTGTTGTCGCAGCCGGAGAAAGGCACATCATAAGAAACCTGAAAAGGGAAATGCTCAGGATAATAGCCGCAGTATCCGGGGTGTCCTGGGACCAGTTCAGGGTATCCGAAAGAAGGCGCGGCATAAGAAGGCTTGTCTTTACAGCGGCCGTCCTTGTGACCCTGTTCTTCGCATCCGGGCTCTGGCTGCTCCGCCAGTGGCTTATGGCCTCCCAGTACGGCTTGTATGCTGAAAACGAGGAAATCCTGGTGCATACGGTTATCCAGAACATGACAAAAAGCCTCCAGGAAAGGCTTATGGATATACCTGAAGCTGTACCTTTGGTGGCCGAGATCCTGGAAGAGAACCTGATTTACCTAAAAGACCTGGCCGAATTAGACGGGGGGCTGACCAGGGCGGAGGGATACCTGAGATCGGGTTATATTCAGGCTATCGATGCCTGGGTCGATCTTGGGGATTTTTCCCGGGCAGCAAAGTATGCCGACAGTGCGGTTAAAGAATATGAAAGGCTTGCGGCGGACGGCTCCTACCCCGGTGCGAGAAAGGACCTTTTCATATGCTACAGCCTGGCCGGAACCTGCATGAAGCAAGCCGGAAACCCGGACAAGGCAATTTACTATTTCAGCAGGGGGGTATCTCTGGGCCGGGAACTTGATGAGCAGGATCCCGATGTTGAGATTAGAAGGCAGATAGCCATGAACCTGGTCGATATGGGGGATTGCTACATTGCCGGGGGAAGCCCGGAGGATGCGGTATCCTGTTACGACGATGCCGTTGAGATCTGCATGGAACTTGCCGATTCCGGGGAACTGATCGAAAGGGATCTGGCCGGCATCTTATACGGAATTGCGTCAACCCTGCATGATACGGGGTATTATGACGGGGCGCTCAAGTATTACCAGCAGCAAAAGTCCTTCCTCGAAAGCCTTGTTGAGGCCGGAGCAAAAACCGACGATGTTTTGCTGCATGACCTTGCGGTTTGCTATGCCAACCAGGGCATTATACTGTTCCAACTGGGCGATAACCGGCAGGCTGCGAGCATACTTGAGAAGGCTGCCGAAATCTTTGATTCACTGCCCCCATATCCCGAAACAGACTATAATCATGCTATTGCCCTGTCCTTTATGGGCAGGGCTTACCAGAACATGGAGATTTACCTTCAGGCCCGGGCAAGTCTTGCCAGGTCCATTTCCATACTGGAAAAGCATGCGAACGACCCCGGCAGCCTTCATGTCAGGATCGCCCTTGCAGATAACTACCGGTTTATGGCCATCAACTCAAAACTTATATCACTGACCGATAGCGCTGTTTCCTGGTATGAAAAGGCCATCGCCCTTTATGACTGGCTGGTCAGTGACATGAATGATTACTCCCGGCTTTGGGATCTTGCGGTGTCCCTGCAGGAACTGGGAGCGATTCACTTTGACACGGGCAGGTACGATGAGGCCATATCCCTGCTGTCCAGGGCAAAAGACGTTTATATCTCCTATGATGAGGCTGCCGTCTCGTCGGACGCACAATACAATATTGCCTTATGTAATAACGATATCGGCCTGTGCTGGTATAACCAGGGTGATTTTACCAGCGCCATACCGTACCTGTCGTACGCCGCGGAGCATTACCGAACCTGGCTGGAACAGCCCGATCCCGTAAAGAAAAGGCTTTACGCGGACTGCTGCGGCTATTTGGGAAGGTGTTACGCCTTCCTGGGCGAATATGAGATAGCCATGATCTGGCACCAGGAATCGGCGCTGGTATTTGAGGCACTGTCAAAGGATCAGCCTGCTTACCTCAGGAACTATGCCCTATCCCTCTATTGGGCGGCCATCGACCGCGTCCTTCTGGGAAACAGCCAGGCCGAAGATTACTACATCCTCTGCCTGGACCGGTACGATACATTTCTGGAAAACGGGGACAGGTCATACATGCCGACCTACCTCTCCCTCTATGCCTTTTATTACCTGGTGTTTGATGATGATTACGGGCAGGCTCTAAGGATCTCCCGGCAAGCCTGGCAGGCAAGCCCTGATAATGCGTTTGCAAAAAGGATATATGCCTACAGCCTTTTGCTCACAGGACACAGGGAGGAAGCGGAAGAACTCCTGTCCGGGCTGGCTGCCGGAATTCCCACAGACCTTGCGCTGATCCGGCTGGACCTGGAGGTTTTCAAAGCCGTTGGCTTTTCCGGCCATGAGCTTGAGCCAATCTCGCGCCTGTTCGGGAATTAGTCCCGGAAAAACCCGCTCGCTGATTTTCCGCAGACATAATTGGCAATCGTGCAAATATCCTTTTAAGTGAAAGGTATGGGCTTTGCACGAAGGTGATATCTTGCTGGTTGTCATCAGGAAAAGAATGCTGCTCCGCTATGCCGCGGCAGGCCTTGTTCTCGTCATGTTCGCCGTCTTCACTGGAAACATGATAAGCGGGACCGATTCCCTCTATGCCATGAACGAGGAAACAGAAAAGCAGTATATCAAATGGGTGGACTTCACCGTACCCTACGGTGTGCTCAAGGAAACCCTGTATCTCGATATCAATTCGTGGGGAAAAGAGGTAAAACTGAACTGGATTGAGCTTTTAGCCTATCTTGCCGCAAAGTACGGCGGCAATTTCAAGAGGTATAAGAAGGCCGACCTGGACGCGGTGGTGAAGAAGCTGAACGAAGGGCAGACCATGGAAGAGATCGCAGGCGGCATGAAGTATTACGATTACTACCTGGAAGCCTATACAGCCGTGCTGGGCGGCTTTGTGGGCGAATTCGAGATCGAGGTGGACGACCCGGACAATCCGGGCAGCAAGAAATATGTGAAGAAGTATGGCCTGAAAGCCTTTTCGCCCATTGCCAAGGGATACAGCTTTGGCCACTATGACGATTTTGGCGACAGCCGCTCCTATGGTTTCAGGAGAAAACACCTGGGCAACGACCTTTTGGGCTCGGTGGGAACGCCCATCATAGCCGTGGAAACCGGGGTAATCGAGGTTATGGGCTGGAACCGGTACGGGGGCTGGCGCATCGGTATAAGGAGCCTTGACGGGAAAAGGTATTACTACTATGCCCATATGAGGAAAAACCACCCGTTCAATAATACCCTGGCAGAGGGCGAGATCGTCACCGCCGGCGACGTAATCGGGTACATGGGCATGACCGGATACAGCACAAAGGAGAACGTTAACAATATAAAAACGCCGCATCTCCATTTCGGGATGCAGCTCATCTTCGACGAGAGCCAGAAGGATGGCGTAAACCAGATCTGGATAGATGTCTACCATATCGTAAAACTGCTGCAGCTGAACAAGTCCGCTGTTAGGAAAGACCCTGAACTCAATGACTATTTCAGGGTATACAAAATGATTGACCCCATCGTCCCCGACTGACGGGGCTTTTTGCTTTATTATAAGGCGTCATTTATGCGTCCTTCTTTTTTCTCGTGCTCCTTCCTGCCCTTCCCTTTGTGCCCTTTACCGTGCTTCGTCCCCTTCATTCCGGGCATCAATATCCTCCTCTTCAGGCATCCTGTTCAGGGCTTCGGATATTTCCCTGAGAACCTCATAGGCTTCATTTGACGTTGTCCCGGACTCGGTCTCCGGCTTCTTTCTCTTCTTCTTCTCTTCTTTCAGTCTTTTAGCCGTGCTATTCTCTTCCTTCAGGCTTTTAGCAGTATTCTTATCTTCCTTCAGACTTTTTGCCGTGCTCTTTCCTTCCTTGGAATACCTTCTACTATTTCCGAACAGGCGGGACAAGAAGCCCTCTTTTTCTGTTTCCTTATCTTCTTCCGGTGCCCGTTTTTCAGCGACGGCCTCCTCAGAGCTTTCTGCCGCAGAATTGGTTTCAGCGGTTGTGTTCCCGGCTCCCGGCGCGGCTGGTTTCTTTTTGTCCCCGGCTTTTTTCTTTCCTGTTCCTTTCGTCTCCGGTTCTGCCTTTCCCTGCACTTCCCCGGCGTTCTCATCTTCTGTCCCGGTTTTCACGGGCTCGGCTGCAGTTTTTTTCCTTTTAGGCCTGGCATCCCTGTCAGGTGTCTCCTGCGATGTTTTTTCCGGTCTGGAGACTTTTTTATCCCCTGGCTCGCCCGGGCAGGCCAGTTTCTTGAACTCGCTTATCTGGGCATTTGTGCCGAAGACCAGGAGCCTGTCCTTCATATGGAAGACTTCGTTCAGGCCAGGATTCACCAGGACTTCGTCATCCCGAATCAAACATAATATTGTTGCGCCGGTTTTTGACCGGATATTTGAACTGCTCTGGGACCTGCCAACGAGATAGCTGCCCTCCTCCAGTTCGACCTCAACAACTGATGCCGACATGCTTTCATTGAGTTTCCCGTCCACTTCGAAGAAGCTGCTGACTGACGGATGCAGGGCCGCTGCCGCTATCCTCCTGCCGGACAGTTCACAGATGGGTATGGCCGCGTCCGCACCGCAAAACAGGTATTTGGGCTGGTTCACATTGTCTATTGCTCCTGCGACGATGCGTATGTCAGGATTCAACTGCCTCGAAGACAAAACAGCCAGTATGTTTTCGGCGTCGGTGGTATGAACGGCCAGAACACCGGCAGCCTGTTCAATACCGGCTGATTTCAGTATCTCGTTGTCGGCGGAGTCCCCTTTTACAGCCGAAATCCCCATACCGGTCAGCTCGTCGACAATCTTCTGGTTTTTATCGATGACGATGAACGGTATATCTGACGCCATGAATTCTTCCATGATGTACCGGCTGATCTCCCCGGCGCCGCAGATTATGTAATGGTCCTTCAATCCTGAAATCTTCGTATCCATTTGCCCCACCTTCAAATATGATTTTATCCTTCCTTCCATCATGAAACTTGCCATGCTGCTGATAATATAAACCAGGATGCCAAGGGCGAACAGCTTCATCGCAATGCCGAAATGGAACCCCGCCTGGCTGAGTTCAAGTTTTTCGCCATAGATAAACGGGAGCAGGGTCCGGACGGCGGCATGGAAAGCCGGCAGAGGATCCCACTTTTCGATAAGGCTGTAGCCGAGCATGCACGCCGCCAGGTGAATAGCGATGAGCATAAGGGATTTGACGATTTTTATCGGTTTTGACATTATGTATCACCAATATCCATATAATCATATATTCATCAGGTTTTCAATTTTTGTGACAGATTTTTGCATGAAAAAGCTCCCGGTTGCCCAATACAAGGCCGGGAGCTTTGATTCTCATGGCATACCAATGCCGTCATACGGCATGGTACTGTTGAAATACCCTGTGAAGATATTTGTATCCCGGCCTTATGGCAAGGTCCATCAGGTATGCCGACCTTGTGGCGCCGGGCTTCCTGTGCCTGTTCAGCACGCTTATGATGCTGGGTATGGTCCGTATCCCCACGCCATGCCCCCAATGGTATCCGTTGAGGAGTTGTATGGTATTCTCTCCCTGCCATTCCATGGTTTCCGGGTTCACATCGGGGTTTTTTACATAGCGGCAGTCCCCGGGCAGATAATCGGGAAGGTTCTCATAGGAACGCATCCCCAGGTCCTTGTCAAGGTATTTCCAGTTCATGAGATAGATATCTGAAAAGAGCCTGTTGAACAGACCTTCGGGCAGGATTTCGGTCAGCGCCAGGTAGAACACGATGACTATGGCCGTTGAGCACTCGGTTCCATATAGGTGGCTGTTGGCGTAAAAATCCCTTATGGCCTGGTACGGGCTTACGTCCTTTCTGACAAGAAATCCGCCTTCGGATGTTCTCGTCCAGAATTTTCCGTTGCACCTTGATTCTTTAAAAACCTCGAAGCCGAACCGGGTGGAATTAAGCCTCTCCGCGGCCCGGACGATCTTCTCCCTCAGGTCGAGCTCGAACTCAAGCTCCTTAACCGATGAATAGTCATATGTATGCCCGCTGTTGAACAATGTGTCAAGAACCTGCCGTTTCAGGCTCCCCGGCCTGTACGGCCCGATTTCGGATAAATCCTGAACCCGTACGCCGTTAATCCGTATCATGAATCTCCCTCTGCTACGGTGCATGGTCATAGTTCATGATATGACACGGACAAGCCCCGGGGTTCACAGCTTTTCCAAAAATGGTTTTTCAGATCCTGTGCCCGGCTTTCCTCAGCGCGGCCGCGGCTTGTTCCAGGTCCCTGTCCCTTACCAGTATGTAATCGGTGTCATAGGTGGAAACGGCAAAGATGCTTATTCCTTCCCTCGCCAATACCGTGCTTATCTCAGCCAGGATACCTACAAGGGAGAAATTTAGGGTTCCTTCCACCTTTATAGCCCTGAAACTGCTTTCCCTGGCTACATCCCCGGGTATAAAACGGCTCACTGCCACAATTGACAACTCGCTGCAGGTCCTGGTGACCGAGCAGAAGTCCCCGTTCCATGCCCAGTCAGGCACGGGCGAATCCGACGGAAGCCTGCAGATAGACAGTTCATCCGGCAATACGCTTAACGGCAATACCATGTTCCATATCATCCTTTCGCATTTGCCCTTTACAGGCCGGCCAGGCTAAACAAAGGCTCAACTCCGGCCATGTTTTCCTTATCATACTGTATAACGCCGGCCTTTTCAATCCTCCCGGGCATGTACGGCAGTTTTGGGGAATTCGGATTTCAGCAGGGCGTCATGGGCTTTGAACCGGAAGATATGCCTTTTGCTGTCCACCAGGTTCATTGCCCTGCACCGAGAGCATTTTACCAGGGTGTTATCCCTGTAGCGCAGCCCGTCAATCCAGGTATTCCCGCACCGGCCGCATTTCACATCTGCAGTGAAATTATCCATCAGCCCCAGCGCGGCCATTTTAAGGCCAAGGGCTTTGGGCGGAGCCTTGATGCGCCCCCTGCACTGGGCCATCTCAATGGACGTCTGGAATGGCAGCAGCCTCTCCAGGTAAATCCCTTCTGAATCCGCGCACCAGTTGCCCTCGGGTGTTTCCACAATGATATGGGCGTCAGGATCGGGAAGGCTTTTTTCTCTTAAGAACTCTTTGGCCAGGGCTGCAGACGGAGCCCAGTAAACCTCGTATGTACCGGCAGGACTTACCCTCAGCTCACGGCATTCTATCCCTTTCTCGGCCCACTTTTGGGCTCCAGCCGCTTTATTGGCAGTGCCGCTCATACCAATCACCTCTGTCAATGCATCATTTCGGCCATAATATATGTGTATGTCCCGGTTCTTCGGCGCATTAGTGGTATTTGCGGCGGACAAGAGAATCCTGGTATGGCATAATTTGTATCATCCGCCTGCTAACTGATATAATAATGATGAGCGCTTAATCGCGAATAAAACAGTGGCATTGCCATGGAAAGCCGGGGTGTTTTTATGGGTGAAATAATCAAAGCATACATGGTTCCGCATCCGCCGATCGTCGTTCCTGAAATAGGAAAAGGTCAGGAAGCTCCCGCAGCCGCCACCGTGAACGCTTTTAAAACCATCGCATCCCAGATCAGGGATCTCGCTCCCGATGTGATCATAATAACCACACCCCATGGAACGGTTTACGGGGATTACATCCATATCTGTCCCGATCCCGTCCTGGCGGGTGACTTCAGGTCCTTCGGCGCACCCGGGGTAAAACTTTCCTTCCAGAACGACATCAGCCTTTTGGAAAGCATCGTTGAAAAGGCAGAAAAAGCGGGAATCGACGCGGGTACCCTGGGACATACCGAGAAGTTCCTGGACCATGGCGCCCTGGTTCCCCTCTATTTCATCGCCAAGGAGTATCAGCGCTTCAAGTTGATCCGCATTTCCATTGCCGGTTTGCCTTCCATTGACCTGTACAGGTTCGGCCGGTGCATTGCCGAAGCAGTCGCCGAATCAAACAGCCGTGCCGTATTTGTAGCCAGCGGCGACCTTTCCCACAGGCTCAAGGATGACGGTCCCTATGGCTTTGATCCCCATGGACCCGAATTTGACAGGATTTTGGTTGATGCCGTAAAGGCCGCTGATTTCGGGAAACTGCTCAATATGGATGAGAGGCTGTGCTCCAGGGCCGGCGAATGCGGATTGAGGTCATTCATCATGCTTGCCGGAGCACTCAACGGCCTTGATGTTTCAACTACCGTCCATTCCTACGAGGGACCCTTCGGAGTGGGCTACATGGTGGCCGAGGTCAGCATCGGGCAGCCCAATCCCGACCGCGACCTTATAAGCATCGAGAAGCGTTCCCAGGCAGAGAAGATGAAGGAAACCAGGGACAACGAGGATCCCTATGTCGCCCTGGCAAGGCTTACACTGGAAACATATATCCGCACCGGGAAGATATTATCAAGGCCGGACGGGCTGCCACGCGAGATGCTGGATGAAAAGGCCGGCGTATTCGTATCACTGAAAAAGCACGGGCAGCTCCGAGGATGCATAGGGACCATAGGTCCCACATGTCCCTGCATCGCCGATGAAATCATCCAGAATGCTATCAGCGCGGGGACAAAGGATCCAAGGTTCAACCCTGTAAAGGAAAACGAGCTTGATGATATCGTTTACAGCGTGGATGTCCTTGGAAAACCGGAGCCTGTGGACGATATAAGCCAGCTGGATGTGATCCGGTACGGTGTCATCGTAAGCCACGGGTACAAGCGCGGACTGCTTCTGCCCAACCTGGAGGGAGTGGACACCGTCGAGCAGCAGATAGAGATTGCAAGGCAGAAGGCAGGCATCGGGAGGGATGAACCCTATACTCTTGAGCGCTTTGAGGTTGTCCGGCACAAATAGTCATCCCGGAACGGCTTCAGGAGGCATGTATGGAAAAGGAAAAGCACTATCCCGCCATGTATTATGAGAAGCTTGACGGGCAGAGGGTCCGTTGTTTCCTGTGCCCCCACAACTGCAATATTCCATCCGGGCACACCGGGATCTGCGGCGCAAGGTATAACGACGGTGGGGCCCTCATCGCGGAAAGCTATGGCAGGATCACGGCCCTGGCCCTTGATCCCATTGAGAAAAAACCTCTTTCCCGGTTTCATCCCGGCTCATTTATCCTCTCCGCCGGAAGCTATGGGTGCAACCTCATATGCAGTTTCTGCCAGAACCATTCCATCTCCATGGAAAGAGTACGGGAAGACAGGAAAGAACCTTCCCTTTCAGGCAGGCGGAGATGGGTGTTCGTTCCGCCGGAAGACCTGGTGGAAAAAGCGCTGGATCTCGTTGATGAGGACAATATAGGCATTGCTTACACGTACAACGAACCCCTGATCTCCTATGAATATGTGTATGAATGCAGCAGGCTGGCCCATGAAAAGGGCATGAAAAACGTCCTGGTGACCAATGGGTATATAAGCCCGGAGCCCCTCAGGGAGATCCTGCCGTATATAGATGCCATGAACATAGATTTAAAGAGCTTCAGGGACGAGTTTTACACGAAGATATGCGGAGGGTTTTCAGAGCATGTAAAAAACACCATCAGGATGGCGGCCGGATCCTGCCATGTGGAGGTAACGACGCTGATCATCCCGGGTCTCAACGACAGCGCGGACGAGATGCATGAGCTTGCTTCCTGGCTCGCCTCGATAAGCCCGGAGATACCGCTCCATCTTTCACGTTTCTTCCCGAACTACAGGATGCTGGACAGGCCCCCCACTCCTCCGCAAACAATATATTCCCTTGTCAGCGTCGCCAGGGAATACCTGAAGTACGTATATACGGGCAACCTTTAGCCATAAAGCCGTTCTTTTAAGGTGCTATGCTTCCACAACCTTTAGGAGATCCCTTGATATCTCCTTGATGCTGCCTGCCGATGCAGACATATCCTGCATGGACGCAAGCTGCTGTTCAACGGCGGCTGCGATCTCCTGCAGTTCGGCAAGGTTTTTCCTGTTCAGATCCCTGACCCCCTTCAACTATTTCAACGATCTTTCCGCTGTCCGCGGCCACATTCCTTGTAGCCTGGCTGACCTCGGCAACCTTCCCGTGCATGACTGTGCCAGTTTCGGACAGCTTTCCGAACGCGCTGCCGGCTTCCCGGATCAGGGACAGACCGTTCCTGACCAGTTCGGAACTGGTATCCATCGCTTTTGACGCCTTTTCGGTATCCCGGGTTATCTGTTCGATCAGGTTGGCAATATCACTGGCCGCCTTCTGGGATTGCTCAGCCAGCATACGGATTTCAGCCGCTACCACGGCAAACCCCTTTCCCTGTTCCCCGGCCCTGGCCGACTCAATGGAGGCGTTAAGAGCAAGCATATTTGTCTGCTCCGATATGCCGGTGATGGTTTCCACAAATCTTCCGATTTCTTCCGATCTTTCTATCAGGCGGGCTACAATATCCCTGCTCTCATTTGTCGCCTGCGAAATCGAATCCATTTCCCTGGCAACCTGTTTAAGGATACCACCGCTGGTTTCATTACAGTTCCTGACTTCCTGGGATATTGCAGCCATAGCGTTTCCTTCGTCGGCTATACGGGTGATGTTCTGCGATATCCTCGAAACCATTTCAATGGCTTCATCCATATTATTGATGGTGCTTTTCGATGCGGAAGAGATTTTTTGAGCATTTGCGGCTATCTGTTCATTGGACTTGGCGGTACTGTCGATGATGGTTGACAACTGATATACCGATTCAGCCAAACAGTTGGACACTTCCCTTGCCTTTTCGGTCATGGCAAACCATTAAGTATAATTATTAAACAATATTAATATCTGTTCCATCATAAACATGTCAGATATTTCCTGACAACCATCCACTCCTCAACCAGCTTTTCCAGGCTGTATTGCGCATTGGCCGGGCTGGTGGAAGGAAGAACTGTGCACGCAATGCCGGTACGGGGGTAAACCAGCTTCTGGTATAGTGAACCGGCCTTCCTGCCGTTTGTATAGACAGCACATATACGGGTATTGTCAAGCAGCGGACTGAAATCATTGACCTCGGGATCCTTGATGGAACTGTCCTGTGACTGATGGATGCGGCAGCTTACCAGCACATCCCACAGGGCGATGCCATGGCCCAACAGCAGGTCTTTTTTCTCCTGGACAGTTTCGGGGAGCCGGGTTCCGAGCACATTAGAAAGCACCTTCCAGAACCGGTTCTGCGGATGGCCGTAATAGAACCTGTTCTGCCGAGACGCTACAGATGGCATGGTTCCCAGTATCAGGATCCTTGAGTTTTCATCATATATGGGCGGAAAGGGATGAACCAGTTTTTCTTTCCCGGACATGAATCCTCCTTTTGCAGCTTCATGCTTTTTCCTGTCTTACATGGCTGTATATCACCATGTATTCCTGACTTATTATAACAAAGCGGCTTTCCTGTGTCATTCAGGATTGTCATTTCGAGCGAGTGTAACGAGTGCGGCAATCTCATCAAGGTCTTCCCGCGTTGGAATTTGGGCGAAGCGCTTATTAGGTTGTTTCAAATCAATTCCCTGGCCAGTAACGCCAGGGAACATCTGAAACACGAATATACTGCAATTTAAAAGAGAAGGGCGGTTCATGTCCTGTTCAGGTCTATCCTTCCACGACCCCAAGAAGATCCCTTGATATTTCTTCGATACCGCCTGCCGACGCTGACACCTCCTGCATGGAAGCAAGCTGCTGCTCAACGGCAGCGGCAATCTCGTGCAGCCCGGCAAGGTTCTTCCTGTTAAGATCCCGTACACCCTCGACTATTTCAACAATCCTGCCGCTGTCCGCGGCCACATCTTTTGTGGCCTGGCTGACTTCAGTAATCTTCATATGCATTGCCTTACCCGTTTCGGATAACTGGCCGAACGCGCTGCCGGCTTCACGGATCAGGGACACGCCGTTTTTGACCAGCGCAGAACTGGTATCCATCGCGCTTGCCGCCTTTTCAGTGTCCGTGGTGATTTGCTCAATGAGGTCTGCAATATCCCTGGCTGCTTTCTGGGATTGCTCAGCCAGCAAGCGTATCTGAGACGCAACCACGGCAAATCCCTTCCCCTGCTCTCCGGCCCTGGCCGATTCAATGGAAGCATTAAGCGCAAGCATATTGGTCTGCTCGGATATGTCGGTTATGGTTTCAACAAACTGTGCGATCTCTTTTGATCTTTCTGTCAGGCGGGTTACAATATCCCTGCTCTCCTGGGTCGCCGACGATATTGAATCCATTTCACTGATTACCTGGTGCAGGATATCTCCGCTTTTTTCATTGTAAACCCTGACCTCCTGGGATATGCTGGCCATTACCCTGCCCTGGTCGGCTATGTGGTTAATGTTCCGTGATATCCTCGAAACCATTTCAGTGGCTTCGTCCATATGCCTTATTGTGTTTTCGGATCCCGAAGAGATCATCTGCGCGTTTTCGGCTATCTGCTCGTTGGATTTGGTTGTACTGTCAATGATAACATTAAGTTGGTGCACCGATTCGGCCAAAAGACCCGATACCTCTTTTGCTTTTTCTGTCATTGTAAGGGTTTTTTGCAGAAGGGCGGCCTGATCTTCCGCACCCATTACGTTCTGAAGCATTCCGCGTGTACGTTGGGAAAGGTATATGAAAATAACCGATATCATAAGAAATTCGATCGCCCTTGGAATGATACCCAGCAGAATCATTTTTCTGACCGTATCCAGGTTTTTATCGGTAACCCCCATAAACATGCTTAAGAACTGGGCTAATGACAGCATCACGGTTGAAAAGGCAACTGTATACAAGCTCAGCTTTCGCGAGAAATACAGGCTTGCAATGGCTACCGGATAGCAGTACAGCAGAATCGCGTTTTGGGACAGTATTGTAACATTTATAAAAGCCGCAAGCACGGATAAAGTAGCGATAACATACTTGACCCAGGCATCCTGTTTTTTAAGTATAAATACAATTATAGCCGGCAATACAAGGAATACGACTGCAACTCCCATGGCCAGCAATATCATACCCATGGGAGTGGTCAGTATGCCGAACACTTTCATCAAAAAGAGCATAAAAACAAACGCTATGGTGATCAGCATAATCTTTGCAGCAAACTGGTTAGCCTCAATCTCATTTTTCACGAGTATCCCATTCTGTTTCATAACGAGCCCTCCTAAAAAAGGTGATAAGTGTATTTACCATTTTTTCTCAATTCAAAACCGGTTTTTACATAATTATTCATAGAATAGCCATGTGTATACCAAATGGCTTTCCAGACAAGCCTTATACAACGAAGAAGGAATAGCTGTGATATAAAGATCCGTGAAAGATCATAAGCGTTGCGGCAGCCAATTACTATATGCTGCAAAAAAAGGCCGGTACGAAACCTGCCCCATACCCGGCCATCAATCTTTTATAGCCATCCAAGTATAAACAAAGCCCGGAGCCAATACGCTCCGGGCCCTGATATAATTCTGGCGGCGACATATTTTCCCGGGCCGTTTCCAGCCAAGTATCTTCT
>ENA-UPSA01000917-UPSA01000917.1-bioreactor-metagenome-genome-assembly--contig:-NODE-917-length-35521-cov-94.881351_pt1 | contig 35521 bp, 33 predicted proteins | sample MGYA00238183_ERZ773288 | MGnify/ENA primary metagenome ERZ773288 (study PRJEB29028, sample SAMN07631243) | bioreactor metagenome | isolation source: Switchgrass digestor | place: USA: Dartmouth... | reverse complement strand
TTCATATATATTTAATTAAAAAATGATTGACAAAACTTTGCCGCCGTGTTATCCTCGAATATATAATTCATATATGTTTAGTATGATTTATGGAGTGGGGGGATTTGGATGAAGAGGCACCATGAGAATTACTGTTACCTGAGCGATAAATCCAGGCATGCGATCTGTTGAGCCAAGGCTATTGTCTGCATCATCACACGCAATCAAAAACACATAATGGGAAGGAGAAATGAACATGTCCAAAAGGCAATTGGTGCTCGATGCATTTAATAATAAACCTGTCGAAAGGGTTCCCGTTGGGTTCTGGTTCCATTTTGCAAATGACGGCGAGTTTACCGAAGGGCTGAGAAACCCGGCCATCGTCCGGAAAAATATAGACGGTCACAAGAAGTTTTTTGCAGAATTCAAGCCCGACTTTGTCAAGCTCATGAGCGACGGTTTCTTTGAATATCCCAACCCGGTTTTACGCGATACCGAAAACCTGGAAAAATGGCTTGAACTGAAACCTGTCGGGCCGGACCATCCGTGGATTACCGGGCAGGTCGAACTGGTCAGGGCGCTCACCGACTCCTTTGGGCATGAGGTCCTGACATTTTACAATATCTTCGCACCCGCTACATATTTCAAGCTGCTTTTCGGTAAAGATGGAAACAAGGTTCTGGCCGATCTCATCCTGAAAAACAAAGACGCCGTCAAGCACGCCGTCAACACGATCGCAGAGGATCTGGCCACCCTGTCCCGGAAGGTCATCAGCGAAGGGAAGGCCGACGGCATTTACTTAAGCGTCCAGAACGTTCAGGACTCCCGTATCAGCGCCGGGCTCTACAAGGAAGTGATCGCCCCCGCTGAACTCTTGGTGCTGGAAAGCGCCAACAAGGTCAGTGAAAACAACATCCTGCATATCTGCGGTTACGAGGGCAGCCGCAATGATCTGAGCCTGTACGCCGACTATAATGCAAAGGTCGTCAACTGGGCCGTAAACGTGGAAGGCATAAGCCTGGCCGAAGGCAAAAAGCTGTTCGGCGGAAGAGCGGTTATCGGCGGTTTTGACAACAGACCGGGCTCATTGCTGCATACCGGAAGCAAAGAAGAGATCGAAGCGTTCACCGAAAAGCTGATACGTGACGCCGGTACGACCGGCATCATCATTGGCGCCGATTGCTGAAGAGATTTTCACAAATCCCCGGGAGGAAAGGACGAAGCAGTTTTTAAACAGAATCGTGCCAGTGGAAGATTACGTCATTTAAACCATTTTGCCGTCCCATCGCTTCTGTCACCGAAGGGGCGGCTTTTGGCATCCATGCGCCATCTGCTCAAGGGCCGTTAATGCCCAAATTCTGCTATCTTCCACCCGTCTGTGGTGATTCATGAATCATCCGGCAGTCCCAGTACTGCTTACCGCTCCCGATAATCCAGTCTTTCCTGTACCGGAGATTCACCGTAACCCTGAAATTTTGGTATGATTATCGGGCTCATCCATCAGCTCGGATTTTCTCGGGTCTACATGACATCGGCCTTCATGTCCTTAGTCTATACGCAATAGACCAAGATGTCAAGCGGCATTTTCCCTGTCAAATTCGGTACCTGATTTTTGGTTTGCCCCTTTCCAAGCCGGGCAATAATCTGGTATAACTAAAAGGACAATTGTAGAGTAAAGATGTTTGCCTGGTATCACACAACCATGCCGCGCATTGGTTGGTGGTTTAGCCCGACAGACTTTATGGCCCAAGAATTTCTATTTTTATGCAACTGTACAAAAACGGCCCATCATTATTGACAATGCCGTTCAACCAGATAAAATAATGCTATCATAAACAAAACCTATAGGAATAATATGACAACAGATGGGAGTTATTTAATGAGTACCGGTACTTCTCTCATTCAGATCAGGGGCCTCGGCAAGGTTTTTAAGACCGATGTCGGCGAGGTCAATGTCCTTGAGGACATTAACCTTGACATCATGAAAGGCGAAATTTTTGGGATTATCGGCATGAGCGGCGCCGGTAAGAGTACCTTGGTTCGGTGTCTGAACTTCCTTGAAAGACCCACCAGGGGCACCGTGTACTTTGACAACCAGGATCTTTCCGCTCTCAGCCAGAAGGAGCTTTACAGGATCCGGCAGTCCATCGGGATGATTTTTCAGCAGTTCAACCTGCTCATGCAGCGCAATGTGCTGAAGAATGTCTGCTTCCCCCTGGAAATTGCCGGCGTCAGAAAAAAAGAAGCCGAAGCCCGCGCCTATGAGCTCCTGGAACTGGTAGGCCTGTCCGATAAGGCCAAGGCCTATCCGTCGCAGTTGTCCGGCGGACAGAAACAGCGCGTTGCCATTGCCAGGGCCCTGGCCAACAATCCCAAGGTCATCCTGTGCGATGAAGCAACCAGCGCCCTTGACCCGGCCACCACCAAAGGCGTTCTCGCCCTGCTCAAGGACATCAACAAAAGGCTTGGCATCACCATTGTCATCATCACCCATGAGATGAGCGTGGTGGAAGAGATTTGCCAAAGGGTGGCCATCATCGATAACCGGCGCATTGCAGAGGTTGGCTATGTGCAGGACATTTTCACAAAGCCGACGACCGAAGCAGCACGCCGGCTGGTATTCCCCGAAGGAGGACAGGTGGAGCATTTTACCAGCTCCCGATGTTGTCGCATCGTGTTTGACGGAAGCTCATCCTTTGAGCCCGTTATCGCCAATATGGTGCTGGAATTCAGGCAGCCCGTCAACATCATCTTTGCCGACACCAGGAACATTGACGGAAAAGCTTTTGGACAGATTGTCATTCAGCTTCCTGAGGATAAGCTGGCCGGCGAAAAGATGATGGCTTATCTTCAAAACAGGGGCTTGACGGTAGAGGAGGTAAAGGACTTTGTTTGATCAGGCTACTTTGGAAATGCTCGGAAAAGGGTTCCTGGAGTCTCTGTACATGACGCTGGTATCGTCAGCCCTGGCTTACGTGATAGGCCTGCCCCTTGGCATCATACTGGTGGTTACCGACAAGGACGGCATCAAGCCCTGCGTTGGATTGAACCGCATCCTTGGCGTCATCATCAACCTGCTTCGCTCTGTACCGTTCCTGATTCTGGCCATAACCGTCATTCCCGTAACCCGTTTTATCACGGGAACATCCCTGGGCCCGACCGCAACCATCGTTCCATTGGTGATTGGCGCTTCGCCTTTCATCGCCAGAATGGTGGAGTCTTCGCTCAAGGATGTGGATAAGGGTGTGATTGAAGCGGCCCAGTCCATGGGGGCTTCTCCCTTCGAAATCATCTACAAGGTATTGCTCCCTGAAGCCCGGCCTTCGCTCATCCTTGGTGCGGCCATCTCAGTGACCACCATCCTGGGTTATTCGGCCATGACCGGTTTTGTGGGCGGCGGCGGTCTGGGCGACATCGCTATCCGCTATGGTTACTACAGGTACCAGACAGACATCATGCTCGTTACGGTTGCTCTCCTGGTCATCATCGTTCAGGTACTTCAGGAGATTGGCATGAAGTTAGCCAAGATAGGCGATAAAAGAAAATAGGATAATAGGAGGAAGGTAGAATGAAGAAGATATTATCTCTATTGCTTGCATTAACCCTGGTGATCACCCTTGCCGGCTGCGGCGGCACATCAAAGACCCCCAAGAAGATTGTTGTTGGCGCTACGCCGGTACCTCATGCTGAAGTCCTTAAAGTAGCCAAGGAAGTTTTGCAGGAAAAGGGCTATGAGCTGGAAATCAAGGAATTCACCGATTATGTCCAGCCCAACCTGTCGCTCCAGAGCGGCGATCTGGACGCCAACTACTTCCAGCATACTCCTTACCTCAACGACTTCAATGCCGAGCAGAAAACAGACCTTGTACCCATCGCAAGCATCCATTACGAACCCCTGGGAATCTATCCCGGCAAAACCAAGAGCCTGGGTGAATTGAAGGACGGTGCGCAGGTGGCTATTCCTAACGATACCACCAACGAAGCCAGGGCACTGCTGCTCCTGGAAGCCCAGGGCCTGATCAAGGTTGATCCCAATGCCGGCCTGAAGGCTACCATCAATGACATTGTAGAGAATCCCAAGAACCTCAAGTTTATCGAAATTGAAGCGGCCCAGCTGGTACGTTCCCTGCAGGACGTGGATATCGCCGTCATCAATGGTAACTATGCCATCCAGGGTGGTCTGAACGCAATGACCGATGCCCTTGCCAAGGAAGAGAAAGATTCGGAAGCTGCCGTTACCTATGCCAACGTTCTGGTAGTACGCAGGGGCGACGAGAACAGGGAGGATTTGAAAGCCCTGGCCGAAGCTCTCCAGAGCGAGAAGGTCAAGAAGTTCATAGAGGATACCTATCAGGGCGCGGTTGTTCCGATGTTCTGATATACATAAGCTCCCGGGGACGAAATCTCCCGGGAGCTTTTTTGTTGCCTTACTTCCGCCCTGCCTCCCAGGAATGGGATTTGAGATTGAATTTTCTTGTAAACCATCCAATCAGCTTCAGGGCAAACCTTTAATTGATCGCAACCAGGGCCATGCCTGCGGCAATGCGGAATACCGGCACGACTGACGTTCGCCGGATTGTACTCAGGCATTTCAAGATAATCCACACGCTTAACGGCAAACATATAATGCTTGTTATTGCGGGGATATACATCTTCAGGGCCGCTGCCTGCACAATGTGAAAAGCAAAATGAAGCGCACATCCGATAAACGCACCAAGCCACAAGTATGAGACAGCCTTATTTCCGGTTAGCACCACGAGAAGGCTGATGACAATACACAGGGTTAGCTCTTCAAAAACCGTCAGCGTAAAGCCTTCCGTGCTAAAGTCCTTATATGGAGCGATTACCCGGGGGTATCTTTCTGCAAGCATGTCTTTGTCAGCCAAATCCTGAAGCCGATAATCTCCTCCATATCATGGAAGATGAAGATTATCGGAAACAGCCAGACGCATTCATTCATACCCATATCTCCAGCACATCGTTCATACCAGCCAACCCAAACAGATAAAGGATTTCAATAACGAAAGAGACAGCGTCACTGGAAAACGCCTACCAGGCCTCGCTCTCGCGTTGGAGCTGACCAACTCGATTCTCAAGCGCGCATGATGTTCCCTTTCTGGCAGGCCTTTCAGTCAAGCTGCCCATTGAGGGAATTTTCATTATCCACCCATCACAAGCATTGGCCCAGTGTTCTGTTTCTTATCGAACGGTCAGCATCTCTTCCCCGCTCTTGGTATAGGATTTAATCAGCCCATATACCAGATTATCTTCTTCGATGGCCGGTAAATGGAGTATATCGATGACTTCGATCACCATATTGACGCTGGCGTTGTTGATGAGTATCGCGGAATCCTTCAGCGTGTAGTCCAAGTGCTTAAATTTATCCACCTCATCGGAATGGCTGTTGCCCAGCGTATTCATGACATCTTCCTGCCGAACGCTCAAAACGCTGACACCGATGAGATCGCCTTTGGCAATATGTTTTCCGGTAACGCTCTGGGCGCCTATGAGCATCACAATCTTATCGTAATCCACCTGGGTTGCCCAAGAGCAAATCATACCGTATTTGCGTCCGTTTTTCTCAAAGCAAACCGCGTTCGCACCGTAGTTGAATACCCTGTCCTCCATTTTCATAAGCTCCTTCCCGATTGAAATATGACATTGAGGTTGCCGCATACTTAATAATAAACCAAACCTGGTATTTTATTTTCAATAGATATATGCTAAAATTTTAGATCAGTAAAAGAACCGGGATTGGGTAGCTAGGGTTCCGCCTTACAACGTTAAGGGTCCGCGACCGAGGGCTACAGATCCCGCAGCAGCGGGAGGCACCTATTGGCACAAAAGGCCCGAGGGGGAAGGTTCAGCGTGTTTGGTATGCGCTGAGGCTTTTCCGTCGGGCTTTTTTACATTCAGCAGGAGGAACTGTCACCATTTGCGTCCGGCGGATGCGCAAGCCCCCCTATCCATGATTATAACAAAGGAGGCAAGAGAACAATGAGACAATATTCAACCCAAATGGAAGCGGCTAGAAAAGGCATTGTTACGGAAGAACTGAAAGCAGTCGCCCAAAAAGAGCGGATGACCGTAGAGGAGTTGCTGCCGCTCGTTGCATCCGGAAAGGTTGTCATATGCGCCAACAAAAATCATAAATGCCTTGATCCCCAGGGAATTGGATCAATGTTGAAGACCAAGATCAATGTAAATCTTGGCGTGTCAAGGGATTGCAAGGATTATGACCTGGAAATGCAAAAGGTGCATGAAGCGGTGAAACTGGGCGCCCATGCCATCATGGATCTGTCGTCGCACGGAAACACCATTCCTTTCCGCAAAAGACTGATCGCCGAGTGTCCGCTCATGATCGGAACCGTGCCGGTATATGATGCCGTAATCCACTATCAGAGAGACCTGCATACCCTTACCGCGAAAGACTTCATCGATGTCGTAAGGCTGCACGCAGAGGACGGGGTCGACTTTGTCACTTTGCACTGCGGCATCACCCGACAAACAATCGAACAGATAAAAAAGCATAAAAGAAAGCTGAACATCGTTTCCAGGGGCGGCTCGCTTGTATTTGCCTGGATGTGCATGACCGGTGAGGAAAATCCCTTTTATGAGCATTTTGATGAAATCCTCGATATATGCCGTGAATATGATGTGACCATATCGCTGGGAGACGCCTGCCGGCCCGGGTGCCTTGCGGATGCTTCAGACGTATGCCAGATCGAGGAGCTTGTGCGGCTGGGCGAGCTTACTAAACGGGCCTGGAAAAAGGATGTCCAGGTGATGATTGAGGGGCCCGGGCATATGCCCATCGATCAGATTGAAGCCAATATGAAAATCCAGCAGACCATCTGCAGCGGAGCGCCTTTCTATGTGTTGGGGCCATTGGTCACAGATATCGCCCCAGGCTATGATCACATCACCGCTGCCATTGGCGGCGCCATTGCCGCCTCAGCCGGTGCGGCCTTCCTGTGCTATGTGACACCTGCTGAACACCTGGCGCTGCCTAATCTGGACGATGTCAGACAGGGCATCATTGCCATGAGAATAGCAGCCCATGCGGCAGATGTCGCAAAAGGCGTAAAAGGGGCAAGAGAAATTGATGACAGGATGGCTGAAGCCAGAAGAATGCTCGACTGGGAGACGCAATGGAAGTATGCCATCGATCCGGAAACAGCTAAAAGAATCCGTGATGAAAGAAAGCCCGAACATGAAGACACCTGCTCCATGTGCGGAAAATTCTGCGCGGTAAGAAGCATGAACAAGGCCCTTGCAGGAGAACTTGTTGATGTTTTGTAAACCGGCTCGGCGCTTTTTGTTTATAAAGGAACCGGGCTCATATTAACCCTTGCCTGGTTCCGTTTATTTTTACGCATTTTTGCCGTGTATTCTACCATACCTTGCCATACGGATAATCATGCTGCGATTTGGACTGGAACTCTTTAAGCTCACATATTTTCATGTCATCATTAAACCTGGCTATTGTTACCCCGTCACATTCGCCGATATTGCCTTCATACTCGTATCTGAAAAACCATTCCACAAATGCGGTTTTATCCACTATGGCTATCTGTTTGATGTCCCAGCGCAATACGGTGCCCTTCCGGTTCCAATCGGCGAACCATCTCTGGACCTGATCAATACCCTGATAAACGGGACCGTGGGACTCAACATAGACAATGTCCTCCGAAAATGTTTCCCGGACGGCATCGATTTTCTTGTCAATCCATGCCTGAAAGTAATTCCTGATGATGTCTTCCAAAAAATAGTGTGTCCCGGCAATCCAATGACTTTTGCCATAATCCCGTACTCTGACAGGTCATCGCCGTCTTTCAGAAAAGCAGACGGCGTAAAGGCTTCCAGTTTTCTTTTTGAAAATGCCTGAAGAGAGGCAGCCAGCACAATTCTACCCAAAAAGGTTTTAGCGGACATGGTTTGGTTATGATTTGCCGCGATGAGATTCATGTCATCCTTATGCATGGCAATCGGTGCCCCGAGTATTTCTGATAACCTGGCGGCGTTTTCCGCGTGATCGCCATGGCTTAATCCAAATGTTACCACTTACAGCACAACGTGTCAAGGCATATCATGCCGTCCGGAAATCTCATACATCTGCCCTTTCCTTCTGCTTAAATGCACGCCGCCCACATGGGCGAAGTCAATCTGGATGGTTCATTCTACAAGTGATGTCGTCCGTGTCATATTTCAGGTATGCTGTTTCATCCCGTGCGCGTAAAAAACCGCCTGTTCTGCTGAACAAGCGGTTAATAAAAACGCTATGTGGTCGTACAATTTGCTTTCCTCACTTGGGGCACTTTCCCTGTTGACCTGTGGCAGTGATGGCGATTAGATATCGCTTACACCATCCAGGATTGTCCTCAGGGCATCTGCCGAATCTCTCAGCTGTTTTTCTTCCTCAGGCGTGATGGGGAATTCAATGATTCTTTCAACACCGTTTGAGTTTATCATCGCCGGTAGGCTGATAGCAACATCCTTGATGCCGTAATGGCCGTCGAGAACAGATGAAACCGTTCTGATGGTATTCTGGTTCTTGATGAGCGTCTCAACCAGCGTATTTACAGTTACGGCTATGGCATAATATGTTGCGCCCTTGTTCTTGATGATGACTGCGCCGGCCTGCTTGACTTCGTCTTTAATCTTTGCCTTGTGCTCATCACCGAACGGCATGTCATGCATTTTCGCATATTCTTCCACATTCATACCCGCAATATGGGTAGCGCTCCACAAAGGAAGCTGGGTATCGCCATGCTCGCCAACAATATAACCGTGAACGTTTCTTACGTCAACATTGAACTTCTGAGCCAAAGTAAATCTGAAGCGAGCGCTGTCAAGAGCCGTACCTGAACCAAAGACACGACCGTTCGGAAGTCCGGTCCACTGCTGAATCTTATAGGTGAGGATATCCACAGGGTTCGAAACCACAAGGATTACACCATGCGTGTAATATTTCATGATGTTTTTGGTGATCTCCTTGGCAATAGCCACATTTGCCCTTGCCAGATCGAGCCGGGTTTGACCGGGCTTTCTGCCCATTCCTGCTGTCACAATGATAACGTCGCAGCTTGCGATGTCGGAATAATCTCCTGCATAAACTGCCATTTGGCCCAGGAAGCACAGGCCATGGTTGATGTCCAGAGCCTCTCCAACGGCCTTCTCTGCATTCACGTCAATCAAAACAATCTCACTGGCATTCTGTTCGAGCGCCATCGCAAAGGCAATTGATGCTCCTACATTTCCTGCACCGATGATAGCTACTTTTGTCTTTCCGGTTTGGTGCATATTGTGTTCCCCCTTATCTTTATCTAGTTGTTAAATTAATAACTTGGTTATAGTAACACATTTTCAAAGACATGTTTAGCCGAATTATTTACAATAAGAATGCTGAAAACTAATTACATTTTGTATAAAAAGAAGAACATGCTCGAAGTTTCATCGAACATGTCCGCAGGAGTATCTCCGCTGAATTGTGATTTGGCATAAATTTCTTTAATCTTTTCCATTCAGGCAGTATGTTGTCGGTGAAAAAGGCGAAGAACTTTATTTTCCGCATGTTTCCAGGATCTTTTTGCAGAAAGCCGATATTTCTGCTCTTCTTGGGTCCACGGCTTCCCGGCAGTCTATTGAACACAGGCTCAGCTTACCGCAGCATGCGATTTCCAGATGCCCATAAAAATGCTCTATGCTTTCAATAATCCTGTCACATTCCCGCATGCCGGGTCCCGTCCGTAGGGCTATCACATATCCTTTCTTACCCCTGCCGATGGCAGCATGGGGTTCATGGGTATTGCACCAGGGCGTGCATCTGTCAATGAATGCCTTGAATTGGCCAGGAATATCACCCCAATAGGAAGGTGCGACCGAAACAATCATGTCAGCCCACTCAAATTCATTCATCATCAGTTCCACATCATCCTGTTGAACACATCGGGCAGTTGTATGGCAGCTTTTGCATCCCCTGCAAAATCCAAATTGGTAATCATCGATGCAGATGCTCCTGGTGCTGAAACTATCGGATAGTTGTTCCGAAACGATTCCTGCAATTTCCGCCGTAGCGCCTGTCCGTACCGGACTGCAATTGATGATAAGCGCATTCATAAACAGAACCCCTCACTCATGAATTTACTCTCCTTAATCCCATGTATCGGTTATGGCACAGGAGCATTAAACAGCCCACGCGGCATCCCCGTTCGTTTGGATTTAATCGCTGACCTAAGGCTCTCCGTAGCTGACGCGTTCCAACGGAGAGCCTTGTTTTGTCGGTCAGCTAAAAACGTGCATTAAACCGACTCATGATATTTGTATTTCCTGAGAATTCTTCCGAAAACCAGGCATATCGCCGCTCCTAACAAGCCCATCAGACCTGCCCCGGAGCCTTTTCCCGAACCAAACATAGCAATCATGATGCTGTACGGAGGCATATGTGCCATGAATGGTTCACAGACCACGTCAACCATCCAGCCGCAGAAGAAAAATCCGATGGGTATTGTGAAAAACTGCATCGTGTTTCTGCAGGCATATACTCTTCCCTGCATCCCGACCGGTATCGCCGTACGCACGATAACGTCAAGGCTCGTACTCATCAACGGTATGGGTACATAACCCAAAATCTGTGCGATACACCATGTAATCGGGGTATTTGTCAAAGACATCAGGAAGTTATCGGTTGTCAGAGAGAACAGCATGGTTGCCAAGATAAGACGAATCCGAACTTTAGGTGGCGGCAAAACGGACGCTATCAAACTGCCGACAAGCATCGCAACGCCCGCAGTGGAAGTGACAATTCCCAGGACGACCTCCCCGCCATTTGTGGACTATCCGGTTTCTTCTTACCAGCTACCGGCCTTAACCCACAATTTAGTGACTATTATATCACCAGGCCACAATACTGGCAAATTATCCCCGTTCAGTATATACGCGTTTTGGGAAAGCATTATCTGTGGGCTGGATATGTCTTTAAATATGTAAATGGAACAGCAGAACGCTGCTCCATCCACATACAATAAATCTTCAAATACCTGCTATACCCTCTGTTCATATTGTTCCGTTCAGAACAATAGATAAAACTACAGGACCTCTTCAATTTTCTTCCGGACTTCCTTGATATCCGTAGTCGGTTCGAATCGGGCAACGATATCTCCCTTCCTGTCAATCACGAACTTGGTAAAGTTCCATTTGATCTTGCCGTTGTTTTTATAATCCTTATCCATCCTTTCAACGATGGGCGTCAGAACCTTCTCCATCGGACCGCTGAACCCCTGGAATGTGGTATTGGCGGTCAGCCACTTGTAAAGGGGGATCGCGTTTTCTCCATTCACTTCCACTTTGCTGAACTGGGGAAATGTAATGCCGAATCTGCCCGTGCAGAAAGCATGGATTTCCGCGTCATCACCAGGGGCTTGATTCTCAAATTGGTTGCACGGGAAATCAAGTATCTCAAAGCCCTTGTCATGCAGTTCCTCATACAAAGCCTGTAAATCTCCATATTGCGGCGTAAACCCGCATTCGGTTGCCGTATTGACAATCAGCAGAACCTTTCCGGCATATTGCGATAAAGCCACTTCACTGCCATCCTGTGCTTTGACCTTAAAATCATAAACATTCATATGTTCACCTCCATATCTACGATTTGACGAATAGCGCTTAGCCTGTCGTGTACAGGTTATTCATCATTATCAGGATGATAGCCGATAAGGGTATCCATCCGTATATTAATATTTACCACCCAGCTTCATCCGGGAATAAAATACTTGCGGAAACGCCGTGTTTTATTATTTCATGTTTTTGTACTATGATTTATGTAAAACCTGCTGTACCAGCCAGGATGCATGATGAAAAGGAGATGTAAAATTTCGGGAGGTATGATGATGAACGCATACGGGATAGCCTTAACAACCTTTGAAAATGAGCAGCAGGCAAGGCCTGTCATCGACGAGATTTTAAGATGCAGGCTGGCGGCTTGCGTCCAGGAAATAAAAATAAAGAGCCATTACTCATGGAAGGGCGAGCTTTGCCACGAGGACGAGGTATTGGTGCTGCTTAAAACCAGGAAGGAATTATATCCCCAACTGGAAAAGAAGCTCCTGGAGATTCATCCCTATGAGACACCGGAAATCCTGTTTGTGGACGCTGAAAAGGGAAGCGCCGCATACCTGGCCTGGATCGATGAGCAGACACGAAAATAATGGGCTATACGGGAAAAGGAAACATCATATTTCTGCACAAAGTATAGCCGCATGGATGGAGACTGCTTGCCATCCAGCGGCTATTCGATTTATATGGTATGGAACATTTTTTTCAGTTCGCTTTTGATATTACCGCCCATGGTTTTCAGGCAGACAATCAGAACGGCGAAGGACAATACGCACGTTACAGGAACCTGCCATGGTACGGCTTCCTCCGAAATAATCATCAGCACGACAGATGTGAGCAGCGAAAGGAGCGAAAACAATATCATGGGAAGCAGATTACGCCTTTGCCGTTCGAAATCCGTATACAGCAGAAGGCAAACTGCGATCAGCGCGCCGAAGCATATAATCGAAACAACGTTTGATGCCCATCCTGATGTAATGAATACATCGATCAGAACAAGCAGGATACAGCTTTGCACGATAGCCTTTGTAAACTGGCTGATACGATTGTATTCGATCATATCCGGAGAAACACACAGCGACCAAACCATGTAAAGCGACCAGATGACGATGACACTCCATGCCTTTCCGCCGGCCCAGATGTTTATTGCCGCACACAGCAATGCAGAAAGCCAAAACAGGTTCTTCGCTATCTCAATGATGATGCTGCGATGGCTTTTTCTTTTCTGTGGCTTTGGATAGGTTATCTTAATCCGCAATGAGTTCACTCCCTTCAACAACCGGGGTAAGGCCATCCCGGCAAAGAAGCTCATACAGCGCTTCTTCAAAGGACGGATCTATCGTATTCTTGGACACAGACAACGTTGCGGTATTCCCGAAGGTCACCATGGAACAGCTCGCCCGGTTGATGTTTGACGCCAGTACAAAGTCCATGCTTTCTATTCGTCCGGCTATTTCCGGCGGTAAAGAGACGACACCGAGGTTGGAAAGGGTGCTGCTGAAGATCCTCTCCCCGAGAAAACCATATACCTGCCTTGCGACAGGCGCTTTGAGGAAGAGAGGAATAAAGCGGATCGCGTTTGTTATCCTGTTTGCCGCGTTAACCATCTCGTTCATTGCCTGGCGGGAAGCCTTCTCCGTGAGCTGGCGCGTGATCTCCGGTATCAGCTCATCCGGTTCTGAGATCCTTGTCAGCGGCAGCCGTATGCCGCAGTACATGGAAAAGTTTCTGAGGGTATCCGAAGGATAGAACTTTCGCATATTGACAGGGACCTGGATGTTGAATTCGCCGTCAATATTGTCGGTTGCCCTCCTTCCTGCGACAAACATCAGAGAAAGGATGTACGCCGTGACAGTCGCGCCTTTTCTCGCGGCAACAGCCTTCAAAGCGGCAGCGTCCATCTTGAAATGTATGACCCTGCAAGGTCTTACACGGGACAGCTTGCCGCCAAACTGCACGGCGGCTTTATCGACAAAGCCTGAAGCCGCGCCTTCCGGACGGATATTGAGAAACTCGTTTGCGATTTCGCCCGGGGATACCAGGCCGTTGATCGGCAAAACGCCATTATCACAGGAAGATGCAACACCAAGCAGCCGGAGGTATTCCGCGATAAGGGTCTTAAGGAAGCACATCCCGCCCGTTCCATCCGTCAGGATATGAAAGTACTCAACACTGATGCGGTTCCGGTAATAGAAAACGCGGAAGCTCTGTGAGCCGCTTCGCCCTACATGGATGGGCTGGCAGGGTATGCCTGATTCGGGCTCCACAATATACCTGCGCTTTGTGGCATCAAGATAATGCCAGAAGAAGCCTTTCTTGACCGTTGTCGCGAAGCTGGGAAAGCGCTTGATTGTAAAATTCAGAGCCATTTGCAGGATCTCCGGCACCACATCATCTTTCAGATAGGCCGAAAGCCTGAACACCGACATATAGTCATGCTTCATGGAGAACGGGTATATTTTGGCGGCATTGTCCAGGGAAAACCAGGTGTTTGAAGGACGGCTGTAAAACCCGCCCAGATTCTTCGCATCAAGGCGCTCCAGCGCTTCATCGACGGGCACCCCTGCATCGGCATAATACTTTAATGCCTTTGCGAAATCTTCTATCAGCGCATTTTTTTCTGCTTTCGTGAGCGTGATGCGGTGTTTCAGATCATCAAACAATATAGCAGCCTTTTGATTATCCGCCTCATCGGCAAAGGGCAAGCTGATGATCGGCGCGTTCAGGCTTTTCACAGCTTTCTTTTCGCCTTTCTGCTTCTCCTTGCGGGCAGTTCTGTTGGATTTTTGAACGGCTTCTTTTTTCCCCATAGGATGACCCATGCCTTTTTAACCATTTCCACGGTTGATGCGTTCATTCAGCGGCTAATTTTATAGTAGCTATTCACGGAGATATGTCAATGTTTTTAACCAAAATAACATAAACGCCCATCACGTAAACGCCATACAGGCATCAGCAAATACGGGGAAGGCCTTCCCCGTAAAGCACGGGAAGGGTACGCAGGCTCCCGGTGTCGGTGGTCACATAAACGCCTTTTCCCTCTTTCACCTGACCGATAAGGGCCGCATCCTGCCCGTAAGGGGAATTTTTGATGATAGCCAGTGCCTTTTGAACATCCTCGGGATGAACAGCCATCAGCATCTTGCCCTCATTGCCCATATAAAGGGGATCCAGGCCCAGGATGCCGCACAGTCCCCGGACGCTCTCCCGGATCGGAACGGCCTTGTGGTCGATGAGAGCCGAGACCCCTGATGCCTCGCAGAGCTCGTTAAGGATGGTCGCCAGTCCGCCCCGGGTGATGTCCCGCATGGCCCGGATCCGGATGCCCTGGGTGATGAGCGCTTCCACCATGGCATTCAGGGGGGCCACATCGCTTGCGATATCATTGTCTATCTCCATGCGATGGCTCAGGATGCAGGCGTGATGGTCGCCCAGGGTACCCGATACAATGAGTCCGTCCCCCGGTTTCAGCATGTCGGCGCCTAAAGAAGCGCCTTCATACACATAGCCGATGCCGGAGGTATTGATATAGAGGCCTCCCCGTCCCTCAATCACCTTGGTATCCGCAGCCACAATCCGGGCACCGGCCTCCTTCAAGGCCTTCGCCATGGAATCGACGATCCGCTCCAGCACCTGGGTATCCATCCCCTCTTCGATGATAAAGCCCGCCGTAAGGGCCAGGGGTTTGGCTCCCATGGCCAGAAGGTCATTAACGGTTCCACAGACGGCAAGCCTTCCAATGTCTCCGCCCTTGAAAATTAAGGGGGTCACCACAAAGGAGTCGGTGGTATAGGCCAGCCGCTCCTTCTTAGCGTCCAGCGGCAGGACCGCTGCATCCTCCATGCGGCTTAGGAAGCTGTTTCCCAGGCGTTTGGCAAATACGTCCCGTATCAGCTCGCTGGTGGCCTGACCACCGCTGCCATGGGTCATGTTGATTTTCATTGCCGGCTCCTCCCCGTTCCATACCAGATACCGCAGGCACCTTCACTGGATACCATGCAGGCCCCTTTTGGGCTGGTGGGCGTACAGGCCTTTCCGAACAGCGGGCACTCTTCGGGATTGATCCGGCCGGTGATGACATCGGTGCAGCGACATCCGCTTATGACTGCTTCATCTTCCTGTATCTCTTCATCCAGGGCATTAAAATCGCTGAACGCATCCCTCAGGCGGAGGCCCGAGCCCTTTATGAGCCCAAGCCCTCTCCACCAGGCATCGCACGGTGCAAACACCTCATCGATGAGCGCCTGGGCTTTTTTGTTGCCGTCCTTCTCCACCACGCTGGGATAAAGGTTATGCACGCCAGAGGTTCCCCTCTCCAGCTGCTGCACCAGATCATAGATGGCCGTAAGCAGCTGGGGACCCTCAAAGCCCACCACGGTAAAGGGCTTGTTATACCGTTTCTGCAAGGGTTCATAGGCCGATGCGCCCAGAATGGCGCTCACATGCCCGGGACAAATGAAACCGTCCACCGTCCCTTCCTGAAGAATGGCCTCCATGGCCGGCAGAATGGTCTTTACCGCCAAAAGGAGCTTGATATTCTTAAGACCCATCTGGCGGGCCTTTTTAACGAGCATGGCATACACGGGTGCCGTCGTCTCAAACCCTACCGCCGCCATCACAAAGGTGGTGTCAGGATTCTCCCTGGCCAGATCCAAAAGGCTCAGGGGTGAGTAAATCATCTTAATCCTTCCTCCCCTGGAACGGGCCTCATAGAGATCGCCGGTCTTTCCGGGCACCTTCATCATATCCCCGAAGGTAACCAAAACGTGATTCTCCATCAGGGCAAATCGGGCAGCGTGATCGATATATGCGGCAGGCGTTACGCAAACGGGGCATCCGGGCCCCGACACCAGGCGAATTTGCGGCGAAAGATGCTCCCGAATACCGTTTTTCATGATGGCGGAGGTATGGGTGCCGCAGACCTCCATAAGGGTCAGGGGCTTTCCCCGGTAAGTTTTCAGGTAGTGAATGATTGGCTCAATCCCTGTCATAGACCTCGGCCTCAAGTTCCTCGAAAATATCCATGAGCTCCTGGGCGCTGTCCTTCTTCATGACTTCAATGGCCATACCCGCATGCACCAGCACATAGTCGCCCACCCTGGCATCCACCAGGCCCAGGTTGACCTTGACCTTATTACCTCTGAAATCGACCAGGGCCGTATCGCCATCTATTGCACAAACCAATCCCGGTAATGCGACACACATTTATATAACCTTCTTTCCAAAACTGCTTAATGCAGCGCTTTCCACTGTTCAAGGGCCACATAGGCCTGCCCCAGGCAGATTCCCCCGTCATTGGGCGGCACAAGGGAACTGATGTGTCCCCGGTATCCTCTATGCTCAATCCTTGTAAGCAGGTCTTCGGTGAGTATTTTGTTCTGGAAGACACCGCCCGATAGGACGATGTCCTTGATTCCCGTCCTGGCCGCCAGCTTGTCCACCATGGCCATGACCCCTTCGGCCAGGACCCGGTGAAAGGCCAGGGCCCACTGTTCCCTGCGGTTATCTTCCATCACACCCTCTACCTTTTCATTAGCCAATGCCTTGAGAAAAGGCCCTGCATCCAGCAGTAAGAGGCTGTTTTCTTCTATTATATCAAAGCCTAGAGCTATCCATTTATTCTCCCCGATTTTACCAATGGCGCGGTCGGCTGCGTTCTCCAGAAGGATGGCCGCCTCCCCCTCATAGGAATTGTATTGGCACAACCCCAGAAGGCTGCTGACGGCGTCAAAGAGCCGCCCCATACTGGATGACCGAAGGGTGTTGACCTTCCTGTCCAATGCCCGGGAGATGATGGGATACCGTTCATCCTCGACGGCTTCCTTCAGCCCATAAGCATGAAGGTAACACGTGGCGGTTTTCAGGCAGTCCTTCATGGAGTCATCCCCCATGAGCAATGGGACTGGCCTTAAGCACGCCGCCCTTGTAAAGCTTCCCTTCTCGCAGATCAGGAACTCGCCTCCCCATATGCTCCCGTCGGCGCCATAGCCCGTTCCGTCAAAGGACAACCCGATAACAGGTCCTTCCAGGCCTTTTTCCGCCATCACTGAAGCGATATGGGCGTGGTGATGCTGTACTCGGACGACGGGAAGACCCATATCCAAAGCCAGCCTGGTAGTGGCATAGTCGGGATGCATATCACAGGCCACAAGGTCCGGCTTTATGCTCAGAAGCGCCTGCATATGGCGGAGGTTTTCCTGGTAGATATCAAGGCTTGCGCTGCTTCCCAGGTCCCCGAGATATTGGCTTAAATAGGCCATGGGCCCTTTCTGAAGGCAAAAGGCGCTTTTCAGTTCCCCTCCCACGGCCAGCACAGGCGGGCCGTCGAAATCTTCAAAGGTCTGAAGGAACAGGGGCAAAGGCGTATAGCCCCTGGCGCGGCGAATCAGTTGGGGCCTTCCATGCACCACCCAGGCCACCGAGTCGTCCTGGCTCACCATGATCTCCCGGTCGTGGGAAAGGACCCCTGCAAAATAGCGGGAAGCATCAGCTCCAAGAGCGTTATTGATGGAACCGCCCACCTTGGGATGTCCCCCGTTGGAACCGCGCCCCCCGGGATAATTCATGATATCGTCTTCACGGTGAATGATCGGCGCATCGCTCAAGTTGGCGCTTGTAGCGATAAGGGGGCCCAATAGCTCGCATAACGCCACCAGGATAGGGGTATAGGCAAGGAAGGCACCGATATACCGGCTGTGCTTGCACACTTCTTTTGAAAAAGGCCTTGGATGTTCTTTTTGCTTTAACAGCACGATAGGCCTTGCCTTGGACAGCAAAAGGGCTTCCTCTTCCTCCGAAACCTCGCCATAAGTCTTGATTTCGTCAAGCTTGGAAAAGCACACGGCAAAGGCCTTCTGTTCCCTGTGTTTGAGCTCCCTCAATGCCCTGACCGTATCGTCCCGGTAGGGGCTGGCGATAAAATGGTAGCCGCCGATACCTTTCACGGCAAGGATATGGCCCTTATCCAAAAGCGCAACCGCTTTTTGGAAGCCTTCTTCCCCGGGATAGGTACAGGGCGGATTTGAACCATCGCCAAACACGGTCAATTGAATCTGAGGACCGCAATGATGGCAGGAAACGGTTTGGGCATGAAACCTGCGGCTTTGTGGATCCGTATACTCCTGCCGGCATTGGGGACAAAAGTCGAACTTGTCCATAGTAGTGTTGACGCGGTCATAGGGGCTTTTCCTGATGATGCTGTATCGCGGTCCGCAATGGGTGCAGCTGATGAGAAGGTGGTTATACCGCCTGTTATCCGGATCCTTCATTTCGGCAAGGCATGTCTCGCACACCGGAAGATCGGGCGGCAGCATCACGATGGCCGCATCTTCCTCCCGGCTTTCCACGATATGAAAGGCGTCATGGGTACCATGCGCGTTTGAAAGCGCGTTCTCGTAGTCGGCAGCATTGATGCTTTCAACCTTTATGTGAAGAATCTCCGACAAGGGCGGCGGTGTTTCCTTAAACTCGGTTATAAACCCTTCCAAAAAAGCGGCAGGAGCTGAAGCCAGAATTCTGACCGCACCTCCCCAGTTACACACTTCACCCTTTAATCCGTATTTCATGGCAAGGCGTGCGATATAGGGTCTGAATCCTATGCCCTGAACCAGTCCATAGAGCGTGATACGTTTGTAGTCAATGGTCGTGTCCATCAGTCCTTCGCCTCATGAAGCGCCAAAGCCTTTTCCTCAAGCCATTGGGCAACCTGGGCAAAGCCGTCCCCTGTTTTGGCTGACACTTTGAAAAGCGGAGCCTGTGGGTTCAAAGCCCGGAAACCCCTGGTGAAAAAGTCCAGATCAAAATCAAGATAAGGCATCAGATCGGATTTATTCAGGATGACGCCATCGGCCTTTTCAAATGCCAGGGGATATTTGTAGGGCTTGTCGCTGCCCTCGGTCACCGTGGAGATCAAAAGCTTCATATGCTCCCCGATGACAAATTCGGCGGGACACACCAGGTTTCCGATATTTTCAATGAACAGAATCCCTCTTTGATTGGGAGCCAGCTGCTTCACAGCCTCACGAACCAGGGGCGCATCCAGATGGCAGGCGCCGCCGGTGTTGATCTGGAACGTTTGAATGCCCAGCCGGGTCAGGGTTTGGGTATCCAGATCCGATTCGATGTCTCCCTCTATCACAAAGGGGGTGACCCGCTTCAGGTGCTTGATGATCTGAATGATACAGGAGGTCTTTCCTGCGCCGGGAGCCCCCATCACGTTGACACAAAATATTCCTGCCTCTGTGAGCCTTTGATTGGTCTCAAGCGCGATGCGCTCGTTTTCGCCATGGATGTTTTCCATAACCTCTATTTTCTTCGTCTCCGACATGGCTATCCTCCTATTCCACCTCTATGCTTTCAATGTAAAACTCTTTGCCAATCTCGGTGGGGCCGCCCTCGCCCCCGCATTTGGGGCATTCAAAGGAAAAGGGAACCTTTTTGAAAAGTTCCCCGCACGTCCTGCACCGGAGCATGGGGTGCACCTTTCGGATGGCGAGCTCCGCTCCCTCGCATAGTGTTCCCTCGGACAGGATATCGAAGTACATGCTGATGGAGTCCCCTATAAAGCCGGAGTAGTCGCCCACCACCAGGTTGATCTTTACAACCCGCGCTGCCTGCGCCTTTTGCGCGTACTCTGACGCGATCTTAACGATCTGGCTGGTTATCGGGTACTCGTGCATGGAACACATCCTTCACACTGCCCCTGGAAGGCGCCGTATAGGCGTTCTCCATGGACAGGCATTTCTTAGGACAAACCTCAACGCAGCAACTGCATTGTATGCATTTTAGCCTTTCGATATCCCACCGCTTCTGGTTTCTGTCTACTCCGATAGCGCCCGTCGGGCATTTTCTCGAGCACATGCCGCAAAATATGCAGGCATCGATGTCGATGGCCACATGGCCACGGGTTCTGTCGAAGCACTTCTGGTTTTTTACCGGATACAGATTGGTGGCCGGTTTTTGAAAAAGATTCTTGATGATATAGCCTGCAAAACGCATGACAGTCATGGGTAACACCTCTTCTTAAGCCTTACCGCTCGGTGCAGCTGATGCACGGGTCAATGGTCAGCACCATCATGGGAACATCCGCCAGATCACAGCCCTGGAGCACCTTCAAGAGGGCCGGAACATTGGCAAAGGTTGGCGTTCTCACCCTGACACGGTCAAGGAACTTGGTGCCGTTGGCCTTCACATAGTAAATAACCTCGCCCCTGGGCTGTTCCAAGCGCTCATACCGCTCACCCGCCGGCATGCCTTTAAATTTTTCCTCAATCTCGCCCTCGGGCATCCTGGCCGCGCATTGGCGAATCAGGTCCATGGACTGATAGATCTCCCGAATGCGCACAAGGGTTCGAGCGTAACAGTCGCCGTCGGTCTCAACAACCGGTTCAAAATCCAGGTATTTGTATGCGGCATAGCCGAGCATGCGCATATCCTGGGCAATGCCGCTGGCCCGCATCATGGGCCCCACAGCGCCCACGTCATGGGCTTCCTGTTTGGACAGAACACCTACGCCCACCAGCCTGTGCTTCACCGAATAATCCTCGATGAACACATCGGTGAGCTCCTTCAGTTCCTTCTGCATCTTGTCAAGGACGGTCACTATGCCCTTCAGGGTGTCCTGGTCAATATCCTTCCTGACCCCGCCAATCTTGCAGACCGAGAAGATCACCCGGCCGCCGGTGGTGGCCTCAAAGATATCCAGGATTTGCTCCCTGAGCTTCCAGCAGTGCATGAAAAGGCTCTCAAACCCGAAAGCGTCGGCCAAAAGCCCCAACCACAAAAGATGGCTGTGAATCCTGGAAAGCTCGGCCCACAGGGTCCTTAGGTACTCCGCCCTTTCGGGAATCCGGATACCCATGATATTTTCAACGGCCTGGCAATAGCCCATGCCGTGCATGAAGCTGCAGATGCCGCAGATTCTTTCGGCCACATAGACGTACTCGGTAAATTCCTTCTTCTCCACCAACTTTTCCAGACCTCTATGTACAAATCCGATGGACGGAATAGCCTCCACAACCTTTTCGTCCTCCAGCACCAAATCCAGATGAATGGGTTCTGGAAGCACGGGATGTTGCGGCCCGAAGGGGACGATTGATCTTTTAGACATTTTTTGCTTCCTCCTCTTCCTTATCCTGCGGCGCGAAAGGCGTCTTTTTCGCCACCCGGTAGAGGCCACCCTCGTAATCGATGGCGATGTTCTTTATTCTAACGCCAAAAAGGTCCTTCATCTCGTTTTCATAAAGGAAGGCCGAAAAGAAGATCTGGCTGATACTCAGGATTTCCTCATCCCTTCCCGCATAAATCCTGTAATGGACCAATTCATAGTCCTTATCAAATGAGTAGGTAATCTCAAAACGTTCTTTATAGGTACAGGATATCTGTACCAGACGATAGCCCTGGCCCTTCATGAGCACGGCCTTGTCTACCAGCTCGTCCACTTGGACTTCAGTAATGGTTTGCTTATCGACCATGGCTTTACATTCCTTTCTCAATCAAAAACATATTGCTCAGGGTTACAGGACGGCGAGCCCGGCGAACTCCGGCTTTCTTTCTTCGTTTGACCAGGGCCGCACGCTTTTCCTCAAGTATCTCCACGGCCTTGATGACGCCGTCAATAATGGATTCGGGCCTGGCGGCGCACCCCGGAACATAGACATCCACCGGGATGATCTTGTCAACCCCGCCCATGACGTTGTAGCACTCGGCGAAGATTCCGCCCGAGGTGGCGCAGACACCCACAGCTACAACCACCTTGGGATTGGGCATCTGGTTGAACAGCTGCCAGACCACATCCTTGTTCTGCTCGTTGATCGAGCCGGTGATCAACAGAATATCCGCATGCTTGGGGTTGCCCGTATTGACCACTCCGAAACGCTCCACGTCGTAAAGCGGGGTCAGGCATGCCAAGACCTCTATATCACAGCCGTTACAGCTTGTCCCGTCATAATGAAGAATCCAGGGTGATTTTTTCATAAAAGACATACGCATAAGCACCTCATTTCATCAAAAACAGTATGAGAAGATTCGTGAATCCCAATGCGGCCGCGACGATCCAGGACGAACCGAAGGCCAGCTGCCATTTGAACCGGGCCGATGCGTTATCGATAACGATCTCTGCAAAATACATGAACGCACAAGCTGCCAGGCCTACCAGCCAACTGCCCGGCATTTTCCAGACAAAGAACAGAAAGATAAAACCCATGAGGAAAACGTTCTCATACCAGTGGGCGATTTCTATCATCGCCAGGGTTGAACCCGAAAACTCCGTGGTTATGCCTTTAACAACCTCCTGATGGGCATGATGGCTCATGCTGATATCAAAAGGCGACTTCCTGAGCTTTATGGTCAGGATATAGGCAAATCCCAGGAAGATGCCGGGCAAGTACAGCACCAGCGGCGTCTCAAAGCTCATGATATCCGTAATGTTAAAGCTCCTGGTAACTACATAGAAACCTATTGCTGTCAACAATATCATGGGCTCATAGGCCATCATCTGCATAAGCTCCCTGATGGCACCGATATTGGAGTAGGCCGAGTTGGCCGAAAAAGCCCCTAGCACCATGAAGATGGAGGACAGCGTCAGGGCAAAAATCACCAGGAGGATATCCCCACCCATGAAAAACAGGCTGCCGGTAAAGATGATAAAAATCAGGAAACAAAAGATAAAGAAGTTCTGTATACCGTTAACAGCGATGCTTTCCTTGGACAGGAGTTTCAGCACATCATAAAAGGGCTGTAAAACCGGAGGCCCGTAACGCCCCTGCATCCGGGCGCTGATTTTTCGGTCAATACCCGCTATAAGGCCCCCAACCAGAGGCCCCAAAAAGATATACAGGAGGACGCCGATTGCACTGCGGGACATCATAAAACACCTCCCAAGGCCATGGAAAAGATGACAACGATAACGGCCGATGTTGTAATCATGCCGATGGCGTTCAGGCGCGCCTCGCTAAAGTACTTCTCCATATACCAGTTGGAGAGGTACAGGCGCTTTTTGTGCCCCAGCGAATCGACAAAGTAGCGGTTATCGCCCGTATTGATCCCGCCCATATAGGAAGTGACAATCCTGTCCTCCTTAAGGGTGACAAACACCACAAGCCCCAACGGGATGAGCAGAATCATACCCAGCATCATGGACATGATGTTCAGATTGCCGCTGGAAATGACCGCGCCCAACTGTTCCGCAAACTGCGTGTTCAAATAGGGCTCGATGAACTGGCTGCCAATAAGCGGGAAGACAAAGCACACAGCCACGGTCAGTACCGCGTGGGTACCCAGCGATACCCATTCATCAAAGGTCAGTTTGTACGGCACCCGTTCATATTTGTTGAGCACGGCCACCAGTTTGCCCAGCCATTTGGTCCAGTAGAAAAGGGTGGCGGCGCTTCCATAAGCCAGAACCATGACGACGAGGATATTGTCGGAGTCGATAAAGGCTTTCAGGGCAGCCCATTTGGAAATAAGCATACCAAAGGGAGCCAGGAACATGCCGGCAATACCTATGACCATCATCAAGGCCAGGGCAGGAAGCTTGATGATCAACCCATGCATGTCCTCAATATCACGGCTGCCCATGCTGTGCTCCACGGTACCCACCGACAGGAACATGAGGGACTTGGCGATGGCATGGAAGATGATGAGCATGATGCCCGCCCAGATGGACTCATAGGAACCAATGCCGGCGCAGGCCACGATCAGCCCCAGGTTGGAAACCGTGGAATAGGCAAGGACCTTTTTCCCATCGGATTGCGTGATGGCCATAAGGGACGCCAGGAAGAAGGTAATCCCTCCCACCATCATAACCAGGATGCCCGCCACGTTATACCCCAGCATGGGCGCTATGCGGATGAGCAAATAAACGCCGGCCTTTACCATGGTGGATGAATGCAACAGCGCCGAGCTGGGCGTCGGTGCCACCATGGCACCGAGCAGCCATCCGGAAAAGGGCATCTGCGCCGATTTGGTCAAACCGGCAATGGCCAGGAGCACGGCGGGTATCAGAAGCTCCATGCCCGATTGGGCCAGCACAGGAAGCTGATTAAGCTCCTGGGTCCCAACCGCATAACCCAGGTACATGATGGCCGCCGCAAATCCGAAACCGCCCAGAAGGTTCATGACAAGCGCCTTGAACGCATTCCTGACAGCGATTTTCTGCTGCGTATAGCCAATCAGCAGGAAGGAGCAAAGGGTTGTAATCTCCCAGAAGAAATACATCCACAGGAGGTTGTTGGACACCACAATGCCAAACATGGCCGACAGAAAGACAAACAGAACGAAGAAGAAAAAGGGGCGTCTGTCCTTTACCTCCGGATGATGGTGATGGTAGTCCTTCATGTATTTGTGCGCATACACGCAGATAAGGCTCCCGATGACGCCTGTAATCAGGATCATGATCAGCGATAAGCGATCAATGACAAGGTCGGCATGCACCTCTACCTCGTGGGCATGGGAGAACTCATACCAGTTGATGAGCGGTGTCTGGATGAGGATCAGCAGAATGGGCAGATACACCTTGTGCCTGATGCTTAAGATGATGATCACAACAGCAATGGCAAGCTCTACCACAACCATGCCATAATTGATCCATTCATGATGCAGAGCCAACTCTAAACCACTATCAAAATAGCGGACAGTAATCAGGAGTGACGCCACGATCAGAAGCAAAGCCGACAGCCTGACAAGCACGCCTCTAACCCTGTCGTTCCTGACAAAAAGCAATGTTATACCTGTAAGCAATGGAATAAGAATGAGCAATAAAACGTACTCCACGATGCCACCCCTTAATACAAAAAATGTATACATTATATTGTAGACATTATGGCCCAAACGGTCACAGTTCCTGATTATATTCTTCGAATATCAATTCTTTCAATGGTGAAAACTTGAATCTGCCACTCACCATATCTCTTCTAAAAATCACAGCCGAGCCTCCAATTGATATTTAACTAACAATCTCCGAACATACAAATAGGGCGCTGTGTTTACACAGCACCCTTGCTCGTGATTTATACTACCAGATATTTTTGCAAATAGCAAGCTATAATTCACCATGACGCAAAGTAAGTTTTACCTTATAAAATGTTAAAATCCATTTACGCCAAATACATCCATCTATCTGTTCCCTTTTCCTGTTACAGCATGGATCATTGGATGACTTTGGCACCATTCATAATGATTTGCTCGGCAAGCGAAGCCATATGCTCCGGGGTTTCTTTCAGCCCGTTCTCCAGCCAACTTTGCAAAAGCCCGATGCAGCCCGAGACGATAAATGCGTAAAAATACTCAAAATTTTGGGATCCGCCTGTATTGAATATCTCCATCCACTCATTGAGGCAACGATTTTTCACCAGGTCTTTAAAGCGTTTCAAAAACGCGACATCGCCATTATTCACAATAAGAACTCTGCAAATATCAGAGTTTTCAAGGACTAAACGAAATAAATCGATAAGCATTGGCAACGGTTTCTCGCTAAGGGATTTGGGCGGATGTTTATCCAATATATCCTGAAAATCACTGAACAGTTCCGTCTGGATTTGCTCAACCATATCATAGACATCCCGGTAGTGCAAATAGAAGGTTGCCCTGTTAATGTCTGCCCGCTCAGACAATTCCCTGACGGTAATATCCTTCACGCTCTTTTCTTCAAGGAGTTCTGTCAGAGCCTGGCGAAGCTGCCTTTTCGTTTTTCTCACACGGCGGTCTACGATTTGGTCGCTCATGTTATTCTCCAAATCGACATATGTTGGGGTGAATGTTGATTAGTTAACGCTTTCATAAAATATGATTATTGTTATTTACTATACCTGTTATTATAATAGACTCGTGTCTATTAATCAACGCTAATTGAATTTAACCTGGCAAATAAGGGGGCCAACATACATTTAAAAACCATCATGTTCCTAATAAATTCACGATGTCATAAATTTTAGCGGAGTTTGCAGTATCCATGCCCGGATAAAGGAGAGCAGAATATATGAGCAAAGGGCAAAATAATAGCTTGATGATAAAAATAGCCGCCTTCATCGTAGACAAACGCAACCTGTTCTTCTTTATTTATGCCGTTCTGATTGTTTTTTCGTTCTTCTCAATAAACTGGGTAAAGGTGGAGAGCAAACTGTCGGCTTACCTGGCTGAAGACTCGGAGACGCGTCAGGGCCTTAATATCATGGAAGACGAATTCCTTACCTACGGTACGGCGAAGGTCATGGTTGCCAATATTTCTTATGCTCAGGCAAAAGCAATTGCTGAAAGGATTCGGGAAATTGACGGTGTTTCCTCTGTTGACTTTGATGATACCCCTGATCACTATAAAGACGCCTCCGCTCTCTTCAACGTAACTTTCGCTTATGATGAGAAAGACGATAAATGTGTTGAAGCCTTGAATGCATTGGAAGAAGCGCTTTCTGAATATGACCTCTATATAGACTCCGATTTGGGCAATGCGCTTGTAAAAAATATAATCAATGAAGTCAAACTCGTTACCATATATGCGGCGATCATTGTTGTAAGTGCATTGGTTCTGACTTCCCGTACATACGCCGAAGTGCCGGTTCTGTTGCTCAACTTTTTGTCGGCGGCAATCATCAATATGGGCACGAATTTTCTTCTGGGAACCATCTCTTTTGTGTCAAATTCCGTTACGATAATCTTGCAGTTGGCCATGTCGATAGATTATGCCCTCATGCTATGCCACCGATACCTGGAAGAGCGTGAGAAACTTTCAGCGAGAGAGGCAGTGATTACAGCATTAAGCAAGGCCATTCCCGAAATATCTGCCAGCAGCCTGACCACCATCGGCGGTTTGCTTGCGATGACTTTTATGAAGTTCCGAATCGGATTCGATATGGGTATTGTGCTGATCAAAGCCATTTTCATCAGTCTGGTGACGGTTTTTACCCTGATGCCCGGGCTTCTTATGCTGTTCAGCAATTTAATCGATAAAACGAAACATAAGAATTTCGTCCCGAAAATCTCTTTTGTAGGTAAGTTTGCCTATGCCACAAGGAAAATAGTCCCGCCGGTTTTTGTTTTGATACTGGTAGCGGCTCTGATCTTTTCAGGAAAAGTTTCGTATGTTTACGGATACTCTCTTTTGTCAACACCAAAACTCAATGATTCACAAATAGCGGAGGCTATGATCAAAAAGACCTTTGGCTCTGAAAATATGCTCGCTTTGCTGGTGCCGTCGGGTGATTACGAGGCTGAGGCGAAACTTCTTACCGAACTGGAAAACCGTGATGAAGTGAAATATGCCGTTGGGCTCGCCAATATTGAGGCGATGGACGGCTATACGCTGACCGACAGGCTGACACCCAGAGAGTTTTCCGAGTTGACGGATTTAGATTATGAGTTGGCCAAGGCCTTGTATGGGGTCTACGCCGTCAGGGAAGAAAATTACGGCAAACTGGTAAGCGGACTTGATTCATTCAGCGTACCGCTCATCGACATGTTTATGTTCTTATATGAACAGGTGCAGCAGGGATATATCACGCTGGATACCGATTTGCAGAAAACATTGGACACGGCATATAAACAGATGAACGAAGCCAAACGGCAACTGCACGGGGAAAACTACAGCCGCATGATAATTAGCCTTAATCTTCCTGAAGAAGGTGATGAAACCTTCTCATTCCTTGATACCATACACAATATAGCCGGCAAATACTATGCCGATGATGTCTACCTGGTCGGTAATTCCATAAACGAGTACGATCTTTATAAAGCATTCAACAACGACAATACGCTGGTCAGCCTGCTGTCTGTTGCTTTCGTTATTGTCGTTTTGCTGATGACGTTCAAATCAGTCGGTTTATCCCTACTGTTGGTGATGGTTATCCAGGGCAGCATCTGGATCAACTTCTCTTTCCCCTATTTATTCAAAGCCAACGTATTTTTCATGAGTTATCTGATCGCCAGTGCAATCCAGATGGGTACGAACATCGACTACGCCATTGTCATTTCCAGCCGGTATCAGGAATTGAAGAATAAGATGCATCCGCGGGAGGCTATTATAGCAACAATGAACCTGTCATTTCCTACCCTGATCACATCCGGGATGATGATGGCCGTAGCCGGAAGTCTGATTGGAAATATGACTTCCGAACCAACCATAGCGGGTATCGGCCAAAGTATTGGTCGCGGGACCATCATATCGCTTGTTTTGGTCATGTTTGTTTTACCCCAGGTTTTGCTTCTCGGGGATAAGGTTATAGAAAAAACATCGTTTTCCATCAGCATCCCCGTACGCACGCAAAGCGCCAGTGGCATCATTTATGTCAACGGCCGGATTAGCGGGAAAGTGTCAGGCACAATCACCGGTACTGTCCGCGGCATTATCAGGGGCGACGTGAACGCTCTCGTGGAATCGGGTGAAATGAAATTGCTGAGCGAAGAACTGGAAGAGCAAAAGGAGGGAAAAAATGAAAAAGAGTCATAAGAAAAGCATCGCATCCCTTCTGGCAGCCATTCTGTGTTTGAACAGCATCTTGCTGAACGTTGGCGCTACGGCGGCCATAAATTCAGAGGTCATATACATCAGCACCGCGGAGGACTTGATCGCCATCGCCAAGAAATGTTCCCTCGATACCTGGTCCATCGGGAAAACAGTCATTTTGCGCAATGACATTGATCTTACCGGAACAGGTTTTACATCCATACCTACCTTTAGCGGAACCTTTGATGGGCAGGGACATACTGTAAGCGGTCTTTCGCTGACAGGGTACAACTCGCCTCAGGGATTGTTCCGGTATGTTCAGGTAAACGCCTTGGTCAAGAACCTTACGGTACAAGGAACCGTTACGCCGTCAGGGACAAAAGCCATTATCGGCGGCGTGGCCGGGAGCAACAGCGGTACAATTCTGAATTGTACATTTATCGGGACCGTCAAGGGTGACAAATATGTAGGCGGTATAGCCGGCATCAATGAAGCGGAAGGATCGATCTCAAACTGTTCCGCAAAGGGTGTCATAAACGGCAAGCATTATGTTGGCGGCATAGCCGGAGAGAACCTGGGAACAATTCTGCTTTGCAATAATGAAGCCAGCGTCAATACAACCGTATCGGAAAGCTCATTAAGCCTGGAAGATCTTCAAAATTTTAGCACAGATAGTGTGATGACATTTTCTCCGGCAGATCTTCTGGACGTTACGGATGTGGGCGGCATTGCGGGCATTTCCAGCGGCATCATCCAAAGTTGCTCAAACAATGGCACAGTGGGCTACCAGCATGTCGGATACAATATAGGCGGCATCGTAGGCAGGCAATCCGGATATCTAAACGGTTGTACAAACAGGGGCCGTGTATTTGGCAGAAAGGATGTTGGGGGCATTGCCGGGCAAATTGAACCCTTTAGCACCTGGCAGCTTTCGGAGGATGTCCTGTCAAAACTGCGAACAGAACTGAATGCATTGCAGAAACAGATAAATAGCGTAATCAATGACAGCAGCCGCTATACCTCCGAAATCTCAGCGCATCTGACCAAAATTCAGGGCTATGCGGCAGAGGCCAGGGATGCCGGCGATGCTCTGGCGGATCAGACCGCGTCATGGCTTAATGACAATATTGACAGCGTGAACGATGCCAGTGCCCGCATCACGGAAACGATGGTCGCTCTGGAACCCATTGTGGATGAAATTTCCGTCTCAATAAAAGGCATGGATGGGGCAATCGGTGAATATGAGGCCGCCATGCAGCAACTGGAAAACGCCGCCGATAGTGCAGAAAAAGGTATGAATAAGATCTATTCCGCTCTGGATGAAATGAGTGACGCATTGCGCTATGCCGGGAATGCAGTTGACAGGATTTCCGCGGCAATCAGTTCGCTAAAGGCAAGCCTTGGCGATGATGAGGACGCCAGGAAAGCGCTTTCGGATATGCAGTCAGGATTAGCAGACCTTGTGAACGCCATGAAAAAAGTCAGTGAAGCAGCCAACACTTTCCTGGATGTAACTGACGCACTGGCAAACTCTGAAGCTTGGCAAAAAAGCGTGCCTGCCATGCGCGAGGGGGCCGGCGAACTTGTGGCGGCAACCACCAAAATGGCGGACGCGCTCCAGGAAATTAAAAATGCCTTAAATGCGCTGATGGGTGGTGTTGATTCCGGACGGCTTGACCCCGCGCTTGCTCCTTTGGAAAGTGCTGTTGCAAATCTTGCGGTTGCCGCCGATCTTTCAGCCTCAGGATTTTCAAAAATTGCCTCCAGTCTCGAAAAATTAGCAATCTCTTATGAAAATGATGAAGCAACCCAGACATGGCAGGATCTTGTGCATGGTCTGACAATGGTAGAGAACGCGATTAATGACGGAATAGCTATTGATTATGCGGCTGCTCTACATGGGCTGGAAAGGATACAGGACAGTCTGGCCGTGTTGACCGAAAGCGCCGATATCAACGGGCTTAAGGAGGTATATGATGGCGTCCGGTCTCTTACCGGGGCAATGGAAGATTTACAGGCTTCTGCAAGTAACCTGAAGGAAAGGATTGACTATTCTCAGGCAAGCGGTGCTGACCCCGGGCAAACGGATTTGGAGACATTGATGAAAGGATTTTCCGACCTGGCGGATGCGGCGCAGCAAGCCGCTGCCGCCTTGCTGAAAATCAATACCGCTCTTAACAATCTGCTGCAATCGGATGAGATAAGAACATATGATGGCGTGTTGCTTGCCAATCTCAGGCAGATTGCCGGCGGCGTTCTGGAAGCGGCAAACGCTTTGAAAGAAATAAACAACGCGGCTATAAAATTGTCAGGGCATATTGAATGGGATAAACTGAACGAAAGTGTCAATTCCATGAAGTCGGTGGCGGGCGATATAACCCGCGCAATTGCCGGCATGCAGGATGCGGTATCCTATGTACAGGACGCATGGCCTTCTATTAAGGCCGCGGGCAACTCTGCATCAAAGGCGCTTTCTAATGCTATCGAAGCAACAAACACGCTGAAAAGCTCTGTTGATACCATCGCGGAATCGGTGGCCGAAATACGGGATTTGATTTCCGATCTCGCCGCGCGCCCGACAATAACCTTCAAGAAGTTGGACAGCCAATATATTGATACCAGGAATGCGCTTTCCGAAGCGCTTGGCAATATCTCGGATGCGTTATCCGTCTTGAACCATACGGCTTCCGGCGCATCCGAAACATTACTCGCAGATATCCAGGCTATTTCTGACCAGATATTTGTCATATTTGATCTGCTTGCGGACGCAGTTGAAGATGTATCGGAAACCGGTACGGACATCACGGATTACATAGAAGACATATCCAGGCAGGACACTGATTCGGATACCGGAGGTAAAGCGGGAGGCTGCACCAATTATGGCGTCATACAGGGGGATATCAACGTCGGTGGAATCGCCGGTTCCATAGCCATCGAATATGATTTCGATCCGGAAGACGATCATTCGCTGACGGAGAAACTATCCCCAGGTTCAAAGTATCTGCTTCGGGCTGTCATAACCAACTGTGAAAACTACGGCAAGATTGCATCCAAGAAGAATCATGCGGGCGGTATTGTCGGTCTGATGGATTTCGGCTATGTGGTACATTCGTTAAACAACGGTACCGTAAGCAGCATTGACGGGGATTATGTCGGGGGCATAGCAGGTAAATCCAACGGCACAATCGAGCAATGCTATGTAAAAAGTTCCCTGTCCGGGGCCGACTATATCGGAGGCATCGCAGGCTATGGCACCGATCTTTATCATTGCTATTCCTTAATTCAAGTGGAGAATGCCCATGAATTTGTTGGCGCCATCGCCGGATACGCCGACGGGGTATTGCAAGGGAATCGCTTTGTGAACGACGAATTGGCCGGCGTCAACGGTGTAAGCTACGAAGGCAAAGCAGAACCGATCTCCTATGAAGAACTGTTATCGGTGGAAGGCCTGCCCGATATTTTTCAGGTTTTCCGGTTAACTTTTGTCTGTGACGGTAAAGAAGTGGCGGTTATCCCGTTTAAATACGGAGAAACCATTTCGGCTGAAATGATCCCTGATGTACCGAAAAAAGACGGATACTTTGGCGAGTGGGATAGGGATGATTTTACAAACATGACTTTTGATGCGACCGTTGAGGCAGTTTATCAACGATACATCACGACGCTGGCAAGCGAGCGGACCCGGGACGGCGGATTATCTATCATTCTGGTGGACGGACTGTTTACAACGCATGCATCGCTGGCTATCACGGAAATGGAAAGAGAAGACCGCTTCAATGGCGAACAGGTCCTGGAGAAATGGACGGTTTCCGTAACGGACGACGGCCAGGCTACCCATACCGTTCGTTACCTTGCACCCGGCAAAAAGACTTCCGGGATCAATATCTATTTGCTCAGGGATGGTTCCTGGGAAAAAGCGGAATATACGGCATTGGGGAGCTATTTGCTCTTTACCATGGACGGAACAGAGGCAACATTTATCGTTACTTCATCAAAAAACTATATGATACCAATTGTATTGGGCATTCTGGCTGTCTCCCTGAGCATCGTCGCTTTTCCCTGGATGTACAGAAGGCGGAGAAACTCTTCCCATTCTCATGTTGCCCCTTAGCCAATGGTCAGCCTATCAAACATTTGTCTCGAGAGCGCTAAAATATGGATTCCGCTGTCTTTTTTCAAGAAAGCAATTATTAAAGGCATTCCGTCGGGCCAGTGTGCAAAATAAGGATATTATCCCCAGAGCAATGCTCTATGTCCAAGGCTTTGCCTTTTTCGATGCTACTGGAAGCATGTATTGGGCAGAAAATGATTCTTGCAGCGTTGCATTCCTTCATATGCCATAAGGAACAGGAAAAAGCGGAGGGGCTCCACGGTTGATCAATCTCCTGATACACAAACATGGTGCTGTTTTACAGCACCATGACTCCTATTTTATATTCCATTAAGGCCTTAACCCTATCTTTGGCACAAAGGCCGTAAAAAATCATATTTCACCTACTCTTCTGTCTTTAAGTTGGGATGATAAGCATCAGCTACACGCTGGATGCTTTTTATAATCTCTTCCCTAAAATATGTCCCCGGTTCTTTATTGATAAAAATACTGATTCCAAGATTATCACCAAACGGCTCTACTCTAAAACAATAACATTGATTGGTGAAGTTAATGGAATTACTCTTTTTCTTTTCGGCATATCCTGCCATAACCATTTCAAAGCCGTTTATCGGTTACACATGCTCAAGAATTGAGAGGTTGCCTTCTCTACCATCCTCCCCCGTCAGTACTGAGATTCCTCTACGGCTATTTTTCTCGTCTATCTTGAGCAGCATCATAACCTCCCATGTCAAGCAATTTATTAAATTATTTAAACATTCTAACTATTATCTAAATATTGAATAGCAACGGAGATTAACGATAGACATCGTTTATAAAAATACTCGAAGTGTCTATTATCCTCAATGTCTGCTTTAGTGGTTTCATGGTGGCGAATTCTAAAGCTATTACCTATTACAGTTAATTCACTAAACTCCTTTTCAAATAAATTTTTATAAGGCTCTTTGTTTTCAGACATATCATTAATTATTTTTTCTAGAGACTTCTTTTTATCTAAGGTTGGAGAATAATAAGTTTTTAGTCTTTCAAAAGCATCCCAAATTTTCTCGACAGCAATTTTATAGTTACCCTCATTGTAATAACTATCAGCTTCTTGAAGCAATTCTTTAAGTCCATATTCTTGTATCGAAGCAAGCTGACAACTTAACAACGGAGCATCATAAATACTTTCTATTTTTCCGTTAATTAGTCTTATTGGTAGTTCATTTAGTTTGAAAATTGCATTTATCTCTAATTCAAAATCACTATCATTGTTATACTTCTCAAAAAACTCTATTATATCTATCACAGTATATGGCGAGCCAGAAGACACAACACATTTAATATCATTAGTTTCCATATACCGTTTTTTGTCATTGTAATATTTAGGTATATAAAATTGTTTTATATCATTAACTACTTTCTCAAATGTTGTTATTTTATAATTCCAACCGGTTTCATCGGTTTCACTATACACTGCATTATATTTTTCCAACAATTGATAAATCTGATATCTTGCCTTTCGACTAATTGTTATATTTATTTTCTGTTCTTTTATCATTTTTTGATTACGTTGGGAGTACGGAACGAATATTTTACTTTCTAAAGGATTAAATATACGCCAATCATAAATATCTCGGTTTGATATCTTTTTCGCAGGATAAAGCTCATATCCATCATTTTGAAGCAATCGGTTTATTTCATTAAGATATTCTCTCCAATACCCCTCTTCGCATCTTACTGTAGGGTGAAATATTTCGCATAAAAATTTCAAATATATATCATCACGGCCGTTCTTTAATTGAAAACGTTCGTCTTCAAAAACCCAACAATATGGATAATCATCATTTTTTACTGTATGCTGCCATATTTCTTCTTCTGCATTAGCATACATTGAATAAAGACTTGGCATACTTTTTAAATCATAAAGTCTTTTGAGAAATTCAATTTCCTCTAACCTTCCATAATAAGGATAACTAACTCTTTTTGATTCCCATATATCTGATATAACAAGCCCATTTCTGAATAAATCCAATATATCACGCTTTGTTATTTCGGTTATTTTATTCATGGCATTTGATATCCCTTTCTCAGTAGTACACACATATATATACCAACATATTTTTTAATATTCCGAAAATCTATATTATAGGAACAACTTATCATCCCGTACTTTACATACACCTCATCAATTGCTCATTACTTACAGCTTTCTCCCATCTTTATCTTCTAATAGACGTTGGGTGATAGACTGCATCTCCGGCTGCATCATCAATAGCCTAAACCAAAAGGTGAACGCTTCCGGATGCTCGTTCATTTCAAACTCGAGTTGGTCCAAAGGAACCCAGCGGATTATAATGATACCAGAAATTAAGACAGACAAAACGGCCAAAATAAGTTAGTAT
>ENA-UPSA01000909-UPSA01000909.1-bioreactor-metagenome-genome-assembly--contig:-NODE-909-length-35862-cov-20.891334_pt1 | contig 35862 bp, 27 predicted proteins | sample MGYA00238183_ERZ773288 | MGnify/ENA primary metagenome ERZ773288 (study PRJEB29028, sample SAMN07631243) | bioreactor metagenome | isolation source: Switchgrass digestor | place: USA: Dartmouth... | reverse complement strand
TTACCTGATAAAGATGGGTACGGCAACCCTCAGAAGTGTAAATATTGATTGCCAGGGCATCAAAATTCACGGCAATGGAAGCTTCAGGGACCTTTCCCTGGACTGTACGGGAGTCTTAATAAATTCCCAAATCTCTTCTGAGAACGATATACGCATTGACTGCACAGGCATCGACATCAGCGGAGCACTGGAAGGGAAGATGCTGAAAATCGATGGGCTGGGAACCAATATTGTCGGTGAGCTCAATTTCAGCAAAATCCTTCTCAATTCAACGGGCGTGAATCTATCCATAACATCGACATTTGACAGGTTTGAGATAGATTCAACAGGCCTAAACGGCATAATCGAGGTATCAAATCCTCGTGATCAAAATGCCGAGCTCCATATAGACGCAGCGGGTGGCAACTTAACCGTTGACAGCAAAAACGACGCACCGGTTGAGATTGAATCTACATCGCTTGTAAAAATCATTAGAAAGTGATGATGCCAAATGCTGAGAAAGGTAGATAAACACAGCGGAATACCGGCGTACGTACAGATTGTAAACATGATAAAATCCGAAATACTGCTTGGAAACCTTCAAAAAGGTGCCCAGCTTCCCACAGTAAGGGACCTGCAAAACATCTTCGATGTGAATATAAACACCGTATTAAAGGCCCTGGAAAAACTCAAAGCCGAAGGATACATCGAAGCCGAACAAGGAGTAGGGTATTTCATCAAAAAGGATATTTATTTAGATCAGAAGATAGTCGAAACCGTAAGGGAATGCGTTTTAAAGCTCAAAAACCATGGCATTGATTTTTACACTGTTATGCTGATATTTGAGGAGGTATGGAAAAATGGATAAATATGCCGTTTTTATAAAAAACCTTTCCAAGATGGAGGTGTATATACAGAAGGAATTAAAGGAAAAGACCACCCGGCTTGTATTTTTGACGCTTCTCCTTTTTATTCCCGACCTTTCCGTAAAGACGATTGCCATACTCTTTCTTTCAGCTTCGTTGTTGGCTTACGATATAAGGCACAAAAATGCGGAGCTTTTGTATCTGCTCCCATTCTCCAGAAAGGAGCTGTATCTCTATAACCTGATCTTTCTAACCATCCTTGTCGTTGCAACTTCCGTCATCAATCAGGCTTTTATGGAAAGCGGCATTTACTCGAAGCTCATATTTATCCTAAACAGTTTAACTCTGCTGCTCTCAATATTTGGAATAACCATGCTGTTTTCTAGCTTTGGCAGAAACGGATTGGGCTGGGCCATATTTATAGCCATCCTTGATGAAATACTGGGAGGTTTTGGCTCTTCCAACATACGGGCCTATAACTTCAATCCCTATAGCCTTATCAGCTTCACCCATCAGGGAAATGCGGTATTGTCCTTCCTGGCATCCTGTGCCCTTTGTTTTTTAAGCTACCTGATCTTCATAAGAAAAGGCGGTGAGAACTGAAATGTATGCGCTGAAGGTAAAAGGCTTGAGCAAACAGATCGACGGTAAGCAGATCTTATCGGATGTAACTTTCGAAGTGCCTCAGGGAGAAATAATGGCGCTGGTGGGACCTAACGGCGCCGGCAAGACCACAACGTTGAAGTGCATAATGAACGCCATACCCAGAGACTCCGGAGAGATAGCTGTATTTAACAGGCCGTTTAGCCCCTCCTTAAAAGCCGACATGGCCTTTGTAACCGAGGACAGAAGGGTATTTGACAACTTGAGGCTTGAAGATTACTACAACATGTATAAAACCCTATACCCTTCCTGGAACGATCAATTTTTCAGAAATTTTCTATCGAAATACGATTTCAATCTTGGACAGGAAATGCAGAAGCTTTCAAGAGGGCAGAAAACCATCATACTGTCCATACTTGCCCTGGCAACCGGTGCAAGGCTGATAATCATGGATGAACCCACCCAGCACCTGGACCCGGCATCAAGGTACGAACTCATACACCTGATAAAGCAGTATGTCAATGAAATGGGGGGTACCGTCCTGCTCTCATCCCATGAAATATTTGAATTGGAAGAATACGCCACCAGCTTTGCCATAATAAAAAGCGGCAGAATACTCTATACCGACACCATCGATGATGCAAAGCACAAGCACAGGGTAGTCAGGCTAAATGAAAATATAAGGAATGCTAGGATAGTGGCCGTCATGGAGGATGAAATTTTAATAAGAACGCAGGAAGACATAGGAGAATATCCGCGCCTTAATCAGATAATCGTGGGGTATTTAAAAAGCGGCGAAGAAGGATCCATGCAGATCGGTATGCAGATGTAAAATGGGTAATGCGTATAGCACAATCAAAATAAGCCCTGTAAACCTTGCCGGGTTTACAGGGCTTATTGCCGTTATTCCCATTCAATCGTAGCAGGTGGCTTTGTGGTGATATCGTAAACCACCCTGTTCACATGCTTTACCTCGTTTACTATTCGGGTGGACACCCTTTCCAGCACATCGTAGGGTATCTTTGCCCACTGGGCTGTCATAAAATCGGTGGTGATGACCGCCCTTAAGGCAACGACGTAATCATAGGTCCTCTCATCTCCCATGACGCCCACCGTCTTCATGCCGGTAAGTATGGCAAAATACTGGCTTATGTCTTTCGCCAGCCCGGCCTTTTCGATCTCTTCGCGGAATATGTGGTCAGCTTCTCTGAGGATTTCCAGCTTTTCTCTGGTTACCTCGCCTATTACCCTTACCGCCAGGCCCGGACCCGGGAAGGGCTGCCTGGAAACTATCTCTTCGGGAAGGCCCAGCTCCCTTCCCACCTTTCTTACCTCGTCCTTGAAGAGGCTTCGCAACGGTTCGATAATCCCCTTAAAGTCTATATCAACCGGCAGCCCGCCAACGTTGTGGTGGCTCTTTATAACCGCTGCATTGCCGGTACCGCTTTCTATCACATCGGGGTATATGGTGCCCTGTACCAGATAGTCGATCCTGCCAAGCTTTTTGGCCTCCTCCTCGAAAACCCTTATGAATTCCTCCCCTATGATCTTCCTCTTCTTCTCCGGATCAACTACGCCGGCCAGCCTGGACAGAAATCTGTCGACTGCATCGACCCTTATGAAATTGATATTAAACCCCTTTTTGAAGACATTCTCTACCTGGTCGGCTTCATCCTTTCTCAAAAGCCCATGGTCGACAAAAATACAGGTAAGCCTGTCGCCCACCGCTTTATGCACCAGCAATGCCGATACCGAAGAATCCACACCGCCGGACAGGGCGCACAGCACCGATGCATCGCCTACCTTCCGGCGTATATCCTCAACGGCATCATCAATGAAGGACGAGATCTTCCAGTCCCCTGCACAGCCGCATATACCGAACAGGAAATTGTTGAGCATTTCCTTTCCCTTCACCGTGTGCTCCACTTCTGGATGGAACTGTACGGCATACAGCTTCCTGTTTGGATCTTCCATAGCCGCTACGGGGCAATTGGCAGACCTTGCCGTTGCCCTGAAGCCCTCCGGGAGCCTGCTCACATAATAGGTGTGGCTCATCCAGCTCGTGGTCTGCTCCTCCATACCGTAAAAGAGCTGGCTGGAAGAATCCAGCATAACCTCGGTTTTGCCGTACTCCCTTTGCTCGGCCTTTGCAACCTCACCGCCCAGCATGACGCTCATGAGCTGCATGCCATAGCATATTCCCAGCACCGGTACGCCCAGCTCCAGTACCCCGGGATGGCAGAAAGGAGAATCAGGTTCGGTGACCGATGCAGGCCCTCCCGTGAATATAATCCCTTTTGGATTCAAGCCTTTTATCCTGTCAATGGATACATTATAGGGCAGTATCTCGCAGTACACCCCGGCTTCCCTTACCCGTCTGGCAATGAGCTGGCTGTACTGCCCTCCAAAGTCCAGTATGACCACCACTTCGTGCTTCAAATCAATACCCCTTTCTTTTGTAATGATTGGCAAAGCGTAATAACAAGAGCTTGTACACGGATAGAGCAATATCCCGACAATGTAATCATGCAGTCCTTTTACAGGGCTTCAACACCCTTATATTTTAGCCTGCAAGTAGTATTTTGCTAAAAACAGCAACTCCAATAATTTTTTCATAAAAACGAGAGCAAGCGAAAAACCGCTTGTATGAGCATGGAGCCCTCAAAGCGCTTTTTATTTTCATGTACTCATGCCATTTTGCCTAAACACCTACCATTTACCTTGATCTCATCGACATCGCGATAACCGTATCAGCGCAGCATCTATCTTCTGACGGGTATACCCCTTTCCGCCAGATAGTCCTTCACCTGGGCAACCGTCAATTCCCCATAGTGAAATAGGGAAGCCGCCAGAACAGCATCGGCTCCTCCCTGCACTATGGCATCGTAGAAATGCTCCAGCCGGCCTGCACCGCCCGATGCAATAACGGGTATGTTGACCGCTTGGGTTACAGCTCTGGTCAGAGCTATATCATATCCATCCTTGGTGCCATCGGCATCCATGCTGGTTAGCAATATCTCCCCGGCGCCCCTTCTTTCGACCTCTATCGCCCACTCGACCGCATCCCTGTTGGTGTTTATCCTTCCGCCGTTGATGTAAACATCCCATCCTGTACCATCCTGCCGCCTTTTGGCATCTATGGCTACCACGACGCACTGGCTGCCAAACTTCGATGCCGATTCCTCGATGAGGTGAGGATTGCGCACGGCTGCGGAATTTATAGAGATCTTATCCGCGCCGGCCTTGAGTATGTCACGGAAATCCGAAAGGCTGCGTATACCCCCGCCCACCGTAAGAGGAATGAAAACCTGTTCGGCCGTTCTGGCCACTACATCCAGCATTATGTTGCGCGCTTCAGCCGATGCGGTGATGTCCAGAAACACCAGCTCATCAGCCCCGGATTGGTCGTACAACCTCGCTATTTCCACCGGATCTCCGGCATCCCTCAAGTTGACGAAGTTTGTGCCCTTGACCACCCTTCCGCCATCCACATCCAGGCAGGGAATTATGCGCTTTGTAAGCATCTTATACATCACCTACCGTACTTTGTATACCATTCTGCCTATACCATTATCTTATAGGCCTTCCAAAAAATACTTCCTGCACTGTGTCGCTTTAACCGTCTTACCCGATAACCTCTCGCGTAGAATAATGCCTGCAAAGTAAACTTCTGCAAATCAGCCATAATCCTAACTTATGGCAAATTGACACCTTCCAACCAATCGGTGGAGTACTCTGTCAATTGCTTTCCCGTGCTCTTATATTTCATCATTTAAGCCTAGCAAAATTCTTCAGGATCTTCAGGCCTTCAGCCCCGCTTTTCTCGGGATGAAATTGAAGCCCGTATACATTGCCATTATTGACGGCCACCGCTATGTCAATTCCGTAAAAGGTAGTCCCTATGACATGTCGCTGGTCACTCGCTTCAACATAGTACGAATGGACGAAATAGACATAGCAGGGATCATTTAGCCCTTCGAATATAGGGCTTTCCCTGTACCTCAGCTCATTCCAGCCCATATGGGGTATCTTTATGTTAAGCTTCTCGGGGAGCCTTTTTACCTCCCCCGGCAACAGCGCCAAACCCTTAAAAGTTCCTCCTTCATAGCTCCTCTCAAACAGCAGCTGAAGGCCAAGGCAAATCCCGAGAAAGGGCCTGCCGCTTTCCACTACCCTGTATATGGTGTCCATAAGTCCGGCCCTCTCCAAATTTCCAACGGCATCTCCAAATGCTCCAACCCCAGGCAGCACGACATGGCCGGCATTTAAGATTACTCGTGGATCATGCGTAATTACCGCCTGATAGCCCATGTATTCAAATGCTTTTTGAACGCTCCGCAAGTTGCCCATTCCGTAATCTATAATGGCAATCATATGTTTCCTCCGTACCTTTTAACTGCGCGAACATGAACTTTAAGCTGTGCTACAGTACGATATCCCTGCATAATATTCAACGTTTTTTTATTTTTATATCTTATAACATTATCGGCGCTCATACAAGAGAAAAATTGCCTTGCTTTATATGAAATTCAAAGTCGGTTTTAGATGACCTCCGTTCCCCATATTCTGTGACTCCGGCCTCCTGTATAGCACAAATAATAGAAATAACATTTAAGCTATCTTAAGCAGTTGCAATACTTCCATCCGGAATATTCCGAATGGAAGTATATGCAAATTGCATTGCAACCACATTGAAACCTAACCGCAATATCTATCTTCATCACGCCGATGGGCTACCGGGCAGCCATTTATTTGGTTTCCAAATATCTAACTACGATCGATTAAACTCAACATATAATCTGAACATCGTATTCCTTAAGCCACATATTAATCTGAATCAGATAGGCGCAAAGCTGCGGATACGTCATAAGCTGGCCAAACCAGGGCGTATCAATGCCGCTTGTTCCATCCAGCATATCTTTTACCGCATCCACATCGATCAATTGATTGAGCGGTGATGAAGAATCCTCTATAATTCTCCTCAGCTCATCGGTCACCGCTTTAGTATAGGCTGGGTTATGAGTCTTAGGATAGGGGTTCTTCTTGCGGGTTAGCACATCAACGGGCAGTACCCCCTCAAGGGCTTTACGCAAAATCCCCTTTTCCCGCTGTCCCCAGGTCTTCATCTCCCAGGGTATATTCCAAACGTATTCCACCAGCCTGTGATCGCAAAAGGGAACCCTTACCTCAAGCCCCGTGGCCATGCTCATTCTATCCTTTCGCTCCAGAAGCTGTACCATAAACCAGCTTATATTCAGGTAGAACATCTCACGCCTTCGCCGCTGAATCGGTCCTTCCCCTTCAAGGTGCGGTACTTCGGCCAACGTGCTTCTATAGCGTTCAGCTACATATCCCTTAAAATCTATCCTTGACCGCAATTCCCCGGAAACCACGGATAAGCGCTTATCCAGTATCCTGGACCAAGGAAAAGTGTTATCCTGAAGTGCATCCTGCCTGTGAAACCATGGGTACCCTCCAAATATCTCATCGGCGCATTCGCCTGACAGCGCTACGGTAGCCTCCTTCTTTACTTCTCTGAACAGCAAATAAAGGGAAGAATCGATATCGGCCATGCCGGGCAAATCGCGGGCACGAAGGGCTGTACCCAGGGCATCCACCAGTTGATGAGTATTAACCCTGATAGTCCTGTGGCGCGTTCCCAGAAAATCGGAAACTATTCGCACCCATGGCTCATCGATGTCCGGCTGAAAATCGTTTGCCCTAAAATGATTCTGGTTACCTTCATATTCGATGGAAAAAGTGCTAAGAGGACCCATACCTCTTTTCTTATATGCCTGAACAGCAAAGGCCGATAAAGCGCTGGAATCCAACCCGCCCGAAAGCAAGGTGCACACCGGGACGTCGGCAACCAGCTGCCGTTCTACAGCATCCTGCAGGAGCTGGCGCACCTTATGGGCTGTGGTCTCAACATCATCGGTATGAGGTAAGCTCTCTAAAGCCCAATATCGCCGCAAATGAAGGCCTTTAGGATCATACACCATGCAGTAGCCCGGCTTCAATTCCTTCACGTCGTCAAACACGCCATGGCCGGGCGTCCGCGCCGGACCCAAAGCAAATATCTCAGCCAAGCCTTCTTCCCCGACACGTGGCGGTATATCGGGGTGGGCCAGCAAGGCCTTTATTTCGGAAGCAAACATCAAAGCTCCATTCCTCTCTACATAAAAAAGAGGCTTTACCCCTAATCTATCCCTCGCCAAAAATAAGCACTGATTCATTTCATCCCAGATTCCAAATGCAAATATGCCGTTTAAACGCTTTACGCAGTCAGGCCCCCACTCTATATAAGAAATCAAAAGGGCTTCGGTATCGGAATAGGATCGAAACTTATATCCCCGTGTCATAAGTTCGCTTCTAAGCTCAGCCGTATTGTACAATTCTCCATTATAGACGATAACGAAAGCCTTATCCCCAATTCTGCGTTCCATGGGTTGCCTTCCACCTTCAGGATCTACTACGATAAGCCGCCTATGCCCTAAAGCCACATGTCGGGACAGCCACATGCCCGACTCATCCGGTCCGCGATTGGCAAGGGTATCCATCATACCCTTCAGTATATTAGCTTGATGGGTTAGGTCACCTTTCCAGTCTATCCAGCCGACAATTCCGCACAAACTATTTCCCCCCTTCCCGGAGTTAAGGAAGATATTAGTTAAAATCTTTTAGTTAACTGCAGCAATATATAATATTTATCTTTAATCCTCATCGTCCATATGAAAAAATTATGCTTACCATAAACGTTTATTTTAGGACGAAAACATGCAAATCACCCTTTGATCCACTACGTCTGCTATGATTTCCAGCTTTCCATATATATGCTCATCAACATCGTATACCTTTATGACGTCCCTAAAGGATGCATCATCGGGCAAAGCCTCCGGTAAAATGTTTTTTAAACCATCCAGAAGCTCCTTGTTAAAAACAACTCCTTCCCTCTCCGGAAAAAGGGCTACATAGAATATGTCACTCTCCACTATATCCTGAAAAAAGTGGGTACCAAACGAGAGATCTGGCATATAGCCCGTACCGGTATAGGCCACTTCCACAAGTACGGCTACATTGTGAATTTCCGAAAAAGTCACCGGAATTCCCAGGAAAGGCGTGCTTGTTCCCCATCTTCCAGGGCCTATTAAGGCAACCGGCGTTTCTTCATTGCTGCTTATCATCCTGTTTAACTTTCCCACAATGCGGGCAACCCGGTATTTTTCCTGCTCATTGAGACCTACATAGGCTTGCGGTTCCACCAGTATAATCCTTCTTATGGACCTGCGAATGTTGCCGCCCATGAAATTGCCCTTTGTCTGAAAGAACACCCTGTCAGCTTCGATATTATGAGGAATCCCAACTTTACCACCTATACCTTTAACCTGCAACGGTCTGCATTGCAAAACATTGATGCGGTAATCGCCTTCCTTATCAAAATTCACCGTAAATTCCACGTCAACGGGATAATGGTACCTCTTTTCAATGGCCTTCAACATCTTCTGCATGACGCAAGGGAAGGACGTGCCTGATAACAATCCGTTAAACGTAATGATCCAGCTTTGCTTTTCCGTGAGCCCCAGCTCCCTTAGCCTCTTCTCAGCCTCGTAATCCCGGTCAGCCACCATATCCAAACTCATATTTACTTTTTCCTCGAGCAGCTTCTCCAGAGGACAGCTCTGCAAACAATTTTCGCGTATATTTAGAACGTCCATCTTATGTTGGGAAAACTGCCTTATGTCCTCTTTTCCTGCAATGGGCTGCAGCATGCACGCATCCAAAGCCACTATTCTGGCATAGTCCCCTTCCACCCGGTTTACCGCTCTGGTACCCAGTCCGCATACCAGCCTCAGCATTCCTGCCTTTGGATCCATAGAATCTTTCCAGACGTAAGGGTTAACCGAAAAACCCACTCCAGCCACATCGGGGAAAAAGTAATATTTATGATAGGCCCCCGAGACCCGTTGGACCAGCAGGGCCATCTGCTCGTCCTGCTGATCCAACCCCCGCTGCAGGCGATACGTCAGGGCATCTTCATTCACCGTGCTGGCAAATATCCTTCTAACGGCCTCTTCGAATTCATAATAGCGTTGCTCCAGGCTTCCCTGATTTATGCAGAATATGCTCTCGTACTTGCCGGCAAAGGCATTTCCAAACCCATCCTCCAGCAAGCTGCTGGAACGCACTATTATAGGGGACTGGCCGAAATATTCCAGCATCCTCAAAAACTGCTCGCGAATATTCTCCGGAAATGCCCCTTTGAGCATACCCTCCCTCAATTGCTTTGCCGCCTCAAAGTACTTCTCCCTGCTCTTTTGTTCCATTCTGACCTTCCACAATCCGTTCTGAACTATATAGGTATAAAACACATCCGATCCAATGTAAAAGGAATCGTGGTGCTCAAGGTACTTCTGCCAGTCCATTTCGTTATCCTGCTGTAGTATCTTTCGAGCCAAAAGCATTCCTACCGCTTTTCCGCCTATGAAGCCCGAACCTATAAGCCGGGACTTAATATACAGCATATCCTCCAGCGTAAAAGCCTGCCTTGCCAGGGCAAGGATCCTTTCATCCCTTCCTATTAAGATTTTAAGCAACACCTCCAGCATGTCATGTACTTCCTGCTGAGAGGGGGGAGAACCGGTTTTACTTCTTTCGCATAACTCAGCCGCCCTCAAAAATAGCCGATCCCAGTAGTCAAGATATCTCCTTACATCTTGGGCCTGTTGATGCGCTACTTCAGCGAACAGCTTGGCCGCTTCGCCGCTGTTGGTTATGGGAATGAATCGGCCATCTTTTTCAACATGGGGAAGAAACATGGTAGGAGTGTATCTATTCCATACCTTCAAAGGGTGCAAATAGGTGTTACCCTCATTATTGTACACATCCAGCAGCACCTGGGTGGTCTCCCGGATACGGGCAACTGTCTGATAAGAGCTGCCGTTTTTCAGGATAGCAAAATACGCTACGGTGTTTAATTCAAAAAGATAAGGACAGGTTATTACAAAAAAGTTCCCTATCATCAGATCGGTAGCCCATGCCGATAGAAGATCGGACAGGCAATCAAAAACATAAAACACCCCCCTGCCTTCCTTTGTGATGATCTGATATATCTGCGTGGAAAAGGATTCAAAACCGCTGTAAGCATCAACTTTATATATCACAGCCCCATCTTGGTATGGAATGACGGGTTTGTGCTGCGCAAACCTTACATAAACCACCCTGTTTCCATCTTCGAGGGATCTTTTTACAAAAGGCCGTGCAAACTTTATATAGTCTTCGATATCAGTCACCTGCCACACCACATTGTCACCCAATCTCAGGCCGTTTATAACTTCATCCACTCCCGGCAAACCGGTGCTCACCTTGTCAAGCATAACTGCTCTCTCCTTTATTACCCTTATAAACTTTGCAAAAACGTGCCAAAATTTAGCGTGACAAAATTTGTATATCCCCATATGAACACTAGCAGGACAACCCTTCCAATATTTCAATTCCCAAACAGGTCTTTCAAATATTCTTATTATTCTCCAGTACTTTCATTTAAAGTCAGTTGGATTTGTATACAGCAGTATCCGAAGTTAAGCTCTTTATAGGATGCCGAAGGCGGGTTATGACACATAGGGCTCCCAGGAGCCCTAAGATATGCAACCCGCCTTTGCATTCATAGTATAAAACCTTGGGCAATTCTAAATTAACGCCCGCAGCACCATATAAATATCAATACTTGGTCAGATAATGTTCGATCTCCCATTGAGTGATCTTGGTCCTGTAGTCATCCCACTCTTTTCTCTTGGCTTCAATATATTTATTGAAGATGTGCTCTCCGAGGAGTTCCCTGACCAGCATGCTCTTCTCCATCTCGTCGATAGCCTCCTCAAGGCTTGCAGGAAGCGAGGCGATCCCTTCTTTCTCTCTTTCATCCCCACTCATCCGGAAAATGTTTTTGTTGGTCGGCGGAGGTGGCTGGATTTTGTTCTCTATACCGTCCAATCCGGCGGCTAAAATGGCAGCCAAAGCCAGATAAGGATTGCAAGAAGGATCGGGGGACCTCAGTTCCAAACGGGTAGATTCCTTCCTGGTAGCCGGTATTCTTATGAGCGGGCTCCTGTTTCTGGTAGACCACGCGATATATACCGGGGCCTCATAGCCAGGAACGAGGCGTTTATAGGAATTAACAAGGGGATTGGTCAACGCAGTTATAGCCCTTATATTCTTGAGAATTCCACCGATGAACCAGTAGGCATCCTGGCTCAACTGCAGGGGATCGTTCTCATCATAAAAGGCATTTTTGCCATCCTTATATAATGAAACATTGGTATGCATACCGGAACCGTTGACCCCGAAAATGGGCTTTGGCATGAAAGTGGCATGCAGACCGCACCTTTGAGATATAGATTTGACGACCATTTTAAAAGTCATGATGTTATCTGCAGTGGTAAGGGCATCCTGATATCTAAAGTCAATCTCATGCTGCCCTGGTGCCACCTCATGGTGAGAAGCCTCGATTTCAAAACCCATATCCTCAAGGGCAAGGCATATGCTTCTCCTTGCATCCTCGCCCAGATCCACCGGGCCGAGGTCGAAGTATCCGGCATTATCCTGCGTCCTTGTTGTGGGTTTGCCTTCACTGTCGGTAAGGAATAAGAAAAATTCGCATTCGGGGCCAACATTAAACCTGTCATACCCCATATCTGCAGCCTTTTTCAAAGCCTTCTTCAACACATACCTGGGGTCGCCTATAAACGGTGTACCATCGGGATTAATCACATCGCATATAAGCCTTGCTACCTTGCCGGTTTGCGGCCTCCAAGGAAATATAGCAAAGGTAGAGGGATCGGGGGCCAAATACATATCCGACTCTTCAATTCTTACAAAACCCTCGATGGATGAGCCGTCAAACATGCATTTATTATCCAGCGCCTTCTCCAGCTGCTCCGTAGTGATTGCGACATTTTTCAGCGTTCCCAATATGTCTGTAAACTGCAGTCGTATAAACTTGACGTCCAGCTCCTTTACCAGCTTTAAAATATCCTCTCTGCTGTACCTTGCCATAAAACATCCTCCCTTTCAAATTATTTAACAATATAAAAAGGCGTACCAAACGGGAGTACATACTCTCCGTTGAGTACGCCTGTTAAACTGCACCGACGCTGTGCTCCATTGCACAGCCTTATTTTTCATTTTATTTTATGATACCACAACATGTTTCATTGAAGCAATGCCAATTCGCTTCACATTTATGTATACCGGCATTAACGACAGCTTATAGCCAAGTCTCAAGTATAATATATTATGATAGTCCTGGAGCCATAAATCAGATATCGTTTAGGCATACCACGCCAGGTCTATTGCCTTCCATACTCATCCTTACGGCATTAAGGAAGGCCCTTGCAGTATCCAGGGAAGTTATACAGGGTATGGAATTTTCCACCGCCATCCTTCTCATCTTAAAGCCATCCCTTTCGGGAATCCTCCCATGCGTGGGTATATTGATGATAAGATCAACGCTTCGGTTTTTTATCACATCATGGATATTGCAGGAGACATCATGGGACGATTGGCTCAATTTTCCCACAACCTTTACCTTTATGCCGTTCTTGCTCAAGACCTTTGCGGTACCTTCGGTTGCAAGTACATCAAACCCCAGATCATTTAGCTCTTTTGCTATGGCGACGGCTTCATTCTTGTAGATATCTGCAACGGTAATCAAGACCGTGCCCCTTTCATGAAAGCTGTAGCCGGCTGCTGTCAGACCCTTAAACAGCGCTCCAGATAGATTATCCGCCACTCCCATTACCTCACCGGTAGATTTCATTTCGGGTCCCAGACTAACTTCGAGCATCGGCAGCTTATCAAAGGAGAATATCGGTACTTTGACGGCAACAATACCCTTGGAAGGCCTCAATCCGATCCCGTAGCTCATATCCCTTAACCTATACCCCAGCATTGTCCTGGTAGCCAGCTCTACCATCGGTATCCCCGTCACCTTGCTGATAAAGGGCACCGTACGGCTGGAACGCGGGTTAACCTCTATGACATAGAGCTCTCCATTGTGCTCTATAAATTGTATGTTTATGAGGCCTTTTATCTTTAATGCAAGCGCTAGCCTGGCAGTATAATCGACAATTCTCCGTACAATATGGTCGGATATATTCATTGCAGGATACACCGATATACTATCTCCCGAATGTATCCCTGCCCTCTCTATATGCTTCATTATTCCGGGAATAAGGATATCCTGGCCGTCGCATACAGCATCCACTTCAATCTCACAGCCCTTGACATACTTATCTATGAGTACAGGGTGTTCCTGTTCGATACGGTTAATGATGCTCATATACTCAACAACGTCCTTGCGGGTGTAAGCGATCTCCATTCCCTGTCCTCCCAACACATAGGAAGGCCTCACCAGTACCGGATATCCCAACCTCTCGGCTATATCGACCGCTTCATCAACGCTAAATGCAGTGTCCCCTTCAGGCCTCGGTATTCCCAGTTGACCAAGGAGGGTATCAAATTTCTCCCTATCTTCGGCTATGTCTATATACTCCGGCTGAGTGCCCAGAATCCTATATCCCGCTTCATGGATGGACTTTACCAGCTTTATGGCGCTTTGCCCCCCGAACTGAACCATCACGCCATCGGGTTCTTCCTTATCCAGCACGTTAAGCACATGCTCCGGCGTCAGCGGTTCAAAATACAAGCGGTCCGAAATGTCGAAATCGGTACTGACGGTCTCGGGGTTATTGTTTATTATGATAGCTTTATAGCCCAGCTTTTTCAGAGCCCATATGCAGTGTACCGAACAGTAGTCAAATTCAATACCCTGGCCAATACGAATGGGGCCCGAACCTATTATCACCACCTTGCCCTTGGAACTCGTATTGGCTTCATCCTCGCAGCCGTATGAAGAATAATAATAGGGGCTGACCGCTTCAAACTCTGCAGCGCAGGTGTCCACAACTTTATATACCGGCAGTATATCGTATTCTTTTCTCCTGCTCCGGATATCCTTTACATCTGCTTTCACAAACCTGGCGATTGCCTGATCGGAAAAACCCATGCTTTTACAGCGTCTAAGCGTCGGTTTATCCAGCTGCCACAAAGAGAGCTTTTTCAATTTCTCTTCCTGCTCCACTATGTTCAGCAACTTATAGAGAAAAAACTCGTCAATTCGGGTTTTGCGGCTGATCTCTTGTACCGAAATCCCCCTGCGCAGCGCCTCTGCAACCACAAACAGGCGTTCATGGGTCTTGTGCTCCAGCCTCATAGCTATTTCCCGGTCGCTCAATTCAGATAGATAAGGCAATTCCAGAGAATCCAAGCCCAACTCCAGGGAATATATTGCTTTCAGTAATGCCATTTCAAAGGATGAGCCTATGGCCATCACTTCTCCGGTAGCCTTCATCCTAGTCCCCAGCGTGGTATCGGCTTTTACAAACTTGTCGAAGGGCCATCTCGGCATCTTTACCACCACATAGTCAAGGGCCGGCTCGAAACAGGCATAGGTCATACCGGTTACGCTATTGGTAATCTCATCCAGGCTATAACCCAGAGCAATTCTGGTAGATACCTTGGCAATTGGATATCCCGTTGCCTTTGAAGCCAAAGCGCTTGAGCGGCTAACCCTGGGGTTCACCTCTATGACGTAGTACCTCATACTTTTAGGATCCAGAGCAAACTGTATATTGCATCCGCCTTCAATCTTCAGTGCGCTGATGATATCTATGGAAGCAGTTCTCAGCATCTGGTATTCCTTATCCCTGAGGGTCAAGGATGGCGCTACCACTATGCTATCGCCGGTATGAATGCCCACCGGGTCCACGTTTTCCATGTTGCAAACGGTTATACAGTTCCCCCTGCCATCGCGAATAACCTCGTATTCAATTTCCTTCCAACCCTCAACAGACTTTTCTATTAACACCTGATTTACCCTGCTCAGCCTGATACCGTCAGCGGCTATCCTCAAAAGTTCTTCCTCATCGCTTGCAATGCCCCCGCCGGTTCCTCCCAACGTATATGCCGGTCGCACCACAACCGGATATCCGAGCCGGTTTGCAAATTCCATGGCCTTTTCAACGCTGCAGGCCACCATGCTCTCTATGACGGGTTGCCCTATTTCCTCCATGGTCTTTTTGAACTGCTCTCTGTCCTCAGCTTTTTTGATTGATTCGACCGATGTGCCTAGCAGTTTTATGCCGTATTTATCGAGAAGGCCGTTTTCCGCCAGGTTCATTGCCAGATTCAAGCCGGTCTGCCCCCCGAGGGTGGGCAGAATGCTGTCCGGCCTCTCCTTTTTTATTATCTCCTCTATCGCCTCAACCGTCAGGGGTTCAATATACACCCTATCGGCCATATTTTTATCGGTCATTATGGTGGCGGGATTGCTGTTCACCAGAATTACGCGTACGCCCTCTTCTTTCAATGCCCGGCAGGCTTGCGTCCCTGCATAGTCAAATTCTGCCGCTTGCCCTATGATCACTGGACCTGACCCTATGACCAGCACCGAATTGATGTCTCTCCTCTTGGGCATCCAAATCTTCCTTTCAGCCAAAAAGCTCAGCTTCCTATAAGATTCAAAAAGCGATCGAACAGGAATCCGGTATCCCGGGGGCCCGGACAAGCTTCGGGATGAAACTGTACCCCAAAGGCAGGGCGTTCCTTATACCTTAACCCTTCAATGGTTTCATCATTTAGGTTTCTATGGGTAACCTCTACCTTCTCCGGATCCAGAGTTCCTTCCTTAACAGCATAGCCGTGATTTTGAGACGTGATATAAGTGCGTCTCTCGGCCAAATCCACAACGGGATGATTGCATCCCCTGTGGCCGTATTTTAATTTTTCGGTATCCGCTCCCGATGCCAGTGCCAATAGCTGGTGCCCCAGGCATATCCCAAAAACCGGTTTGCACTCAACGAGGGCTTTCACGGTCTGTACCGCTTGCATATTATCCTTCGGATCGCCCGGCCCGTTGCTCAGCAGTATGGCATCGGGCTTTGCCTTAAGAATTTGATCGGCTTGCGTGCCGGCCGGGAACACCGTTATTCGGCAATTTCTGGATTTGAGCGATTCGATGATATTCCTCTTTACGCCGAAATCAATTACTGCTATGTGATATCCCTCTCCCGGGATGGTGTATACGCTTTTAGCCGTCACATACTGGACCGGGTTATCCAAACTATATTCCTTAAGTTTATTGATATCATCATCCGTTGGAGGATAAGGGGTTATAAGTCCCTTCATGGTGCCTTTTTCCCTTATCTTTCTTGTAAGGGCTCTTGTATCAATGCCTTCAACGGCTACAATATTGTTTTTGCGTAAATATTCTTCAAGGGTATGTATAGACTTCCAGTTATTTGGCCTTCTGCAGGCTTCCTGAACGATGAATCCCTTCACCCTTGGAATTTCAGACTCAATATCAACCTCGTTAATGCCGTAATTGCCCACCAGCGGGAAGGTCATGACGACTATTTGCCCATAGTAAGACGGATCGGTTAAAATCTCCTGGTAGCCCGTCATGCCCGTGTTAAACACCACTTCTCCCATCACCCTGTCCCGGGCACCAAAGTAAACTCCTTCATAAATTGTTCCATCCTCCAGCACTAAAAAACCCATCCGGCTCAGCCATCCCTCCATAATCCATTACACGTCTATTGAGATATATGCATTGCATCCAATTAACAATTCTTATTGGATAATTAACCAAACCACCCTGTATGGAACATTTGATATTAGCAAAATTTCAACAAAGGTTGACTTAAACTTAGATCAGAAGAAGAAGTCATCATATCTTTTTCACAGTATTATACCGATAAAGCAGATTTCGGTAAAATTAATATTAGTAATAAAAAGGATAAATTCCAATTATAGATGGACAGGTTCAGATTATAAATAAAATGCCGGAGCTTTGGCAGTCAAAATTCTCAAAGCTCCGGCACCCGCTCATTATCCAACCGGCACATACTCGTTACCCAATCTGAAAATATAGCTATCAAATCCTCAAAACGCCGTGCATATGACAATATGTTAAGGTTCAACCGGTATTAGGCCGGTTTTATGTATATATGGGACCCCAGAAAAAAGCCCGTCTCCCCCTATAATTCTCCTATCATAACAGCCTCACAACTGTTTTACTACCGGTCTTAATATTAAAACCTGCCCTCACACAAAAACCAGCCATCATGCAGGAGCAAAATCATTATGCCCTACATGAAGTATTCAACGCCGGCCTCAAATATCCTCTGATCCTTCTCTCCAGGTATGTTTTTGGCGACATTGGTGCCTATCCTTTCCGAATGGCCCATCTTGCCCAGCACGCGGCCATCCGGGCTGGTTATGCCTTCTATAGCCGTGGCCGAACCATTGGGATTAAATCGTATATCATAAGTGGGTTTACCATCGAAGTCCACATACTGGGTGGCCACCTGACCATTCTTAAACAGCTGTGCTATCATATCGGGAGAAGCAATAAACCTGCCCTCGCCATGGGATACCGGAATCACGTGGATATCTCCCGGCTTCACCTTTGAAAACCACGGAGAAAGGCTGGACACCACTTTGGTATACACCATGCGCGATACGTGGCGCCCTATGGTATTTAAGGTAAGGGTTGGGCTATCCTCGGCCATATCCCTTATCTCACCGTATGGCACCAGTCCCAGCTTTATGAGGGCCTGGAAGCCATTGCATATACCTAAAATAAGCCCGTCCCTCTGCTTTAAAAGCCTCATCACCGCATCCTTTATATGCGGATTCCTAAAGGTGGTGGCTATGAATTTGCCCGAGCCGTCGGGCTCATCCCCTCCGCTGAAACCGCCCGGTATGGCTATGATCTGCGAATTATCTATGCGCCTTGCCATTTCCTCTATCGATTCCTCTATATCTTTTGGCGTCAGATTTCTTATTACAAAGACGTCCACCGTAGCGCCTGCCTTTTCGAATGCCCGGGCGGTATCGTATTCGCAGTTTGTCCCGGGAAATACCGGTATGAACACCCTGGGCCTTGCGACCCTGATTCGAGATTTCCGGCCTGTGCCTCCCATAAACAGCCCCCTATCGGGATCAGCTTGAGGTTCGGCCTTTTCACGAGGCCTTGTAGGAAATACATCCTCCAGCGGCTTTTCCCAGCTTTCCAAAGCCTCTTTCAGGCTTATGCTCACGCCGTTTATCCTTATCTCGGGCTTCTCACGGGTGTATCCCAGCAATCTATGCTCTATGCCGTCAAACAGGCCTGCCGGGTCCTCATCTCCAGGAACCTCGACAACGATGGAACCGTAGTCCGGCCTGAAAAGCGCGCTTAAATCGTCCAACCCTTCAAACGCAAAGCCGATCATGTTGCCGAAGCACATCTTGCTTATGGCTTCAGCGATACCGCCCGCCTTTACGGCACTAGCCGCCAGTATCTTGCCGGACCTAATGAGAGAGTAAATCCTGGTGTAGCTGGCTTTAAGCTGTTCAAAATCCGGCAGACCGTCGCAGTCTTTTTTGAGCGGTACCAGGACGACCTTGCTGCCCGCCTTTTTAAATTCGGTGGAAATGACATGGTTTACATCGACGGTATCCACCGCAAATGCCACCAGCGTGGGCGGAACATCCATGTCCTTGAAGGTTCCCGACATGCTATCCTTCCCGCCGATAGAGGGCAACCCCAGCTTTATCTGGGCATAATACGCTCCCAGAACCGCTGCCAGAGGCTTGCCCCACTTTATTGGATCATCCCCTGGTTTCCCAAAATACTCCTGAAGGCTAAACCTTATGCGGCGCCAGTCCCCGCCCAAAGCGCACACCTTCGAAACAGCCTCCACAATGGCAAAGATGGCTCCGTGGAAGGGACTCCACTTAGCAAGGGCGGGATTGTAACCAAAGGTCATGATGGTACCGGTGGTAGTATCTCCCTCCAGCACGGGTATCTTGGCCACCATGCCCTCCGCAGGGCTCAGCTGATATTTCCCACCAAAGGGCAGGAGCACCGTCCCCGCGCCTATGGTGCTGTCAAACCTCTCCACCAACCCTTTTTGGCTGCATACGTTCAACCTCTCAAGGTTACCCAGCCACGCCTTCCTTATTTTCTCACCGCACATTACTACTTCTTCGGGCAGCTTTTCGAAGAAGTTAGCTTCCTCTTCAGGAGCTGATACTACCGCTTTGCTCCTTCTCTTAACCCCGTTGGTATTCAGAAATTCCCTGCTTATGTCCACTATCAATTTCCCGCGCCACCATATCCTTACCCGGGGTTCATCGGTGACCCGCGCCACGGGCGTGGCCTCCAGGTTCTCCTCGGCTGCGGCAGAGATAAATTTCTCCACATCCCCGGGCGATACCAGAACCGCCATCCTCTCCTGGGATTCGGATATGGCAAGCTCGGTGCCATCCAGTCCCTCATACTTTTTGGGTATGACATCCAGGTTTATCTCCAGTCCATCGGCCAGCTCGCCTACGGCTACCACCACGCCGCCGGCTCCAAAATCGTTGCACTTCTTAATAAGCCGGCTGACCGAAAGATTCCTGAAAAGCCTCTGTATCTTCCTCTCAGTGGGCGGGTTACCCTTCTGTACTTCAGCGCCGGATTTAGTGAGCGATTGTTCATCGTGCTCCTTGGACGACCCTGTGGCGCCTCCACACCCATCACGGCCGGTCCTTCCGCCCAGGAGTATTACAACATCGCCCGGCTCGGGCTTTCCCCTCACCACGCTGTGCTTCGGTGCTGCGCCAATCACCGCCCCAAGCTCCAGCCTTTTTGCCACATATCCCTCGTCGTATATTTCTACTACCTGCCCGGTGGCAAGCCCCACCTGATTTCCGTACGAGCTGAATCCCTGGGCGGCTACCGTGGTTATCTTGCGTTGCGGCAGCTTGCCCGGAAGGGTGTTCTCAATAGGAGTTCTGGGATCGCCGCTTCCCGTAACCCTCATGGCCTGATATACGTAAGCCCGTCCAGATAATGGATCCCTTATGGCCCCTCCAAGGCATGTGGCAGCCCCGCCAAATGGCTCTATCTCGGTAGGATGGTTATGCGTCTCGTTCTTGAACATCACCAGCCACTGCTGTTTCTCACCGTTCACATCCACATCGACCACGATACTGCTGGCGTTTATCTCATCCGACTCCTCAAGGTCATCCAGCATGCCCTTCTTCTTAAGCTCCTTCATGGCAATGGTGGCTATATCCATGAGGCAAATATCCCTGTGCCGTTCTTTATCCCCGTAAACAAACTTCCTGGAATTCAAATAGCTTTCGAGGGCAGCTTTTATGGCATGGGTATACTTGCCATCTTCAACCTCTATGCTCTCAAGCTCCGTTAAAAAGGTGGTATGGCGGCAGTGGTCGGACCAGTAGGTGTCCAGCATGCGGAGTTCGGTTATGGTAGGATCCCGCCTTTCCACGTTCTTAAAATAGTTTTGACAGAACTCCGCATCCTCCAGGGACATGGCAAAGCCCCTGTCCTCTACAAATTGGGCCAGCTTATCCCTATCCCATTCAACAAACCCCTGTATGATCTCCACATCGGCCGGCGGGTCGACTTCAACCTCAAGAGACTCAAACCTTTCGAAGGAGGCCTCCCTGCACTCGATGGGATTTATGCAGTAATTCTTTATCCTCTCAATCTCTTCTTCAGATACATCGCCGCTCAAAACGATAACCTTAGCGGTACGGCATAGAGGCCTCTCGCCTCTGGTCAATAGCTGTATGCACTGGCTGGCCGAATCGGCCCTTTGGTCGTACTGCCCCGGAAGATACTCTATGGCAAAGGCCCGTTCACCATCACTAATGGGAAATTCCTCATCGTACACCATGTCCACCGGGGGCTCCGAAAATATAGTATTTCTACACGCCACGTATTCTTCGTCGGAGAGCCCTTGCACATCGTAGCGATTTATGATCCTGACGTACTTAAGGCCTTCTATTCTCAGGTTATACTTTAAATCCCTGTAAAGCGCCTGCGCTTCGACATCGAAGCCTTTTTTCTTCTCAACGAATATTCGCCTTACCTTGCTCATGGCTATCTTACCCCTTGAAAATAAATTTAATTATTTCATGCAAATACATGAAGTGAGGTGATAACGTCCATAACTTGAACGTTGTAATTAAATAATAGCATAAAAATTCGGATTTTTAAATACTTTTTTCGCAATTTTTTCGGTATCGTACGGGATAAATACCTCTGCTGTGGTATCAGCTCACCAATTGGCAATTTTATATGACACATCAATTGACTGCTTTAAACTCTGCTCACCGTTATATAGTTCCTTTTCTCCTTTGCCTAATAGAGGGCCTTATCGGCTCTTACAAAGAATTGCTCTATATCATTGATATTTGCTCTCCTGCTAATTGAGGCTATGCCAATGCTTACGGTGATGTTGCATGTGATCCCTTGGCAGCAAAAACGGTGCTCCTGTACGGCCTTCCTTATACCGTCGGCAATATAAAGAGCATCATCAACCCCGGTCCTGGGTAGAGCCATCACATATTCCTCTCCACCCCAACGGGCAAGAATGTAATCCTTTCTTGCCTTGCTCCGCAGAAGATGGGCAAATTGCCGCAATACGGAATCCCCTATAATATGCCCGTATGTGTCGTTTACGCTTTTGAAGTTATCGACATCGATGAGAAGCAGTGAAAAAGGCGGTTTTATCCCTATGAACATCCACCGTAAGCCGTCAATTGAGGTGTATTTTTCATGCATAACAAATACGGTAAACCATGACAACAAATCGGCCAATATTAATATGAAAGAAGCTATCTCACCGGCGTTCCCCTTCCTCAAGGCCACCTTTTAAACCCCCATATTCCGAATAATACTTCACAATATACCGATCTATCATCTGGCTTAGTTTAAAGATAATCTTCTTGTTCATATTCATCTCAATGGCGTTATTGAGCAGATTTTTGGCTATTTTAATCCTAGCCTTCATATCCACGCAACCACCCCGCCAATAGTTGTCATAGATAATTTTACATTATATATGGGCTAATTGACAATAATAAAAACATGCCATTTGCAAATTCAGATGAACTTAAGAATTCGGTAAAGTAAGAATAAATAGTTTGAGGAGTGAATTAAATGCCAGGAAAAAAAGAAATAGATAATAAAGCAATCGGCCAAAGGATACGTGACGAAAGAAAAAAGCTCGGGCTTTCAAGAGAGGAATTTGCGGAGATTATCGGGCTTTCCGACTACTATGTCGGTCAGCTGGAACGAGGGGAGAGGCAAATGAGCCTTCCCGTTTTGGTTAAAATAGCAGGCTGTTTGCATATTTCCTTGGATTACCTTATTTTCGGTAAGATCGCTAACACCCATTCTTCCATTAAGGAACCCTACCACGATTATACAAGTCTAAGCGATAAAGAGCTAAACATGCTTCTTCGCAAGTGCTCCGCCAAAGAACTTGAACTGATTAAAAAGCTTATAAAGGTGATTCTCCCCTATGTTAGCATAGAATGATTTAGCAGGGTGATTGCTCATCACTTGACCGCTGAAAAGCCAAAACATATAGGCATCTCACCCTATATGTTTTGGCAGTGATACTATGAATTCCGCACCTTCATTTATCCTGCTATTTGCCCGTATCATCCCCTGATGCGCCTCAACGATGGCTTTTGCTATGGTAAGCCCAATTCCGGCTCCTCCCGTTAACCTGTTTCTGGATTTATCGGCGCGATAAAAGCGTTCAAAGATATACGGTAAATCCTTAGGTGAGATGCCTTTCCCGGTATCCTTAACGATAATATTGACTTTATCGCCACCATCCTCTACCCTAACCTCAACCCTTCCTCCTTCAGGAGTATATTTCAACGCGTTGGCCAAAAGATTTACAATGACCTGGCTTATTTTGTCCTTATCGGCAAAAATGATGTCTTTCTCACCATAAAACTTAATATCCAGCCCCTTACTTAGAAAGTCCGTTTCAAAGTTCCTGATAATGTATTGGATAACCTCCGAAATATCAAAGCTCGTCTTATTGAGAATTAGAGTTTCGCTTTCATATCTGGCCAGCTTTTCAAGGTCCCCTACCATTCTGCTTATTCTCATGATCTCTTCATGGCAGCTTTTAAGCCTGTCAATATCCGGCTTCCATATCCCATCAATCATCGCTTCCATGTGGCTCTGGAGAGTAGCAAGGGGAGTCCTAAATTCGTGTGCCACATCGGCGGTAAGCCTTTTTCTCAGCATCTCCTGCCTTTCCAGCGTTTCAGCCAGATCGTTTATCGTCTCGGTAAGCTGGGAAATCTCCTCTGTATCCGATTTCTCGGTAATCCTATCACGATAATATCCTTTAGAAATTTTCCTGGCAGTATCGATAACTCTTGAAATCGGCGTGCTCAATTTTTTCGCCATAAACGCAGCTATAAACAGGGAAAAGAAGAGGGAAATCATACCCGCGCTGACGAATAACCGGTTCAAAGTATTAATAAATGTAAGGTCATTATCGTTAAAATAATACGGACCGTAATATCCTATTTCAACTCTTCCAACTTCGCTCAAATTATAGGTAACGGGGTATTTATTCTCTACATAGCCCCCCTCCCAGTTAGGATAGCGGCTGGCCATATTACGGGCCATGCGCTCGAGCATCTGCTGACATAATCCATTGTTGTGCACCGTGGCATCCCATATTACATTTCCGGCAGAATCGGCAACCTTTATTATCATCCCCTGCTCCAGGGCATTTATCCCAATATCCTCTATGACCTCCGCATTCCATTGGCCATCCGGCTTATACTGCTGGCCGATTAAAGTAACAATTTCCTTGCTTTTACGCTCTTGATTTTCTATGACATATTCCTTGAACTGCTTTTCAAGAAATATGTTAGCAAGCATGCCGGTCAAAAACACGCAGATTACAACTACGAAAACATAAGATAAGGACAATTTAGTCCTCAAACTACGCTTCATATTATTCACCACCAAACCGATAGCCTATCCCGTGCACCGTTAAAATGTATCTTGGATTCTTGGGATCGGATTCGATTTTTTGCCTTATATTCTTTATATGGACATCAATAGTCCTGTCATAGCCGTCAAAATCATCTCCCAGTGCCATGCATATAAGTTCTTCCCTCGTAAAGGTCTTATCCGGATATTTAAGCATTGTCATGAGCAACTTATATTCGTTGCGGGTCAAGTTAACAACCTTTCCCTTCTTCTTTACCTCATATTTCAAAGTATCTATCACCAAATCGCCGTTATTAAATGATATGATGCTGGATAAAGGGATGGGGACATCGCTGACCCTCCTTAGCACCGCTTCAACCCTGGCCAACAATTGTCTAGGGCTGAATGGCTTTGTAATATAATCATCGGCACCAATGTTCAACCCTCTCAAAATATCTTCTTCATCGACCTTTGCGGTCAGCATGATGATGGGTACTCTTGACCTCCTCCTTATCCTCTGGCAGATCTCCTCGCCGGGTATATCGGGGAGCATTAAATCCAAAATCACCAGGGATGGATTTAGCCTTTCAAACTTATCCAAAGCCTCCTTACCGCTGTAGGCCTCATCAACGGAATACCCCCTGTTTCCCAAGTAAGATTTGACGACCTCCACGATCTTGACCTCGTCATCCACTACCAGGATCTTTTTTACATTTACCAATCATCTTTCGCCTCCTTACGGGCAAATATATTGACGGATATAGAATATTATTTCATCCAATGCCGTCATTAAACTTCCCCTCGGATTGCTAAACCTTAATGAAAAAGCTCCTTCTGCAGGAGCATTATCGATTTCATATTTAGCTTTCATATTCCGCAGCAGCCACCAGCGCCTCTCGCAGGTCTATACTTCTCGATTTCCTCCTTTATAGCGTTTATATCGATGTCGTTTATGTCGTCCACAACCTTCACATACCCGTTTAACATTCCCATCCAGCAACTAAATGTAAAATCGCTTTCCGGAACAAACTCCAACTTATTTTCCCTCTCTTTCAAGGGCACCTGCGCATTGTATTCGGGGAAAATCAGCATATAGTTGCAAGTGTTTAATTTCTCTCCATTGAATACCCATTCTGTTTGAATACCCTTTTGAACTACAATAACTGCCGGTGAAAACCCGTAATCATTTACATCAATGCTTACATATTGCTTGCCATCTTTAATTTCCCCTATGGCTATTTCATCGGTTGGTATCCTGCCGCCGGCAAATTTGGTGGCTTTTGAGCCAGCCGCACAACAGCCTCCACCGACTGCGCCCGATGAACCTGAATCAGCAGAATCCTCGATATCTTTTTTGGATACTTTGCTGATATCCGATACTACCTTTATATTGCTGCTAATCATTCCCATCCAGCAGGTATATACTACATTGCCTTCTTCCGTAGGAGTAAACTCGATAACATTATCCCCTGGAACAAGTTCTTTCTGGATGTTGTATTTAGGAATGATCAAGGGATTATTACACCCGTTCAAGTCACCCTCTTCAACCCGTATCGTCCATCTGACCGGAATCCCTTTCTGAACGACGATGGGTTCATAGCTGTTCGAATCTATCCTGCTGGTGACTACCTGGACATTTTCGTCTATTTTAGCTACGTTTCCTGATGTAAATGAAGCAAAGGCGATATTAACTCCGGATAAGCTCAACCCCCTGTTTACCATAACTACACCGAGAATTATTACCAGCATAGCGCCTACCCTCATCATCTTGTGGGTAAATCTTCTGCTTAGCAGCAAGCTGATGATCCCAAAGCCAAACATCAGGGGCACGGTCCCCAGGCTAAAGAGGAACATGGATATAGCCCCAGCCACAAAACTACCAGTACCTAAAGCATAGAGCTGCATTGCCTGAAGCGGACCACACGGCATCAAACCGTTCAGCAATCCGATATAGAAGGGGCCGTATTTGCCCGCACCCTTGTAGATCTTGTTCCCAAAAATCCTAGGCATCCTGGGATTCAACTTCCTAAGCCACGGAAATACATTCAGCATATTTAGGCCCATAATAACCATTAACACGCCGGAGATAATCGCCACAATCCCCTTTGCAGCACCTGAAAAGCTTATAACCGAACCCAGTGCCCCCACGATACCTCCAACAATGGTATAAGATACAACCCTTCCGGAGTTATACAGCAAGCTGGGTTTAAGCCTGGAAAACTTACTCGTATGACCGTCGTCAAAGTTATAGGAGACGCACTGGGACAGATTGATCCCACCGCACATCGCTATACAGTGCAATGAAGTCAACAAACCCACCGTAAAAAGTATTCCGTATCCCATGGACCGGTTGATCTCGGGTACAAAATTAAAGCCAACGGTGTTCTTTATAATAAAATAGAGAGCAAACAGTATGATCCCTATGCCCAGAAACTGGTTTACAGTCATTTTATCTTCAGGGGCTTCCTTTGCATCGTTTGCATCGGATCCCGATACAGCCAGTCGTCCTGCTTTATCTTTTACCCGGTAGTGCAGCTTTTCTATGGCCTCAATTATTTTATCCAGGCTTACCGCATTTGCATCATAGGTAACGCAAACGCTGGAACTGCTAAAAGTAGCTTTAACATCTACCACACCTTCGAGTTTCTTTAAAACATTCTCTATCCTCATTTCGCAGCTTGTACAGGTCATTCCTTCTATTTTAAGAGTTTTACGTATAAGCCTTTGCTTCACTATGTCCCCTCCTATATGACCATCGACCAGATCGCATTTTTCAGCCGGATTCAATCCTCAAGTTTTATCTTTCCTAACTTTTACTGCTTGCTCTATTTTTCATCCGCTTTACATTCATCAAATCCAACGGCCGCCTTTCTGCTATAAGATTTGCAGCAAACTGCACTTTTTTTAGTTCATCCCTTCTTCTCTTAATTCATAAAGTGGCTCTCCCCATCTTTCCCTTCATTCTTATCCCTCCTGAACATCATAGGTATCATCAGCACATGCATCAGAGGGCAAAGCAAAGATACGGCAAACGGTAAAGCACTCCTTAAGGCGGCACTGTTAATTTTAAATAAAGGTAGAAATACCACTAACATCATGGGAAGGACGCAGCATAATATCATTAGAAGCATGTGAAATAGATGGCCCCTTTTGCCATGGCCGTTCTTGTTCCCGTTGCTCTCATAATGCCCATGGTTACCGTGGCAATTCATATTTATTGCTCTCCTTTCATAAATAAAAAGCTTCACCCCGATTGATACGTTTACTCAACTCTTTACAGCTGACAAAGCTTTATAATCACATCATAGAATGTTATTAAGCCTAATTGCGATGCTTTTTCCTTTGCGCTCATAATACTAAAAAAATATGAAGATATTATGAAGATGCAAAGAATTTAACATCGACAACCAGTATTTCTTATTCATTATTGTTAAATAAATACAACAATCACTATATGATTATTTAGGTATGTGGAGCATCAATCTCTGTCACAAGATCCTTAACTACTTTATCGTTTCTAGGTTCAAGTATTAACTCGTCTTCTACTACTTTACGAGTACAGGCGAGCTCAACCTTTCCATTGACCCTTATTGAACATCTGGCACATATACCTTGATTACAAACGCTATGCCTGTAATATGACAGCGAATGATCTAAGTTTAGGGCAATATAATCAAGTACATCCATAATCGTCCACTTTTCCTTATTATTGACAGGCACATCATATTCCTGAAAATAACCCTCTTTATCAACAGACGGATCCATCCTAAATACCCTTACCCTCATTACTTCATCCCTCTTTTCATAAATCTTCTATAACGTCCACAGCACATAGTCCAGAATAGATTTGTGCTTGCCTTCTGGTAGAGGCATTTTGGTAACTATGGGTTTTCTCGTGGTTAGTTCGATTTGGCTTCCTTCCATTTGGGCTTCTATCTTGACAAGCCATTCCTCATTGTTAACCTCAGGGTAATCAGTTCTCATGTGACAACCCCTGCTCTCTTTTCTCATAAGGGCAGCCTTTGTCCCTGCTTCATTGCAGGTTATTAGATTTTTTACCAGTATAGAAGTTATCCACTCGAAATTGTACCTTCTGGACTTACTGGCAAGGCTCATTCTGGGCAGCTCTTCAACCTTTATCCTCTCAAGTTCCTTTAATGTTGACTGTAAACCCTCTTCATCTCTAAAAAAGTTAAATCCTCTGTCTGCTGCATTTTCTATGTTACGTTGTACTTTATACGGACTTACCCCCTCATTTCTATTAAACGGCTCCATTATCCTATGAATTATGCTGTCAATTTGCGTATAATCGACATCGGTATTGCTTATCCCATTAATATATTCCGCTGCAGACATACCAGCCCTAAAGCCTTGAGCTAGCATCTCGGTCAAGCCATCACCACCCCTGAATGCTCCAAACAGGCCACTTGTTACTTCTCCTGCAGCAAAAAGCCCTGGAATCCCCGCGCTCATTTTTTCATCAACCACAACTCCACCCATGCTATACTCACAGCCAAGGCCAACCTTTAACCGTCTATCTTTCATTATAATCTGCTTCAACTCTTCTAAATTCACCTTGTTATACCATCCGTTTTTATGCCATGTTGAATATTCCTGCTTCAAACCCTCAAAAGCATCTTCAATTTCCCTATCGGAACAGTGGGAAAAGTCATAGAATATACAATTCCCATATTCTTTAATACCTTCGAATATGGCCTTTCCCCAGAAATATGAGTATAAGAGCTTGTTTAACTTATTTGCTTTCGGTATCTTATAGAACTCTTTAGGTATAACAATCTCATCCCCACGACAATCAACCACTTTAAATACCGATTTAAAGGACGGGGCAAAGGTCATAAGGTAAGGAAGTATTGAGCCCCTGATGTTTCTGGGTTCTAAAATAGTAGGAATGAACAATAAAAACTCCATATCGGCTATCTTTGCGCCGGCCCTAAGCGCCATGGCAATGCCATCTCCGGTCATATCGCTTATAGTATTTTTAAATGAATAGGGTTGATAGCCCCCGGTGGCTAAAACTACAGCTTTGGCTTCAAATAATATTACATCGCCAGTATAAACATCTACTCCCAGAGCTCCAACTACCGTACAGTTGTTTATCAGAAGATCAACAACTATCACGTCTTCTATCACTTCTATCCCCGGGTTTTCTTTTATTGCCTGCATCAAAGTTCTACCAAAACTTCTTCCCGAGGTTCTCCAAACCGGGGCAGGTGGATTGAGTTTGAAGATCTGCTTAGCATTCCGCGCCCAATCCAAGCACCTCTTTACAGCCTTGGGCGCTTCACTAACAAACTGCTGGACAATGTTTTGATCGCTTAAATAGAAAGAATTTTGGACAGTCCTTTTAAATAATGCATCCTTGGTGAAACCTACATCTACGCCTTTTTCTCCGCAAACCTTATACGCACTTTCCCCGTCAATTCCAAAACCGCCGCCAATCATTATCGTATTGCCACTTCTTCCAACTTTCCCTTTTGAGACCAAAGTTACTTTAGTCCCCCGCTCATATGCGGCAACCGCCGCAGCAGTAGAAGCACCACCGCCGCCTATGGTTAAAATATCGGTTTTGATGATCCTGTCAACGCTGTTAGGCTTCAAAAAAACCATCTCCTTTGCCGTTATATATAGTACTCTGGTTCATATTCCGGCCCTGCATGATTAATTATCCTGTAAATCTTCTGTTCAATTTCGAGGATGACCGGGTCATTCCTATCCCGTGATCTTTTCAAGGGAATATCAATAATGCTTTTGACTTTTCCGGGCCTGGGCGTCAACACAACCACTCTTTCCCCCAGAAAGACAGCCTCTGATATATCATGAGTAACGAATATAATGGTCTTTTTTTCTTTTCCCCAGATATCTTTAAGCTCGTTTTGAAGCTGCAGCCGTGTTAGGTAATCTACCGCGCCAAATGGCTCATCCATCAATAAAACCTTTGGATTATTTATAAGGGTCCTGGCTATCCCTACCCTCTGTCGCATTCCCCCCGATAATTGATGGGGATAACGATCCTCAAAGCCACTCAAGTTAACCATTTTAATATATTTTTTCGCCAGCTCTCTTCTTAACTTTTTATTCATACCCTTTATTTCAGGTCCCAGCTCAACATTTTCCAAAACTGTCCGCCATGGATAAAGAGAAGAATCCTGAAAAACCACGCCTATATCTGGATTAGGGCCTGTCACAGGGATACCATCCAGCAGAATTTGCCCCCTGGATGGCGGTTGAAGTCCTGCAATAATCTCGAGGAGCGTACTTTTTCCACACCCACTCGGTCCTAGAATGCAGATAAATTCTCCACTGTTTATAGTTAAATTTATATCCCTCAGAACTTCGATTTCATTCGCTCCGGGATAGGCTTTGCATATATTATCTAATATAATTTTTAACAACCCAATCACCTCTTGGCGCTTCATTTATTTCGGGAGGAACCTGGTATCGATAATCTTATCTAAGTCGTACTTCTCATCCTGAAAGCCTAGGTCAATTTGAATGTCTTGTGTATCGTCCAATGCCTTAAGATCCAACTCGGGTTTGTTTTCCCATATATCCATTTCACTTTCCAAGGCTTTTTTCAAGATATCCCGGTCTATTTTCATATATTTGATTCCAAATTCCAAAAGCTCATCGGGATTGCTCTTTGCGTATTCATTAACTTTAAAATATGTTTCTATTAACTTTTTAACTATATCAGGATGATTTTGGATGAGGTCATCGCTTGCAACCAGCACTCCCGTATGGAAGGTGGGAAGATAATCCCAGCCCCTTGCCAGAAGCTTCCCTACTCCACTTGCCTCAGCCAGGACTACAAAAGGCTGATGAATAATCGTTGCATCCACCTGCCCCGATTCAAGGCTTGCATATGCCTGCTGATGAGACCCATTGGCAATCAGGGTTACATCCTTTTCAGGATCAATTCCATGCTTTTTCAATATAACCCTGGCATATACATCCATTCCTGTACCGAACTGGTTTACGCCCACTCTCTTACCTTTCAAGTCTTCTATCTTATTTATGGAGGGGTTTCCTATTAGGTAAAAAGCTCCCTTTGTCCTGAACATTGACGCAACAATCTTAAATGGCGCACCCTTACTTGCTGCAACAATTGCTTGAGTAGTATTCATATCTGCAAAATCAATTTCATGGGCTACAAAAGCTGCAACTTTATCCTGAACATCTACCATCTCCAGGTCTAACCCCGCCTCATCATAAAACCCCTTTTCCTTGCCAAACCAGAACCCCAAACCTGTCATCCCTTGAAATGCCGCATAACGTATCTTTATTCGCTTGCTATCTCCCGTTTTTTCACTATTTTCCGTCTTAGTCACGGCATTCTGATTAACTTCGCTTGAAGAACATCCCGCAATAAGCATTCCCATCAACAAGCTACCAATTATGGATATCAAAACTACATACTTACTTGCTTTATTCATTTTGATCCCTCCATATCCTCATTTACTCGTTTTCCACTTTAGGAAATATTTTTTCTCCAAGATATCAATCGCTGAAATTATAAATACCGATATCAGCGTTACTACTATGATGATTGAAAACAGTTGTCCCGTTTTGTACAGTTGCGAGGCTTTGGTGAGAAGATTTCCAAGACCTTCTTTAGAAGACAGCATTTCAGAAAAAAGAGCTCCCACGAACCCAGTTGCTGCTGCTACACGAAGGCCAGCAAAAATAGTAGGCATAGCCGAGGGCAATAATACCTTGGTTACTATTTGCAACTTTGTGGCTCCAAAGGCGCGTGCAACTTTTAAATGGTTTTCAGAAACTTGTTTGACCCCTGCAATTGTATTGTGTAATATCGAAAATACGCCGAAAATAAAAACCATTATTGCTTTACTGTTAAAACCAATGCCAAACCAGATTGTTAAAAGGGGTACTAAGGCTACTTTGGGTATCGCCATTGTCATAGAAATAAATGGCCTAAAGAATCGCTCCATTGAAGGAACGGTTGCCAGTATAATGCCAAACCCAACTCCAAACAATACGGAAGCTAGAAAACCTGTAAAAAACTCCAGCAAGGTAACCCATAAATTTTTGATTAAGACATACCCCTTTAAAAGCTCAAAGAGCTCAGCTATTATCTGTGACGGGGCTGCCAGGTAAAGGTTGCTTACTATTCCTTTGTTGACTACATATTCCTGTACAGCCAGAATAAATCCTAAAGCAATTATTTGTCCGGCTAATACTCTCCTCATTTATTCATTCTCCCTTTTCCCCTTTTTCAATGGAAAATACTCCCTTTCACAGGCATCATCCCCACAAAGCACGTTCTTTGTAATCCTCTGCGTCATACTGCCAGCAGTAAACGTCTCTGTTACGCAAGTATCATTTATGTCACAATACAGTTTTGCAATTCTGGGAAACCACGGATTTTCCTCATAGCGTCTCAACCATCCTTCCGCATAGGGGCAGTGAAATTTCCCCAGGGATTTATCCCAGCCTAAAAAAGGTATATCATTAATCTTCCTCCAGGTCTCCAGCGTAAGTGGCAGGCCTTTCTCGATTGCTATTTGCCTTAGCCTCTCACCTCTTTCTATTGCCCGGTTTCTAATCGCTTTTTCTATCAGCTTTTCGGCTTTGTCCTCACCCAGCTCTTCGACCAATACTTTGGCAAAGTGGAAATAGAGATCCGCAAATTGTATACATGCCTTTCTTACTTCAGAAACCGCGGTATCAAAATCAATTTTCTTGATATCCTTTCCCATACAATTCACCCCATTCTCCATTAAATTCTTAACAGCAATTGTTAAGACTTTGATTTATTAACCTTACGGGTTAAGATTTTATTATGGAGTTCACATAATCAATGTACTCCTCTTTCGTCAGTACGGGCTTGAAGTCATTTTTTATTTCTCTGGCCTTCGAAGCTCCATCCTTCAGCAGGTTGTAGACTGTAATAGCCATTATCTTTGCAGGCAATATATATGCCATTTCAGGATCCACGACAGCAAAATTAGCTGAATGCGACTCTCCAACGGTACCACCTGTCGAAAAACTAAATACCGGCAATAAATGGCTGATATCTCCAACATCACTTGAAAAAGCCCCGTGTTCCAAAGGACTTCTTTGTTTAACTTTTTCCATCCCAACCAACTGCTGGGCTGCATGCAAAAAAGGTGATGTTGTAGTTTCAGCTATTCTCGGTAGATACCCTGGCAAGTCGGTAATTTCCACTCGAGCTCCAACGGCATACGCTCCAGCTTCGAACGCTCTAGTAGCCTTTGCGTTTGCATCCAGAATGGCTTCCAACGTGCGAGCTCGAACGAGGATTTCAATCACTGCTTCACCGGGTATCACGTTAACTAGGTCACCGCCCTTTGTTATAATCGGATGAAGTCTGACACAATCAGAATCTTTAAAAGTCTCCCTTTGAAAATTGAGGGCAGACAGGCCCAAAACAGCTGCATTTAAAGCGTTTATCCCTTCATGGGGACTGGCAGCCGCATGGGATTCTTTCCCGATATATCTTACCAGCTTTGATACAAACCCATTCGTTGAGCCACTGCCGACAACAACTGGAAACTCGGTTTCTCCAAAAAGCAAATGGTGAGTCAGAGCTATATCGATATCATCAAATTCACCCAGGCGAATCAATTCGCTTTTGCCTCCTAAGAATTCAATCAAGCCCTTTTTGCGTAGAGAAATTTTAAACTCAATCTCTCCAAATTCTTCAGCAGGAACCGCAAAAAATGTAACATTTCCATCAAGTAAACCTGCTACTTCAGGATTGCTCAACGCAATGGCGGCACCAAACATAGCCGCAAGTTGCGCATGATGCCCGCAGCTATGAGCGGCTCCAGTTTCCGAATCCGCTTTTGGATGATGCGGAGATCTAACCGCATCCATTTCTCCGATAACAGCAATGTTTATCTCGCTGCCCTTATCTTTCTGGTCGCAACTTTTGAGGTAGCCTTTAACACCGGTGATGGCTAATTGCTTTCTGGTATACAGGCCTAGACTTTCAAACCGGTTGGCTATCAATTCTGCAGTGCGCCTTTCCTTAAAACCCAGTTCGGGATGGGAAAATATGTCCTCTGCAAAATCAATGATGTCCTGCCTTCTTTCATCAATGATTTGTACTATGCGCTTTTCAATGGCATTCATGAATTTTATGGCACCTCCTGATCTAATTCTCCTAAAGATACTTATAATGTTAATCTTAAATAAATCTGTAAAACCTATTTGCCAGCCAATGGTAGGTTGCGTAGTTATTTTTATTTCTGTACTCTCTCTCATTCTCGCCACTATAATATAGTATTCCAATTAGATTACTATGTTTTTGTGTACAATATCATTAAATTAAAAACATAAACTTGCTACACCTCTCACCTACCTTACATAATTCCACAGATTCTCATTCCTCTTTCATTTTTCCCCATATGTGTCCTCAATCCCCAAAAGCTGCATCACTCGCCAGCAGAAAATAGATTAAAATTGGCATATATTGTAGCTATACGCCTAAATAACATCATATGCATATTTATCATATATATTTACTTGGTTTTAGGGTAAAATTTCATATATAGTACATCAGGCTCATATTATCGTTAAACTTTCTGTATGCCGTCACTAGATCTTCCAGCGTAATCGAGTCTAAAAACTCACTTATACTTTTATTGAGCTTTTTCCATACCTCATTGTTGATACAATACTCCACAGCATTATCTGTATCCTGTCCCTCATCCAATCCTTCCACCAGTACCAAATCGCCCTCAAGCGCCCTCAACACATCCCCCACAGTGATCTTTGAAGCATCGTCAGCCAGGCAGTATCCCCCTTGAGGACCCTTCACGCTCTTTACCAATCCGGCTTTTCTTAGAGCGGCAAATACCTGCTCCAAATATCCTTCGGATAAATTCTGTCTCTCCGCTATGCTGTTTAAAGGAATATAATCTCCTACGGAATTTATTGCAAGGTCCACCATGGCCCGTAAACCATATCTCCCTTTTGTTGATATCCTCATCTCGCCCACCCCAATATAACCTACTTTACCTATATGATTTATATGTTTTATGAGCTATATGTTATCCGAAGCAAGATCATCTGTCAACCAAAAAAAAGCGATGTCTTATCTAGTTATTTACAATTTTCATCCATTCATCCATGAATTTTTTAATTTTGCTTTGCGTTGCATCGATTTATGAGATTAACGATATATCATGCTTCATCCTTGAAAAATCTATGCATGGTGATAATCATTCATAAAATATTCATACTCGTCTGATATTATAAAATATAGATGACAAAAGTACTGTACTATATTATGCACGCAAACCTTTAGTTTCATGGAAACCAATATAGAAATGGGAAGGTGTTATCTGACATGTTTAAATGGATAAAAAAATTTATTGAAAAGCTGGCTAAAGAAAACAGCGAAGCATTCCACGGGCAAAAGCTCGATTGCTGCCAGCTAAATCAGCGGGAAAACAAAAGGCCCAATATTAAAAATTCGAGATCAACTTAACCCGGCGAGCATAAAAAAAACGGCCCTGAACGGCCGCTTTTTTT
>ENA-UPSA01000900-UPSA01000900.1-bioreactor-metagenome-genome-assembly--contig:-NODE-900-length-36104-cov-771.507975_pt1 | contig 36104 bp, 22 predicted proteins | sample MGYA00238183_ERZ773288 | MGnify/ENA primary metagenome ERZ773288 (study PRJEB29028, sample SAMN07631243) | bioreactor metagenome | isolation source: Switchgrass digestor | place: USA: Dartmouth... | reverse complement strand
ATGGAAATGTTCCTGTATTCAAAAATGCCGGCTTCAGGATCACCAACGGTATGAAGACCGCGCTTTGGGGCGAAAACGGCACGGGGAAGACGACCCTGCTCAACCTGATATATGCAGCTTACCTGGCACGCAGCGGCGGTTATGGCACCGGAGCAGCAGTGCCGGACAGGGAGCACCCGGATATAGCCGGGCACAGAACCGGTGTATTGTCGGATGATTCTGTGGGAGCAGCCGGACGGGATATGAGCATGTGTACGGATATTAGTACAGATAAAGGTACAGGTACAGATGCCGGCGCGGGTTTTGATCCGTATTTATGGCTGGCTGACAGGGCTGCAGCGGGAGCCGCCAGGTGCATAAACATCGTGCCAAGGGCCCGGCTGGCGTACTTCAGGCAGGCCTTTGAAAACCTCGACCCTGATAAGACAGTCCTGGAAAACGTAATGAAAGACAGCGTGCAGAACGAGTCGGCTGCAAGGACGATACTGGCCCGGCTGCTGCTGCCGGGCGCCAATGTGTTCAAAAAAGTTGGGATACTTAGTGGAGGAGAAAAGATAAAGGTCTCATTCGCAAAGCTTCTCGTGTCCAGGGCCAATGTCCTGCTTCTCGACGAGCCGACCAACTATCTTGACATGCAGTCCATAGAGGCACTGGAGAACGTCCTTAAGGATTATGAGGGGACGGTCCTGTTCGTCTCGCACGACAGGGCTTTTGTCCGTGCAGTCGCAGACAGGCTGCTGGTGACCGGCGGACTGGCCGTCAGGTCTTTTGAAGGCGGCCTGGATGAGTACGAGGAAAGCATAAAGACCGGTGACGAGGCCAAAAACATGGAACTTGAAAAGACCATGCTCCGTATGAGGATAACGGAGGTGGTCACAAAACTCTCACTGCAGCCGGCCGACAGGGAAGCGCTTGAAGAGGAGTTCCGGAGGCTCACAAAGCAGCTGAGAGACCTTGAAAGTACCAACTGAAGTGATCTGACCTTAGCAGTCTTGCCGGAACAGTCAGTTGCGGTCTTACTCCAGCAGATACTCCCGGATCATTTCCTCTGTCACGCCGTTGTTCCGGCATATCTCGGAGTAGAATCCGCCGCTTTTCCTGACGGTGCGCGCCTGGGTCTCATAATCCACGTGCACCAGTCCGAAGCGGGCGGATTCTCCTTCGAGCCATTCAAAATTGTCCATAAGCGTCCAGTGGTAGTACCTTTCGACCGGGATACCTTCCCCGCACAGCCTGGACACTTCATACAGGTGGTCGTAAATGTATCTTGCCCTGAAGGAATCTTTGCCGTCGCAGGTGCCGTTTTCGGTGATCCAGATTGGCGCCCTGTATTTTTTATAAAATTCCCTGCAAAGTTTATACAGCCCTTCGGGATATATCTCCCAGTCCAGGTCGTTCCTCGGGGTCCCGGGCATTACATCGCTCCTGAAGCCCTTGAACCTGACGGCGCTCCTGGTGTAGTAATTGATGCCGATGAAATCGTAGAACCTGCCTGTACCGAGAGGCGCTCCGGAACCCAGGGGGAACCTGAGCCTTCCGGAGGACATGGACCTGATGATCGCTCCCTGGAACAGCCAGCACATGACCCTGGCAGCCAGCCAGTCGAGCGGGTTCCTGGAATACGGGTCGAATACGCGCAGGTGATTGGCTACCCCTACCATGGTACGGCTTTCCCTGTCAAAGCCCTTTTCCCTTCTCACTTCATGTATCGCCTTGTATGCGGCTATGTGGCACAATGCCATGTTTCTGTAAACCTTCATGGCAAGGCCGAGATCCTTTTTGCCGGGAGGCCATTCGCCCATGAAATACCCGTTTGTAACGAAAACGTTGGGTTCGTTTATGGTGATATACTCGCTGACCAGGTCTCCTATGTTTTCAACGACATATCTTGTATAACGCTCGAAATACCCGATTGATTTTTCGGATTCGAACTCGCCTTCAGCGCAGAACCACAGCGGATGCGTAAAATGATGGAGTGTCACGAGAGGGCGTATGCCGTTTTGGATAAGCCGCTGAAGTTCGTCACGGTAACGGGCTATGGCAGCACCGTCGAATTTCCCTTTCTCAGGTTCGATACGGCTCCATTCGAGTCCCATGCGGTATACCTTGTGATCCAGCCGCTTCAGCAGTTCGATATCTTCGATGTACCTGTTCCAGTGGTCGTCGGCGCGAAGGCAGGATGTCCCGTCTTTTATCTTCCCTTTCTCGCACCATGCGTACCAGTTGTTGTTGCGGTCGCCGCCTTCTATCTGGGTCGCCGCTGTGGCGCTGCCAAGCAGGAAACCTTCCGGGAGACTGAAAGGCCTTGGCATATCCGGTCCCTTGAAAGGTTTGGGCATATCCGATACCCCCTCATTCCGAAATGATCCTGATTATATAGTAATGTAACAGGATTTTCTTGGCAAGACTTAAGGAGAGACCAGGCCGCCGGCCCGGCCGCAGGACAGCCTATGGCGACCGGAATACTTTATCTTGCACTTTGGGACCTGTTATACTAAAATGAACGTGGTATGTACAGAAAAAGACGGGATCATACAACAAATACGGAGGACAGAGGGGTACATATATTTTGAAGATCCAGGAAAGAGAATTCATACCTGTATTACTTGGAAACGACATCAATACATACGGCATGTCAAGAGCATTTTATGAAGCTTACGGGGTCAGGTCGGTGGTGATCGGGAAAGCCGCCACCGGGCCCAGCTGCAACAGCAGGATAATCGATTTCCGTCATGTGCCGGGACTCGACACAGAGGAGATATTCATAAAAACCATAAGAAAAACGGCAGCGGAATTTGCTGAAAAAAAAGTCATTCTCATGGGCTGCGGCGATAATTATGTGGAACAGATAATAAGGAATTCTGCCAGGCTGCCGGAGAACATCGTCGCGCCATATGTGGACGAGCAGCTCATGGACAGGCTGCTGACAAAAACCGAGTTTTACAGGATGTGTGACAGCCATGGCGTGGAATATCCGGACACGTTCATCTACGAAAGATCCATGGGAAGCGATTTCACGCTGCCGTTCGGTTTCCCGGTCTTCCTGAAGCCGTCCAACGGCATCAGGTACTGGCAGCACGAATTCCCGACGCAGAAAAAGGCGTACAGGCTGAACAGTGAAGACGAACTGAAGGAAGTCATAGAACAGATATACGGGGCGGGTTATGACGACCGGCTCATCATACAGGATTTCGTGCCGGGGGATGATTCGAACCTGCGGGTAATGATCTGCTATTCAGGCAGGGACAGAAAGGTGAAGCTGATGTCTTTCGCCCACGTGGTGCTGGAGGAGCACACTCCGCACGGTATCGGCAATACCGCCGTGCTTATGAATGATTATGACGCCGGACTTTCGGAGAAGCTGAGAAATTTTCTCGACAGTATCGGTTATACGGGTTTTTCGACCTTCGACATCAAGTTCGACCGGAGGGACGGCAGGTACAAGATACTTGAGATGAATCTCAGGCAGGGACGGAGCAACTATTATGTGACTGCAGGCGGGAACAATCTTGCGAAATATGTAGTCGAAGATCGTATATATAATAAAAATCTGCAGCTTGAGATCGCGCGCACAAGGAATCTCTGGACCGTCATACCGCTGAGGGTTGCTTTCAGATACACCAGGGATGAAAATATCAGGGCGCAGATGAAGGAACTGGTCCGGCAGAAAAAGGTTACGAATCCCTTGTTCATGAAGGGAGACAACAGGATAATGAGGATGCTGTTCCTGTATAAATCGCATCTTAGTCACTGGTTCAAATTCAAGAAATACCTGTGACTGCGGAACCGGCGGCTGACCCGGTTACGCGGGACAAACGGGACCAGGCTATATGGAATAAACGACAGAGGTGACGCAATTGGATAACGGTGTTATCGATATAAAGAAATACGAGGAGTTTTTGCAGTCCCATCCGAAAGGCCATTTCATGCAGTCTCCGCAGTGGGCGGCGGTGAAATCTTTCTGGAAGAACGAGATCGTGACCGTGGAGGATGAAAACGGGAATATAAAGGGTTCGATGAGCCTTCTCATCAGGAATATACCAATACTTCCGTATACCATGATGTACTCTCCGAGAGGCCCGGTGTGCGATCCTCACGACGAGGACACGCTCAGAAGGCTCCTTGAGAAGTGCAAGGCGCTGGCGAAAAAGTACCGCAGCTATGCACTGAAAATGGACCCCGACATCGAGATCGAAGATACGCAGTTCGAGCAGATAGTGAGGAAACTTGGGTTCAAGGTGAGCCGCGGCCTTAAGAACTATGAGGGCATCCAGCCCAGGTTCGTTTTCAGGCTCGATCTGCGCGGCAAGACTGAAGAGCAGATCATGGCCGACTTCCACAGCAAGGTCCGTTACAACATCAGGCTTGCCGAAAGGAAAGGCGTGGAGGTCAGGGTCGGCACGAGGGAAGACATAGCCGTTTTCCACAGGATGATCGTCGAGACGGGGATACGCGACAACTTTGTCGTAAGGAGCCGGGAGTACTACGAAAAGGTTTACGATTGCTTTGCGCCTGACCATGCCAGGGTTTACATCGCAAGCTACGAGGGCAAGCCTATAGCAGGCACCGTCGCCATCCTGTACGGCAACAAATGCTGGTACCTGTATGGCGCAAGCATTAATGAACACCGCAATCTCATGCCCAATTACCTTTTGCAGTGGAATATGATAAAATGGGCGCTGGAATCAGGCTGCGACATATATGATTTCAGGGGCGTTCCGGGGGATCTGGATGAGAACAACCCCATGTACGGCCTTTACAGGTTCAAGGTCGGATTCAAAGGTAAGTTCACCGAGTTCGTGGGGATGCTGGATTATGTTTTCGACCCGCTCGTATACTTTATAGCGGAAAAAGCCATTTATGCTTTCCGTGAACTCAGGAGAAAAATATATAAGAGAAAGTAAAGAACAGTGAAAAAGCAATCGAGTGCAAAAGGCTTTACCGTTTTAAGCGCGGCAAGTATCATTAATAAGCTGCTGGGTCTGCTGTATGTGCCCTTTGTTACGCTGATAATCGGCAATTATGGAAATGGTATACGCGAACAGGGCTATAAGCTTTACGAGCTGGCATTTGTCATAACCAATACCGGCATACCTGTCGCGTTGTCAAAAATCATATCAGAACAGCTTGCGTCGTCAAGATACAGGCTTTCATACAGGACGCTGCGTGTATCCGCCGTACTGATGGCAGCGGGAGGACTCTTTACCAGCATACTTACAGCTGCCCTGGCCGGCCCTGTGTCGAAACTGATGCAAACTCCGCAGGCATACTGGACGATCATGGCTCTGTCCCCCGCTTTGCTTTTCACTTCTATATCATGCATATTCAGGGGTTATTTCCAGGGCAGGTCCAATATGGTTCCCACAAGTATATCGCAAATAATAGAACAGGTCATTAATACCGTGCTGGCTGTATTGTTTGCCTGGCTTGCGTACAAGTGGGGCCTGAAGTTCGCCGCAGGAGAGGGACTGGCAGGCGAAGAGATGATACATGAGGCGCTGAAATACGCGGCGGCAGGCGCCACTGTAGGCGTATCTGCCGGAGCGATGGCAAGTGCCGGATACCTGTACTGGACTTATGCCAGGAATAAGGCTGAGATCATCGATGAACTCAGGCATTCGTCGACCGACGGATCCGATATGCCGGTTTTTTTTTTTTTCAAGCAGAAGACGGCATACGAGATGGAACTGTGACTGGAGTTCAGACGTGTGCTCTTCCGATCTCAACACCAAATCGAGACTGATGACTGCCGGTTTCAGCGATGTCGAAGCCACAAGCATGTACGGCATCCTGGCGACGCAATACACAAAAGTGTTGTTTGTTCCGGTCGTGTTTGCGACGGCGCTCAGCACGGCCGTGCTTCCGTCCATATCAGAGGCAGCTGCGGTCAATGACCGGGCTTTGTTGAACAGGAGGATATCAGAAGCCTTCAGGACCATATTCATGATAGCGGTACCTGCTGCCATAGGCCTTACTGTCATGGCAAAGCCTGTGATAAACATACTTTTCTACAGATCGCCTGATGGCTGGGATCTGCTGATGGCAGGCTCGTGGACGATTATCATCATATCGCTGGTATCAGTGCAGACCTCGGTACTCCAGGGCCTCGGGAAGACTTATGTGCCGACCGTGCATATGGTGATCGGTCTTGCCCTGAAGCTTATCGTGAACTACACGCTGATTGCGGTAAGATCGATAAACATCAAGGGCGCCATCATTGGAAACGCCGTGTGCTATATCTTTGCGGCAGTCATGAATTACAGGGCGCTGAAGAAGCTGACAGGCATCAGGCTGAATATCAGGAAGACTTTCAACAGGCCGCTGAGCGTGTCGATCATTATGGGTATTTTTGTGTATCTGATTTACCACGGGTTCGTATTCATGCTGGAATGGCTCATCAAATCAGCGTTCATATTGAATGCTGTTTGCTGCTTTGCTGCGGTTGCAGCCGGCTGCCTGATCTACTACATGCTTATGATCGTTGCCGGCGGGATCACAGCAAACGACATCCGGAACCTTCCGATGGGAGGAAAGATCCTGGCGGTTACCGCAAAGTTCCCTTACATAGACAGATTCCTGATGCGATAACCTGCGGCTGCCAGATACCAGGACCTGCGTTTGCCGGGCACGGGAACCTGCGGCTGCCCGGTATGGCGGCGGCAGGGCCTTAGCTGTTCGGCCCCCGGTAATACCTGTATTCGTACTTCTTCTTTTTCACCTTTCTGGATATCTTTTTCAATATTGTCCTGAGTAAGACGAAACCGCTGGCTGCAAGCAGGATACCCAGCACGGTATATGAATAGTGCGGTTCGGGATCCGGGCCTTCGCCGTCCGTATCCCGGACCGTTGCCGCAGGGGCTTTGCTGATCGTTCTTGAGGCAATGAGGTCTACTTTTCCAATCACGTTTCCATCCGAGATATATTCGACAGTTCCGATCACATCGCCTTTCCGTACAGGCGCCTTGATCACGTTGGGTATATCCAGCCTGGCTTCGATATCATTGCCGGCTGCGCCGGACTGTACCGGCAGCGCGGCGCTGAAATCCGATCCTGTTACAAGGTCCAGGATATTGTCATCTCCCGCCGCTTCCTCCACAATGATCGATTTGATTACGTTTCCGGCATCAGTCAGCTTTTGCATCGAATAATTCTCAAAACCGTAGCGGAGAAGCTCCGAGGTATATCCATATACTTTGTTCGCAGTCATCACATGCATTACGACTGCAATCAGTTCCATGCCGTCCTCGCCCGTTGCCGATATTACCAGGTTGTTGCCTGCTGCAGCGGTGTAGCCTGTTTTCATGCCGGTTACGGTGTATTCGCATTCTTTGCCGTTGACCGTGTAGGTGTAGGTATTGTCATACCACAGGAACTTATTTGTGTTCCTGAGCGGATCCCATTTATCATGCTTGTTTGTAGCGGGCATGTCCTCATAATATTCCGTGGCCACTATTTTCCTGAATTCGGGGATGGTCATGGCGTGGCGGGCCATTATCGCCATGTCGCGGGCGGTTGTGAAGTGGTCGGCGTCTTCCTTTTCTGTGTCTTTTCCGGAAGGGTTCACGTAATATGTATTTACAGCCCCCAATTCCTTTGCTCTCCGATTCATCATTTCCACGTAATCTTTGCGTGTGGGGGCCAGGTTTTCGGCAATGATGTTGGCAGCCTCGTTGGCGGATTTTATCAGCATCACGTTGAGCATGTTTTCCAGTGTCAGGCCGGTCTCGCCTGCCATTATGCCGATGTTCATGCCGCCCTTGCCTATATCGTATACGGCTTCCTGGGACACTTTCATCTCCTGCTGCAGGTCGCCGCCGTTCTCCAGCGCCACGATGGCGGTCAGTATCTTGGTAAGGCTGGCGGGGCGTATCTGTTTGTCCGCATTCTGCTCTGCAAATATCCTGCCCGTCTTTGCATCCATCAGTACATAGCAGGTTTCTTCGTCAGGTATGTCCGGCGACTTGGCACAGACAGGCACAGCAAGGGTAAAAGACAGGATCGTTATGATAAACAGGTATAACAGTTTCGGGAATCTTTTTTTCATATGTTTCTCCGGTTTGGTCAGTCTTTTGTGAAATAACGTTTGCTTTGCGAAATCGCATTATATTTTTTGCAAAACGGTATCGTTTTCATTTTAGCATTTTGCGGCGCCTGTTTCAAGCCGCACCAGCACGGGCATCCGCGGAAACATACAGGTCAGCCCTTCTCTGCCCGCCGCAGCTTGGCGCAGAACATGTATTAACGTCCTTCATGGTACGCCGGGTATATGGCGGCATTACAATGCATATGCGCCTGGGTTGTCGTGCGTGTATCGGTTATATGTAGTACAATAGTAATATAATGCCGATATTATACAGGGCAGTAAAAAATGCTGCACCAGTGCAATGGCAATGCTGAACAGTGCAGATACTCGTGTTGGTATGATGATGTGCGATGCTTATACATAAATTCACCGGGAAGTGGCAAATTAAGTATAAACAATCAACCAGTGCCGGGAGGATCATTTACTAATGAAAATCAGACGGATTGTCAGGATTCTGGCGATTGCAGTCATCATTGCCGTCGCTGTTTCGATATACCTGCAGGAGAAGAATGTGATAGAAAGAGAGGACAGTTACGGGTATGTCCAGAGTTCTGTCAAAAGCGACGAAGGGAAAATCAGGGTAGTCATAAGCGCCGTAGGCGACGTGGTGCTCGGGCAGGACTCGCGGTTCAGTTACAGGGATTCGTTCGATCATGTTTTCGAAAAGACCGGCGGAGATTACGGTTACTTTTTCTCCAACGCCCGGGAGGTACTCGAGCAGGATGACATCACGATAGCGAATCTTGAGTGCGTCCTGGGCAATGAGACGGAAAAGGCTGAAAAATATGACTACGGCAATAATTACTGGTTCATTGGCAGGCCTGAATATGTGAACATCCTGAAGGCCGGAAGCATAGAGGCTGTCAGTCTCGCAAACAACCACACGTATGACTATGGGCAGAAGGGATACGATGCTACCTGCAGGGCCCTTGACGACGTGGGGATAAAGCATTTCGGCTATTCCCGGACGGCGGTCAGCATGGTCAACGGGATAAATGTCGGCATGGCCGGATTCAACCAGCTTGGCGAATACGAGCAGGGCCGTGACACCGATGAGCTTAAGCAGGAGATCGAATCCGTGACCAGGGATCTCAGGGAGCGGAGCAATCTTGTCGTTGTTTACTTCCACTGGGGCAAAGAGTATTCTTACAAAACGGACAGGCTGCAGACGGAGCTGGCGCAGCTTGCCATAGATTCCGGGGCCGACCTTGTTTTGGGCAGCCATCCCCACGTATTGCAGCCGATCGAGATATACAAAGACAGGTATATAGTCTACAGCCTTGCCAATTTCTGCTTCGGCGGCAACAAAAAGCCGTCGGATCTCGATACGGCGGTCTACCGGCAGGCATTTCTGTTCGACCGGGACGGCAGCCTGGTCAGCATACAGGCGCCGGAGATAATACCGTTCTCGGCATCATCGCAGCGATCCGTAAACGATTACAGGCCGACGCCTGCTGAAGGGGAAGCAAAAGACCGGATTTTTGCAAAACTGGACTATTCGGCGGATATGGCGGCATTGATGGAACTGTCGGTGGATAAGGATGAAATGGTCAGGCTTGATGAGGTGGCAGAGGATGTAATCATTGACCTGAAGTATGCCTCGTCGGACAACATCACGGGAAAGCCCGTCTATGACTCGAACACAGCCTGGCTGAGAAGGGGCACGGCAAACAAGCTGAAAAAGGCCAACGAGATTTTGATAAACCAGGGCTACAGGATCAAGGTTTGGGATGCATACAGATCAGAGGAGGATCACAGGCTTCTGCATGATATTGCGAAGAACAGCTATTACTTCATCGACCCGAAGATCGGCTCCAATCATACTCGAGGGGCCGCAGTCGATGTGACGCTGGTGGATATCGACGGGAACGAGCTCGATATGCCCAGCAGATTCGACGAGATGTCCGAAAAAGCACACAGGACTTACAAGCTTGCCACTCCCGAACAGAAAAGGAATGCCATGATACTGGAGAAAGCGATGAAGGATGCCGGGTTCATCCCGCTGGAAAACGAGTGGTGGCATTTTGACGATTCGGATTACAGGAACTATGAGTTCCTGCCTTCGCTGAATGATGAATAAGCTGAGGTTTAATATCGCGGCTTTGGGTATGTGAACAAGCGGTTCCCGGAGCGCATGATAACAGGCGCCGTTTGAGCGGAAGCAGGACCAGGGATTGCCTGCTATATACCGGGATCCCCGCGGCAGCCGGATGTACGACTCGATTCTGGTGGAAAAACGGACAAGCCGGTGATAAAATAATGTCCGGCAATAATGCAGGCCGGTTGGGCAGACCGGCGCCGAATATTTATACATGCCAGGCGGGAAATTGAAATAATAATTAAGTAAGCGTTATCATCGTACAGGTGAACGCTATCAGTTGCTCCGGCAGGCTGCTTCACACCGGGTCCCGGAAGCAGCGGCCGGCAAGTCACGGGGGTGCGGGATGGAAAAACATGCTTTGGAGGAGTACATAGAAAAACTCCAGGAGAAAAAACTGCTGCTGAGGCACAACTGTACGCTTGAAACCGCAAAACAGGCAGTGAACCATGTGGCGTACGATTCGAACAAGGCAGCGCGCAATACGCTTTTCGTATGCAAGGGAGCCGGGTTTAAGGAAGCCTATCTGCATGACGCGGTTCGAAAGGGAGCTTTCGCATATATCAGCGAAATCGAATATGATGTGCCTGTGCCGTGCCTGCTGGTCAGCGATGTAAAAAAGGCGCTGGCGCTCGCGGCGGCGATATTTTACGATAACCCGGCAAATGACCTTTGTGTGATCGGCATCACTGGCACAAAGGGAAAATCCACGACAGCCTATTATATCAAGTACATACTTGACGACTACATGAGAGAACTGGGCAAGCCTGAAACAGGGATAATTTCGTCCATCGATACATATGACGGCGTTATAAAGGAAGAATCCAAACTTACGACCCCGGAATCGCTTGAACTCCAGATGCATTTCAGGAACGCCGTGAACAGCGGCGTCGAGTATATGACCATGGAGGTCTCAAGCCAGGCGCTCAAATACGGAAGGCTCCATGAGGTATGTTTTGACGCAGGCGTATTCCTCAATATCTCGGAGGATCATATCAGTCCCATCGAACACAGCGACATGGAGGACTATTTCATGTCAAAGCTGAAAATATTCAGCCAGTGTAAAACGGCATGCGTCAATACCGACTCCGATCGGTTGCAGAGAATAATGGAGGCCGCGGAAAACGCAGAAAGGATACTGACCTTCGGCACGAAGGAAGGAGCGGACATATACGGGTACGATATCAGGAAAAACGGTATGGATACGCATTTCAGGGTACGCTGCGACCGTTTCGACAGGGAATTCGTGCTGACGATGCCCGGCCTTTTCAACGTGGAGAACGCTCTTGCCGCAATTGCAGTGGCATACACGCTGAAAATACCTGAGGAACACATATATACCGGTCTCCGCAGGGCAAGGTCAAGCGGCAGGATGGAGTATTATGCGAACAAGGCAAAGGACAGGGTAGTCATAGTCGATTATGCCCATAACAAGCTGAGCTTTACCAAGCTGTATGAAACCGTGAAGGCTGAATTTCCCGGAATGAAAATAATGACGGTATTCGGATGCCCCGGAGGCAAGGCTTATGTGCGCAGGAGGGACCTGGGGCTGCTGGCGGGGCAGCATTCCGACAAGGTCATCCTGACTGCGGAGGATCCGGGACCGGAAGATACAAGGGCTATCAGTGAGGATATCGCGCAGTATGTGCGGCAGTACAACGACAACTGCGAACTAATAGACGACAGGGAGGAGGCCGTGAAGACCGCGATCCTTTCATCGGAGCCCGGAACCGTCATACTGATAACGGGCAAAGGCAATGAAACGAGGCAAAAGTACGGCAATAAATACGTACCCGTGCTGTCGGACGTGGAACTGACTAAAAAGTACCTCGCCGAGCTTGAGGATAGAACCCGGGACCCAGGGATATGACACGTGGATCCTGGATATATGGTATGGAGCGATGCATTGCGGCCGTACGGGAATTCCGCATGCCGCAGTTTCCGCAGCCACAGGATGCAGATCCGGCCAAAGAAGACGGTTTACGGCCTGTGCCCGGCCGTGGCGGCATCAACACCGCCAGAAAGTTTGTTAAGCTCCCAATTCGCCTAAATCCTCCTGCAGTTCCCCGATATCTTCCTGTGCCGATTCAATATCACCTTCAAGGGCGGTAATTCTTGCATCCAGCGCCGGAACAGTTACATTACAGTCATACCCCTTGAACAGCCGGTAATCCGGCCGTGAACAGCAAGACTGCCTTTTGCATAATATGAGTATGGTCATATTATGTAAAAGGTGGTTTTTACAGTGGCAAATGTTTATGTATATAACAACCAGACGGGCGGCATGGAGTATTATACGCTGGCCGAATCGGACGCGATGCCGTACAACATAAGCAGGACGCTGACAGTGGGCGAATTTCGGGGCAGTTCCCGTTCGAATACGTTATGGACTACGAGACGGGCTATGGAGGCTTTCAACATAACCAGGAGCGCATGGGGGCGCCCCATTTATGTAGGGTTTGCTTTCAAGCGGATCTGGGAGGGGGGCCATGCAGCGATGTCCCAACATTATGTAGGCGTAGCCTTCGACGTAGGTCAGAACCTTGACAGCGCAACACGCGACCAACTGCGCAATACGGCTGCCGCGACAGGCGTATGGACATATGTGGAGCCTGCGTACCTTACGCCGACATGGGTGCATTTCGATGCACGAGCCACTCCGCCGGCCTGTGCTGCAGGCGGGTACCCATTGGTACGTTTCGGAAGCGTGAACAATTATGTGCTTACGCTCCAGGACGCGCTGAATGCGCTGGGATATACCGGTTCCGGTTTGGACGGGATATTCGGGAACGGGACGCGGGATGCTGTGATCCGTTTCCAGCGTGCCCAGGGCCTTGACGCGGACGGCATCGTAGGGTGCCAGACATGGGAGAGGCTGACAGAGCTTGCAGTGTCCATCGGACGCACACCGACCGTGGTCGATCCGTGATCCTGATTGGCCTGCAGCCGCTATCGATCCGTGGCAGTGAACGATCTGCAGTTCCAATCGATCAGCAGTCAATCATCGATCAACGGTTGTGAACGATCTGCAGTTCAAATCGATCAGCGGTCAATCTGTGATTAACCAGTGACCGTGTCAAGCGAAGCCCGGCAATGGCCGAAATTGCGGAGATTCTGTGTTTATCCGGGATGTTCCGCCAGGCAGATATCCGCTAAGTAAATATCCACCGGATAACCGCCGGGTAAATATTCACCGTGTAACTGCCAGGTAAATATCCACCGGGTAGATATCCGCCAGATAGATATTCATCGGGTAGATATTATGCGGTTCCATATGGTTTTGCACCAATATGGGAAATAATCCGGGAAATATGGGGGTCACTGTACAAAAATTTCGTTTTTGGGCGCTATTTAGTATACGTAATATGGATAACGAGACATTATGTAAATTAAACGTGGACTTTATGCAATAAAATGCTTGAAAAACTGCCCAGAAACGAAAAAATTGTACACTTGACCCGCTTTTTTTATTCTCTTCGGTAGACTCTACCGAAGTTTTTTATTTTTTGGTATAGTAATGGCAAACCTATATACTGTGCCAACTACTGATGCAGCGTTGCAGCGGGCCGTGCCAGCTCAAAATTCAGTGTTGCAATGGGTCGTGCCAGTTCAAGATGCAGTATTGCAGCGGGATGCGCCGGGTACAGACGCTGTGTTACAACAGGCTGTACCGAATACATGCGCTGCATATCAGAAGGCTGTTAGTTTACGGATACTGAGAATCAGACAGACTGTGCAGAAAAGTGCTGCGCAACAGACAGGCTGTGCCGGATGCAGGTGCCACGTATCAGCAGCCTGGGGCAGGCGGTTACTGCAAACGAATGTTGAAAGCAAATGCCGCTGGGTACATGCTGCAAAGGAAACACAATGGGGCAAATGCAGTAAAGCAATGCTGTATACAAATGTTGTAAAACAAATGCCGTGTGAAATACTGTACCGTGGAGGCTGATATTATTGCAGGATAAAATAGTATTGCAGGGTAAAATGCAAAAAGCTTTACATGACGAAGTACAAAAGGATTTGCACAATAGAGCCCGAATGACTGACGACACGAAAAAGGTGCCGTTTTCTGAGCTTGATCAGAGGCTCCGCAGGTTCAGGACGGCTATGGATGAAAAAGATCCTGGCTGGAAGATGGCCCTGGTCATAAGCAAGGTAAACCAGTACTATTTCACGGGAACGATGCAGGAAGGCATCCTGTTCATACCCAAGGACGGAGAGGCGGTTTACTTTGTCCGAAGAAGTTATGAGCGCGCGGCGGATGAATCCCTGTTCCCCGACATAAGACCGATGGAGTCGTACAGGGATGCGGCAGCTTTGCTTGGAAGGCTGCCGGAGACAGTCCACATCGAGTGGGACTTCGTCCCGTATGGCATGTGCGCCAGGATGCAGAAATATTTCGGGTTCGAAAACGTTAAGGCGATGGACGCTGTGCTGGCAAAGGTACGGTCTATAAAAAGCCCGTATGAACTTGAGTTGATGATAAAAACCGGTGAGATACACAGGAGGGTGCTGGAAGAACGCGTGCCCGAGCTGTTCAGGGAAGGGATGACGGAAGCGGAACTGACAGCCGAGATATTCAAAGTGCTTATCGAGGAAGGCCATCAGGGAATAGCGCGGTTCAACATGTTCGATTCCGAGATATTGCTGGGCCATATCGCATTTGGGGAAAGCTCGCTGTATCCGACCTACTTCAACGGGCCGGGCGGGAATTACGGCCTCGGGCCCGAGATGCAGCTCATGGGAAGCAGGGAGAACAGGCTGGCTGCCGGCGATCTTATATTTATTGACACAGGATGTGCATATAAAGGCTACCAGACTGACAAGACCATGACATATGTTTTCGGCAGGCCTCTTCCCGCACGTGCGGCGGAGATCCACAAAAAATGCCTCGAGATCCAGGAAAAGATCCGTGAGATGCTCAGGCCGGGCATCACACCATCGTATATCTATGAAACCATAATGAAGGATGTGGACGAAAGCAGCCTGCCAAATTTCATGGGGTACAGGAACAGGAGGGTCAAATTCCTTGGCCACGGGATCGGGCTGCATGTGGATGAGCTGCCGGTGCTGGCAAAAGGTTTCGACGAGCCGCTGCAGGAAGGAATGGTCTTTGCGGTGGAGCCAAAGGCCGGAGTAGAAGGCGTCGGCATGGTTGGCACAGAAAACACGTTCATCGTCACGCCGGAGGGCGGCAAGTGCATTACAGGAGGCCATCCCGGCCTGATGGAGATATTCTGATCTGCCGGTAGCAGTGTCTTGCCGAAAGGTTTTGGCCATCAGCGGATCGAAGCGCCATGAACAGATCGGCAATAATTACATGTAATTTAAACATAGTGCTTCTAAAGCGCTGATATCCGAATAAAAATAACGATTCGGCCAAAACTATGTACTGAAGCGGGCAAGATGCCCGGTCCCGAAGATGCGGGAATAAAGTGCCCGCTATGGGGTGCGGGACCGCTGAATACCTTTACTGAAACAAGTACAAAGGAGATTTCCCGGCAGCGGGATATGCTCCGCAATAACATTCAGGAGCATACATTCAGAACAATGAAGGTGAATCGTTATGAGCAAAAAGAAAAAGGACCGGGATCTCGGCGTGCCGGTTGAGAAACACGACACCGCCGCATGGGCCAACATCGAAAAAAAGAAATCCCATTCGCAGGTGACGATACCGTCGGAGTTCCAGGTCGTCAACGCCAAGGAATATGTTGATGAAAACGAGAAGTAAATGAAATGACTGCCATATTTATCACCGTAAGTTATAATAATTCACAGTCCTCAGAAATACTGCGGTTCTGAGGATTTTTTCCTATATTTCCGCCATCATTCACTGGCGGATGCTGAACCGAAAAATGCTTTGGTGATGTAATATTTTGCCGGAGACGTCCCTGAAAAATTTCTGAATGACAAAGGCAGATAGCCTGATCTGCTATCTGCCATTGACTTATTGGATATTCCTTTGTTAACTTACCTGAATAAGCTTATGCTCGGAAAACTGCCTTTCAGTGAACCGCCGCCTTTTATGCCTGTGCCAGCCGCCTTTACTGCCCGGCGAGGCGGAGGTAGGTTTCATAGCGTTCACGCGCATGGACCTCCGATTCTTCAAACAGCTTTTCCGCCAGGTCGGGGAAGACGTTCATAAGCTGCGTATAGCGCACTTCGCCCGTGAGGAAGTCCCTGTAAGGCCTTTCAGGCTTTTTGGAGTCGAGTATGAACGGGTTCTTGCCCTCCTTTCGCAGATCCGGGTTGTAGCGGTAGAGGTGCCAGTAGCCCGAATCCACCGCCTTGCGCTCTTCGGCTATGCTGGTGCCCATACCTGACCTGATGCCATGCGATATGCAGGGAGCATAGGCTATGATCAGCGACGGTCCCTTGTATTCCTCGGCTTCCGTCAACGCTTTTATCGTCTGGTTCATATTGGCGCCCATGGCTATCTGGGCCACATATACGTTACCGTAGCTTATTGCCATAAGGCCGAGGTCCTTTTTCCTCATCCTCTTGCCGGCAGATGCGAACTTTGCCACTGCTCCGGTAGGTGTAGCCTTTGACGACTGGCCGCCTGTGTTGGAATATACCTCGGTGTCCATGACGAAAAGGTTGACGTCGGCGCCGGAGGCAAGCACGTGGTCAACGCCGCCGTATCCGATGTCATAAGCCCAGCCGTCTCCTCCCATGATCCATATGGACCTTTTGACGAGAAAGTCCCTCTTGCTCAGGATCTCTTCAAGTATACGGTCCCCGGCGGTATCCATTTCCGAAAGAACCTTTATGACATCAGCGGAAGCTGTTTTTGAGGCTTCGCCGTCATCACGTGAATCGAGCCAGTGCCTGAAGGCCTGGGCAACGGTGTCTGACGGTTCGCCCTGCTCCAGGTACATCTGCATAAGGTCGGCAATGCGCTCACGGATCTGGTTGACTCCGAGGAACATGCCGAACCCGTATTCGGCGTTATCTTCAAAGAGCGAATTCGCCCATGCGGGTCCCCTGCCTTCCGAATTGGTCGTATATGCAATGGAAGGAGAACTTGCGCTCCATATGGACGAACAGCCTGTCGCGTTTGCTATCATCATTCGGTCGCCGAACAACTGGGTGATCAGCCTGACATACGGAGTCTCGCCGCAGCCGGGGCAAGCGCCGTTGTATTCCAGCAACGGCTGTATGAACTGGCTTCCCTTCAACGTCTTCTTGTCCATTACATTCTTCTTGGGAGACAGGCAGAGTGAAAACTCCCAGTTGCCCTCCTGCACGCCCGTTTCTTCCTCTGCCGGAACCATTACCAGCGCCTTTTCGGATGTGGGGCATACATCGGCGCAGTTGCCGCAGCCGGTGCAGTCCAGGGGGCTTACCTGGACACGGAAGCGGTAGTTTTCGAGCCCTTTGCCTGCTGCCTTGAGGGTAGTGTAACTCTCCGGGGCTCTCGTAGCCTCGTCCTCATCCAGCAGGAACAGCCTTATCGTGGCGTGGGGGCATACAAATGAACACCTTCCGCACTGTATACAGTTTTCAGGATGCCATTTCGGAAGCATTACCGCAATGCCCCTTTTTTCAAAAGCAGTTGTGCCCAGCGGATGCGTACCGTCTTCCATGCCCCGGAATGCGCTGACAGGGAGTTCATCGCCTTCATGTCTTGCCATGGGCCTTTGGATCTTTTGTATGAATTCGAGCAGCACTTCAGGCTCTTTGCTTTTATTTATAAAATCATGCATCGTATCAGGCCCTTCTTCAGCAGCATTTGCCCACGCCTCCGGCACATTGACCCTGTGCAGGGCGTCGAGTGCGCGGTCCACTGCCATATTGTTCATTTCGACTATTTTCCTGCCTTTTTTGCCATATGATTTTTCAATGGAATCCTTGAGGTACCTGATGGCGTCTTCCACCGGTATTATGTTTGCCAGCTTGAAAAACACTGTCTGCATGATCATGTTTATCCTGTTGCCGAGGCCGATTTCACCTGCTATTGCAATGGCGTCGATCGTGTAGAAATCTATCTCGTTTTGGGCGATATATCTCTTGATATGCGCCGGCAGGTTTGCTTCAAGCCCCTCGTCGTCCCACGGACAGTTGAGTACGAATACGCCTCTTTTCCTGAGCCCTTTGAGGATATCATAGTTGTACAGAAATGATTTGTTGTGGCATGCGATATAGTCGGCGTTGTAAACGAGGTACGGGCTCCTTATTGGATTCGGACCGAACCGCAGGTGTGATACGGTCGTGCCGCCGGACTTTTTGCTGTCGTATGAGAAATATGCCTGGGCATACATGTCCGTATCGTCGCCAATGATTTTAATCGCCTGCTTGTTGGCGCCGACCGTACCGTCCGAACCAAGTCCCCAGAACTTGCAGCTTATGGTTCCTGGCGGGACCGTTTCGATCATTTCACCTTCAGGCAGCGATGTGCCTGTAACGTCGTCGACTATCCCGATGGTAAAATGGTCTTTAGGGCTGTCGGATTCCAGGTTGCCGAAAACGGCGACGATCTGGGACGGACGTGTGTCTTTCGATCCAAGTCCGTATCTGCCTCCGACGATCAGCGGCTTTTGCCCTTCCTGCCCGAAAAATGCCTTGCAGACGTCGAGATAAAGCGGTTCACCGGGGGCGCCGGGCTCTTTTGTGCGGTCCAGTACCGCGATTTTCTTTACCGTTTTGGGTATGACATCCAGGAGATGTTTTTCTGAGAACGGCCTGTAGAGCCTGACTCTTACGGTGCCTGTCCTGCGCCCGCGCGAATTGAGGTAGTCCACCGTCTCGTTGATAGTATCGCACACCGAGCCCATCGCTATGATCACGTATTCCGCGTCAGGTGCGCCGTAATAATCGAAAAGCCGGTAGCTTCTGCCGGTGATGCGCTCGATTTCCTTCATGTACCCTTCGACGATGGAGGGCACACTGTCGTAAAACCTGTTTGCCGCTTCCCTTCCCTGGAAGTAGACGTCCGGGTTCTGTGCAGTTCCTCTAGCAACGGGATGCTCGGGATTAAGCGCCCTTGCCCTGAAGTCCTCCACGGCCTGCATGTCGACGATCTTTGCCAGGTCCGAGTAGTCTATCACGTTTACCTTCTGATATTCGTGAGAAGTCCTGAAACCGTCGAAAAAGTGGATAAACGGTATCCTTGACCGGATTGCCGACAAATGTGCAATGCAGCCAAGGTCCATTACCTCCTGGACGTTTGAGGAGGCAAGAAGGGCGGCGCCCGTCTGGCGGCAGGCCATCACGTCCTGGTGGTCGCCGAATATCGACAGCGCATGGGTGGCAATTGCGCGGGCAGACACATGGAGAACGCCTGGCAGCAGTTCGCCCGCCATCTTATACAGGTTCGGTATCATAAGAAGCAGACCCTGTGAAGCGGTATAGGTGGTGGTGAGGGCGCCGGTCTGGAGAGAACCGTGCATTGCCCCGGCTGCGCCGGCTTCGGACTGCATTTCGGTGACATTGACCGGCTGGCCGAATATGTTCTTCCTTCCCTGGGAAGCCCATTCGTCGACCAGTTCGGCCATCGGGGATGAAGGCGTTATCGGGAAAATAGCCGCAACCTCGGTAAATGCGTATGATGCGTATGCCGCGGCATGATTGCCGTCCATTGTTGACATTTTCATCAAGAAGCACTCCTTTATCAGTGTACTTTGCAACATTCGTATTATTTCTAAGTCTGCGGCAAATAATGTATCTTTGCCGCCGGATCAGCGCCATGGACGATTCGGCGGGCGCTCATGGGCAAATGGGCCGGGATCGGTTTGCATGCTGAAATCCACTGCCTGTCTGCGTGTGAATATCCTTAATTACGTAACAATACAAACCGCCACTGACCTGCCGGCGCTAAATTAATTGAAATAATTTGTCGCAGATATTATAATGGAAATACTGGTACATCATTGACGACCAATCGACATCAGCAAAGCAAATTCAGATAAATTTCGCACCTGTGCACAAGCCGTGTCGAAAATTCTTATAAAGCCGTCAGAGAATAAACTTGCACCAAAGTGAGGATTATTATGGAAAGCTTTCGGAGAAGGATACTGATAGCAGACGACAACAAGGATATCCACGACGACATAAAGTATATACTTGATACGTCTTCCTCCGGAATGGAGGAGTATCAGGAAGCGAAACTGCTGAAGAAGGAATTGTTCGGGGACGGGGACGCATCGTCGGATCAGAGCGAAGCAGTAATAGATATCAGGTATTCCATCGACGATGCATATCAGGGCAATGAAGCTGTCGATATGGTAAGGACGGCCAAGGAAACCGGCGATCCGTATTCGCTTGTATTTATGGATGTCAGGATGCCGCCCGGTATGGACGGCATAGAGACAATTGAGAGAATCTGGAAGATTGACCCTGATATCGGTGTCGTCATATGCACCGCATATTCTGATTATTCGTGGAACCAGATCGTTACAAAGCTTGGTCAGAACGACAATCTCCTGTTTATAAGAAAACCTTTTGACCATGTGTCTCTCAAACAGATCGCGCTTGCGATGACAACGAAGTGGAGCCTGAAGATGCAGATCAGGGAGCACATCGAGAACCTTGAGAAGCTGGTGGCACAGAGGACCAACGAACTCACTGAAACAGTCGGCAGGCTCAGGGATGAGATAGCTCTCAGGGAGGAAAAGGAGAAGCAGCTTGCCTACTCCGCCCATTATGATTCACTTACGGACCTTTTGAACAGGCGCTCCTTTTACACTTCCCTGGCGGCACTGACCGGGAACGGCGAGGACCGCAGGGACAGGTTCTCATTATTCTACATCGATCTGGACAATTTCAAGAACGTAAATGATTTATACGGACATGATGTGGGCGACAGGCTGTTGGTCGAGGTGGGCAAAAGGATCAGCAGCGTCCTCGGAGACCATGCCTGCATGATCCGGGATTATGTGAACAAGGACGGCAAAGTCAGGGCTGTATTCAGGCTGGGAGGCGATGAATTCACTGCAGTTATTGAAGAGACAGATCGTGGAACAGTCGGAGAAATAGCCCAGAAACTGATAGACATGATAAAAGAGCCATATTTCGTCGCCAGCCATGAACTGGATATTTCCTGCAGTATAGGGATCTGCGTATACACGAGCGACAGCACTCCGGCCGATATGCTGCTCAAGTATGCGGATATAGCGTTATACGAAGCAAAAAGGATCCATGGGATTTATAAATTCCATGAGCTTTCGAGTTCATACATGCACCTTAATGAAATCAAAATTGAAAGCGAACTGAAGAAGGCGATCGAAAGGAACCAGATAGATGTATACCTGCAGAGCCTGGTCGATACGACTGAAAGAATAGTTGGCGTGCAGGCGCTCGTGCGCTGGCTCCATCCGGAATACGGAGAACTGGAGCCCGGCCAGTTCCTGCATATCGCGCAGAAATCAGATATGATCATAACGATTGGGAACTATGTCCTGCACAAAGCCCTCATGTATCTCAAAAAGATCCATGAAGCCGGACACGACGACCTTTTCATAATGATCAGCTGTACTGCCAGGGAGTTCTATCATCCGCGCTTCGTCAGCAATATCAAGTCTGCCCTGAACGAAACCGGGATCGTGCCAGGGCATCTCAAACTCAACCTGGAGGACAAGTTCTCGTTCCAGGCTGCCCAGAACGCGCTCGCCATCATCAGGGAACTGAGCGATATGGGAGTCCAGTTCGCTGTAAGCGGATTCGAGACTGCTTATCCTGCGTTCGCGTTCCTGCAGCAGATGCCGAAGGACACGATGATCAAGCTGAACAAGGCTTATGTACAGAACATCGTAACTGACAGAAGGAACCGCAATTTCCTGCTCTCGCTCATGGATATCATCAGCACATGGGATCTTGAAGTGATAATAAGCGGTATAGAAACAAAAGAGCAGAAACAGCTTCTCGATTCAAGACGGTGTATCCTGCAGGGCTATCATTTCAACATGCCTAAACCGTTTGAGGATTATTTGAAGGATCTGGAGCAAGGAGCATGATATGCTGCAATATTATTACCTGAAATCCGGACCTGTCATGAAGGACCGATACACTATCGGCTTTCTTGACGACAACATTGAGAACGATTACCACAACCTGATACTGCAGGGGATATCCGAAGCAGCCAGGGAACTGGGAGTGCAGATCATCAGGTTTGGATATTACTCCTCTCATATAGCCTGCAAATTCTCCCATCAGGTCGACATGATCCTGGACTATATAAAGCAGTATGATCTGGACGGCCTGATGTTCATCGGATGGACGCAGGCCGGAGTGATGTATAACCGGGAAGATTTCATGGAACGTTTTAAAAACACGCCGTTGCTCAGTATAGGGACTATTTTCAGCGACATGCCAAGTGTGTACTATCCCGGTGACATGGCAGTTTACAAGTTGACCCGGCACCTGATAGATGAACACCATTATCAAAGGATAGCTTATATAGAGCTTTTCAGGGAAGACAACAGAAAGGAGGCATATGAACTGGCAATGAATGAAGCCGGTTTGTACGACCCTTCCCTGTATATCGGCAATGATCTCCTTCCCCCCTTCACAGACCGGAAAAACAGGATAAAAAAAATAGCTGACATACTGCTCAGCATCGGGGCCCGGGCTGTCATATCCATGTCATATCCCCATACATTTCTTCTCATGCAGGAACTCAGGGAGAGGGGGATCAGCGTACCTGATGAAATGGCCGTTGTCAGTTACGAGGAAGGCGAATTTGCAAAATACTCCGTCCCCGGCTGCACTACTGTATACTTTCCGTGGCGTGAACTGGGCTATGAGGGATGCAAGACCCTGGTCAGGCTTCTGAGGACGGGCAGCTGCCTGAAGGAATTGCCCCTGGATGACAAGTGCATGATCATATACAGGGAGTCCTGCGGCTGTATGCCTTATTATGTCAGGCCTGTCGATGCCGAATATATCAAACCTGCCGGGTGCTCTCCCTGCGCTATGACGCCTTCGGAAAAGGATGCGATAATACGGGCATTACAGGCTTTATACAGTGATTCTGGCATTTCTTTCAGGGAACTCGTGAATGCGTTCATACAGTCCTGTGATTTCAGGGACGGCGAGATATTCCTGGCAGAACTGGATTCCCAGCTTCGATCACTGGGGGAGATCCCCGGTATAAGCAAGCTGGTGGCTGATTTCAGGTATCTCTTTTATCCGTATCTCATTTCGAACACCGAGATGATGCTGTGGTCAGGCGACCTGTTCTTTCAGGCGCAGGCGCTGGTCAGCAGAAGAGAGACGGCGGTCACCGGCAGTGCCGCGCTGAAAAGCAAAGCAGACGATCAGATACTCCAGGACATGACACAGCAGCTGCTTTTGAGTTTTTCCCTTGAGAATCTGCTCAGTACTCTTGAAAAATGCATGAAACTGTTCCGTGTGGACTTTTGCCATATATTCATTTCAAACTCCGTTTTGACCGGCTCGGATGCGGAGGAGAACCTGTTTGACAACAGCGTATTGATTTTCAGATACTGTGACGGGATGAGGAAAGATACCACCGGCAAGGCTGACAGCCTGAAAAGGCAGCTTGCCGGAATACAGACCGGGGAACTTGGGAGGGTATCGCTGGCATATCTGCTGCATGTGACCGATGAGATCCTTGGGTTCGCGCTGTTTGGGGCGAGAGACGGAACGCCTGACGAAATGATCCTGCAAAGCCTGACAAACAGCATCAGTACGGCACTGCACGGTATCGTCCTGCTCAAAAGGCTCGACATCACATACAGAAAGCTGGTGGAACATGCGCAGAGAGAGGGCATGGCGGATATCGCGGCAAATATCCTGCACAATATAGGCAACATACTCAACAGCATAAATGTTTCCGTGCACATGATGGCAGAATGCGCTGTTTCGCCTGTCATCGACGATATAGTCATGGCATGCGGACTGCTGAAGCAGAATGCAGACAGGCTCGAGGAATTCATATGTACTGACGGGAAAGGCAAAAAGCTGATGGAGTTTTACCTGCGCCTCGGCGGACCGGCCGGGAAGCTGCATGACCAGCTTCTCAGCATCCTGAACAGGCTCAGGGCGAAAACAGGTACCATCAACGAAGCCATTGCTGCCCAGCAGAGCTACGCCGGCGTGGATACAAAGCTGGAAGAGCTTCTGATAGCGCCGATAGTCGACGACGCGCTCAAACTCAATGAAGATTCTTTCGAAAAACTGCATATAACGGTGGAAAAGGATTATATGCCCGGTTTAAAGGCGCGCATCCACCGGGCGAAGCTGTTTTTCGTCATTTTCAATATCATTTCGAATGCAAGGGACGCGCTTGTCAATTCGGATGTCAAAGACAGAAAACTTACCGTAAGGCTGTATGAAGACGGGAACGGCAAGTACCTGCGCATAAGTGACAATGGGAGGGGGATCCCCAAGTCCATGATGGACAGTATTTTTGAATACGGCTTTTCGACGAAGGAAGGCCGGTACGGCTACGGCCTCTACAGCTGCGCCGCATATATGGCCGACATGGGCGGATCGATCCGGGCTGAAAGCGAAGGCATAAACATGGGCGCGTCTTTTATTCTGAAATTTTCTTGACAGGTGGAAGCTGTATGGAGAAAAAGATCACCATCGGTTTTATTGACGAGGATGCTTATGACGAATACCACAACATGCTTACAAGGGGCGTACATGAGTATGCGCGGGAGCATGGCATAAATGTGATACGTTTCGGGCATTTCCTCGTCCACTCGACTTTAAGGAGCCTGTATCATGAAAAAATGCTGCTTGACCAGATAAAACAGTTCAGGTTCGACGGGCTTGTTTTCCTGGGATGGGCCCGCGTAACACACAACAGTGAATTTCACAGCATGTTCAGCGATATCCCGCTGGTCAGCGTAGGATCGACCAGGCCTGGTATCCCAGGTGTTTTCTTCAGAGGTGAATATTACCTGGGTCAAATACTGCATCATCTCGTGCAGGAGCACAGCTACCGGAAAATAGCCTATATCGCGCCGTTCATGCCGGACAGCCGGAACGAAATGTATCTCAGCGTAATGAGCGAATACAATATCTTTGATCCCCGCCTGATCGTGGACCGAACGGAACTCTTCGGGCTTGATGTGAGTGAAAGAGGGAAAAGAGCCGTAGAGATACTCCTCGATGAAAGGAAGGTTTTTCCCCAGGCTATCGTATCGCTGTACAATGAAGAGACCATGGGCGTGGTCAGTGCGATCAGGGACAGAGGTCTGAGGATACCTGAAGATATCGCTGTAACCAGCTATGAGGACGGAGAGATCGGCAGGTTTTCATCACCGGCATACACCACGGTCTATTTCCCATGGAAAGAGCTGGGGTATTGTGCGTGCGAAACTTTACACAGGCTTATCAGGGGAGAAGACGTCCCGATGAAGGCCGAAGTGCCCGGAAAGGTAGTATACAGGGAATCGTGCGGCTGCGTTCCGAGACTGGCGGTTTCCCTGGACGCGGATAAAAGGAACATTGCCGGCAGGAGTTTTGAAGAACTGGATGACCGCGAACTGGAGGACATAGCCGGGAAAATCTCCGATATCACGCCCTTCACGCCTGAAGAACTGAATGAGACAATGGGTTCGTTCAGGCAGGCATTCTGCAGAATGGAGTATCGGCCGTTCCTGATGAAGTTTGAGAAAATGCTCCGCAGGATGGTCTACAGCGATGAACCCAGTGCATATGAAGCGGCTGCCGCCGACTTCAGGAAGGTGCTCATGCCTTATTTCCTGCCTTATTTCAGAACCGATATAAGGAAAGTGATATGGGCCGACAACATCTTCAACCAGATGCAGGGCGTTTTGCAGAACAAGCTGGGCACCGCCATATTCATGGATCATGTGGAGTACAACAGGATCCAGCTCATATTGAGGGAAGTCGGGAAGATATTGCTCACCAATTTCAACCTGGATACCCTGAAGGAGTCGCTTGCATCAAACCTCCCGAGGATTGGAGTGAAAGGCTGCTGGCTTTATCTGTTTGATGAACCTTCGGAGGATATGGAGTTTTCAGATTACCATCCCGAATTTGTATACTATGACGACGAACAGATCACGGATTACCCGCGGTATGAACGGAGCGAACCCGGGTGCCTGACCGACGGTATGTTCCCCGATGGCAGTACGCACTTTCTCCTGTCCCATCTGCTGTATATGGGTGATGAATTCATGGGATTCGTGCTTATCGAGACGGACCATGCAGACATAAGGAATATGCGTATCCTCAGCACATATATAAGTCTTGCGCTGAAAGGCATAATACTGTTCGAGAGGCTTGACCAAAGCTACAGGAAACTGATGGAACAGGCGCACAGGAAGGGTATGGCTGATACTACCGGGATACTGCACAATATAGCAAATATTATGAGCAGCGTGAACACTACGCAGCAGGCGCTTGAAAGCCTGATGGAAAACAGCTGCCTGGATGACCTGCTGATGGCAAACGAAATGCTTTCAAAAAGGATCGGAGATCTTGAGTCTTTCATAAAGAACGAGGAAAAAGGAAAACTCCTGATGAAGTTCTATGCTGCGTTGGGAGATTCATTCGTTAAGTTCAGGGAGGATCTTAAAGGTTATATTGACAAGCTGCTTGAGCGCGTCAGCCTCATCGAGGCGCTCATCAACACGCAGCAGAGCCTGACAGGCGTAAAATCCAGTCTTGAACGCCTGGATGTGATACAGGTCATTGAAAATGTACTTAAACTGAACCAGGGCTCTATTGAAAAGGCAGGAATAAAGGTTGTCAGACGTTATAACAAGTCGGTCCGGGCCCTCGCCCAAAGCACAAAACTCTTCCATGTACTTGCGAATGTGGTGAAAAACGCCATTGAATCGATGGAAGGCGTCGGGGACAGGGAAAAAGTCCTGACCATCGAGGTCACCAGGGACAACGGGCATATCTTTATACGTGTCAGCGATACAGGACCGGGAATAGAGGAAGGAAAACTGGAGAGCATCTTTGCCTACGGCTTTACGACCAAGCAGAGCGGGCATGGCTTCGGACTTCATAGCTGCGCCAATTACATGACGGAAATGAAAGGCAGGATATGGGCCGAGAACGTAAAGGAAGGAAGAGGAGCCGTGTTCGTGATGCAGTTCAGGGCTCCGTCCTGATGCGGTCCGTGTTTCCGCCCCATGTGCAGTCCGGATGTCATGACTGATCCGTTTTTGTCATGATGCTGTTCAGCTTTCAGTCCTGAGTTTAAAAGAGTAAGAAGTGAGAGCCGCCATTGTGCCGAAACAGGCGATGATTACACCCGCCATCCGCACAGGAGGCGGCGCCGCCAGCAGCGCGTTCCCCGCCAGAACGGCCGCCAGCCAGGATACCGTACCGGATATGGCCATTATTGCGATATCCTGCAGGTTTATCTTTATTTCGCAGATTTTTCTGATTTCCCTGGCATTCAATACAAGCGACGTGGCAGAAGTAATGATGACCGAGATGCCGTAGCCGTATATATTGAGTGCCGGTATGCCGGCAAGTGCGGATGTGAGCACCAGGTTCTGCAGGGAATTGATCAGCGAGTTCCTGAGGAGTTTATTTTGTTTGCCAAGGGCATTGAGCACGCCGAAAGTCGGAGATGATATGAAAGTCATCAGGCAGATGGGCGCCGAGAACCGGATCATTGCCGTAAGGTCGTTCCGCTGGTAGAAAACCCGCCCCAGCGTTCCGGGTATGACGAAACAGACAATGGAAGTCGCAATGCCGATGACGCATGAAATCCTCATGACCTGGGCGATCCTTTCCTCGGCGGACCAGTAATCCTTTTTGCTGATATTGAGCGATACGTCCGGCACCAGTACAGTGAGCATGGAACTTATGATTATGAACGGAAGCGTTGATATGTTGAGCGCCATCCCGCTGAACCTGCCAATCAGCGCCAGGGCATCCCTGTAAGTGAATCCCGCCGCCATCAGCCTGCGTGGCAGGATCAGCGCCGAAACGGTCGATATCACCGACGAAACGATACCGTTGAAGCAAAGCGGGACAGATATGACCATTACGTCGAAAACCAGTTGTATCCTTGATTTGATCCTGCCGGTGCTGCCCTTCAGCCTGCTTTTTTTTATCCTGTAGCAGGTGCAGAGGGCAATAAGGCTGATCAATTCTCCGGCCGTCAGGGCAAGAAAGGCCGCTGCGACCGTGCCGGATACGCTTTTGGGCTCCAGCAGCGCGATGGATGTCAATAAAACGCCTACCCTGAGAAGTTTTTCGAGTATATCTATTGCGGCTGTTATCCTGTATTTGCCCATACCATAAAAATAGCCCTTTATAATGGCTGAAAGCGGTACGAAGACAAGCGCGGGAGACAGCACCATCAAAGCTCCCGATGCCCGGGCGTCCCTCACGACATATACCGCCAGCGGCCTGTGGAATATAATCACCAGCATGGCGACGGCGCAGGCCCACAAAGCGGTCAGCACGAATATTGAACTGAGCGTCCTGTCCAGGTTTTTATATTCCCTGCGGTTGAAGTAGACGGTAGAAATTTTGGATATGGCTGTTATGATGCCGTCGCTGGTGACACACAGCAAAAGGCCGTAGACAGGCATTACCAGCCCGTACAGTCCAAGGCCTTCCGCGCCCAGTTTCCTGGAAAGCAGGATGGAAAAGGCGAAGGCGATGGTGCCGGTGGTCATGTTTGAGAGCGTCAGTATGAAAGAATCCCGATAAAACTTGTCTATATGGTCCCAGGGCCGGGTCTTCAAAATATGTACACCAAATAACCTTTTCATAAGTAAAAGCTATTCATTGGCGATGTTTTTTATGAAGCATTTTTCCAGTACAGGTACAAACCCCGGAAATCAGGCCTTGTAGCCGAATCAACGAGATAAGCGGACACCTGGGCCCCCTCTCTCCTGTTGCGGTTCAGTATCTCAATGAAGAAATCCATGTCGCCCAACCCTATACCGTGCCCGTAATACCTGCCGCCGCCAAGGTCTATGACATTTTCGCCCTGCCACTCCGGCGTCAGCGGATCCACGTCGGGGTTCCTGATATATCTGCAGTCGCCTGGTATATAATCAGCGAGCCCGCGGTATGTCGCAGGATCGATAAGCGGGTCCATATCCCGCCAGTTCATGAGAACGATCCTCGTGAATGTGCGGTCGAACAGGTCAGGTTTATATGCGTCCAGGACAGCTTTGTAAAATATCATTACTATGGCTGTGGCGCATTCGGTCCCGTACCTGCGGGTATTGGCGAAAATATCGTCCACCGCTTCGGAAGGCCTGACACCGGCCCTAAGCACAAAACCGCCGTCCTGCCTCCTTTCCCAGTAGCGCTCGTTGCAGAAGGACTCCTGGAATATCCGAAATGCCAGCCTCCCTCTGAACAGGGCAAGAGAGGCTTCGATTATGCCTCTTCTCAGGCCGATTTCAAATTCCAGTTCTTCCGGGGACAAATAGGTATAAACGCGGCTGCTTTCCGAAAGCTTGCTCAAAACTTCGTATTCCGGACTCCCACGCCTGTACCGGGCCATTATGGATGGAAGGTCGGTAAAACCGTCTTCGAACCTGATCATGCTGATCCTCCTGTCATATGGACTGCGGATTCGAGCTGGTCTCTGACGGGAAGTCTGATCCAGGATTCCCATCGGCGCTTATCCTGCATGAAAAGCGCATAGGATACATCTGCCAGCAATTGCCTCTGAGTTTCATCAAGCCTGCGGAAACACTCGAGATGTCCGGCTTCATGCTTGTCAGGCGGCACGGCCGGTCTGCCGCTGTCTGCAGGAACCTTACGGCACAGGTACTTCGCTTCGTATGAAACGGCATAAAAGACCGGCTTCGGACTCATTTGCAGGCTTTCGCCGGTATAGTACATAAAAGGCATGTTAACGGACAGCCAGCCCAGCGCATTGATGTACAGGACATGGCTGTCGGCGCTGTAATCATCCGTTCCGGGAATGAAGCCGAGCAGTTTCCTTGCCAGCATCGCATCACGCATGTCCGGTGAACACAGCCTGTGGGCGAGGAAGTAGAGACTTTCCCGGTCGCGTGCTTCGAAAAATGCCCAGACCAGGTTATGGATCAGCCTGCCCTGCCTGTTGCGTTCGAAAATCTTATCGGCTATCAGCGGCAGGAACGACTTGTCTCTCATGTGTGCCAGGAGCAATGACGTACAGCGTTCCATCAGGCATTCATAGGGACCTTCCGGCATATCGCTGTCCCATCCTGTTCTGACGATCCAGCCAAGCGACCGGACAGTGACCGCATCAGAGAGCATCACGCCAATGTTCCGGCCTTTGTATCCTGCCCGGTGTCCATACGACGGCCGTGCGCCTGGACGTCTTCCGGCCGGCCTGGTATCGCCGGGTCCTGTGCCTGATAACTCTTCGGACAGTTCAAGAGCCCTTCTGTACATATCTGGCAATGTATCCTGAAGGCCGCTGCTTTTGATTTCGGATTTCAGCAGATACAGCGTGCCGAAATGGAGACGGCGGTCGCTGAGCAGTTCAGGAAGCCTGTTCCTGCTTGTATGCAGCAGTTCTGAGAAATAGTTCCTCAGGATTTCCGGACCGTCGCTGATCCTTATATTGTCGAGCAGGGAAACCGGGCTGCCTGTCATATGCGTCTGCCTCCTTCACGGTTGTGTCATCCGGCGGACCGAACTGTCAAAGCTTTTGCCGAAGTTCCATCAGCCGGTCTTTCATAACCGGGTCAGGGTTGAATTCGAGCGCGTATCTTACCGCTTTGGCGGCATTTGCCCTGTCGCCGGCTTCCATGAATGTTCCGGCCAGGTTGTACCAACCGGTGATGTCGGAGGGATCCTGCCTGAGTTTCCTGATATAATAGGGCAATACCTTTGCAGCCAGGTATCTTGTTTTATCGATCTGTTCGAGATCGATGCCGTTCCATCTTATGAGTTCGATCCTGTATATGCCCGGTGAATCTTCATGCCACAATGCCACGGCGTCTCTCGAAGTACGTGAGGAACTCCTGATCACTTCCAGCTTGTTATATTTCTTGCTGAATATTTTCCTGGAGCCTCCGTCCGACACCGAATACGCGAACAGCGTCCGGCTGTTCTGTTCCGAGTCAAGGCCGAGAAGGAGATCCTTTTTGCCTTCTCCGGAGATATCGGCGCATGTGAGGTAGTGGATGCTGCTGAAACCGGGGCTGCTGATTTCGGCCATTTTATACCACTGCACCTCGTCTTTTTTCAGTACGAGCGTCCTCAGGCCGTCGGCCGCGGTATACGATGTTACGAGTTCGCTGCGCCCGTCGCCGTCAAGATCGGCAAACCGGATCTCTCCTGCGCCTTCCGGATACCGGGGGCTTATCAGCCTTGCGCCGGGCGGCAGGAAACCGTTTACGATGTTCCGGTAATCGATTTTCGGAGGTTTGTATGTGAACTGCGAAACAGCGTTGTTGAGAGTTTTTACAAGGTTGTCGACCGGCTTTCTCAGATCGGCCAGGGTCGGCAGTTCAACAGTCGGGAGTTTTTTCAATGCTGACAGCATGTTTCGTCTGAACCGATCCGTATCGAAAAGATCGGAGTAAAATTTGACGCTTCTCCGGACCATCCTGTCCAGTGCTTCAAGTCCCGAGCCTTTTGGAGGATGCATGTGGAAGACTCCTTTACAATATATACTGCTTCTATATACTATGCAGAAGTGAACAAAACGTTAAAACATATCAAATATAAGCATTCCTTTACATATCGGGAAAATTAAGATATTATAATAATATAACAAAATTCTACATTTTTTCTCGGGGAGGGTATTGTAATGAGCAAGAGCCGGCCTACAATTCTCATCTGCGACGATTCTCTGCTTGTCAGGAAAAAAATGAAGGATTGCCTGAATGAATACGGTGAATTTGACATAATTGAAGCGTCAAGCGGGCAAAGCTCCATCGAACTGTTCAAACAGCACGATCCCGACCTTGTCTTCCTGGATATCGTGATGCCTGACAAGAACGGGATAGATGCCCTGAAAGAGATGATGGCCGTGAAGAAGGACGTAAAGGTTGTAATGCTGTCATCTTCGGGAACAAGGTCGCATCTGAAGGCGGCAATGGAAGCCGGTGCCCACGATTTTATACAGAAACCGTGGGAGAAGTCCCAGATCGAGCATATCATCAGGAACATTTTCTGAGAAGGGGTGTTGAATATGTTTAGCCAGTATTTCGGCAATTACCTGCTGAACAGGGGGATTATCAAACCCGAGCAACTGACAGATGCTCTCGAATACCAAAGATCCGTACATCTCAAGCTTGGCGTGATAGCCGTCAATGCGGGCTATATGACGCCCGCGCAGGTCGAAGAGATCCACAATATGCAGAAGAAAGCAGACAAGAGATTCGGAGAACTGGCGATAGAAAAAGGATACATAACCGGGCAGCAGCTTGAAGAAATGCTGGCCACGCAGAGACAGGGGCATCTGATGCTTGGGCAGGCCCTGATCGACAGGGGACACCTGACCATCGAACAGCTTCAGAAGGCGCTTGACGAGTACAAGAATGAATACGGCATGTCCACCAGGCAGTTCAATGTGGTCAGGAAGGATGATTCACAGGAGATAGAGCAGATATTCCGGGATCATGGCGAAGCCCTTCTTGGAAAAATGTACAGCGACTATGTCACATTGCTCATGAAAAACCTGATCCGTTTCGTGGACGACAACCCGACCATCGAGATAAACCAGTTCAAGTCTGACCTTACGGCACAATGGTTCGTCAGCCAGGAGATATTCGGGAAGATCAACATGCTTACGGCAATAGCCTGCGACAAAGACGTGTTCGTGAAGTTTGCCGCAAGGTTCGCGCGGGAGGAGATCACGGAACCCGATGAACTGGCGCAGGCCTCGGTGGGCGAGTTCCTGAACCTGCACAACGGTATTTTCCTGGTGAACATGTCGAACAACGGTGTGGAGCTTGAAATGAATCCGCAGCAGGTGGAGAAGAACCGTATGCTGGCAAACCCTGGCAAAGCATATGTTATAACATGCAGTATGACGTGGGGCAGGTTCGATGTGATTTTAGTCTAGCGGACGGCAACACTGGCAGATATGATTTGCGGATATACTGTAAGGCAGATGTTAAAAAGCGGCTGCTCAAGCAGCCGCTTTATTATATTTATGCAGCGCTTTGGTCATTTGATCCTGAATGCCTTGTAGGATGCCTGCTGCAGGTTCATCCTGAAGCGGGTCGTATCTCCGACGGTGATGCCGCTGACAGTGGAACCTGATACCAGGTCCTGGAGCCCGGCGTCTTTCCTGTCAACGATCACTTCGATGTCTGACGGATAGGGCAGGAAGCTTTCGACCACGAAGGTGTCGTTGTCGTATGTGAACAGCCCGACATTCGCTTCAGCGTCTATGGTAACAGGCGCGCTCTTCATGATGTTCCTTATCCTGTTCAGCACTTCCTTCGGATAACTGTACAGACCGCCGAAGTCATCGGGTATCGTAAGAATGAACAGGCGGCCCTTCCCGTACTGGACGGCGGTAAGCACAGGCAGGTTGTTGTTTGCGCCAAGCCCCTCGACCAGCGGCCAGACGTCGTTGTTGCTCATATGCATCCATGGAAGGATTATGGACTTGTCGGACGATACAACGCCATCCAGGTTCAGTCCCCTGTTCGACAGGCCATATCGGCTCACCAGCGCCTTTTCGCCCGTCCAGCGCACTGTGACAAGCTGTTCCAGGCCTTTGCCCGCCATAGCGCGTACAAAGCCGGATGTGATGATCACATCGCCGCCTCCGCGCAGACTTCTGTCGATTTTGCCTATGATATCAGGATCTTTTGCCGCGCTTTCAGTCAGGAATATCTTTTTGCGCTCCTTAGGGTAATACGGGTACGGCTCAAGCGGAATGCCGAGCATTCCCACATAGTTGTGCAGATAGTTCTCGCCGTTGGAATGGTAAGGGATATAGCATGCAGTTCCCACAGGTTCTCCGAGTTCGCCGAGGAACCGGTCCACGGCTTCATATGCATACCCTGCCAGGGGAGTAAAGATCCTGAACCTCTCGTCAAGCAGGGAGCCGAGACAGAACAGGGTGACTTCACGGGGCTTTGCGAACAGTGTCAGATATGCCTGTTCAACATAATAGTTGAGGTTGCCCCTGCATTCATATGGATCGAACCATCCGCCGCCGTTTTTACCAGGCTTGACGTTTTCGAAATACCTCATTATGAAGTAGCTCAGATACTTCTGCAGATGCTGCTGTGTATAGAGGGGATCCCTGGTTTCCGTGCCCGTATAGATCATGTCGAATATTGCGGGTTCGTCCCTGAGATTGTAGCCTGTTTCACTGAAGCAGTCATACCAGTTGGGATACTTCACTATCATATTGACATTGGGATTGACTTTCCTGGCGGGCCCGACGATCAGTTCCCTGGATACTTCCTTCATCTGGCGGAGCCGGAACTCTGACCAGGTACTGCCGCCTTTGGCCTGTATGCAGGCTTCGCATTTGCAGTTCGTAAAGAAGAAGTCGTCGAGGATTATCTCATCGAATATCGATGCTGTCATTTCAGCGACTGCCTTTATCTTTTCCCTGTGCCCGCTGTCAGAGTAGCAAAGGGATGTGAAACCATACTCATGCCATTTGGCGTCCGATGTGGTGATGCCGCCCGATACCTTTATCCCTTTTGCTTCGAAGAAATTTTTCAAAAGCAGGATCTTTTCCCGGTCGATATATTCAAAGCCCCTGAACGTCTCAAGGTATATCTTGTCGATATGCACATGCTTTTCAATGTACCTGAAATCTTCCGCAAAACTCTGCAGATCCTTTATTGCGTTCAGGTTGCCCACCGGTGCATACAGCGCCGAAACAAAATTTTTGTATCCCATATTCATCCTCCCCGTCCCTTTGCAATAGTCTTCCGCCTGTTATCCGGACACATGTGCGGCCCGGCATTTCGGGATTCCCGTGATGAAGCTCCCGAAAGCATGTAAAAAGAGACTGCCGGTTACTATTCTAAAGCATAGCCGTACAGCCTGCTCGTCAATAATTGCCTGCCAGGTCTCAGAAATTGTCCTTTTTGTATGCCGACGGAGAACAGCCTTTTATCTGCTTGAAGACCCTGTTGAATGTTTTGATGCTGCCAAAGCCGGATTTGAACACTACTTCGGTGATCGAGTCGTCGCCGTTCCTCAGGAACTGGGCTGCCTTTTCCACCCGGTAATTGTTCAGGTATCTGCCGAACGTCATACCGGTGGCCTCCTTGAAAAACCTTGTGAAGTAATACTCGCTGAAGTTGGCCACTGAAGCGATCTCTTCAAGCGATATCGGTGAGGAGTAATTTTCCTCTACATAGCGGAATACATTCTCCAGCCTGCCAAGGCGCTTCTGCTGCCTGGAGCGTTCCTGCGGCGAATAGGGCTGCATCGGAACGTTCCGTATCAGTATCGACAGGACGTCGAACAACCTTGCCCTTAGCACCAGTTTGTAAGCTGGCCGCTGTTCCTTATATTCGCTTATGATTTCGTCCAGTTGTTCCACAAGGAGTTCATGCACGTCCACGCCGTTGTCCGATATCTGTCCCTTTTTCATGTGCACTATGGCGAACCGCTTGTTTTTGGCTTCCGGGTATGCAGACTCGAAGTAAGCCATGTCGAAATGGACGATAAGCCTGTTCACCTGGTTCGGGATCGGTACGAAGTAGTGCACGTCGCTGCCTGAAACGAGCACTATATCTCCGGGCTCCATCGTGTATACTTCATTGTTCACGCCTATCGTCAGGCTTCCTTCGGTTATGTAAACCAGTTCCACCACCTCATGCCAGTGAGGCGGGAACTCCGTAACATCGGTAAAAAAGATGTTCATCGGGAAATCTGCGTCAAGCAGAGTCTTCTGATGCAGCGCCTTCAATCTGATCTTCCTTGTGCGTATGGATTTGTATTTGGCCAGTGGTCATCCACTGTTCGACCTTATTTTAATATACCACAAAATTTTACATAACCTCGTTCTGAAGTGTCAATTGAAAAGGTAATTTCCGCTTTGCAAAAGTAAATTCCACGGAAGCC